>Ga0209172_10001302_pt1 | contig 54526 bp, 48 predicted proteins | sample LarsenN4metaG_FD_184113 | JGI IMG/M metagenome (GOLD analysis project Ga0209172, IMG submission 184113) | Hot spring sediment bacterial and archeal communities from British Columbia, Canada, to study Microbial Dark Matter (Phase II) - Larsen... ...
CATCGTCGAGGCCACGCTGCGGCTGGCGCGGCCGCCGGCGGAACTGGCGGTGATGGTGCTGGCGGTGCCGCAACTCGCCGACATCATGAATATTTTCAACGCCTACCGCGACAAGCTGGACCTGACCGCGTTCGAGTTCTTCTCCGAGCAGGCGCTGCGTCACGTGCTGGCGCGCGGCACGGTGCAGCGGCCGTTTGACGAGGCCGCCGACTACTACGTGCTGCTGGAGTTCGAGAAGATCGCGCCGGACACCGAGACGCAGGCGCTGGCGCTGTTCGAATACTGCGCCGAGCAGGGCTGGCTGGTCGACGGGGTGCTGTCGCAGTCGCAGCAGCAGGCGGCGGAGCTGTGGCGCCTGCGCGAGGACATCAGCGAGTCGATTACTCCGTACAAACCGTACAAGAACGACATCGCGGTGGTGGTCAGCAAGGTGCCGGCTTTTGTCGCGCAGCTGGACGAGATCCTGGCGCGCGAGTACCCGCAGTTCGAGGTGGTGTGGTTCGGCCACATCGGCGACGGCAACCTGCACATCAACGTGCTGAAGCCGGAGGTGCTGGCCATTGACGACTTCCGCCGCGCCTGCGAGCAGGTCAACAAGCACGTGTTCGAGCTGGTGCGCGACTTCAACGGCAGCATGTCGGCGGAGCACGGCGTCGGCCTGCTCAAGCATGACTATCTTGACGTAAGCCGCAGTCATGCCGAAATCCGGCTGATGAAAGCGGTGAAATCACTTTTTGACCCGGATGGCATTATGAACCCGGGCAAGCTGGTGTAAGCGGCAGACGATGCCCGAAAAATGCGCGGCGTCAGCAAACTGCTGACGCCGCGTTGTTTTTTTTGGCTTTCAACAGCTTATCCACAGCTTTTTCCCTGTTTTGCTGTGGATAAGCGTCTAATCCAGTTGGCAGGGGCTGATCACGATGCCGGCGCGCAGGCCGATGCCGACCTTGGGGTTGGGGAACAGGATGCGTTCTTCGCCACCGTCGGCGACATAACGGATATCGCCATCTTCGGCAATTGTCATGCCATGCGGAAGGGCGGTGAAGTTCTCCACGCTATCGGCCAAGTGCAGCTTGAACTGCTCGCTGTGCTTCACCAGATCGTACTTGGCGTGGAACACCGCGAAGCGGCTGGCGTCGTAGGCCGGCAGCGGCGGGGTGCTGCCGGAGACCAGGCGTCGCAGCGCGCGGTCGATGCCGGCGAAGCGGGCGAGATCGTTGTCGCCGAATGGCCGCGCCTTGCCCAGCTCCAGCGTCAGCGCATCGGCGTGGAAATGGTGGCTGGTGTAGTAGCTGAAGGTGGCCGCCGGCTTGCTGTGCAGCAGCAGGGTGCTGACGTCTGCGCTTTCCAGCCACAGCAGCTGTTCGCGCTTGTGCGGCCGGCCGTCGGTGTACGGGTAGATGGCGAACTTCTCGAACACCGAGCCGCGGATGGCGGTGTGCAGGTCGTAGTGCAGGCGTTGCACGCCGGACGGCGCGGCGCGGAAGAAGTCGGCGGCCAGCTGTTCCAGCTCGGCGGCGCGGCGTGCTTCCTGTGCCTGCGGCTGGCTGATGTGGGCGCCGTTGAACAGCCGGTTCATGTCGTAATCGGTAAAGCGCGCGCCGCTGCGCATCGCCACCGGGTTGCCCAGCATGACCAGCAGCCGGCAGCGCAGCGGCATGGCGTCGGCGAGCAGGTCGTTGACAATGCTGTTGACCACCTCGATCGGGGCGGTCTCGTTGCCGTGGATGCCGGTGGACAGCAGCACGTGGTCCAGCGTGTCGGTGGCGTCCAGCGGCGCCAGCGCCAGCACGCCTTCGGCCAGCCACTGCAGGCTCAGGGTCGCGGTCTGCCAGTGGCGGGGGCCGGCAAAGCGGCCTTCCAGCGTGGCGTGCAGAAAATCACGGGCGGGAGCAAACGGCGTCATGGGGTGTCCTGTGCTTGTGGTGTTGCCCCATTCTAATCAAATGCCAGTCAGCGCCAACGCGGCTGTCACCGCCCTGTCCGAATGTGGCGCAAACCGGACATTCTCCACCTTAGAACCTGTTCACGATCTGCTGCGACTGATATCAATCGGGCGATGCCGCGTTAAACACGGCTTCGGCATGCTTGTTTATGTCTGGATAAACGTCGCTTCCTCAGCCGTTTTCGCCTTGTCTCGCGTGAGCGTGGGAGATCGTGAACACGTGCTCAGGCGTCGGCGAAGCGGCTGATCTGCTGCGCGAAGGCGGCCGGCGCCTCGAGGTGGATGGCGTGGCCGGCGCCGGGCAGAACCGTCAGCGTCGAGCCGGCGATGCCCTGGTGCAGCAGTTCCGACTGGTACAGCGGGGTGAGGCGGTCTTCGCTGCCGACGATGATGTGGGTCGGTACCCTGATCTCATCCAGCCAGCTGCGCGCGTCGTGTTCACGGATGCCGGCCAGAATGCGTTCCACCCCCGGCCAGTCCACGGTGGCGGCGATGGTGCGCAGGTCCGGCAGCATCTGCGCGCTGCTGACGAAGAAGCGGCTGGAAAACAGCCACGGCAGGCTGATGTCGAAGCGCAGTCCGGGGCCGCCGGCCTGTTGTGCCGCGCTCCAGCTCTGCGCGATGTAAACGTTGGCCGCATCCGACCACGCCAGCGTCGAGGCCAGCAGTAGCCGCGACAGCCGCGCCGGATGGCGGCGGGCGAAGTGCTGCGCCACCATGCCGCCATAGGACAGGCCGGCGAGGTAGCACTGCTCGATGCCGAGGTGGTCGAGCAACGCGGCGGCGTCGTCGGCCTGCTGCGTCAGCGGGTAGCTGTCCTGCACCCGCCGCTCGCTCTGGCCCTGGCCCTGGAAATCGAGGCGGATCAGCTTGAAGCGCGGCTCCAGCAAGGGCGCCATCAGCGTCCAGGCGGCGGTGCTCATGGTCAGGCCATTGAACAGCAGCAGCGGCTGTTCGCCGTGACCACTGACTTCGTAATACAGCTGGCGTCCGTCGTGTTGCAGCATGGGCATGGCGTCTTCCTTGTCGGATACGGTTAATGTCAGTGTGGTGCAGGAAGCGGCGGCCCGCAATAGCGGCCACCGCCGTCATCGCCGATTTGTCATATTGTTGCGCTAGCCTTTCCGCTCTTGGAAACGGACTTGTGCAATGGAAACCATGCTGGAAACCGTCACGATCAGCGTCGCGCCGGGCTTGGCGCATCAGGCGCTGCTGGAACAGATCATTCGTCAGGGCCAGGTGCAGGTGGTGTTCCAGCCCATCGTGCAGCTGGCAGACGGCGAGCTGTACGGCTACGAGGCGCTGGTGCGCGGGCCGTCCGATTCCATCCTGCATTCGCCGGTGATGCTGTTCGAGCAGGCGGCGCGCGCCGGCCTGTCCGGGGTGCTGGACCAGGTCTGCATCGCCGCGATCCTGCGCCAGTTTGCGCTGCGCCAGCTGCCCGGTATCCTGTTCATCAATGTCATTCCCGATACCCTGCTCAGTGCCGATGTCTCGGTCGAGGCGCTGCTCGGCCTGTTGCAGCTGAACGGACTGCCGCCGCAGCGGGTGGTGCTGGAGCTGACCGAAACCCGCCCCAATGCAGGCTACCCGGTGCTGCGCCAGGTGGTGGACGAGCTGCGCCGCACCGGCCTGCGGCTGGCGCTGGACGATCTTGGCGAGGGTTTCTCCAATCTGCGGCTGTGGTCGGAGCTGCGTCCGGACGTGGTCAAGCTGGACAAGTATTTCGTGCAGAACATCCACGCCGACCCGCTGAAGGCACAGTTCGTGCGTTCGCTGGTGGACATGGCGCGCGCCTCCGGCGCCTTGCTGGTGGCGGAAGGCGTGGAGCAGGCGGAAGAGTTGCGCGTGCTGCGCGAGCTGGGAGTGGCGATGGGGCAGGGCTACCTGATCGCACGGCCGCAGGCCGAACCGGCGCTCGTGCACCACTACCCGTTGCCGCGCGCGCCGCAGCACGCCGGCGACCGGCACCGACCGGTGGCGCGCGACCTGTTGCAGGAGGTGCCGTACCTGACGACCGCGCACAGCTGCGAGCAGGCCTACCAGATGTTTGCCGCCTCGCTGCAGCGCTTTGCCATTCCGGTGTTGCACGAGCGGCGTCCGGTGGGCTTGCTGACGCGGCACCACGTGCTGGAAACCTTCGCCAAGCCGTTCAACCGCGAGCTGTTTGCCAAGAAGCCGTGCATGGCGCTGGCCGACGCCAGGCCGCTGCTGGTGTCGGCGGAGATGGACATCCAGTCGCTGTCCGGGCGGGTGGTGGAGGCAGAGCAGCGCTACCTGGTCGACGGTTTCATCATCGTCGAGGATGGTGCCTATCTCGGCATGGGCACCGGCTACGACCTGATGCGCCTGATCAGCGAGATGCAGCTGTCAGCGGCGCGTTACGCCAACCCGCTGACCGGGCTGCCGGGCAATGTGCCGATCGGCGAGGAGGTGCAGCGGCTGCTGGAGGGCGAGCGCCCGTTCGTGGTGGCCTATGTCGATCTCGACCACTTCAAGCCGTTCAACGACCACTACGGCTACGGCGCCGGCGACGACCTGATCCGCGAACTGGGGCGGATTCTGCTGTCGCAGCTGGACATGACGCTGGATTTTGCCGGTCACATCGGCGGCGATGACTTCGTGTTGTTGTTGCAGAGTTGCAACTGGCGGCGCCAGCTGCAGGCCATCATCCAGTTGTTCGATCAGCGGGTGCAGGCGTTCTTTTGTGCCGCAGCGCGCCATGCCGGTGGCTATCACATCGCCGATCGTGGCGGGCAGATGCAGTTCTTCCCGCTGACCAGCGTGTCCATCGGGGTGCTGCCGGTGTTGCCGGGGCGCTTCCGTTCGCACTACGAAGTGGCAGCGGCGGCGACGCAGGCCAAAAAAATGGCGAAAAAACAGGAGGGTAGCAGCCTGTTTGTCGAAGCGCGCGAATTCCCCGTTTTGGTGCGGCCAACGGCGCTGGCCGTTTGAGGAATTAAACAGTTTTTGTCGTTATTGCTGCCGGCGCCGACGTTCATGCTGCAGGGCAGCATGAACGTGATAGCTAAGTCCATGATTCACGTCCGTTTTTTATTTCGCTGCTTTTCTTGCGACTCTCCCGTTTTTCCTTGTCAATTTTATTAAACGTGCGCTACTCTTTTTTCGACGGGTGGCGGCGTTTGTGCGTACAACGTGGCGGGCGACGGTCGTCTGCGGCGTTCCGTGCTGCGGCGGGTAGGGCACTTGCCGCGGCAGCTGGCGGTGTCTGCCATGCCGTGAACGGCGCCGCCGCGGGCGCAAAAAATCCCGTTTTGGCGGTGCTTGCCGGCAAATGCCAGTGGCTGCGGATATTGCCTGCAAGGTTGGCCGCAAGTAGGGTGTCGGTTTATGTTGAACGGCGCTACGTCCACCGCGTCATGATGACGAAGACGTACGAAAATATCACAGGGACGAACCACGTCCTTCAGGGGAAACAATCATGGTTGATGCTGCAAAGCAGTCTGCTAGCGAAAAGCCTTATTTGTCGATTGCCAATATCGTCAAGAAATTCGGGGACACCACCGCCGTCGACGGCGTGACACTGGACATCCAGCGCAAGGAAATCTTTGCCCTGCTCGGCAGCTCCGGCTGCGGCAAATCCACCCTGCTGCGCATGCTGGCGGGCATGGAGCGGCCTTCTTCCGGCCAGATCATTCTCGATGGCCAGGACATCACCAAGCTGGCGCCGTACGACCGCCCTATCAACATGATGTTCCAGAGCTACGCGCTGTTCCCGCACATGTCGGTGGCGGACAATATCGCCTTCGGTCTGAAGCAGGACAAGATGCCCAAGGGCGAGATCGACGCCCGCGTGGCGGAGATGCTGGACCTGGTGCAAATGCGCAAGTATGCCAACCGCAAGCCGTACCAGCTGTCCGGTGGCCAGCAGCAGCGTGTCGCGCTGGCGCGCAGCCTGGCCAAGCGTCCGAAGCTGCTGCTGCTGGACGAGCCGCTGGGCGCGCTGGACAAGAAGCTGCGCCAGCAGACGCAGCTGGAGCTGGTCAACACCCTGGAGAGCGTGGGCGTGACCTGCATCATGGTGACCCATGACCAGGAAGAGGCGATGACCATGGCCACCCGCATCGGCATCATGAGCGAAGGCCAGCTGCTGCAGGTGGGCACCCCGGCAGAAATCTACGACTACCCCAACTGCCGCTTCACCGCCGAATTCATCGGCGACACCAACCTGTTCACCGGCCCGGTGGTGGTCGACGAGCCGGACCGTGTCGAGATCGAGGCCGCCGAGCTGGGCGGGCGCATCTGGATCGACCACGGCATCACCGGCCCGAAAGGCATGCAGGTGTGGGCCAGCATCCGGCCGGAAGACGTGCGCGTCGACCGCGATCCGGTGGCTGCCGGCCCCAACGCCGCCAAGGGCTCGGTGGCGGAAATCGCCTACTTCGGCAGCTATTCCGTCTATCACGTCAAGCTCGGCAGCGGCAAGGTGCTCAAGGCCATGGTGCCAGTCAACCGCTGGCACGAGGCCAATCTGGAGCCGCCGACCTGGGGTGATCAGGTCTACGTCAGCTGGCGCGCCGACATGCCGGTTGTGCTTACCCGCTAAGGAGCTGTGACATGAATATCCAGCGCCTCTTCAAGCGCCTCAAGCCCGGTCGCGGTGCGGTGATCTCGATCCCGTACTTCTGGCTGCTGCTGTTTTTCCTGGTGCCGTTCTTCATCGTGCTGAAGATCAGCTTCGCCGAGCAGGATCTCGCCATTCCACCGTTCACCAGCCTGATGAACCTGGAGGAGGGCGGGCTGCTGCACCTCACGCTCAATCTCGGCAACTTCGACTTCATCCTCAGCGATGACTTCTACGCCAAGACCTACTTGTCCTCGCTGCAAACCGCGCTGTTCACCACGCTGATGTGCCTGCTGCTGGGCTACCCGATCGCCTACGCCATTGCGCGTACCGATCCGGCGCGCCGCAACGTGCTGCTGATGCTGGTGATGCTGCCGTTCTGGACCTCGTTCCTGCTGCGCGTCTACGCCTGGATGGGCCTGCTCAACGAAAACGGCCTCATCAACAGCTTCCTGCTGGGGATCGGCCTCATCGACGAGCCGCTGCAGCTGTTCCATAACGACTTCTCGCTGTATCTGGTGATGGTGTACGCCTACCTGCCGTTCATGATCCTGCCGCTGTTCTCGCACCTGGTGAAGATGGACGGCCGCCTGCTGGAGGCGGCCAGCGATCTTGGCGCCGGCCCGATCAAGGCTTTCTTTACCATCACGCTGCCGCTGTCCAAGAACGGCATCATCGCCGGTTCGATGATGGTGTTCATCCCGGCGGTCGGCGAGTTCGTGATTCCGGAGCTGGTCGGTGGCCCGGATACGCTGATGATCGGCAAGGTGCTGTGGAACGAGTTCTTCGACAACAACAACTGGCCGATGGCCGCCGCGGTGGCGACGGTGATGGTGCTGTTGCTGATCGTGCCGATCGCGTTCCTGCACCGCTTCGAAACCCGCCAGCTGGAAGGAAAAGGCAATGAATAATCAAAAACTGTCCCCCTTCCTCAAGGGCATGCTGCTGCTGGGGCTGCTGTTCCTGTACATCCCCATCGTCAGCCTGATCGTGTACTCGTTCAACGACTCCAAGCTGGTGACGGTGTGGGGCGGCTTCTCCACCAAGTGGTACGCGTCGCTGTTCCAGAACGAGCAGATCATCTCGGCGGTGGAACTGTCGGTGCAGATCGCACTGGCCAGCGCCACCGCAGCGGTGACGCTGGGCACCATCGCCGGCTTCGTGCTGGCACGCTTCAAGCGCTTTCCGGGTAGCTCGCTGTTCGCCGGCATGATGACGGCGCCGATGGTGATGCCGGAGGTGATTACCGGCCTGTCGATGCTGTTGTTGTTCATCTCGATGCAGCAGCTGATCGGCGTGCCGGCCGAGCGCGGCTTCTTCACCATCTGGGTAGGCCATACCACGCTGTGCATGGCCTACGTGTCGGTGGTGGTGCGCTCGCGGCTGCTGGAAATCGACCAGTCGCTGGAAGACGCGGCGATGGATCTGGGCGCGCGTCCGCTGAAGATCTTCTTCGTGATCACGCTGCCGCTGGTGGCGCAGGCGATTGCCTCCGGCTTCCTGCTGTCGGTGACGCTGTCGCTGGACGACCTGGTGATGACCGCCTTCCTGTCCGGCCCCGGCTCCACCACGCTGCCGCAGGTGATCTTCTCCAAGGTGCGTCTCGGTCTCAATCCGGAAATCAACGCGCTGGCGTCGATTACCGTGCTGGTGGTCGGCGTGCTGGTGATCGTCGCCAACTACCTGATGCTGAATTCGCAGCGCAAGCGCGAACGTGCGCTGGCGGCGGCGATGCGCGAAAGCAGCGCCAGCTGACCATGACGGGTGCCGCCCGGCGCCCCCGGACGGCGGAGTTGCCCGACTCCGCCGTTTTTCTTGCCTGTCACGGGTGATTTTTTGCCAAAAAGGGATGGATCTTGCCGTTTGCCCTGCCGTTTTCCTGACCACAAACGAGGACTTTATGCTCAATTACGCCCACCAGCCGCATGCCCCATCCTATTACGCCGCCACCGCCGTGCCGTGGGAGCCCGGGGCCGCGCTGCAAGGGCGGGTGGACTGCGACGTGTGCGTGGTTGGCGGCGGCCTGACCGGGGTGTCCACCGCGCTGAATCTGGCCGAACGCGGCCTGCGCGTGGTGCTGCTGGAAGGCTCGCAGATCGGCTTTGGCGCCTCCGGCCGCAACGGAGGCCAGGTCATCGCCGGTTACGCCTGCGAAATGGACACCATCCGCCAGCAGCTGGGCGACGAGCTGGCCAAGGCGTTCTGGCAGATGTCGCTGGAAGCGATCGATATCATCGAGCAGCGGGTACAGCGGCATGGCATCGCCTGCGACTGGACGCGCGGCTACTGCACCGCCGCGGTGAAGCCGGCGCACCTCGACGACCTGCTGGCGTGGCAGCACGAGGCGGAAAGCTTCTACGGCTATCGCCACTACACGCTGTGGGACAAGGAAACGCTGGCTGCAAACCTTGCCTCGGAGCGCTACCAGGGTGGCCTGTTTGACCCGCTGGCCGGGCATATCCATCCGCTGAACTACCTGCTGGGGCTGGCCGCCGCCGCGCGTGCCGCCGGGGTGACGCTGCATGAAAACTCGCCGGTCACCAGCATCGATACCGGTATCGACACTGGCGGGCGGCCGCTGGTGCGTACCGCGCAGGGCGAGGTGCACTGCCGGCAGCTGGTGCTGGCCTGCAATGCCTTCGTCGGCCAGCTGGTGCCGGCGCTCAATCGCCGCATCATGCCGGTCGGCACCTATGTCATCGCCACCCAGCCGCTGGGCGAGGCGCGCGCGCGCGGCCTGATTGCCAACAATATGGCGGTGTGCGACACCAATTTCGTGCTCGACTACTACCGCCTGTCCGCCGACCAGCGCCTGCTGTTCGGCGGCAAGGTCAGCTACTCCGGGCGCGAGCCGCGCGATCTGGCCGGCAGCATGCGCGCCGACATGCTGCGGGTGTTCCCGCAACTGGCTGACGTGCAGATCGACTACGCCTGGGGCGGCTTCTGCGACATCACCATGAACCGGGCGCCGGACTTCGGCCGCATTGCGGCCAACGTTTACTACGCGCAGGGCTTCTCCGGCCACGGCGTGGCCATCACCGGGCTGGCCGGCAAGGTGCTGGCCGAGGCGATCACCGGGGATGACCAGCGCCTGAAACTGTTTGAGCGACTGCGCCATCGCCGCTTCCCTGGCGGCGAACTGCTGCGCACCCCGGCGCTGGTGCTGGGCATGGCCTGGTACCGGCTGCAGGATCACCTCTGAGCCGTTCGCCGGCGGTGTACGGCTTGCCGGCGCGCTGACCGGGGCGGGTTTCGCGCTGGCCAGCCGTCATTGCGCCGGTATTCGCGGGGCGCCCCGACTATATTGAGGCAACGGTGCCTTGTCCTCGCGCGGCGCGCCCCGCAACGGTGCGCCGGCCTTGCCATTTTTCATCATGTTGCGGTGCGGCATCAGCCTGCGGCCGATGTGTTGAATATCATGGACGCGCCGCGTGCTGAACGTCGTCGCCGCATGGCGGCGGAACGGTTAAAAAACATTCACATGACGCCGCTACACTGGGCTGTCGGCAACAGGGGTGGCCGGTGTCGTGTTGATTAAAATGGACGGCCCAAAATTGTGCTTGTCACAGCGCGTGATGTTGCTAAAATCCGCGCTCATTTTGCGGCGATCAGCCGTTTATTGCGCGCTCCGACATCCCAGGCCCACATGAAGCTTTCTTAGCCCGAAAGCCGCGCACTAAGGAGCAGTTTTTCCAAATTTTTAGCAGGAAATCCTTTCATGGCTTGGACTGTGGCAGATAGCCGGAGCCTCTACGGCATCCGGCATTGGGGGGCTGGCTATTTCAACGTCGGCGAGAGCGGTTGCGTCAAGGTACGTCCTAACGCCAACCATCAGCGCGAAATCAATCTGTACGAACTGGCACACACGCTGTCGGACAAGGGTCTGGACATGCCGCTGCTGGTGCGTTTCCCGGACATCCTGCAAGACCGCGTCACCCGCCTGTGCCGCGCGTTCGACAACGCCATCGCCGGTATCGGCTACGACAACCAGTACACCGCGATCTACCCGATCAAGGTGAACCAGCAGGAGGCGGTGGTCAAAAGCATCATCGCCACCCCGGACGTGTCCATCGGCCTCGAAGCCGGCTCCAAGCCGGAACTGATGGCGGTACTGGCGCTGGCGCCCAAGGGTTGCACCATCATCTGCAACGGCTACAAGGACCGCGATTACATCCGCCTGGCGCTGATCGGCCAGCGTCTGGGCCACCAGGTGTTCCTGGTGATCGAGAAAGAATCCGAAGTCGACCTGCTGATCGAGGAAAGCCACAAGCTGGGCGTGAAGGCCAATATCGGCCTGCGCGTGCGCCTGTCGTCGCTGGCATCCAGCAAGTGGGCGGATACCGGTGGTGACAAGGGCAAGTTTGGCCTCTCCGCCGGCCAGCTGATCTCGGCGGTGGACAAGCTGGTGGCCGCCGGCCACGGCGACACCGTGCGCCTGATGCACTTCCACATGGGTTCGCAGATCGCCAACATCGCCGACTACCGTGCCGGCTTCCGCGAGGCGATCCGCTACTTCTCCGAGCTGCGCGCACTGGGGCTGCCGGTCGATCACGTCGATGTCGGCGGCGGTCTGGGCGTCGATTACGACGGCACCCACTCACGCAACGCCAGCTCCATCAACTACGACATGGACGAATACGCGCAGGTCATCGTGTCGATGCTGCACGAATTCTGCGCCGAGAACGACATCCCGCATCCGCGCATCCTGTCCGAGTCCGGCCGCGCGATGACCGCGCACCATGCGGTGCTGATGATGAACGTCACCGACGTCGAGCGCCTGCCAGACACCATGCCGCAGATCGACGACGCCAGCCTGCTGGCCAAGCCGGTGGCCAAGCTGTTCGAGCTGATGAGCCTCACCGACGCCGAAATGGTGACCGAGACCTACTACCGCGCCAGCCACCTGGCGTCGGAAGTGTCGGACATGTACGCCGAAGGCCGTCTGACGCTGAAGGAAAAAGCCGTCGCCGAGCAGCTGCACGCCGCGCTGTGCCGCCGCCTGCTGTCGCAGCTGACCGCCAGCCAGCGCTCACAGCGCCAGGTGTTCGACGACCTGACCGACCGTCTGGCCGACAAGTACTTCTGCAACTTCTCGGTGTTCCAGAGCCTGCCGGATACCTGGGCCATCGACCAGGTGCTGCCCATCATGCCGATTCACCGCCTCAACGAGCAGCCAACGCGCCGCGCCGTGCTGCAGGACCTGACCTGCGATTCCGACGGCAAGGTCAAGCAGTATGTGGACGAGCAGAGTATCGAGTCCAGCATGCCGGTGCACGAGGTGAAGCCGGGCGAGGAGTACCTGATCGCGGTGTTCCTGGTCGGCGCCTACCAGGAAATCCTGGGCGACATGCACAACCTGTTCGGCGATACCGACTCGGTCAACGTCTACGTGCGCGAAGGCGGCCGCCTGTCGTACGAGGGCGTGGAGGAGCACGACACCATCGAGGACATGCTGCGCTACGTGCACCTGTCGCCGGAGGAAATCCTCAACTGCTACGAAGCCAAGGCACGTACTGCCGGGCTGAGTGCGGAAGAGCGCTCCAGCTACTTCGCCGAGTTCTGCCGTGGTCTGAAGCAGTCGTCGTATCTGAACGTGTGAGCGCGGGCATGAGCCGCGTCGCCTGACGCGGCACGGCCGCACACAAAAGGTTGGCCGCAAGCCTCACGCTTGCGGCCAACCTTTTTTCATTCAGGCGTGCTGCGGTTCAGCCCTGCTTGGCTGCTTCAGCCCGGCTTGCCGTCGGCACGCTTTTTCGCCAGCAGCGGCAGGCCGAACCAGGCCCAGCCGAGCAGGCCCACGAGCAGGCTCAGCGCCGCCAGCACATAGCCGCGCAGCGCGAACGTCGGCAGCAGGTCGGCGCTGACGCGCAGCAGCGCCACGCCGTGCAGCAGCAGGTACAGCCACCACAGCCCGCGGCTGGCCTGCAGCGGATGGCCGGCATGGCCCAGCATCACCCGCGAGGCGAAGCCGACCAGCATGGTGATGAAGAAGCCGACCGTTACCGCGTGCAGCCCGGCCAGCGACGACACCAGGCCGAGATCGGCCAGCGTCAGCAGCAGGAAGGCCAGCGGCAGCCAGGCGAAGGCAAGGTGCAGCATGGCCAGCAGGGGCACGCTGCGGCTGCGCCACGACTGCCAGCGATAGAGGCAGGTAGCGCTGAGGCCGCACAGCAGCAGGCTGGCCGGCCACAGTGGCAACTGGGCAATGGCGAGCACGCCGTACAGCCAGCTGCCGCCCAGCAGCGCCAGCAGCAACCAGCGCGGCCGCCACACCTGATAGGGCGCAATCACGCTCTGGGTGAAGAACGGCAGCATGCGGTGGCTGACGGCGAGGAATACCGGCAGCAAGAAGCCCCACAGCGCCAGATTGCGCATCCACCACCACGCCGCCGCCACGTCGGCCAGCAGCCAGTACAGCATCGCCAGCAGTCCGCCGCAGCCGGCCAGCAGCGCGGCGAGTACTGCTTGCGCGTGCAGGCGGTCGCTGACGCTGCTCTGGCGCAGCAGTTGCTGCATGGTCTGCACCAGCAGCGCCAGCGCCGCCAGCCACAGCAGTGCGGCGGCCGCCAGCCAGTAGTGCGAGCCGGGCAGTGCCGCCAGCGCGCAGAGCAGGGCGGTGAATAACAGTAGCGGGATCAGTACGCAGCGCCAGCGTGCCGGCGAGGTGGCGTTCAGCCAGCGCGGCGCGGCGGTCAGGATGAAGCCGGTCATGAAAAACGGAAACAGGCCGTACAGCATCAGCGCCGCGTGCGCCTGCAGCGGGCTGAGCTCGCGGTGCAGGCTGGCGCCTTGCTGGCGCAGCAGCAATTCGCTGCTCCAGACCGCCAGCAGCAGCAGGGCGGCAAGCAGGCCGGGCAAGAATGCCGCGCGATGGGGTGTGGCGGCCAACCTTTGTAGTAGGGGGTGGGTGGTCATGTTGGCAATCCTGGCTTGGTGCAAAGCACAAGTGTCGGTAATCTTGACACCCCTGCCAATGACGCGAATCAAGCGCACGGGCCACGCCGGCAGATCGGCGCCGGCGGCGGGAAGCGGCGAAATTCCGGACAAATCCGGCGCCTATCTATAAAAATATTTCTAACTGTCTGATTTTATGTGGATTTATTGCGTTTGCACATTGTTGGACATTTCAGGGAAATGTGTAAGCGGATGTCGCAAAGAGGATATGGTCTGTTTCCATGATTGGATTAGAATCGGTAACAGACGCTGTTCACACAATAAATCCAGTACAGATTGCAATAAGGAACTATCAATGAGCACCAACGTTACCCGCGATACCTTCGATCAGGTCATGGTCCCGAACTACGCGCCGGCCGGTTTCATCCCGGTCAAGGCTGCCGGCTCCCGCGTGTGGGATCAGCAAGGTCGTGAATTCATCGATTTTGCTGGCGGTATTGCGGTTAACTCGCTGGGGCATTGCCATCCGGAGCTGGTCGCCACACTGACCGAGCAGGCCAACAAAGTCTGGCACCTGTCCAACGTGTTCACCAACGAGCCGGCGCTGGAACTGGCCTCGCTGCTGACCGAAACCACCTTTGCCGAGCGCGTGTTCCTGTGCAACTCCGGCGCCGAGGCCAACGAGGCTGCATTCAAGCTGGCGCGCAAATACGCCGCCGACCACTACAGCGCCGACAAGCACGAGATCATCTCCTGCACCAATTCCTTCCACGGTCGTACCGTGTTCACCGTCAACGTCGGTGGCCAGCCGAAGTACACCGAAGGCTTCGGCCCGAACCCGGCCGGCATCACCCACGTGCCGTTCAACGACATCGACGCGCTGAAAGCCGCCATTTCCGACAAGACCTGCGCGGTGGTGATCGAGCCGGTACAGGGTGAGGGCGGTGTACTGCCGGCAACCCAGGCCTACCTGGAAGCGGCGCGCGAACTGTGCAACCAGCACAATGCGCTGCTGGTGTTCGACGAAGTGCAGACCGGCGTCGGCCGTACCGGCTCGCTGTACGCTTACCAGGAATACAACGTTACTCCGGACATCCTGTCCTCGGCCAAGGGCCTGGGCGGCGGCTTCCCGGTGGGCGCGATCCTGACCACCAGCGCGATCGCCAAGAGTTTTGGCGTCGGCACCCACGGCACCACCTACGGCGGCAACCCGCTGGCATCGGCGGTGGCCAAGAAAGTGGTCGAGATCGTCAGCCGTCCGGAAGTGCTGGCCGGCGTGCGCGCCAAGCACCAGCGTTTCGTTGACGGCCTGAACGCGATCAACGCCAAGTACAACGTGTTCAAGGAAATCCGTGGCATGGGCCTGCTGATCGGCGCCGTGGTCTCCGACGAGTTTGCCGGCCGCGCCCGTGAATTCCTGAAAGCCGCCGAAGCCAAACAGCTGATGGTGCTGGTCGCCGGCCTGTCGGTGGTGCGTTTTGCACCGTCGCTGGTGATCGAAGACAAAGACATCGACGAAGGTCTGGCACGTTTCGATGCCGCCATCGCCGAACTGGTTGCTGCCAACCGCGCCTGATTTCCGTTTCCGGAACCTAATCAAATCCGCATTCTGGGGAACTCCGCTGCCGCCACGGCAGCGGAGCGGGGCTTGCTGCGCCCGGTTCCGGAACGCCACGAGGGAGAAATAACCATGTTGATCGTGCGTCCAGTACGCATTTCCGATCTGCCAGTCATTGAAACAATGGCGGTGGACAGCGGGATTGGCGTCACCAGCTTGCCGAACAATCGGGAAAAGCTCTACGAAAAAATCCAGACCTCGCTCGGCGCCTTCGAGCACGAGGCGGTGGCCGGCACCGGTCGCGAATACTATATGTTCGTGCTGGAGGACGACGGCCAGGTGGTCGGCACCGCGTCGATCAGCGCCTCCGCCGGCTTTGAAGAGCCGTTCTACAGCTACCGCAGTGAAACCATGGTGCACGCCTCGCGCGCACTGAAGGTGAACAACCGCATCCACGTGCTGAACATGTGCCACGACCTGACCGGCATGGTGCAGCTGTGCGGCTTCTACTGCATGCCGAACCTGTCGCTGCGCGCGCTGGAATTGCTGTCGCGTGCCCGACTCCTCTATATGGCCGCCGCGCGCGAACGTTTCGGTCGCCGCATCCTTGTCGAGATGCAGGGCATTCTCGACGCCAACGCGCAGTCGCCGTTCTGGGACGCCATTGGTCGCCGCTTCTTCAATATGGACTTCCCGCAGGTGGAGCAGGCCTTCGCCCAGCGCAGCAAGACCTTTATTGCCGAGCTGATGCCGACCTACCCGATCTACGTGCCGCTGTTGCCGGATCAGGCGCAAAACGCCATCGGCCAGATTCACCCCGACTTCGAGCGTCCGTTCAACATCCTCAGCCGCGAAGGCTTCGAGGCCGACAACTACATCGACATCTTTGACGGTGGCGCGGTGCTGACCGCCGAGGTCGACCAGTTGTTCAGCATGCGCCAGCAGCTGCGGGCGCAGGTTGAAGTGGCGCCGGTACTGCCGGAAGGCGCCGAAGAGATGGTGATTTCCAACCATCGCAGCGACCAGTTCGCCCTGGCTCAGGCTCATGCCAGCCTGGTGGACGACGTGCTGTTCATCACACCGGATACCGCGCGTGCGCTGTCGCTCACCAGCGGCCAGATCGCCTGTGTCGCGCCGCTATTGCAAGCAGAACAAGGGAGGGTTGCAGCATGATGGTGATTCGCCCGGTCAAGGCGTCCGACCTGGACGGCCTGATGGAGCTGGCGCGCAGCGCCGGCGTGGGTTTGACCTCGTTGCCGGTGAACGAAGAGCGCCTCAGCGCCCGTATCGCCCGCTCCGAGAAAAGCTTCAGCGGCGAGGCCGATTTGGCCGAGCGCGGCTACGTGTTCGTGCTGGAAGACACTGCCAGCGGCCGTGTCGGCGGCATCTGCGCGCTGGAAGCGGCGGTCGGCCTGAAAGAGCCTTGGTACAACTACCGTGTCGGCACCATCGTCCACGCCTCGGAAGAGCTGGACGTCTACACCCGTCACGAAACGCTGTTCCTGTCCAACGACCACACCGGCTACTCCGAGCTGTGCACGCTGTTCCTGCACCCGGATTTCCGCGTCAACAAGAACGGTGGCCTGCTGTCCAAGAGCCGCTTCCTGTTCCTGGCGCAGTTCCCGGAAATGTTCGGCAAGGTGGTGGTGGCGGAGATGCGCGGTGTGTCCGACGCCGCCGGTAACTCGCCGTTCTGGGAAGCACTCGGTCGCCACTTCTTCTCGATGGAATTCGCGCAGGCCGACTACCTGACCGGCGTTGGCCAGAAGGCTTTCGTCGCCGAGCTGATGCCGAAATTCCCGGTCTACATCGACTTCCTGCCGCAGGATGCGCAGGCGGTGATCGGCCAGACCCACGACAACACCCGCCCGGCGGTGGCGATGCTGCACAGCGAAGGCTTCCGCTACGAAGGCTACGTCGACATCTTCGACGCTGGCCCGACGGTACAGGCCTACACCCGCGACATCCGCGCGGTGCGCGACAGCCGCCTGCTTGCGGCCAACGTTGGCGACAGTGCAGACGGCACGGCAACCGGCTTCTATCTGGTGTCCAACACCGGCTTTGACGGCTTTCGCGTGCTGCTGGCCGAGCTGGCGCCGGGCGCGGACAGCGTCAAGCTGAGCGCGGAACAGGCGGCAACACTGAATATCAAGCAGGGCGATGTGGTGCGCGTGGTGGCACTGTCGCCGAAGGAGACTGCATAAATGGCAACGCAATTCATCAATGGCAGCTGGTTGTCCGGTAGCGGCGAGCAGCTGAACAAGAACAACCCGGCCACCGGCATCCTGATCTGGCAAGGCCAGGCCGCCGATGCGCAGCAAGTCGACGCCGCCGTGCGCGCCGCGCGTGCCGCATTCAAGGGCTGGGCGCGCACCGCGCTGGACGAGCGTCTGGCTGTCATCCGCCGCTTTGGCGAACTGCTGAACAGCAACAAGGCCGCGCTGGCGGAGATCATCGCCAAGGAAACCGGCAAGCCGATGTGGGAAGCGCAGACCGAAGTCACCACCATGGTGAACAAGGTCGAGATCTCGATCAAAGCCTATAACGAGCGCACCGGCGAGCGTAGCGCGGCGATGGGCGACGCGCAGGCGGTATTGCGCCACAAGCCGCACGGCGTGGTGGCGGTATTCGGGCCGTACAACTTCCCAGGTCACTTGCCGAACGGTCACATCGTGCCGGCGCTGATCGCCGGTAACACCGTGATCTTCAAGCCGTCCGAGCTGACACCGTGGACGGCGCAGGAAACCGTGCGCCTGTGGCACGAGGCCGGCCTGCCGGCCGGGGTGATCAACCTGACTCAGGGCGCCAAGGAAACCGGCATCGCGCTGGCCAATCACGACGGTATCGACGGCCTGTTCTTTACCGGCAGCTCCGGCACCGGCAACCTGCTGCACAAGGCCTTCGGCGGCCAGCCGGAGAAAATCCTGGCGCTGGAAATGGGCGGCAACAATCCGCTGATCGTCGGCACGGTCGCCGATGTCGATGCCGCCGTGCATCACGTGATCCAGTCCGCCTTCGTCTCCGCCGGCCAGCGCTGCACCTGCGCGCGCCGCCTGCTGGTGGCGGAGGGCGCCGCCGGCGATGCCTTCATCGCGCGGCTGGTACAGGTTGCGGCCAACCTTAAGGTGGGGCTGTACAACGACGAGCCGCAGCCGTTCATGGGTTCGGTGATTTCCAATGCCGCCGCCGACGCGCTGCTGGCAGCGCAGGCCAGCCTGGCCGCCACTGGCGGCAAGGTGCTGCTGGAGATGAAGCGACTGTCCGAAGTCGGCGCCATCCTGTCGCCGGGCATCATCGACACCACCCACGCGCAGCGTCCGGACGACGAGTTCTTCGGCCCGTTGCTGCAGATCATCCGCTACCGCGATTTTGACCAGGCGATCGAACTGGCCAACGACACCCGCTTCGGCCTGGCCGGCGGTGTGTTGTCCGACGATCGCGGCCAGTACGAGCAGTACCTGCTGGAAAGCCGTGCCGGGGTGGTGAACTGGAACAAGCCGCTGACCGGCGCTTCCAGTGCTGCACCATTTGGTGGCATTGGCGCCTCCGGCAATCACCGTCCTAGTGCCTATTACGCCGCCGACTACTGCGCGTGGCCGGTTGCGTCGCTGGAATGCGACAGCCTGACCGTTCCGTCTCAACTTTCTCCGGGGATCGTACTGTGAGCAATGCTTTTGAAGTGAACTTCGACGGCCTGGTGGGCCCGACGCACAACTACAGCGGCCTGTCCTACGGCAACGTCGCCTCTACCGGCAACCAGAATGCCGCCTCCAATCCGAAGTTGGCCGCCAAGCAGGGTCTGGCCAAGATGAAGGCGCTGCACGACCTCGGCTTCAAGCAGGGCGTGCTGGCCCCACACGAGCGTCCGGACGTGGCCTCGCTGCGGCTGCTGGGTTTTGGCGGCAGCGACGCGCAGGTCATTGCCCGTGCCGCGAAAGAGGCGCCGGCGATCCTGGCGGCCGCCACCTCGGCCTCGTGCATGTGGACCGCCAACGCGGCCACCGTCAGCCCGTCCGGTGACACTGCCGACGGTCGCGTGCACTTCACGCCGGCCAACCTGAACAACAAGTTCCACCGCTCCATCGAGCATCCAACCACCCGTCGCATCCTGCAGGCGATGTTCGCCGACGAGGCACGCTTCGCGGTGCACCCGGCGCTGCCGGCGCAGATGCACTTCGGTGACGAGGGCGCGGCCAACCATACCCGCTTCTGCCATGAATACGATGGCGCTGGCGTCGAGTTCTTCGTGTTCGGTGCCGCCGCCTTTGACAGCCGTTACCCGAAGCCGGCGCGTTTCCCGGCGCGGCAGACGCTGGAAGCCTGCCAGGCGGTGGCCCGCCTGCACGGTCTGAAGGAGGCGGGCGTGGTCTACGCGCAGCAGGATCCGGATACCATCGACGCCGGCGTGTTCCATAACGACGTAATCTCGGTCGGGAACCGCAATGTGCTGTTCCACCACGAGAAGTCCTTCCTGCATCAGGCCGAGGTGCTGGCCGAGCTGGATCGCAAGCTGGCCGCGGTCGGCGGCAACTTCATCGCCATCGAAGTGCCGCTGGCGGAAGTCAGCGTCGAAGAGGCGGTGAAAAGCTACCTGTTCAACAGCCAGCTGCTGTCCAAGCCGGACGGCAAGATGATCATCGTGGTGCCGGAAGAGTGCCGCAACATCGAACGGGTGTGGACTTACCTGCAGAAGATGAGCAGTGCTGGTGGCCCGATCGACGAGGTGCGCGTGTTCGACCTGAAGCAGAGCATGCAGAATGGCGGCGGCCCGGCCTGCCTGCGCCTGCGTGTGGCGCTGTCGGCGGCGGAGATTGCGGCGGTCAATCCGAACGTAATGATGAGTGATGCATTATTTGGCACGCTTAATGCTTGGGTAGACCGGCATTATCGTGACCGCCTGTCACCGGACGATCTGGCCGATCCGCAACTGCTTGTCGAGTGCCGTACCGCACTGGATGAACTGAGCGGCATCCTGGCCCTGGGCTCGGTGTATCCTTTCCAAATGGTGTAATTAAACCCATCTGGAAAATGCATTTGCATATAGGCCATCTGCGATCATGTCGCAGGTGGCTTTTTTGTTGTGTGAGTGCAAAAACAAATAAAATCGATTGTATCCATAATCGGTTTTTTGCTTTTGCGCGGATTTGGTGCATCAGTGACGTATTTGTGATTCGAATTGAAACAAATTTGGTTCGTTTTCGAAAAGAAAGGAAAATTTTTAAAAATAATACGCGCGAAAAAGAACATCAAAAAAAGCCTTTGGTTGCAACGCAACATTGAATTGCGACCAGGATTTTTTGCTGTTTTTTTTAATTAAATCAATGACTTGGATTGTGTTAAAAAAATCATAAAAAAAGCTTAATTTCTCAAGTTTTTGCGATTGACAGTCGATTGGATACGCTATCATAATCCGCTCGGCTTGTCGGACAGAAACCCAACTGCCGACCTTTGCACAGAAGACGGTAAAAGAGGGTAAACCCCGTATAAATCGTCGGGACAATCATCCTTAGGAGATCCCACCGTGGACATTTTTCTGCAACAGATCCTGAACGGCCTCGTGCTGGGCAGCATTTATGCCCTGATCGCACTTGGTTACACCATGGTGTACGGGATCATGGGCCTCATCAACTTCGCGCATGGCGAAGTCGTGATGTTTGGCGCCATGGTTACCATCACCGTTGTTACTTCCCTGATGAATGCCGGCGTCGCTCTGCCAGGTCCGATGCTGGTACTGATCGGCCTGCTGGTCGCCATTCCCGCCTGCATGCTGCTGGGCTACTCCATCGAGCGCGTAGCTTACCGCCCGCTGCGTGGCGCACCCAAGCTGGCACCGCTGATCACCGCGATCGGCCTGTCCATCGTGCTGCAGCAGGTTGCCATCCTGATCTGGGGTCGTAACTACATCCCGTTCCCGGCCATCCTGGATCACGAAACCATCGAGATCTTCGGTGCCACCATCACCAAGCTGCAACTGGGTATCGTTGCCCTGTGCCTGCTGCTGATGATCGGCCTGCTGGTTGTGGTCGAGAAGACCAAGCTGGGCCGCGCGATGCGCGCCACCAGCCAGAACCCGGCGGTTGCCAGCTTGATGGGTGTCAACGTCAATACCATCATCTCCGCGACTTTCGTGATGGGTTCGGCGCTGGGTGCCATCGCCGGTGTGATGGTTGCCACCAACTATGACCAGGCTCACTACTATATGGGCTTCATGATCGGCCTGAAGGCGTTTACCGCCGCGGTGCTGGGTGGTATCGGCAACCTGGGTGGTGCCGTCGCCGGTGGCATCCTGCTGGGCATTATCGAAAGTCTGGGTGCCGGCTATATTGGTGACCTGACCGGTGGTTTCCTGGGTTCGCACTATCAGGACATCTTTGCCTTCGCTGTGCTGATCGTCGTTCTGATCTTCCGTCCTTCTGGCCTGCTGGGCGAGAAAATGGCCGATCGCGCCTAATAGGGAGAGACAAGTGAGCATGACTATGGATACCAACAAAAAACTGGCGGTCTTTATTGCCTCCGCCATCGTGCTGGCCGTGCTGCCGTTCGTGGTCGGCAATACCCTGGGTAACTCCTGGGTGCGCACCATCGACTTCGCGCTGCTGTATGTAATGCTGGCGCTGGGTCTGAACATCGTGGTCGGCTTTGCCGGTCTGCTGGACCTGGGTTTCATCGCCTTCTACGCCGTCGGTGCCTACACCTTCGCGCTGCTGGGCTCGCCGCACTTCGACATTCACCTGCCGTTCTACATCTCGATCCCGCTGGGCGCCGGTCTGGCCGCGATGTTCGGCCTGCTGCTGGGTACTCCGGTACTGAAGCTGAAGGGCGACTATCTGGCGATCGTGACGCTGGGCTTCGGTGAAATCGTACGGATCTTCATGAACAACCTGAACGCCCCGGTGAACATCACCAACGGGCCGCAGGGTATCAACCTGATCGATCCGATCCAGATCGGCGGCGTGTCGCTGGGCAAGGCCATCGAGGTATTCGGTTTCAGCCTGAACCCGGTGCACATGTACTACTACGTGTTCCTGTTCCTGACCGTGGTGGTGGTGATCATGGTTTACCGCCTGCAGCACTCCCGTATCGGTCGTGCCTGGGTGGCGATGCGTGAAGACTCGATCGCCGCGGCGGCAATGGGCCTCAACATCCGCAACATCAAGCTGCTGGCCTTTGCGCTGGGCGCGCTGTCCGGTGGTGTGGCCGGTGGCCTGTTCGCGACCTTCCAAGGCTTTATCTCGCCGGAATCGTTCGGCCTGCTGGAATCGATCATGATCCTGGCGATGGTGGTACTGGGCGGTATGGGTCACATCCCTGGCGTGATCCTGGGTGCCGTGGTGCTGACCATTGCGCCGGAAGTCCTGCGTGACGTGATCGGTCCGCTGCAGATGCATACCTTCGGCAAAATGATTGTCGACCCGGAAAACGCCCGTATGCTGCTGTTCGGCGCAGCGATGGTGATCATGATGCTGGTACGTCCTGAAGGTATGTGGCCGTCCAAGCGTCGTGCGGCCGAATTCAAAGATGCGAAGAAAGGTTAAGCCATGTCTGAAGTTTTGCTGAAAATCGAAGGCATCAACAAGCGTTTTGGCGGCCTTCACGCACTGAGTAATGTCAGCCTGCACATCAACAAGGGCGAGATTTACGGCCTGATCGGTCCTAACGGCGCCGGCAAGACCACGATGTTCAACGTGCTGACCGGCCTGTATACCCCGGACGAAGGCTCTTTTACCTTTGACGGCAACGATCTGTTCCGTGCGCCACCGCACGTGGTGGTGAATACCGGTATCGCCCGTACCTTCCAGAACATCCGTCTGTTCCACGAGATGACGGCGCTGGAAAACGTGATGGTTGGTCGTCACATCCGCTCCAAGGCCAATGCGCTGGGTGCGGTGCTGCGCAACAAGGCCACCCGCGACGAGGAAGCCGAGATCGAGGCCAAGGCCTGGGAACTGCTGCGCTATGTCGGCATCGAGGATGTCGCCTACGAGCGTGCCAAGAACCTGTCCTACGGTCACCAGCGTCGTCTGGAAATCGCCCGTGCGCTGGCCACCGAGCCGAAGCTGCTGGCGCTGGATGAACCGGCCGCCGGCATGAACCCGAGCGAGACCGAATCGCTGAAGGCGTTGATGGAAAAGATCCGCGACGGTGGTGTCACCGTGCTGCTGATCGAACACGACGTGAAGCTGATGATGGGCCTGTGCGATCGTATCGCCGTGCTCGACTATGGCAAGAAAATTGCGGAAGGTGTGCCCGAAGTGGTACGTAAAGATCCGAAAGTGATCGAGGCTTATCTGGGAGTGGCACACGAATGAGCATTCTAGACGTCAAGAACCTGCAGGTTTCCTACGGTGGCATTCAGGCCGTCAAGGGTATCGACTTCCACATCAACAAGGGCGAGCTGGTGACCCTGATCGGTGCCAACGGCGCCGGCAAGACCACCACGCTGAAAACCCTGGTCGGCATGGTCAAGATCGCCGGCGGCAGCATCAACTTTGATGGCAAGGACACCACCAGCATCGCCACCCACGATTTCGTGCGTAACGGTCTGGTGATGGTGCCGGAAGGTCGTGGCATCTTCGGCAAGCTGACGGTGGAAGAAAACCTGCAAATGGGTGGTTTCCATCGCAACGACAAGGATGGCATCCAGCGCGACATCGAGCGCGGCTACGAGCTGTTCCCACGCCTGAAGGAGCGCCAGAAGCAGCTGGCCGGTACCCTGTCCGGCGGTGAGCAGCAGATGGTGGCGATGGCGCGTGCGATCATCTCGCAGCCGAAGCTGCTGCTGCTGGACGAACCGTCGATGGGTCTGGCACCGCTGATCGTGGAAAAGATCTTCGAGATCATCCAGATGGTGGCGGCCGAAGGCGTGACCATGTTGCTGGTGGAACAGAACGCCAAGCTGGCGCTGCAGGTATCGCAGCGCGGCTACGTGATGGAAAGCGGCAAGATCAGCATGAGCGGCCCGGCGAAAGAACTGCTGGACGACGAGCGCGTGCGTAACGCCTACCTCGGCGGTTAATCCCGTCCGGTCACGGGTGCGGCCAGCCGGCCGCCCCGTGTGTGAGCTTGCCCGAGGCGGATATTGCCGCGGTGTCGCGAGAACAATCACCATGCTTGACACCCTCAGCCCCGATGTCCTGCTCCGCCAGGCACTCGGGGCTTTGTTTTTTCCGCCGCTGAACGGGCTGTTGCTGCTGCTGGCCGGCGGCTACTGGCAGCGGCGGGTACCGGCGGCGGGCCGCTTGCTGTTGCTGCTGGCACTGCTCTTGAGCTATCTGCAGGCGACGCCGTGGCTGGCGATGCGGCTTAACGGCTCGCTGGAAACGTTTGCGCCGGCCACGCTGGCGCAGGTGCGCACGACCGGCGCCATCGTGGTGCTCGGCGGCGGCCAGCGGCCGGCGCCGGAGTATGCGGCCAACGTGCCGTCCGGCGACAGCCTGGCGCGGCTGCGCTATGGCGCCTATCTGGCGCGTGCCAGTAGCCTGCCATTGCTGCTGACTGGCGGTGCCCCCAACGGCGGCGAGGCCGAGGCGGTGGTGATGGCGCGCGTGCTGCAGCAGGATTACGGCATTACCCCGCGCTGGGTGGAAACCGCCGCGGAAACCACCGCCGACAATGCCCGCCTGTCTGCCGCGCTGCTGCGCGAGGCCAAGGTTGGCCGCATCACGCTGGTGACGCAGGCGTGGCACATGCCGCGCGCGCTACCGTCGTTCCGTGCCGCCGGCCTGCAGGTGCTGGCGGCGCCGACCGGCTATAGTCGTTATGACGGCATCTGGCTGCAGCACTGGCTGCCGAGCGGGCGTGCGATGCAGGAGGTGTATCAGGCGGAGCGCGAATGGCTGGGGCTGCTGTATTATCGTTTGCGTTCCCTCATCACAGGATTAAGCACATGAACACCGGCGCGCTGATCATCGGAGACGAACTGTTGTCCGGCAAACGCCAGGACAAGCACATGCCGGCGCTGATCCGCCTGCTGGCGGAGCGCGGCATGAAGCTGGCCTGGGTCGAGTACCTCGGTGACGATCCGGCACGCATCGAGGCGGCGCTGCGGCGCGCCTTTGCCAGTGGCGATCTGGTGTTCAGCTTTGGCGGCATCGGTGCCACGCCGGACGACTACACCCGCGCCTGTGCCGCGCAGGCGCTGGACGAGGCGCTGCAGATCCACCCCGAGGCGAAGCAGCTGATCGAAGGTCGCTTTGGCGCCGACGCCTATCCGCACCGCATCAATATGGGCCGGCTGCCGGCCAGCGCGCGGCTGATCCCCAATCCGGTCAACCAGATGCCGGGCTTTTCCTGCCGCGACGTGCACTTCGTGCCCGGCTTTCCCAATATGGCGTGGCCGATGGTGGCGTGGGTGCTGGATACGCAGTACCGGGCGCTGTTTTCCGAGCACCCGGACGTGGAGCAGGGCTGCATCGCCATTGAGGCGCGTGAGGGCGACCTGATCACGTTGATGCAGGAATTCGTGGCGCGCTATCCGGCGCTGCGTTTCTCCAGCCTGCCCAACTTTGGCACCGAGGTGATCCCGCAGATGCACATCGAGTTCGGCTTCAGCGGCCAGCCGGCGCTGGTGGCGATGGCGCTGGACGAGTGGCGCAAGGCGCTGCTGGCCAAGGGCTACGAGGTGCGCGACAAGCCGGCGAGCTAGCTGCTGCGGTGCTGGCCGGCTAACGGCCGATGCGGATAACGCGGGGCGGCGCCATTGACCCGCGCGCCGCGACAAGACAAAAGGTTGGCCGCAAGCGGTGATGCTTGCGGCCAACCTTTTGCGTTGTGGCGTAGGGCGCCGGCAGGCGCCAGTAGCTTAGTTGACGAAGCGCATCGAGAAGTCGATGGCGCGCACGTCCTTGGTCAGCTTGCCGATGGAAATGCGGTCGACGCCGGTGTCGGCGATGGCGCGCACGCTGTCCAGATCGACACCGCCGGAGGCTTCCAGCTGCGCACGGCCGGCATTGCGGCGTACCGCCTCGCGCATCTCGTCCAGCGACATGTTGTCGAGCAGGATCAGCGGGCAGGCCGCGGCCAGCGCCTCGTCCAGCTCGGCCAGGTTTTCCACTTCCACCTGCAGCGTCACATGCGGCGGGGCGATGGCGCGCGCGGCGGCGAGGGCCGCGGTGATGCTGCCGTTGGCGATGATGTGGTTTTCCTTGATCAGGATGCCGTCGTAGAGGCCGACGCGCTGGTTGGCGCCACCACCGACGGTGACGGCGTACTTCTGCGCCAGGCGCAGGCCGGGCACCGTCTTGCGGGTGTCGTGGATCACGGCGCGGCTACCGGCGACGGCATCGACATAACGGCGCGTTTCGGTGGCGACGCCGGACAGCGTCTGCAGGAAGTTCAGGCCGCTGCGTTCGGCGGTGAGTAGCGCCTGCGCCGGGCCGTTGATGGTGCACACCACGTTACCGTTGCCGATGCGGGCGCCTTCGGCGACGTGCCACTGCACCCGGCAGCGCGCGTCGATCTGGCGATAGCACTCTTCCAGCCACGCCTGGCCGCACAGTACCGCCGCTTCGCGCGCCACGATGCGCGCTTCACCCGGCTGGTTCGGGCACAGGGCGGCAGTCCAGTCCTTGTCGCCGATGTCTTCGGCTAGGGCAAGGCTGACGGAGTGGGCGATCAGGTGCTGGGCGGGCAAGGTCGGCATGATGGTCGGAGTCCGGGGCAAAGAGCGCGATTTTACCCCGCTTTGGCGTGGCGGTGGGGGGCTCTGCTATGATGAAGGTCTGTCGCCCGTCCCGATCCGCTGATGAATTTTCCCGATACGCTGTTTTCTCCGCAACTGCTGTGGGCTGCCACCGGCCTGATGTTGCTGCTGTTGTCGCTGGCGGCGTGGCGCGTGCCGTGGCGCACGCTGCCGCCCGGCGCGGTCAGTGCCTGGGCGGCGGCCTGTGTGTTGCTGGCCGCGATGTGGCTGGTCAAGGCCGGCCTGCAGCCGGGGCTGTCGTTTCACCTGCTGGGGGCGGCGATCTTCACCCTGCTGATGGGGCCGGCGCTGGCGCTGCTGGCACTGGCGCTGGTGCTGCTGTTGCAGGTGGCGGCAGGGCAGCTGGGCTGGCTGGCGCTGGGGCTGAATTTCTGCGTCACGCTGTTGCCGGCGGTGGCGGTGACCGCGCTGGCCCTGCGTCTGGCGCAGCGTTATCTGCCGGCACACCTGTTCGTCTATGTCTTCGTCAACGCCTTTCTCGCCGGCGGCCTGAGCCTGATAGTCGCCGCCGCCAGCGGCATGGCGCTGCTGTGGCTGCAGGGCGTATACGATGGGCCCTACCTGCTGGATAACGCGCTGCCGTTCTATTTCTTGCTGTCGTGGTCGGAGGCGTTCACCAGTGGGCTGGTGCTGTCGATCATGGTGGTGTACCGGCCGCAGTGGGTGCGCAGTTTTGATGACGCGCGCTATCTGGTGCGCTGACTGAAAGGGGAGTGTGATGCAGTTTGCGTTCTGGGCAATCCTGCTGGCCGCGGCGATGCCGCTACTGTGGGCGGTGCTGGCCAAAAGCGGGCCGGGTTTCGACAATCATCAGCCGCGGCGGTATCTCGCCGGGCTGCAAGGCTGGCGCCAGCGTGCACAGTGGGCGCAGCAGAATTCCTGGGAGGCGTTCGCGCCGTTTGCCGCCGCCGTCATCGTCGCCTACCTGATGATGGTGACCCCGCAGCAGCTGGATGCAGCGGCCGCCGTCTTCATCGTGGCGCGGCTCGGCTATGGCGTGTGCTATGTCGCCGACTGGGCCGCGCTACGCTCGCTGTGCTGGATGGTGGGCTTTGGCGCGGTGGTGTACCTGTTCCTGGCGGCCGCGCATTTGCTGTGAAGCCGGTGGCTGGAAAGCAATACGGCCAACCTTGTCCAAGGTTGGCCGCATTGCATTGCTGCTTGTCTGTTGCCAGTTACAGCATGATCGGTTCGGCTTCCAGCGCCACGCCGTAGCGGGCCAGCACCGTGGCCTGTACCTTGGCCGCCAGCGCGGCGATTTGCCGGCCGCTGGCCTGGCCGTAGTTGACCAGTACCAGCGCCTGCTTGGCGTGCACGCCGGCGTCGCCGTCGCGGTAGCCCTTCAGCCCGGCCTGGTCGATCAGCCAGCCGGCCGCCAGCTTCACCTTGCCCTCTCCGGCCGGGTAGTGCGGCAGCGCCGGGAAGCGCGCCAAGAGCGTGGCGGCCTGCTCGCTGTCGACGATCGGATTCTTGAAGAAGCTGCCGGCATTGCCCAGCTGTGCCGGATCCGGCAGCTTGCTCTGGCGGATGGCGATCACCGCGCGGCTGACCTCCTGTGCAGTCGGCGTGCCGCTGATGCCCATTGCCTGCAGTTGCTGGGCGATGTCGCCATAGCCAGTCTTGCTGTGCGCGTGGCGCGACAGGCGAAAGCGCACCGCGGTCACCAGATAGCGGCCGGCGTGCTGCTTGAACACGCTGTCGCGGTAGGCAAAGCGGCAGTCGGCATTGGCCAGCGTCACCGCCGCGCCGCCGTGCTGCAGGTCGGCACACACCACTTCCGTGATGCAGTCCTTCACCTCCACGCCGTAGGCGCCGATGTTCTGGATCGGGCTGGCGCCGACGGTGCCGGGGATCAGGCTGAGGTTTTCCAGTCCGCACCAGCCCTGCTGCAGGGTGTGGCAGACGAAGTCGTGCCAGTTTTCGCCGGCGGCGGCCTCGATGACCACGCTGTCGCCGTCGTCGGCCAGCAGGCGGATGCCCTTGAGCAGGATGCGTACCACGGTGCCGGGGTAGTCGTCGCGCAGCAGCAGGTTGCTGCCGCCGCCCAACCACAGCACCGGTCCATCCAGCTCGGTCAGCAGGGCCGGCAGCTGGCTCAGCTGCTGCAGCTCGGTGTAGCGGCGTGCACTGGCGGCAATGCCGAAGGTGTTGAACGGTTGCAGCGAAACGTGTTGCTGGAAGGTGATGGTCACGAAGCGGGCCTCACAAGGTTTGACGATGCAGGCGCTGCCTGCTGATATGGGAAAGGTAGCCGACCAGGGTCAGCCCCGCCACGCTGAGGCTGACCACCAGTGCCGCCCAGAAGCCGTGCACGCCCATGCGCGGCAGCAGCCAGTCGGTCAGTCCCAGTACCATGCCCAGCCCGAGGCCGAGCCCCCAGAACGACACGATGTGGATTGCCATCGGCAGGGTGGTGATCTTGTAGCCGCGCAGTGCACCGGAGGCTACCGTTTGCATCGCGTCGGTCAGCTGGTAAAAAGCGGCGAACAGCATCAGCGTGCTGCCCAGCGCCACTACCGCCGGGTCCGGGCTGTACATGGCGATGATCTGGTGGCGGAACAGCAGCACCAGCAGCATGGTCAGCACCGCGGCAGCGATGCTGAGCGCAATGCCGAGGCCGCTTATCAGCCGCGCCTGCAGGTAGTCGCCGCTGCCGATACTCTGGCCGACGCGGATGGTCAGCGCGGTGGCGATGCTCTGCGGGATCATGTAGATCAGGCTGGAGAAGTTCAGCACCGCCTGGTGGCTGGCCACCACCAGAGTGCCCAGCTGCGCGATCAGCAGTGCAATGAAGGAAAACAGGCTGACCTCTACAAAAAACGACAGCCCGATCGGCAGCCCCAGCTTCAGCATCGCCGGAAAGCGCGACCATTGTGGCCAGCTGAATTGCTGCGTCAGGCCGTAGCCGGCCAGTGCCCGGTTGCGGGCGAGGTAGACGAACAGCGTGATGGCGTTGAACCACATCACCATGCCGGTGGCCCAGCCGCAGCCGGCACCGCCCAGCTGCGGCAGGCCGAACAGGCCGTGGATCAGCATGTAGTTGAGCGGAATGTTCAGCAGCAGCGCGATCAGGCTCACCACCATGATCGGGCGCGGGCGGTTGAGACTGGAGGCAAAGGCGTGCAGCGCACGGTGCATCATCGCCGCCGGCATGCCGAAGGCGGCACCGTCGATGTACAGCATCACCTTGTCCTCCACTGTGTCCGGTAGGTTCAGCCACTGGCGCAGCAGCGGCTGGATCGCCAGCATCAGCAGCACGCCGAGGCAGCCGAGTAGCAGCCCGAACCACAGGCCCTGGCGCGCAGTTTCGCCGATGCTGCGGGTTTCGCCGGCACCGAACTGGTGCGACAGGATCGGGTTCAGCGCGCTGACGATGCCCATCAGCGTGACATAGACAGTGATGAAGATGCTGGCGCCCAGCGACACCGCCGCCAGATCGTCGGTGCTGACGCGGCCGGCCATCACCGTGTCGACAAAACCGGTCGCGACCTGGGCGATCTGCGCCACCATCATCGGCAGCGCCAGATGGCTCAGGGCGCGGGTTTCTTCGCGGATGCGCGGCCAACTGGCCTGGTCAAGGTGAAACAGCATGTCAATCCAGCTCGGGAGCAAACCGCCGATTATAGCCGGATCGGCCGCGCGGCGTCCGTGCCGCGCAGCGGACTCAGGCGACGCCCGGGCGGCGCAGGTGGCAGCTGATGATCAGCGCGTTGCCGAACAGGCGGTTGATCTGCAGCGCCTGGTCGACATCGACATCCTGCAGCAGCAGTTTGCCCTGTTGCAGGCTGGCGGCCAGGCCGCGTTCGCTGGCCCAGGCCAGCAGCGTGGTCAGCTGGCGGGCGCCGGCATTGTCGCCGAGGTGGATGGCGCGCAGCTCGCCGCGCAGCGATGGGGTGGAACGGGCAGGGGTGGTGGCAAACTCGGTGTAACGGTCTTGTTCGCAGTCGTACATGGTCTCGGTCTTCCTTGTCGGTCGCCCGGACTATCCGAGCGACGCTTTAGCAGAGTTGGTTTAACGGCGCCCTGCAAGTTGTCGATTAACTCGGCGCCATGCGTTTTCACGCGGGGTACGGCTTTGCGGCAGCAGAAAACAAAAAATCCGCTGGCCAGTGGCTGCAGCGGATCGCTTGATCTGACGCTTTAGCTGGCATTTATAATGCGCCCGCAAGCTGATATCAAATCGGCGCAGGGACTACGTTACGACAGGGCGTCGCTGCTTGTCAAGCCGCTGCGGCGCACGGCTGCCGGCGGCGGTATTGGCAGGCAGGTGGAGCCAGTTTTGCGAATCGCGCTATAATCCGCCGCCTGAACGCGGACTTTGTGTCCTTTTTTTCTTTCTCAGTGTAGCCCCGATGATCCGTAAACTCATCAGTCGAATCTTCGACTTGCCTGCCAGCCTGGCCGGCAACAAGAGCAAGCCGCGTGTGCTTGCCCTGGCCCAGCACGGCGTGCGCCGTGACGCACTCAGCCATGCCGCCCTGCGTGTGGTATCGCGGCTGCAGGACGCTGGTTTCGCCGCCTATGTCGTCGGTGGCGCGGTGCGGGACCTGCTGCTGGGAGTCACGCCCAAGGATTTCGACGTGGCCACCAGCGCCACGCCGGAGCAGGTGCACCACCTGTTCCGCCGCTCGCGCATCATCGGCCGCCGCTTCCGCATCGTGCACGTGATGATGGGGCCGGAAACCATCGAGGTGACCACCTTCCGTGGCGGCGAAGTCGCCAACAAGAACGAAACCGGTCGCGTGATGGCGGACAACACCTACGGCAACCAGGTCGAGGACGCGCTGCGTCGCGACTTCACCGTCAATGCGCTGTTCTACAACCCGACCGATGAAACCATCATCGACTATCACCACGGCGTAAAAGACCTGCGCGCCAGGAAGCTGGTGATGATCGGCCAGCCGGCGCGCCGTTACCAGGAAGACCCGGTGCGCATGCTGCGTGCGGTTCGCCTGGCCGCCAAGCTGGATTTCACCATCGACGAACATACCCGCAAGCCGATTGCGGCCAACGCTGCGCTGCTGCGCAACGAGCCGCCGGCGCGGTTGTTCGACGAGCTGCTGAAGCTGCTGCACTCCGGCCACGCCTACGCCTGCCTGAAGATGCTGCGCGACGAAGGCCTGTCGCAGGGCACCTTCCCGCTGCTGGACGCGGTGATGGACGAGCCGGGCGGCGAGACCTTCCTCAAGAACGCGCTGGCCAACACCGACGAGCGCGTGCGCGCCGACAAGCCGGTTTCGGTCGGCTTCATGCTGGCGGCGATGCTGTGGGCGCAGGTGCGCAACCGCTGGCAGCAGCGCCTGCAGCAAGGCGAGCGCGACATCGCGGCACTGGTCGAGGCGATGGCGGAAGTGGAAACGCTGCAGGACAACGACTTTGCCATCCCGAAGCGCTTCTCCGCGACCATGCGCGAGATCTGGTTCCTGCAGCCGCGCTTCGAGAGTCGTGCCGGGCAGCGCCCGTTCCGTTTTGTCGAGCAGCCACGCTTCCGCGCCGCCTATGACTTCTTCTGCCTGCGCGCCGATGCCGGCGAGGTGCCGCGCGAGCTGCAGCAGTGGTGGGAAGACTTTCAGAACGGCGATACCGCCGAGCGCCAGCAGCTGGTCGACGACGTGCGCAACAGCGGTGGTGAAGCCGCCAATCCGGAGCGCAAGAAGCGCCGTCGCCGGCGCAAGCCGGCTGCCGCCGCGGGTGGCGGGGAGCCGGCGTGACCCTGGCGGTGATTGCGCTGGGCAGCAATCTGGAAAATCCGGTGCAACAGGTGGAGGCGGCGCTGCAAAGGTTGGCCGCATTGCCGGCCACGCGGCTGGTGCGCCGTTCCGCCTGCTACCGCACCGCCCCGGTCGGTTTCGCCGATCAACCCGATTTCATCAATGCGGTGTGCGAAGTCGACACCACGCTGGACGCCGAAACGTTGCTGGCACAGCTGCTGCAGCTGGAGCAGGACTTCGGTCGCGTGCGCAGCTTCCGCAACGCGCCGCGGGTGTTGGACCTCGACCTGCTGCTGATGGACGGCGTCACGCGCGACAGCGAGTTTTTGACGCTGCCACACCCGCGCATGCACGAGCGTGCCTTTGTGATGCTGCCGCTGGCGGAAATGGCACCCGAGCGGCAGTTGCCGCAGGGCCGGGTCAGCGACATTGCCGCCGCGCTCGACGGCAGCGGTGTCAGCCGCCTGCCCCGCAGTAAATAACCCCCGGCAGCAGCGGCTGCCTCCCAAGGAGTACGTGATGACGCAACTGCGCTATGTCGTGGTGGAAGGCCCCATTGCTTCCGGCAAGGCCGCCCTGGCGCGCCGGCTGGCGGATCACTGGGCGGTGCGTCTGCTGGCGGAAGCCGCGGAGCAGAACCCGTTTCTCGAGCGTTTCTACCGCAATCCCCCGTATCACGGCCTGGCCACCCAGCTGTCCTTCCTGTTGCAGCGTGCCGACGCCGCGCGCGCGATGCTGGAAGGCGAGCTGCTGGCGACGCCGCTGGTGTCCGACTTCCTGTTCGAGAAGGATGCGCTGTTTGCCGAGCTGGCGCTGGAAGACGACGAGCTGGCGCTGTACCGCCGTATCGCGCCGGCGGTGTTGCGCGCCCACCCGGTGCCGGACCTGGTGATCTACCTGCAGGCGTCGCCGGAAACGGTGCAGCAGCGGCTGGAGCGGGCGGTGGCCAGTGGCGCGATGTCGCCGCTGCCGACTGGCTATGTCCAGCGCGTACACGCCGCCTATAGCACGTTCTTCCACGCCTACGCGGGCGCGCCGCTGTTGATCGTCAACACCGATCATCTTGATTTGGTTGAAGGTGATGATGATTTCGGGCTATTGTTGCGCTGCATCAGCGAGATGCGAGGCCAACGCAGTTACTTCAACAAGGGTATCTGAACCCTGCCCGGCCGGAAGGCGGAGCCATCAGTTCCGCACCGCGGCCGCCCCTGCGTATCCGGGTGGTCACCTGCACCCCGGTCGCAGCTGCACGCAACGAGGAAATACAGAATATGAAAATAACCGTTAATACTTTGCAGACCATGGCCACCGAAGGCCGCAAGATCAGCATGCTGACCTGTTACGACGCCAGCTTCGCCAGCCTGCTGGATGGCGCCGGTGTCGACATCCTGCTGATCGGCGATTCGCTGGGCATGGTGATGCAGGGGCGGGATTCGACGCTGCCGGTGACCATGGAACAGATGGAATACCATACCCGCTGTGTCGCGCAGGGCAGCAAGAACGCGATGGTGCTCGGCGACATGCCGTTCGGCAGCTACCAGGAGAGCCCGGCACAGGCGTTTGCCAATGCCGCGCGCCTGATGCAGGCCGGCGCACACATGGTCAAGATCGAGGGTGGCGCCTTCATGGCGGAAACCGTGCGCTTCCTGGTGCAGCGCGGCGTGCCGGTGTGCGCCCATATCGGCCTCACCCCGCAGTTCGTCAACACCTTCGGCGGCTACAAGGTGCAGGGCAAGAGCGAATCCGATGCCGAACGCATCATGGCCGACGCCCGCGCGCTGGCCGACGCCGGTGCCAGCATGGTGCTGATGGAGTGTGTGCCGGCGGTGCTGGCAAAGAAGATCACCGAAGCGATCAGCGTGCCGACCATCGGCATCGGCGCCGGTCTCGACGTCTCCGGCCAGGTGCTGGTGTTGTACGACGTGCTCGGCGTGTATCCGGGCAAGAAAGCGCGTTTCGTCAAGGATTTCATGGCCGAGGCGCAAAGCATCCAGGGCGCGGTCAGCGCCTACGTCGCAGCGGTGAAAGCACAGACTTTCCCGGCGCCCGAACACTGTTTCTGAGTCCGTCCCATGCAAATCATCCGTAGCATTGCCGAGCTCCGTGCCTGGCGCAAAACCGCCGGCCGCGTCGCCTTCGTCCCGACCATGGGCAACCTGCACGAAGGCCATCTGGCGCTGGTCGCCGCCGCGCGGCAGCACGCCGAACAGGTGGTGGTCAGCATCTTCGTCAACCGTCTGCAGTTCGGCCAGGGCGAGGATTTCGACGCCTACCCGCGCACCTTCGAGGCCGATGGCGACAAGCTGCGTGCCGCCGGTGTCGCAGTGCTGTTCTTCCCCGACGAGCGCGAGCTGTATCCGCGCATCAAGCAGGACTTCAACGTCGAGCCGCCGCATATCCAGAACGAGCTGTGCGGCGCCTTCCGCCCCGGCCACTTCCGCGGCGTGGCCACCGTGGTCGCCAAGCTGTTCAACATCGTGCAGCCGGACGTCGCCTGCTTCGGCAAGAAGGACTTCCAGCAACTGCACGTGATCCGCGCCATGGTCGACGACCTCAACATGCCGATCGAGATCGTGCCGGTGGATACCGGCCGTGCCGATGACGGCTTGGCGCTGTCGTCACGCAATGGCTACCTCAGCAGCGACGAGCGTGCCGAGGCACCGCGGCTGTACCGCCAGCTGTCCGCCATCCGCGCGGCGCTGCAGGCTGGTGACAGTAATTATGCGGCGTTGGAAAAGGCCGCCTGCGACGAGCTGAACGGCCACGGCTGGCGCGTGGACTATGTCGAGATCCGCCAGGCCGACACGCTGGAGATCGCCCACGTCGGCGAGGCGCGGCTGGTGGTGCTGGCGGCGGCGCGCCTGGGTCGCACCCGGCTGATTGACAATATCGAAGTGGCGCGCTGACCCGCCGCGCCGCAAGCAACAACAGGAAGACCGAACCATGCAGCGTTCCATGCTGAAATCCAAGCTTCACCGCGTCACCACCACCCACGCCGAACTGCACTACATCGGCTCCTGCGCCATCGATGAAAACCTGCTGGAAGCGGCCGACATCAAGGAATACGAAGAAGTGCAGATCTGGAACGTGACCAACGGTGAGCGTTTCGCCACCTACGCCATCCGCGCCGAGCGCGGTTCCGGCGTGATCTCGGTTAACGGTTCCGCCGCGCGCCGCGCCGCGCCTGGCGACCTGCTGATCATCGCCTCGTTCGCCGCCTACGAAGACAGCGAACTGGCCAGCCACACGCCGAAGCTGGTGTTCGTTGACGAGCGCAACCAGATGACCGAGCTGGCGTCGCTGACGCCGGTACAACCGGCCTGATTGCCGAGGTAACCCGTTTCAAGCAAGCCGCCCGCAGAGGCGGCTTTTTATTGCCTGAGCACAACCGAGAAAAGGAGAAATTGATGAGCTTTCTGACAACCGACCTCTACGACGCCAACGAGGGCCGCGTGGCGGTGGTGGAGCCGATGTTCCGCGCCTATGGCGGCCGCGCCCGCTTTGCCGGCCAGGTGGTGACGCTGAAGGTGTACGAGGACAATACCCGCGTGCGCGAAATGCTGGCGGAGCCGGGGCAGGGCAAGATCCTGGTGGTCGATGGCGGTGGCTCCAAACGCTGCGCGTTGCTGGGCGACCAGATTGCCGAGCTGGCGGTGAAGAACGGCTGGGAAGGGGTGGTGGTTTATGGCTGCATCCGCGATTCGGTGGCCATCAACGCGCTGGATATCGGCGTGCGCGCGCTGGATACCAACCCGAAGAAAACGGTGAAGCGCAATGAAGGGCAGCGCGATCTGGTGCTGGCCTTCGGCGCGGTGGAGTTCGTGCCCGGCCACTGGCTGTACGTCGACGAGGACGGGCTGCTGCTGTCGGCGACGCCGCTGCTGTAAGCCCTTGCGGCCAACGTTGGCCGCAGGCGCAAAAAAAGCCGGACCATGCGGTCCGGCTTTTTTGCGGTTGACGTCTTACTCGCCGACCACGTCGACGCCGGCGGGCGGGGTGAAGCGGAACTGTGCCGGGTTGACCTTGGCGTTGCGCTGCAGGTTCTTGAACTGGATGCGGGTGACGTTGCCGAAGCTGTCGGCCAGCTCCATTTCCACCAGCTGGTTGGCGGTGAAGCCCATCTTGATCGATTCAAACGTGTTGTCGGCCTTTTTCGGGCTGGCGGCCAGCCATTCCACCTTGCCGGTCTTGCCGACTTCGCGCAGCTGGTAGTCGCGCTCGATGGCGTTACTGCCGGCCAGCAGCGCCGCCGGCGAGTTGCCCAGCGCGCCAGCCTGGTCACGGCGGGTGACCTGAGCCAGCTCCTTGTCGTACAGCCACAGCGTCTTGCCGTCGCCGACGATCAGCTGCTCGAACGGCTGGGCGTAGGTCCAGCGCAGCTTGCCGGGGCGCTGGATCTGCATGGTGCCGTGTGCGGTTTCCTGGCGCTGCTTGCCGCTCACCGTCTGGGTGAAATCGGCGGCCAGGGTCCTGGTGCCGGCGATAAAGGCCTTGAACTGCGGTAGCGCGGCGGCGTGTGCCGGCAGTGTGGCGGCCAGCAGCAGGCCGAGTAGGGCTTGTTTCATGCGTATCCTTAACTGGCGCGGGCGGTTGTCCCTGTTGCTATGACCCGCCCGCCGGGGCCGCGTTCAGCTGAAGCGGTTGGTAATCGGGTAGCGCCAGTCCTTGCCGAAGCCGCGATGGGTGATGCGCGGGCCGACCGGCGCCTGGCGGCGCTTGTATTCGTTGATCTTCAGCAGGCGCACCACCTTGGCCACATCGGCCTCGGCAAAACCGGCCTTGACGATGTCGGCGGCGGACTGGTTGTGCTCGACGTAGCGTTCCATGATCGCGTCCAGCACGTCGTACGGGGGCAGACTGTCTTGGTCTTTCTGGTCGGGGCGAAGTTCCGCCGACGGCGGTCGGGTGATGATGCGTTCCGGAATGATCTCGCCCTGGGTGTTGCGCCAGCGGCACAGCGCGAATACCAGCGTCTTGGCCACGTCCTTCAGCACCGCGAAGCCGCCGGCCATGTCGCCGTACAGCGTGCAGTAGCCAGTGGTCATCTCCGACTTGTTGCCGGTGGTCAGCACCAGCTTGCCGGACTTGTTGGACAGCGCCATCAGCAGCGTACCGCGGATGCGTGCCTGCAGGTTTTCCTCGGTGGTGTCGGCCGGGAGGCCGGCAAACGACGGCGCCAGCGCGTTCATGAAGCTTTCGTACATCGGCCAGATTTCGATCTCGTCGTACTTCACGCCGACGCGCTGCACCATGTCGCGGCTGTCGTCGACGCTGATGTCGGCGGTGTAGCGTGACGGCATCATTACCGCGTGCACCTTGTCGGCGCCCAGCGCATCGACCGCGATGGCCAGCGTCAGCGCGGAGTCGATGCCGCCGGACAGGCCCAGCAGCACGCCGGGGAAGCCGTTCTTGACTATGTAGTCGCGCACGCCGACCACCAGTGCGCGGTACGCGCTCTCCAGTTCGTCCGGCAGCGGTGCAAGGTTGGCCGCAACGATGTCGCCGTCGACGATGTCGAGCAGCAGCAGTTCGTCGTCGTAAGCGGCGGCCTGCGCCACCACTTCGCCGGCCTTGTTCAGCGCGAATGAGGCGCCGTCGAACACCAGTTCGTCCTGGCCGCCGGTGAGGTTGACGTAGGCCATCGGCAGACCGGTTTCCTGCACCCGGTAGCGCATCACCTCATGGCGGGTGGCGATCTTGTTGCGGTGGAACGGCGACGCGTTCAGCGACACGATGACCTCGGCGCCGGCATCGGCGGCTTCGGCCGCCGGCTCCACCGACCAGCCGTCCTCGCAGATGATGATGCCGACCTTGACGCCGTTCTGCTCGAACACCAAGGGCGCGGCGCCGGGAGTGAAGTAGCGGCACTCGTCGAACACTTCGTTATTGGGTAGCAGCATCTTGTGGTACTGGCCCAGTCTATTGCCATCCCGCAGCACGGTGGCGGCGTTGAAGCGCTCGTGGCCGAGGCGGGCAGGGTGGCCGATCACCAGCGTGATGCCGTCCAGCATTTCCAGTTCGTCGAGGCCGGCGTAGATGGCGCGGTAGAAGTGTTCGCGCAGCAGCAGGTCTTCCGGGCTGTAGCCGGTCAGCGCCAGCTCCGGCGTGACCAGTACGTCGGCACCCTGTGCCATGGCCGTCTTGGCCAGCTCGAGGATTTTGCGGGTGTTGCCGGCGATGTCGCCGACAACCGGGTTGAACTGGGCAAGTGCAATGCGCATCGGGAGAACCACCAGTAGAGAATCGATCGGCCAATTTTAGCGTTGTCTCGCCCGTACCGCATAAAAAACTTGCGCAACGGCCGACTCGCTTATACAATGCGCCTCCTCTGTTGCTTGAGCGGAAACGCCGGTGATAGACCATCTAAGGAGAGGTGGATGAGTGGTTGAAGTCGCACGCCTGGAAAGCGTGTTCAGGGTAATACCCTGACGGGGGTTCGAATCCCCCTCTCTCCGCCAGATTTCCATCGTGCCGCTGTGGCGGTGCGATATTGCAGTACACCTCACGGAGAGGTGGATGAGTGGTTGAAGTCGCACGCCTGGAAAGCGTGTTCAGGGTAATACCCTGACGGGGGTTCGAATCCCCCTCTCTCCGCCAGTATTGAAAAAGCCAGCTGCCTGCAGCTGGCTTTTTTGCGTTTGCGCTACTGCCCCGGCAGCTGCCAGTCGCCCTTGCTGCGGAACGGGATGTCACCCAGCGCTCCGACGCCGAACACGGTGCCGTCAATCTGGTAGGCGAGCGCCGTTTTGCCGCCCGCCAGTTTGCCCAGCTGCTTCAGCCAGCCGGAGAGCGAGGTGTGCAGCAGTACTTTGACGGTATCGTTGCCCAGCGCCGGGATGCTGAATGGCTGGCTGCTGGCGCCGCGGGCAAAGTTGTCGCCGTCGAGGCTGACATTGAAGCGCAGCCCCTGCGCGCTGAGCGGCTGCTGGTTCGGGTTGCTGATGCGCAGCGTGACCTCGAACTCCTGCTCGAACAGAGTGGCCTTGCCGGTGGGCTGGATATCGGCCAGTTGCACTTCCGGCTGCGGTCGCGACAGGCTGGCGCAGCCGCTGAGCAGTGCCGCCAGCAGTAGTGGGGTCAGATATTTCAGCATCGGTGCCTCCATTAATGGCGTGGTGGACAATACTCAGTGTATCTGCCCGCTTGTGACCGTGCGTTGCTGTTTTATCGATATCTGTTGCGTCAAGGTTGCAAGCGCTGACGCTTTGTTTCATATTGATGTGCTATTCGTTCAGGATAAATGACGGTTCATATTATGCCAGTGTGGCTGGCGCGGACGGTCATGGTGGTGGCGAGGAGCAAGATGAACGCAGCAAAGAAAATCCGTTTGTACCTGCAGTCGGGGCAGGATGCGGCCCAGGTCGAAATCCTGCTGCAGCTGGCGTTCAGCCTGCAGACCGGCAAGCCGTTCCAGTTGCAGCCGCTGCATGACCTGGACGAGCCGTATTTCGATACCGCGCTGCAGCTGATCCGCGAGTGGCATCTGGATCACCACATCGCCTCGCGCAGCAAGTTGCTGGAAATGATCTACGCCCGCGGCCAACGTGTGGCCGCGCGCAATGCGCCGCTGCCGGTTGTCACGGAACATTAACCTTGCGGGACTAAGCTTGCCTTGTTGCATCCTGTTTCGCTGATAGTCCCTGCAATCCTGTCGCAATTTGGCCCGCCACTGCGGGCCGTTTTCTTTTCAGTCCGCGCCCGGCCACTGCAGCTGGCCGTGGCAGGCCTCGTTGAGGCTGGCGACCAGCGCCGCGCACTGCGATTCGGCAATGCTGAAGCTGAGCAGCACCGCTGCGCCGTGCTCTACCGCCAGCAGTTGTGCGTCGGCCGTCTGCAGCAGGCGGCGCAGCCTGCCTTCCAGCGGGTAGGGTGCGAGGCACTGCAGCTGTTGCTGGCGGATCAGCGGCAGCCGCACCGCCTGTTCCAGCGCGCTGGCGATGCTGTCGGTGTAGGCGCGTACCAGGCCGCCGGCACCGAGCTTCACGCCGCCGTAGTAGCGCACCACGCTGGCCAGCACGCCTTCCAGTTGCTGGTGGCGCAGCACCTCCAGCATCGGGCGACCGGCAGTGCCGGACGGTTCGCCGTCGTCGTTGGCCGCAGAGTGGCCGCCGGCCATCAGCGCCCAGCAGACATGCGCTGCCGCCGGGTGTGCCGCTTTCAGCGCCGCGATGCGTGCCAGCGCGGCCTCACGGTCCGCCATGGGTTCGACACAGCCGAGGAAGCGGCTTTTCTTGATCTCGATCTCGCTATGGACCGCGTGTTGCAGGGTGAAGGGCATGCTGGTTCGATAGGTAAGGATCAGATAGTTGCGGCCAACCTTGATGCGGTGGCGGCAAGGTTGGCCGCAAGTGGAGATCAGTTGCAGAACGATGAAATCGTTCAGCTGGTCATGCAGTAGCCGGCCCGGGCAGGGCACCACTTGCATGGCTACCTCATATATAGGGTGGCAACGCTGCTGCGGGCAGTGACAGCGAGGTCGCCTGCGGGACGGCTGCGGTTCGCCAAGCGCATCACGCCAGGGCCGATGCGCTTGACGGACGGGCACGGCCACGATTGTCGCAGTTTTGCCGGTAGCGGACGAGGGCGGCTAGCGGTTCAGCGCCAGACGCAGGCCGAAGCCGACGAAGGCGAGGCCAAGCACGCGGTCGAGCAGGCGCTGCAGTCGCGGCGAGCGCAGCCAGGCTCCGGCACGCGCCGCCACCAGCGCCAGCACGCCGAACCACAGTATCCCCATCAATGCGTGAATCAGTGCCATCAGCACGCTGAGGGTAAACACGTCCTCGCCGGGGGCGATGAACTGCGGCAGAAAGGTGACGTAGAACAGGCCGACCTTGGGGTTGAGCAGGTTGGTCAGCACGCCGCGCCACAGCCATTGCCAGCCGCTGGCCGCCGTGCGCTGCGAGTCCGGCTCGCCCAGTGAGGAGGTGCGGCCACGTAGTAGTTGCCAGCCCAGCCACAGTAACCACAGCGCGCCGCCAATGCGTAGCGCGGTATAGGCGGTTTCCGATGCTGCCAGCAGTGCACCGAGTCCAATGGCCACCAGCAGCCCCCACAGCAGCACGCCGCCGCAGATGCCGATGCCAGCCAGCCAGGCGGTGCGACGCCCTTCGTTGATCGCGGTGCGCAACACCAGTGCGGTATCGAGGCCGGGGGTGACAGTAAGGACGGCGGCGGCGAGGCTGAATAGCAGCAGGGCGTTGCTCATGGCGGGGTTTTCCGGGCGGGTGCGGGATGATGATCTTGCCATGAATGGGTAAGGGCAGGGAGGGGCAGTGTTGCGTTGCTGTTGCGGTCGCCGAAGGGTGGGCTATATTTTTGTGGCGTTTCGATCGCAGGCGAAAACGTTCTTGCGTTATATTTTATATTGTCCAACAAGTTAATTTTAGATTGTATACAATAGGCAAGTTGGCAAATAAAATTGATAGAGGTGAGTTCTCATGCAGTTTCAGGCATTCGCGCGCAAACAAACCGCACTCCGTGACGCCATTACGGCAGCCTATCGCCGTGACGAGCAGGCTTGCGTCAAGACACTGACCGCCGAGGCGCAGATGTCGTCCGAGCAGGTGACCTCGGTCAAGACCCTGGCCGCCAAACTGGTTTCGAAAGTGCGCAGCGAGCGCACCAAATCCAGCGGTGTTGATGCGCTGATGCATGAGTTCTCTCTCTCCAGCCAGGAAGGCGTGGCGCTGATGTGCTTGGCCGAAGCGCTGCTGCGCATCCCGGACCGCGTTACCGCCGATCGGCTGATCCGCGACAAGATTTCCGGCGGCGACTGGAAGTCCCATCTGGGCAACAGTTCCTCGCTGTTCGTCAACGCCGCCGCCTGGGGCCTGCTGGTCACCGGCAAGCTGGTGTCGTCGCACAGTGCGCACGGCCTGTCCTCGGCCCTGACCCGCCTGATCGCCAAGGGCGGCGAGCCGCTGATCCGCAAGGGTGTCGATCTGGCGATGCGCATGCTGGGCAAGCAGTTCGTGACCGGCGAAACCATCGACGAGGCACTGGTCAACGGCCGCGAGCGCGAAGCCAAAGGCTACCGCTTCAGCTACGACATGCTGGGCGAAGCGGCGATGACCGAGGCCGACGCACAGCGTTACCTGCGTGACTACGAAATCGCCATCCACGCCATCGGCAAGGAATCCAACGGTCGCGGCATTTACCAGGGGCCCGGCATCTCGGTGAAGCTGTCGGCGATCCACCCGCGTTACGCGCGCATGAAGCACGAGCGGATGATGGCAGAACTGCTGCCACGTCTGAAACAGCTGTTCCTGCTGGCCAAGCAGTACGACATCGGCCTTAACATTGACGCCGAAGAGGCCGATCGTCTGGAGATCTCGCTGGACCTGATCGAAGCGCTGGCCAATGATCCGGATCTGGACGGCTTCGAAGGTATCGGCATCGTGGTGCAGGCCTACCAGAAGCGCTGTCCGTACGTGATCGACTACCTGATCGACCTCGCCCGCCGCAGCAAGCACCGTTTCATGGTGCGGCTGGTGAAGGGCGCCTACTGGGATGCCGAGATCAAGCGCGCCCAGGTCGACGGCCTCGACGGCTATCCGGTGTACACCCGCAAGGTCTACACCGATGTGTCCTACCTCGCCTGCGCCAAGCGCCTGCTGGCGGCACAGGACGCGATCTATCCGCAGTTCGCCTCGCACAACGCCTACACCCTGTCCGCGGTGTACCACCTTGCCGCCGGCAAGGACTACGAATTCCAGTGCCTGCACGGCATGGGCGAGAGCCTGTACGACCAGGTGGTCGGTGCCGACAACCTCGACAAGCCGTGCCGCATTTACGCGCCGGTCGGTTCGCACGAAACCCTGCTCGCCTATCTGGTGCGCCGCCTGCTGGAGAACGGGGCCAACTCCTCGTTCGTGAACCGCATCGTTGACGAGAGCGTGTCCATCGACGAGCTGGTGGAAGACCCGGTCGCCGAAGCGCTGCGCCAGGGCGGCGAGCCGCATCGCAAGATCACCCTGCCACGTACCCTGTACGGTGCCGAACGTCTCAACTCGCTGGGCATGGACCTGTCCAACGAGCATGTGCTGCAACAACTGAACGACGCGCTGAATGCCGGTGCCGCGCAGAGCCTGCACCTGAAGCCGATGTTGGCCGCAGGCCCGCTGAGTGAAGGCGTGGCGCAGAACGTGCTGAACCCGGCCAACCTGCAGGACGTGGTCGGCACCATCCAGGAAGCCAGCGCCGCCGATGTCGAGCTGGCCTTGCAGCAGGCAGTATTGGCTGCGCCGCAATGGGCCGCCACCGCGCCGGCCGAGCGCGCCGCCTGCCTGGAACGCATGGCTGACCTGATGGAACAGCATATGGCCACCCTGATGGGGCTGGCCGTGCGCGAAGCGGGCAAGACCTTTGCCAATGGCATTGCCGAAGTGCGCGAGGCGGTCGATTTCTGTCGTTACTACGCGGCACAGGTGCGTCGTGAGTTCGACAACCAGACTCACCCGGCACTGGGCCCGGTGGTGTGCATCAGCCCGTGGAACTTCCCGCTGGCGATCTTCATCGGCGAAGTGGTGGCCTCGCTGGCCGCCGGTAACGTGGTGCTGGCCAAACCGGCCGAGCAGACCGCGCTGATCGCCGGTTTTGCCGTGCAGCTGCTGCATCAGGCTGGTGTGCCAGCCGGTGCGCTGCAGTTCCTGCCGGGCCGTGGCGAAGTGGTCGGCGCCGCGCTGACCCGCGACGAACGCGTCAAGGGTGTGATCTTTACCGGCTCCACCGAGGTGGCGCAGCTGATCAACCGTACCCTGGCCAAGCGCAGCGGCGAAGTGCCGCTGGTCGCCGAAACCGGCGGCCAGAATGCGATGATCGTCGATAGCTCGGCGCTGCCGGAGCAGGTGGTAGCCGACGTGATGTCGTCCGCCTTCGACTCCGCCGGCCAGCGCTGCTCGGCGCTGCGCGTGCTGTACCTGCAGCAGGACATTGCCGACAAGGTCATCACCATGATCAAGGGCGCGATGGACGAGCTGCGTGTCGGCAACCCGGCGCTGCTGGAAACCGATATCGGCCCGGTGATCGACGCCGAAGCGCAGCAGGGCCTGCTGCGTCACATCGACAGCATGAAAACCAAGGCGCGCGACTGCTACCAGGCGCGGCTGACGCCGGAGTGTGCCGACGGCACCTTCGTGGCGCCGACCCTGTTCGAGATCGACAGCGTCAGCCTGCTGCAACGCGAGGTGTTCGGTCCGGTGCTGCACGTGATCCGCTTCTCGGCGCAGGATATCGACCGCGTGGTGGATGAAATCAATGCCACCGGCTACGGCCTGACCCACGGCATCCACAGCCGCATCGACGAGTCCATCGACAACATCGTCGCCCGCATCAAGGTCGGCAACGTCTACGTCAACCGCAACATCGTTGGCGCCGTGGTCGGCGTGCAGCCGTTCGGTGGCGAAGGCAAGTCCGGTACCGGTCCGAAGGCCGGCGGCCCGTTCTATGTCTACCGCCTCAGCGGCGCCAGCTGGAATCCGGAACTGGCGGCCAACCCGGTGGTGCCGGCGCTGTCCGAGCTGGACCGCCTGCAGGGCGTGCTGGCGCAGTTGCTGCCTGACGCGACCGCCCAGACCCGTCTGCGCGAAGCCATCGCCTATGCCCGCCGCCACACGCCGCTGGCGAACATGGTGACGCTGCCAGGCCCGACCGGCGAGCGCAACAGCCTGCACTTCGCTGCCCGTGGCCGCGTCGGTTGCCTGGCGCTGACGCTGGAAGGCCTGCTGCAGCAACTGGTGGCGGTGTTTGCCACTGGCAACAGCGCGGTGTTGCTGGACGGCGCGCTGACCGCCGCCTTGCCGGCGACGCTGGCCGGCTTCTTCGTGGCCAAGGGCGGCGATGTCGCCAGCGCCGACGTGACGGCCGTGCTGTACGAGGGCGATGCCGCCGACCGCCTGCGCCAGACCCTGGCGCAGCGTGACGGTGCGCTGATCCCGTTGCTGACCGCGGATGAGGACGGCTACAACCTGCATCGCCTGGTTGTGGAGCGCGCAGTGAGCGTAAACACCACAGCTGCAGGCGGTAATGCCAGCCTGATGAGCATTGGTGACTAATCAGACTTGCCTGAGGTTGGCCGCATTGGAATAATGCGGCCAACCTTGGCATTTTGCCTTGGAGCGGCACAATCGTTCCGATGTCTTTCCCTGACATAACTAGAGAAGAGAAACATGCAACTGACCAAAATGACCCGCCTTTCCCTCGCTGTTGCTGCTGCGCTGACTTTGGCTGCGTGCGGCAATAAAGAAGAAGCCCCGGCCGACGCATCTGCCGCTCAATCCGGCGCCGCTGCTGGTGAAGTCGTGAAGCTCGGCTTTGCCGCGCCACTGACCGGCCCACAGTCGCACTACGGTGAAGAGTACAAAAACGGCGTGACCCTGGCGATCGAAGATGCCAACGCCGAGAAGCCAACCATCGGCGGCAAGCCGGTGACCTTCGAACTGGTGGCAGAAGACGACCAGGCCGACCCGAAAACTGCGACCCAGCTGGCGCAGAAATTCGTCGACAACCAGGTAAGCGGCATTGTTGGTCACTTCAACTCCGGTACCTCGATCCCGGCTTCGAAGATCTACTCCGACGCAGGCCTGCCACAAGTGGCCATGGCGACTGCCCCGGCTTTCACCCAGCAAGGTTACAAGACCACTTTCCGCTCCATGACCTCCGATACCCAGCAGGGTTCGGTAATGGGCAAGTTCGTGGTTGAGAAGCTGGCCGCCAAGAAGATCGTCATCGTTGACGACCGTACCGCTTACGGCCAGGGTCTGGCTGACGAATTCGAGAAGGCAGTCAAGGCTGCTGGTGGCGAAGTTGTGAAGCGCGAGTTCACCAACGACAAGGCAACCGACTTTGCCGCCATCATCACCTCGATCAAGGGCACTGCACCTGACGTGGTGTTCTTCGGTGGCGCCGATGCGCAGTCCGCCCCGATGGCCAAGCAGATGAAGCGTCTGGGCCTGAAGGCACCGCTGGTATCCGGCGAAATGACCAAGACCCCGACCTTCCTGAAGCTGGCTGGCAAGGAAGCCGAAGGCACCATCGCCTCGCTGGCTGGCCTGCCGCTGGAAAAAATGCCTAAAGGCGGCGACTACGCCACCCGTTACAAGGCTCGCTTTAACGCTGACGTGGCAACCTACTCGCCATACGGCTACGACGCGACTCGCGTGATCATCGCGGCGATGAAAGAAGCGGATTCGGTCAAGCCGGCTGACTACCTGCCGAAACTGGCCGCGATCAACTACTCCGGCGTGACTTCCGCAGCCTGGTCCTACGACCAGAACGGCGACCTGAAAGACGGTGGTATCACCGTGTACAAGGTTGAAGGCGGTGAGTGGAAGGTTATGGAAACTATTGGTGGTGCCGGCGCTGCCGCAGCCCCTGCTGCTTCCGCTGCCCAGTAAGTTTCAGGTGGCAGGACAAAAAACCGGCACAGGTTTCTGTGCTGGTTTTTTTTTATGGCTGTTATTCAGCTGCTAGCGGCAGCTGCCGCCGCTGTTGTGTCGTTGCAAGGTGGGGGTGACTGAATGTTGGCGGCAGGCCCGGCGGCGAGAGCGGGGCGGGCTGCGGCTGGTCCGCTGCCCGCCGGCGATGTTCCGCAGGCGTGTTGCTATGGGTGCTGCGAGGGGGGGATGCGACAAGAGGCATCACTACCGGGGTAGTTGATGCCTCCTGTTTTTCGCGCGTGTCCTTGAAAAGCGTAATGCTCTGCAAGGCGGGGCGATGACGCTGCGCTGCTGCCGCACTCATCGCGCCATCGGCTGCGATTTCATTGCCGGCGAGCAGTGCTGTCCCGCACCGCCTGCCGGCGTCTGCTTATGCGTCCGGTACGTTCAACGAGTTGATGCTGAAACCGCCATCGACATAGGTGATTTCACCAGTGATGCCCGACGCTAGGTCGGATAGCATGAAGGCGGCGGTGTTGCCGACTTCTTCGGTGGTCACGTTGCGGCGCAGGCAGGACTGGTTGGCCGCCATTGACAGCAGCTTGCCGAAGCCGGAGATACCGGCGGCGGCCAGGGTCTTGATCGGGCCGGCGGAAATGGCGTTCACGCGGATGCCGTCCTTGCCCAGGCTAGCTGCCATGAAGCGGACCGAAGCCTCCAGGCTGGCCTTGGCCAGACCCATCACGTTGTAGTTCGGGATCGCACGCACCGCGCCGAGGTAGGACAGGGTCAGCAGCGCGCCGTTGCGGCCCTGCATCATCGGACGGGCGGCCTTGGCCAGCGCCGGGAAGCTGTAGGCCGACACGTCGTGTGCGGTCTGAAATGCTTCGCGGGTCAGTGCGTCGAGGAAGTCGCCTTCCAGCGACTCGCGCGGGGCGAATGCAATGGCGTGTACCAGGCCGTCGAGGCCGTCCCATTCCTTGCCAAGGTCAGCAAACAGCTGCTCGATTTCCTGATCGTTCTGTACGTCGCAGCGGAAGACCTGTGTGCTGCCGAAGTCGGCGGCCATTTCGCGGACGCGGTCTTCCAGTTTGTCTACGACATAAGTGAACGCCAGTTCTGCGCCCTCGCGGTGACAGGCCTGCGCGATACCGTAGGCAATCGACCGGTTAGAAATCATGCCGGTAATCAGGATCTTTTTACCCTGCAAGAAACCCATGTTGAATCCTTCGTTATTTTCAAGCAAGCGCGCATTATAACCGCCTATTGTCCGACAGTGTTTGTTCTCTCTGCGCTTGTCGTGCGCGGTGTGTTGAAACAGCCCCTGTCAAGGCTTGCTGCCCGTGCCGGGTATTGCTACCATCGGCCATCAAACCTGAAATTGACAGACTTCGAGAGGAAGACGATGAGCGACCTGATCCTGCATGTGACTGATGATTCTTTCGAACAAGAAGTACTTAAGTCCGAGCAGCCGGTGCTGGTGGATTACTGGGCCGAGTGGTGCGGTCCCTGCAAGATGATTGCACCGATCCTGGATGATGTTGCCAAGGAATATCAGGGCCGTCTGACCGTTGCCAAGCTGAACATCGACCAGAACGAAGCCACTCCGCCGAAGTTCGGCATCCGTGGCATCCCGACGCTGATGCTGTTCAAGGGCGGCGAAGTGGCCGCAACCAAGGTTGGCGCTTTGTCCAAAACGCAACTGGTTGAATTCCTGAACAATAACCTGGCCTGATTGAATTGACACGCCTGTACTGATCGGCTATCTTCAAGCCAGATCTTCAAAAGTCGAGCGACCTGACACGGTCGCTCGATTCTCATCTGATTTCCCCCGTACTCATTAGCAGCGCATCCCGTTTTTTGTCCCGTTACCGGTCGACGCCACACATACCATGCATTTATCCGATCTCAAGCATCAGCACGTCAGCGAACTCGTAGAAATGGCCATCGCCAACGAGATCGACGGTGCCAACCGCCTGCGCAAGCAGGATCTCATCTTTGCCATCCTGAAGCATCAGGCCAAAAAAGGCGAAAGCATCTTCGGTGAGGGCACCCTGGAAGTGCTGCCTGACGGTTTCGGCTTTCTGCGCAGCCCGGAAGCATCCTATCTGGCCGGCCCTGACGACATCTACGTCAGCCCGTCGCAGATCCGTCGCTTCAACCTGCATACCGGCGACACCATCGACGGCGAAATCCGCACGCCGAAAGAGGGCGAGCGTTACTTTGCCCTGGTCAAGGTGGACAAGGTCAATGGTGGCCCGCCGGAAGCGGCCAAGCACAAGATCCTGTTCGAAAACCTGACGCCGCTGTTTCCGACCGAACGTCTGGTGCTGGAACGCGACATCAAGGCCGAAGAAAACATCACCAGCCGCATCATCGACCTGATCGCGCCGATCGGCAAAGGCCAGCGTGCCTTGCTGGTGGCGCCGCCGAAGTCGGGCAAGACGGTGATGCTGACCCACATTGCGCACGCCATTACCACCAACCATCCGGAAGTGGAAATGATCGTGCTGCTGATCGACGAGCGTCCGGAAGAAGTGACCGAGATGCAGCGTTCGGTGAAGGGCGAAGTGGTGTCCTCGACCTTCGACGAACCGGCCACCCGTCACGTGCAGGTTGCCGAAATGGTGATCGAGAAGGCGAAACGTCTGGTCGAGCACAAGAAGGACGTGGTGATCCTGCTGGACTCCATTACCCGTCTGGCCCGCGCCTACAACACCGTGATCCCGTCCTCCGGCAAGGTGCTGACCGGTGGTGTCGACGCCAACGCGCTGCAGCGTCCGAAGCGTTTCTTCGGTGCGGCACGTAATATCGAAGAAGGCGGCTCGCTGACCATCATCGCCACCGCGCTGGTCGATACCGGTTCGCGCATGGACGACGTGATCTTCGAGGAGTTCAAGGGTACCGGCAACATGGAACTGCACCTCGACCGCCGCATGGCAGAGAAGCGCACCTTCCCGGCGATCAACATCAACCGCTCCGGCACCCGCCGCGAAGAGCTGCTGATCCAGCAGGACCAGTTGCAGCGCATCTGGGTGTTGCGCAAGTTGCTGTACCCGATGGACGATCTGGAGGCGATGGAGTTCTTGCTGGGCAAGATCAAGGCCACCAAGACCAACCTGGCTTTCTTTGATTCGATGCGTCGCTAAGACGCCAGGCATGACTGTTCAAACGCCAGGTTTCCCTGGCGTTTTTCTTTGCAGAAGCGAAATAATGAACTGGATGGATTTACTGCTGGATCTGGACGGCTATTCGATCATCGGCACGGTGGCGTTTGCGGTTTCCGGCTACCTGCTGGGGGTGCGTAAGCATCTCGACCTGCTGGGGGTGGTGATTGTCACGCTGCTGACCGCGATCGGCGGCGGCATCATCCGCGACATGCTGGTTGGCCGCATGCCGATGGTGTTTCTGGATAACACCAACCTGGTGGTGATCGCGCTGACGGTGCTGCTGGCGTGGCTGGTGCGGCTGCACAAGCGCGAGAACGAGGTGCTGACCACGCTGTTCATCATCGCCGACTCCATCGGCCTGGTGGCGTTCAGCCTGGCCGGGGCCAAGCTGGGAGTGGAGTTCCATCTCAATGCCTTCGGCGTGATCCTGCTCGGTTTTGTGACCGCGGTCGGCGGCGGCATCGTGCGCGACATGATGGTCAATGACGTGCCGTTCATCCTGCACAAGGATTTTTACGGTACGGTGTCGATCGTGGTGGCGGCGCTGCTGTTCGTGCTCAGCCGCTTCGGCTGGGATCATCTGCTGGCGGTGCAACTGGTATTCGTCGCCGGCGTGGCGCTGCGCCTGCTAGCGCACTGGGGCGAACTGTCGCTGCCCAAGCTGGCGGCGCAACGGAAAGGATGGGATAACTGATGTGGCCTGCCGAGTTCGAGCGTGCCCACGCCTGGTTTGCCGCGGCACTGGCGCAGATGCCGGCGGCGGCGGATGATGAGGGTCTGTTGCCGCGGCCGCAGGCGCGCAGCCAGGCGGCGGTATTGCTGGCCATCGTCTGGCAGCAGGGCGAGCCCAGCGTATTGCTGACGCGGCGTACCGCGCACCTGCGCAGTCATGGCGGCCAGATCAGCCTGCCCGGCGGTAAGCTGGAGCCGCAGGACGCGGACGCGGCCAGTGCCGCCTTGCGCGAGGCGGAGGAGGAGGTCGGCCTCTCTCCGGCGCTGGTGCAGCTGGCCGGGGTGATGCCGCCCTATGTTACCATCACCGGCTACGAGGTGACGCCGGTACTGGGCCTGCTGGCGCAGCCGTTCCAGCCGGTGCCGGCACCGGACGAGGTCGATGAGGTGTTCTTCGTGCCGCTGGCGCACCTGATGGATGTCGCCGCCTACCAGCGCCACGCGGTGCAGCGCGATGGCTTCAGCGGCCACTACTATGCGATCAGCTACGGTGACTACTTCATCTGGGGGGCCACGGCGGCGATGTTGCGGCGGCTGGCGCTGCACCTGGCGGCGTGGTCGCGCTGAGGCTGTCGGCAGTCGCGAAACGAAAAAAACCACCGCATTGCGGTGGTTTTTTGTTTGCGGCCAACCTTGGCGCTTAGCGCTTCGGCGGGCTGAACAGCGCCGAGGTCTGGCGCGGCTTGCCGCTGCCACCCTGGCGTGGCTTGCCGCCACCACCGGCCGGTTTGCCGCTGCCGCCGTTGCGCGGCTGACCCGCCGGCTTGCGCAGCGGAGCATCCTCGGTCGGCGAAATGCCCAGTGCGTGCAGCGTCAGCGTTGGCTGGCGCGGGCCGTCGTCATGGAAGTAGTTGCCGTTCGGCTCCTGCTGCGGATTGCGCTTGGGCGCGTTGTTGCGCGACTCGTTGCGACGCGGTTCGGCGGCGGTCTGTGGCTGTCGCGGCTTGCCGGCTGCCGGCTTGGCGCTGCCGTTGGCCGCTTTGGCGGCGGCAGGCTTGCCGTTGCTGCGTGCGGCGGCCGGACGGGCGGCGTCATCACGCGGCTCGTTGCGACGGCCGTTGCTGTCGCCCTGGCGCGGTTTGGCTTGTGCCGCCGGCTGGCGGCGCTGGTTGCTGCCAGCGCTGCCTTCGCGACGCTTGCTGCTGCCTTTTGGCGGTGTTGCGGTCGGGGTCAGCGCGCCGTGGATGTAGCGGCCAAGGCCGATCTCGATGGCCTGCGGTTCTTCGTTGGGGTTGGCCTCGAAGCCGGGCACGGTGAAGCGGTCCACGGTCTGCTTGGTCAGTTTTTCGATGTCACGCAGGAAGCCCAACTCGTCCACGCAAACCAGCGAGATCGCCTCGCCGACGCAGCCGGCACGGCCGGTACGGCCGATGCGGTGCACGTAGTCTTCCGGTACGTTCGGCAGCTCGTAGTTGACCACGTGCGGCAGTTCTTCGATGTCCAGGCCGCGGGCGGCGATGTCGGTGGCAACCAGTACCGGCAGGCTGCCGTCCTTGAAGCCGGCCAGCGCCTTGGTGCGCGCGCCCTGGCTCTTGTTGCCGTGGATCGCCATCGAGGCGATGCCGGCTTTTTCCAGTTTTTCCGCCAGGCGGTTGGCGCCGTGCTTGGTGCGGGTGAACACCAGTACCTGGTGCCAGTCACCGCCCTTGATCATCTCGATCAGCAGCTCGGTCTTGCGGTCGCGGTCGACCAGATGCACTTTCTGGGTGATCTGGGCGTTGGTCTGGTTCGGACGTGCCACTTCCACCAGCTTCGGCTGGTTCAGCAGCTTGTCGGCCAGGGTCTTGATCTCGCTGGAGAAGGTGGCCGAGAACAGCAGTGTCTGGCGCTCCTTCGGCAGCATCGCCAGCACTTTCTTGATGTCGTGGATGAAGCCCATGTCCAGCATGCGGTCGGCTTCGTCCAGTACCAGGATCTCGACGCCGGACAGGTCGACGGTCTTCTGGCCGGCGTGGTCCAGCAGGCGGCCCGGTGTCGCCACCAGGATGTCGACCGGCTTGCGCAATTGGGCGATCTGCGGGTTGATGCCGACACCGCCGAACATCACCATCGATTTCAGCGGCAGGTATTTGCCGTACTCGCGCACGGATTCTTCCACCTGGGCGGCCAGTTCGCGGGTCGGGGTCAGCACCAGTGCGCGCGGACGGCCCTTCTGCTTGGACGGCTGGTCCATCAGGCGGTGCAGCAGCGGCAGGGTGAAGCCGGCGGTTTTACCGGTACCGGTTTGCGCTGCGGCCAGCAGGTCGCCGCCTTGCAATACTTGAGGAATGGCCTGCGCCTGGATAGGGGTAGGCTGGGTGTAGCCGGTATCGGCTACGGCACGCAACAGTGGCTCGGCAAGGCCTAGTGCGGCAAAAGTCAGTTCGGACATTTATTGTGCAATCAGGATGTCTGCCCATTGCAAAGACAATACCAATCCGGGCGGACAAAAATAGTGTTTTCAATGGAGGACCCGGCGGGAGAGTGCGGGTCTGAAGAAAAGGTCGCGGTGATTGGTGGCACGCGATTCGCTAGTGTACTCCGATTGCCGGCGTTGTGCAGCGAATCATTGACAATAAATTGCCGGTATGCGGTTTGGGTGGCGCGGGGTGCTGCATTGCAACACCCCGTCCGGCGCCGTCAGTGGCGGAAGTGGTTCACGATGCTGGAGAAATCCAGCTTGCCGTTGCCCTCGGCGACGTGGCTTTCGTACAGGTTGCGCGCCAGCGCGCCCAGCGGGTTGGCGGCGTGGCTTTGCAGTGCGGTTTCCTCGGCGAGGCCGAGATCCTTCAGCATCAGCTCCGACATGAAGCCGCCGCTGTAGCCGCGGCTGGCCGGGCTGTTCTCCATCACGCCCGGCCACGGGTTGTACAGCTCCAGCGCCCAGTTGCGGCCGGAGCTTTTGCTCATGATCTCGGACAGCACCGCCGGATCGAGGCCGTTTTTCACCCCCAGTGCCAGCGCCTCGGCGGTGCCGGCCATCAGGATGCCGAGCAGCATGTTGTTGCACACCTTGGCGGTCTGGCCGGCGCCGATGTCGCCGGCGTGGAAGATGTTCTTGCCCATCGCCGCCAGCAGCGGCCGCGCCGCCTCAACGTTGGCCGCATCGCCGCCGACCATGAAGGTGAGGGTGCCGGCGGCAGCCCCGGCGGTGCCGCCGGATACCGGCGCATCGAGAAAGCGCAGGCCGGCGTCGCTGGCGGTGCGGCCGACGCCGCGTGCGGTGTGCGCGGCGATGGTGCTGCAGTCGAGCACCAGCGTGCCGGCGGGCAGGCGGGCGATCAGGCCGTCGTCACCGAGGTACAGACCCTCGACATGACGCCCGGCCGGCAGCATCGAGATCACCGCGTCGGCGCCCTGGATCGCCTCGGCGACACTGGCTGCTGCCTTGCCGCCGTGCTCGCTGAAGTGTTGCAGCGCCTCGGCAGAGAGGTCGACCCCGCTGACGCTGAAACCGGCGCGCACCAGATTGATGGCCATCGGGCCGCCCATATTCCCCAGACCGATAAAAGCAATGTGTTGCATGTGTTGCTCCTCTTGCGTGTGTTCAGTGCAGCGTGGCCAGCGGGTGATCCTGCTCGCGCCACGGCGAGCGGAAGTGCTGCGCCACCCAGTGGTGGTCAACCGTCGCCAGGGCCGAGCGCGACCACTGCGGATTGCGGTCCTTGTCGACCAGCAGCGCGCGCACGCCTTCGCGGAAGTCCGGCGCGGCGCAGAAGTTCAGCGACAGCACCAGCTCCATGCGCAAGGCCTCGGCCAGCGACAGGTGTTTGGCGCGGCGGAAAATCTCCCAGGTGACGGCGGCGCTGCTCGGGCTACCGGCGGCGTAGCTTCTGGCGGCGGCGGCCAGCCAAGCGTCTTCGAAGGCGGTGTGAC
>Ga0209172_10001303_pt1 | contig 54508 bp, 49 predicted proteins | sample LarsenN4metaG_FD_184113 | JGI IMG/M metagenome (GOLD analysis project Ga0209172, IMG submission 184113) | Hot spring sediment bacterial and archeal communities from British Columbia, Canada, to study Microbial Dark Matter (Phase II) - Larsen... ...
GACGACTTGTTCGGCGTGCCGTCCAGCTCCAGCAGCGCCTGGTCCACGTGGACCTGCTCGGTCGCCTCCATGCCGTCGATCTCGGGCGCGATCGTCTCCTCGATGTTCTTGACGGCCTGCTGCACGCCCTTGCCCCGGTAGCGCTGGGCGTCGCCGTCGCGCAGCTCGACGGCCTCGCGCTTGCCGGTGCTCGCGCCGGACGGCACGGCGGCCCGGCCCCAGGCTCCCGACTCCAGCTGCACCTCGACCTCGACGGTCGGGAAGCCCCGGGAATCGATGATCTCGCGGGCGAAGACGCCGGTGATCGCGGACACTCAGGATCTCCTCTCGACGATGAAGTCGGCCAGCGCCGCGAGGGGCGCCGCCGGAGGGCCGAGCGGCGCCAGCGCCTGCTTGGCGTCGGCGGCGAGGGCGCGGGCGCGCCGGCGGGAGGCGTCGAGCCCGTGCAGGGCGGGGTACGTCGCCTTCTGCTTGCGCTCGTCGCTGCCCGCCGTCTTGCCCAGCTCCTCCAGGCTGCCTTCGACGTCGAGGATATCATCGACGATCTGAAACGCGAGGCCGAGGGCCTCGCCCGCGGCGGTGACGGCGCCGAGCGCCGCCGGCGCGGCGCCGGCGAGGATCGCGCCCGCCCGGAGCGACGCGCGGATGAGCGCCGCGGTCTTGTGGACGTGGATGTAGTCGAGCGTCTGCGGCGAGACGGCCTTGCCCTCCGACTCGAGGTCGACCACCTGGCCGCCGACCATGCCGTCGCTCCCCGCCGCGCTCGCGACGTCGACGACGACCTCGCAGACCGCCCGCGCGTCGCCGACCAGCGCCACGTTCTCGGCGATGAGCTTGAAGGCGAGCGTGAGCAGCGCGTCGCCGGCCAGGATCGCCATCGCCTCGCCGAAGACCTTGTGGTTGGTGAGGCGGCCGCGGCGGTAGTCGTCGTCGTCCATCGCCGGCAGGTCGTCGTGGATGAGCGAGTAGGTGTGGATCAGCTCGAGCGCGCAGGCCGTCGGCAGCACGCGCTTGGCGTCGCCGCCCACCGCCTCGGCGCCGGCGAGCACGAGGATCGGGCGCAGCCGCTTGCCGCCCGCCATGACGCTGTAGCGCATGGCGCGGTGCAGCGACGGCGGCGGCGCGTCCTCGGGGGGCAGGCAGCGCTCCAGCGCCTCGTCGACGAGCGCGCGCCGCCCGGCCAGGTAGGCGGCCAGGTCGAAGGCGGCGCTCACTGCTCGCCCTCGCGGTCCCACTCCGTGAGCGGCCGGGCCTCGACGGCGCCGCGCTCGTCCCTGGCGAGGATCTCGATCCGCCGCTCGGCGTCGTCCAGGTAGCGCGAGCAGCGGCGCGCCAGCGCGACGCCCTCCTCGTACACCTTCAGCGACTCCTCGAGCGGCAGCTTCCCGGACTCGAGCGCGCCCACGATCTGCTCGAGCCGCGCCAGGCAGTCCTCAAACGTGAGGTCGGTCATCCTGCTCCCTCGTGCGCTCGACCCTGCACTCCACGCTGCCCTCGTGCAGCAGCACGTCGACCACGTCGCCCGGCCGCACCTGGCCGGCGCGGCGGACGATCGTCCCGTCCCGCGTGCGGGCGAGGCTGTAGCCCCGCGACAGCACGCCGAGCGGCGACAGCGACTCGAGCCGCGCGAGGGCGGCGCCCAGCCGGTGGCGGCTCGCCTCCAGGCGCCGCGACGTCGCGGCGTCGAGCCGGCCGTGCAGCCGCTCCAGGCGGTGGCGGCCCGTGGCCAGGCGGACGAACGGGCTGGCCGAGCGCAGCCTCGCCGCCGCCACCTCCACGCGGTGGGCGGCGCGCCGGCGGGCGACCGCGGCGCCGAGCCGGAGCCGCGTGGCGAGGTCGTCGACGCGGCGGGCCAGGTCGTGGAGCGGCCGGGCGGCGGCGCGGTCGAGGCGGCGGCGCAGCGAGTCGAGGGCGTCCAGCAGCGCCTGCTTCTCGCGCACGACCAGCTCGGCGGCCTGCGACGGCGTCGCCGCGCGCACGTCGGCGGCGAGGTCGGCGATCGTCACGTCGACCTCGTGGCCCACCGCCGAGATCACGGGCGCCTTGGAGCCGGCGATGGCCCGGGCCACGGACTCCTCGTTGAACGCCCACAGGTCCTCGAGCGAGCCGCCGCCGCGCCCCGCGATGATCACGTCGACGTCGCCGAGGGCGTTCAGGTCGTGGAGCGCCCGGACGATCTCGTCGGCGGCGCCCTCGCCCTGGACGCGGCACGGCGCGACGACGATGTGGAGCCCGGCGAACCGCCGGCCGATGACCCGGAGGATGTCGCGCAGCGCCGCGCCGCTGGGCGACGTCGCGATGCCGATCTTCCGCGGGAAGCGGGGCAGCGGCCGCTTCCGCCCGGCGTCGAAGAGGCCCTCGGCCGCCAGCCGGCGCTTGAGCTGCTCGAAGGCGAGCTGGAGCGCCCCCAGGCCGCGCGGCTCCAGCATCTCGACGACCATCTGGTACTCGCCGCGCTGGGCGTAGACGTCGAGGCTCCCGAACGCGAGCACGTGCTGGCCGTCGGCCGGCTCGAAGCGGATCCGCCGGAGCCGCGTGCGGAAGAGGACGGCGCGGAGCTGCGCGGCCTCGTCCTTGAGCGTGAAGTAGGCGTGGCCCGAGCCGTGGAAGCGGAAGTTGGAGATCTCGCCCTCGACCCAGACGGCGGGGAACCGCTCCTCCAGCGTCTCGCGGAGCCGGGCCGTGAGGGCCGAGACCGTGAGGACCGTGCGCTGCGCCGTCACCGGCCGCCCGCCGCCCGCGGGACCGTGAACTCCCGCCACGCGGTCCAGTCCTTGTCGTCCGTGAAGCGCGCGCGCACCCGCCAGCGGGTCGCCGAGGCGAAGGCCTCGCGCCGGAAGTTGCTGCCCGCGGCGTCGGCCGTGCCCGGCGCCGTCACCTCGGGGCCGAGGCTCGCGGGCGCCGCGACCCACTCGCCCGTGCCCTCCCGCTCCTGCCACCGCTGGAACTCGAGGACGCAGCACCTCTCCTCGGGGATCTCCTGCCGCGGCAGCACGCGCACCCGCACGCCGCCGGTGGTCACGGTCTCGCCGGGCTTCGGGACGACGAGGTCCGGGACCTCGGCGGACGCCGGGACCGCCGCGGCGAGCCCGGCGCCGAGCGAGGCGACGATGGCGGCCGCCCGCGCGCGGGACACCGTCACGCCCGGGAGGCGCCGGCGAGGATCGCCTCGGTGGCGGCGAGCGTGTTCTTCATCAGCATGGCGCGCGTCATGAGCCCGACGCCGCCGGGCACGGGGGTCACCGCGTACGCCTGCTCGCTCACCCCCGCGAAGTCGACGTCGCCGACGACCTTGCCCGTCTCGAGCCGGTTGATGCCGACGTCGACGACCCACGCGCCGGGCTTCACCATGTCGGCCGTGACGAAGCGCGGCCGTCCCGCCGCGACGCAGAGGACGTCGGCCCGCCGCGTGTGGGCGGCGAGGTCCCGGGTGCGCGTGTGGCACATGGTGACGGTCGCGTGCCGGGCGAGGAGGAGCTGGGCGAGCGGCTTGCCGACGAGGCGGGAGCGGCCGACGATCACGGCCTCGGCGCCCTCGAGCTTGCAGCCGTAGTGGTCGAGGATCTCCACGCACCCGGCGGGCGTGCAGGGCCGGATCCCGGGCTCGCCCGCCAGCAGCCGGCCGAGGTTCGTCGGGTGGAGGCCGTCGACGTCCTTCGCGGGGTCGATGGCGCAGATGGCCTCCCTCTCGTCGAGGCCGCGCGGCAGCGGGAGCTGGAGCAGGATGCCGTGGACGCCCGGGTCGCGGCTCAGCTCGCGCAGCGTGGCCACGAGCGCCGCCTGGGAGAGCCCGCCGGGATGGAGGACGTCGCGCGAGGCGATCCCGACGCTCTCGGCCGCCCGCTTCTTGTTGGCGACGTAGATCCTCGACGCGGGGTCCTCGCCGACCAGCACGACGGCGAGCGTCGGGACGACGCCGGTGCGCGCGCGCAGGCGCTCCACGCCGGCGCGCACGGAGTCCAGCACCTTGTCGGCGACGGTCTTGCCGTCGAGGATCAAGCAGCCGGGATGCGGAGCCGCTCGATCGCGGAGGCGCGGCCCGTCTCGGGGTCGACGGTGATGACGACGCCGTGGAGCGCCGCCGGGCCCTTGGCCGGCTCGAACCTGACCGGCATCTGCTGCAGGAAGCGCTGGAGGATCAGGTCGCGGTCGACGCCGATCACGCCGTCCGTCGGGCCCGTCATGCCGACGTCGGTGATGTAGGCGGTGCCGCCGGGCAGCACGCGCTCGTCGGCGGTCTGGACGTGGCGGTGGGTGCCGACGACCGCGCTGACGCGGCCGGCCAGGTACCAGCCCATGGCGACCGACTCCGACGTCGCCTCCGCGTGCATGTCGACCAGGATGATCGGCGTCTCCCGGCGCAGCTCCGGCAGGACCTCGTCGGCCTTGCGGAACGGGCAGTCGATCGGGTGCATGAACACGCGGCCCATGAGGTTCAGGACGGCGACCCTGTGCGGGCCGGCCTTCACCGTCACGTGGCCCACGCCGGGCGTGCCCGCCGGGAAGTTCGCCGGCCGCAGCAGCAGGTTCTCGCGGGTGATGAACTCGACGATCTCCTTCCGGTCCCAGATGTGGTTGCCGGAGGTCAGCACGTCGGCGCCCTGGTCGAGGAAGTCGCGGCACTGCTGCGGGGTCACGCCGAAGCCGGAGGCGGCGTTCTCGACGTTCACCACCGTGAAGTCGATCGCGTGCTCCTGCCGGAGCCGCGGCAGCAGCGAGCGCACGGCCGCCCGGCCGGGCTCGCCGAAGACGTCGCCCACCATCAGGATCTTCATGGTGCCGGCCTACTTCGCGACTTCGACGGCGCGCGTCTCGCGGATGACGACCACCTTGATGTGGCCGGGGTACTGCATCTCGGCCTCGATGCGCTTGGTGATGTCCTTGGCGAGCTGGTGGGCGTCGAGGTCCGAGACGATGTCCGCCTTGGTGATGACGCGCAGCTCGCGCCCCGCCTGGATCGCGTAGCACATCTCGACGCCCTTGTAGCTGAGCGCGATCTCCTCCAGCTTGGCCAGGCGCCGGATGTAGGACTCGAGCACGTCGCGGCGGGCGCCGGGGCGCGCGGCGGAGATGCCGTCAGCGGCCTCGACGAGCACCGCCTCGATCGTCTGCGGCTCGACGTTCTCGTGGCCGCAGAGCGCGGCGTTGATGACCTCGGCGCTCTCGTTGTACTTCGTGAGGACCTGGAGCGACAGCTCCGGGTGGCTGCCCTCCTGCTCGTGGGTCAGCGCCTTGCCGATGTCGTGGAGCAGCCCCATGCGCTTGGCGAGCTTGACGTCGGCCTTGATCTCGGCCGCCATCATGCCCGCGAGCCACGCCACCTCCTTGGAGTGCTGCAGGCAGTTCTGGCCGTACGACGTCCGGAACTTGAGCCGCCCGACGAGCCTCGTGAGCTCGGGGTGCAGCCCGTGGACGCCGACCTCGAAGCAGGCCTTCTCGCCCTCCTCCTTGAGGTGCTGCTCCATCTCCTTCTTGACCTTCTCCACGACCTCCTCGATCCGCGCCGGGTGGATGCGGCCGTCGGCGATGAGGATCTGGAGCGCGCGCCGGGCGATCTCCCGGCGATAGGGGTCGTAGGCGGAGATCAGCACGGCCTCCGGCGTGTCGTCCACGATCAGGTCGACGCCGGTGTGCAGCTCGAGCGCGCGGATGTTGCGCCCCTCGCGGCCGATGATCCGGCCCTTCATGTCGTCGGACGGCAGGTCGACGACCGACACCGCGGTCTCGACCGTGTAGTCCGGGGCCAGGCGCTGGATGGTGGTGGCGAGGACCTCCTTGGCCTTCTCGCGCGCGGTCTCGCGCGCCTGCTCCTCGAGCCGCATGGCGATGAGCTGCGCCTCGCGGCGCGCCTCCTCCTCCATCTGGGCGACGAGCTGCCGCCGCGCCTCCTCGGCCGTCAGCCCGGCGATCGCCTCGAGCTTGCGGCGCTGCTCGTCGAGCGCCGAGGCCAGCCGCTGCTCCTTCTCGACGAGGGCGCGCTCGCGCTCGACCAGGCCGCGGTCCTTCGACGTGTACTCGGCCAGGCGGCGCTCGAGCTCCTCGAGCTTGCGGGCGAGCTGCTCCTCCTTGGCGAGGATGCGCTGCTCGACCTGGTGGATCTCGCGCTCGCGGCGGCGGACCTCCTCCTCGAAGTCGGTCCGCGCCCGCAGGACGATCTCGCGCGCCTCCAGCTCGGCGCTCTTGTGACGCGCCTCGGCATCGCGCTCGGCGTCCCCGATGATGCGCTGCGCGCGGAGGCCGGCGGCCCCGAGCTTCTTGTCGCTGATCCATTTCTGGCCGAGGAACCCGACGAGGAGCGCGAGGACCGCGACGACAGGCAGGGCGATCCAGGTCACGTCCATGACTATGTCATCCCCTTTTCAGGGTGAGCTGTGAAAGGCAAATACCTATCAGATTTGACAGTATAGTCGGCGGGCGGCGGGGGAGTCAATGATCCCCACCTCTGCCGTGTGCCGAAGGTGTTTCGAACCTGGTGTCTACCAGGTGGGCGCCATCGTGGAGGGCTTCAGGCTTCCCCTTCGATGAGGGGCTTGCGCACCGCCCTCGGTTGCGGCTCCCGTTGGGTGAATGAGGTTGAAACTTCCCCCCGGCATCACGCACAGCGCAGGGACGAGTCCTTGTGTACCGTTCCGGCAGCGCGGCGTCAAGATCTCCGTCCATTCCCGGAGGCGGCCATGGCGACAGGCGAGCAGGCGGTGACGGTCGAGCGGCGCGGGGCGGTGACCACGGTGATCCTCCACCGCCCGGACCGGCGGAACGCCGTCGACCGGCCGACCGCCCGGGCGCTGCGCGCCGCCTTCCGGGCGTTCGAGCGGGACCGCGAGGCCCGGGTGGCCGTCCTCTGGGGGGCGGGTGGCACGTTCTGCGCCGGCGCCGACCTGAAGGCGTTCGCGGCCGAGGGTCGCCGGCGCCCGTGGCCCGTGTACGACGAGGGGCCGATGGGCCCCACGCGGATCCGGCTGGCGAAGCCCGTCATCGCCGCCGTCGCGGGCCACGCCGTGGCCGGCGGCTTCGAGCTGGCGCTCTGGTGCGATCTGCGCGTCGTCGAGGAGGACGCGGTGATGGGCGTCTTCAATCGCCGGTGGGGCATCCCGCTGATCGACGGCGGCACCGTGCGCCTGCCGGCCATCGTCGGCCTCGGCCGCGCGCTCGACATCATCATGACGGGCCGGCGGATCGACGCGCGCGAGGCCGAGGCGATCGGGCTGGCGAACCGCGTCGTGCCCCGCGGCCGGGCCCGCCAGGAGGCCGAGGCGCTCGCGGAGACGATCGCGGGCTTCCCGCCCCGCGCGGTGCTCGGCGACCGGCGCTCGGCCCACGAGTCGCTGGGGAAGTCGCTCGACGCCGCGCTCCGCAGGGAGTTCACGCTGGGCCTGGCGACGATCAAGAGCGGCGAGAGCCTCGAGGGCGCACAGCGGTTCGCCGGCGGCGCCGGCCGCCACGGAAGGTTCTGAGACCGCGCCGGCGTTCCGGGTGGGTGTGCGGGATGCCGCCGGCGCCATCAGGGCGAGCCGTCGTCGCGTGCGCGAGCGAAGGACGGGGCGAGCGCGCTGCCGGCGATGAGGCTCCACCGCCGACATCCCCCGCCTCGGGGGCTGGGAGGCACGCGCTCGCCCCGCCCTGAGCGAGCAGGCCGCGACAGGCGAGCCCTGCTAAGCCGGCGGCACCCGCACACCCACCCGGAACGCCGGCGATGACCGTGACCTAGTCGGCCCGCGGCGTCGCCTTCTCGAGGATCGCGACCAGCGCCCCGATGCGCTGGCCGACGTCGCCCGCGACGCGGGACCCCGTGTCGCGCTCCCTGAACAGCTCGTCCGTGATGTCGAGCGCCGCGAGCATGAGCGCGCGGTACGGATCCCGCACGCCGGACGACTGGAGCGTCTCCACCCGGCGCTCGAGATAGCGGGCGAGCGACTGCATGTACTCCGGGGTCGCCTCGGTGCGCAGCGTCAGGGTCTGCCCGAGCAGCGTCAGCTCGACCCGCCGGGTCTCCGGCGAGCGCCCGGACTCGCCGGCGGTCACAGCTCGAGCTTGGCGATGTCGGTCAGGATCGCGTCGATCTGGGCGACCGTCTGCTGGCGTTCGGCCGTCATCCTGGCCACCTCCCGGCGCAACCGGTCGTTCTCTTCGCGCAGCCGGCCCAGCGCGTCGGCCGCGCGTCGCACGGCCTCCTCGAGCTGGGTCAGGCGATCGTGGACTTCATCACCCATGAGCCTTCACACCCCGCGCCACGTGATGTTGAACCGCTCCGCCACCCGGCGGGCCACGCGCTCCTGGAGCGCGTTGGCCTCGTCGTCGCGGAGCGTGCGGTCCTCCGCCTGGAGCGTCATCCGCCAGGCGAGATTGCGCCGCCCGTCGTCGAACGTGAAGACGTCGAAGAGCGTCAGGGCCTGGAGCAGCGGCCCCGCCTCCTCGCGGATCACCGCCTCGATCTCCGCCGCCGTCACCGCCCGCAGCGCGCCGACGACGAAGGCCACGTCGCGCTGCACGGCGGGGTAGCGCGGCAGGGGCCGGTAGCGCGGCGCCGGCGGCGCCAGCCGGAGGATGTCGTCGAGGGGCAGCAGCGCCGCGAACACCGGCGTGTCGATGTCGTAGAGCCGGCGCGCCTCGGCGGCCACCTCGCCGAACTCGCCGACCGTCACGCCGTCGATCTCGAGGACGCCGTGGCAGTCGGGCTCGAAGCCCTTGACGCCGCCCGACAGGATCGCGCGGGTGGTGGCGCCCTCCAGGCCGAGGACGTCGAGCACGTGCTCGGCGAGGCCCTTGGCGTCGTAGACGTCCACCTGCTCGGGGCGCGCCTCGCCGGGCGGCTTGGCCCACCACGCGAGCGGCAGCCGGGATCCCGCGAGGCCGATGGCGAGCCAGCGGAACTCGCTCGGCAGCCCCGGAGCCGGCTCGTAGACCCGGGTGATCTCGAACACCCGCGCCCCGGCCTGCTGGCGGCGAAGGTTGGTCGCGATGACGCCCAGCACGCCCTCGAGCGGGTTGTAGCGGAGCAGCGACGCGTCACGGCTCAGCGGGTTCATCAGCGCCAGCGGCCTCGGCGCCGAGGAGGGGTGCAGCACCTCGTGGTACGCGGGGTCGCTGAAGCTGAGCGTCACGACCTCGTCGAGCCCGGCGCCCACCAGCGCGCGGCGGACGGTCGTCGCCTGCCTCAGGCTCGCCGGCACCTGGACGAGCCGGATCGCGCCGCCCGGCAGCGTCGACGGGATCCGGTCGTAGCCCCAGACGCGGACGATCTCCTCGACCAGGTCGTCCTCGATCGCGAGGTCGCGCCGGAAGCTCGGCACCTCGACGTCGAGCTGGTCGCTCCCGCGCTCGGCGACGCCGAGCCCGAGGCCGCGGAGGATGCGCACCGCCTCGGCCTGCGGCGGCGCCACGCCGAGCACCCGGGTCACGCGCGCCATGCGGAGCGGCACGCGGACGGGGCGGCGCGGCGTCGGGTAGACGTCGATCATCCCGCGCGCGACGCTGCCGCCCGCCAGCTCGGCGATGAGCTGCGCGGCGCGGTCGCTGGCGTCGGCCGCCGCCTCGATGTCGGCGCCGCGCTCGAACCGGTACGCGGCGTCCGTCGCGAGCCCGAGCCGGCGCGACGTGCGCCGGACCGAGCCCGGCAGGAACCACGCCGCCTCGAGGAGGACCCGCGTCGTCCGCCCGGTGACCTCGGTGCTGGCCCCGCCCATCACGCCGGCGATCCCGACGGCGCGCGCCGGGTCGGCGATCACGAGCATGTCGCCGGAGAGCGTGCGCGTCTGGCCGTCGAGCGTGGTCATGCGCTCGCCCTCGGCGGCGCGCCTGACGACGATGGTCGCGTCGGTCAGCGTGGCGTGGTCGAAGGCGTGGAGCGGGTGCCCCAGCTCCCACATGACGTAGTTGGTGACGTCGACCACGTTGCTGATGGGCCGGAGGCCCACCGCGCGGAGCCGCGCCGCGAGCCACGCCGGCGACGGGCCGACCCGCACGCCGCTGATGACCCGCGCGGTGAAGCGGTGGCAGAGATCGGGCGCCTCGATCACGACGCGGGCGAGGCTCGCCGCGGCCTCGTCCGACTCCTTCACCGCCGTCGCGGGCGGGCGGAACCGCGCGCCCGTGAGCGCGGCCAGCTCCCGGGCGATGCCGACCACCGAGAGGCAGTCGGGCCGGTTCGGGGTGATCTCGACCTCGAGCACCTCGTCGTCGAGCCCGAGGTAGCTCACGAGGCTGGCGCCGAGCGGCGCGTCGGCGTCCAGCGCGAGGATGCCGGACTCGTGGGCGTCGCCCAGCCCCAGCTCGCGCTCCGAGCAGAGCATCCCCTGGGACTCGACGCCCCGGACGCGCGCGGCCGCGATGGCGCGGCTGCCGCCCCGACCGTCGGGCAGCCGGGCCCCGGGCGGCGCGAAGGCGCTGCGCAGGCCGACCACGGCGTTCGGCGCGCCGCACGCCACGGAGAAGCGCTCGCGCCCCGTGGTGACGCGGCAGAGCACCACGCGATGGCCCCGGCTCTCGCCGAGGTCGCGCTCGATCGCCTCGATCTCGCCCACGACGACGCCGACGAGCCCCGGCGGCGTCAGCGGCGTCACGGCGGCGATCTCGACGCCGGCGTTGGTCAGCCGGTCGGCGGCGTCCTGCGCCGAGATCTCGAGGTCGGCGAACTCCCGGACCCAGCGGTACGGGATCTTCATCGCGCCGGTCCCGCGCGCGCGACGCGGCCGCTCACGCGAGCTGCCTCAGGAAGCGCAGGTCGTTCTCGAAGAACAGCCGGATGTCGTCGATGCCGTACTTCAGCATCGCGATCCGCTCGACGCCCATGCCGAACGCCCAGCCGGTGACCTCCTCCGGGTCGTAGCCGACGTTCTTCAGCACCTGCGGGTGGACCATCCCCGAGCCGAGGATCTCGAGCCACCCCGACTGCTTGCACACGCGGCAGCCGTCGCCGCCGCAGAGGAAGCACAGCACGTCGACCTCCGCCGACGGCTCCGTGAACGGGAAGAACGACGGCCGGAAGCGGATCCTCGAGCGCGGGCCGAACATCTCGCGGGCGAACAGCTCGAGCGTCCCCTTGAGGTCGGCCATCGTGATGTGCCGGTCGACGGCGAGGCCCTCCACCTGGTGGAACATCGGCGAGTGCGTGATGTCGGCGTCGCGCCGGTACACGCGCCCCGGGCAGATGATCCTGACGGGCGGCCGCTGGGCCTGCATCGTCCGGATCTGCACGGGGGAGGTGTGCGTGCGGAGCAGGACGTCCGGCTCCTCGTGGCCGCCCCCCTGCTGGTCGTACGGCTCGAGGTAGAAGGTGTCCTGCATGTCGCGCGCGGGGTGGTCGCGCGGGATGTTGAGGGCCTCGAAGTTGTGGTAGTCGTCCTCGACCTCGGGCCCCTCGGCGACGGAGAACCCGAGGCCGACGAAGATCGTGACGATCTCGTCGTGGACGCGCGTGAGCGGATGGAGCGAGCCCTCGGCGGGCCGGCGGCCGGGGAGCGTGAGGTCGAGGCGGCGGCGCGCCCGCTCCTGGCGGCGCTCGGCCTCGCGGGCGGCGCTCAAGCGGACGTCGAGCAGCGCCTCCAGCGCGCGCTTGGCCTCGTTGGCCGCGGCGCCGACGAGCGGGCGCTCGGCGGCCGGCAGCGAGGCCAGCGAGCGGAGCAGCAGCGTGAGCGCGCCCTGCCGTCCGAGGTACCGGACGCGGAGCTGCTCCAGCTCGGCGGACGAGGCGGCGCGGGCGATCGCCGCCCGGGCCTCGTCCGCGATCGGGTCGACGCGCGGGTGCCCCAATCTACTTCATGGGGGGCTCCGGGCGCCCCCCAAGCCCCCCATCGCTCGGGGCGTCCCGGCGGAGCCGTGGCGCCCCTCGATCCGGCGAGTGATTCACGAGCGGGTCAGGAGTTCGCGCGGGCCGTCTCGGCGAGCTTCGCGAAGCCGGCGGGATCGGTCACCGCCAGCTCGGCGAGGATCTTCCGGTCGAGGAGGATGCCGGCCTTCTTCAGCCCCGCCATGAACTTCGAGTAGGACAGGCCGGCCTGACGGCACGCCGCGTTGATGCGGATGATCCACAGCGCCCGCGCGCGCCGCTTCTTCTGCCGCCGGTCCCGGTAGGCGAAGGCGCCCGCGCGCAGCACCGTCTCGGCCGCCGGGCGGTAGAGCCGGCTGCGCCCGCCGACGTAGCCCTTCGCCTTCTTGAGCACCTTCTTGCGCCGCTGGCGCGTCTTGGGTCCACCCTTTGCCCGTGGCATCCGCCGACTCCTTTACGTGGATCTCAGAGATAGGGCACGAGCACCTTCAAGCGGCGCTCGTCGGCCTTCGCGATCAGCTTGCTCTCCCGCAGGTGACGCCGCCGCTTCGGCGACTTCGCCTCCAGCAGGTGGCTCTTCCACCCCTTGTGGCGCTTCAGCTTGCCGGAGGCCGTCATCTTGAGCCGCTTGGCGGCGCCCCGCTTGGTCTTCATCTTGGGCATCGGACTCTCCTCGCGTCAGCCGTGGGCCTTGGGGCTCAGCATGATGTGCAGCATGCGGCCCTCCATCCGGGGGTTGTTCTCGACGGTGGCGATGTCCTGCACCGCCTCCACCATCTTCTGGAGCATCTTCCAGCCCAGCTCGGTGTGCGCCATCTCCCGGCCCTTGAAGCGCACCGTCACCTTGGCCTTGTGCCCCTCCTCCAGGAACCGCCGCACGTGCTTCAGCTTGAAGTCGAAGTCGTGCTTCTCGGTCTTCGGCCCCATCTTGACTTCCTTGATCTGGATCGTCGTCTGCTTCTTCCGCGCCTCCTTGAGGCGCCGTGCCTGCGTGTACTTGTACTTGCCGAAGTCCATGACGCGGCAGACCGGCGGCTGCGCCTCCGGCGCCACTTCGACGAGATCGAGATCGCGCGAGCGGGCGAGGTCGAGGGCCTGCTGGATCGGCATGATGCCGAGCTGCTCGCCCTCGGCGCTGACGACGCGGACCTCTCGGACACGGATGCCCTCGTTGACGCGGATGTCCTTGCCTTGACTGATAGGCGTCGCTCCTGGGTTAGGCGATGGGCAAAAGGGCGCGCGCCGAGGGCGCGCGGCGGGCCCGCCCCGTCACGAGCGGCCCACGGTGAGGTCGGGGGCGCGCGCGGAGATCTCGCGCGCGAGGTCGGCGAGGACGCGGGCGACGGGGATGTCCTTGAACTCCTCGCCCGTGCGGTGGCGGAGGCTGACGGTGCCGGCCTCGGCCTCGCGGGCGCCCACGACGAGCATGTACGGGACCTTCCGCAGCTGGGCCTCGCGGATGCGGTAGCCGAGCTTCTCGTTGCGGTCGTCCAGCTCGGCGCGGACGCGGGCGCCGCGCAGCCGGCCCCACACGTCCCGCGCGTACGCGCCGTGCTTCTCGCTGATCGGGAGCACGCGCGCCTGCACGGGCGCGAGCCACGTGGGGAACGCGCCGGCGTAGTGCTCGATGAGGATGCCGATGAAGCGCTCGTAGGAGCCGAAGATCGCCCGGTGGATGGCCACGGGCCGCTTGGGCTGGCCGTCGGCGTCGATGTACTCGAGCTGGAAGCGCTCGGGCAGCATCGTGAGGTCGACCTGGATCGTGGCGACCTGCCAGGCGCGCCCCAGCGCGTCGTGGACGTCGATGTCGATCTTGGGGCCGTAGAAGTTGCCGCCGCCCGGGTCCTCTACGTAGGCCAGGCCGTTGGCGCGCAGGGCCTCGTGCAGCGCGGACTCCGCGGCGTCCCACTGCGCCTCGGTCCCCAGCCGCTTCTCGGGCCGCGTCGACAGCTTGTACGCCGGCTGCAGGTCGAACGTCTTGTACCACTCGCGGACGAGGTCGAGCAGGGCCGTGATCTCGTCCTGGAGCTGGTCCGGCCGGCAGTAGATGTGGGCGTCGTCCTGCGTGAACTGGCGCACGCGCACCAGGCCCGTCAGCGTCCCCGAGCGCTCGTTGCGGTGGTCGCGGCCCATCTCGCTGAAGCGCAGCGGCAGGTCGCGGTACGAGCGGAGCGACCGCCGGTACACGTAGGTCGACTCCGGGCAGTTCATCGGCTTCAGGCTGAAGATCTCGCCCTCCACCTCGAACTTGAACATGTTGTCCTGGTAGTACTCCCAGTGCCCCGACTGCTCCCACAACCGCTTGTTGACGAGCATCGGGGTGGAGATCTCCTGGTAGCCCCGCGCGTCGAGGTGCTCGCGGGCGAACTTCTCGAGCTCGCGGACGAGGATCATGCCGTTCGGCAGCCAGAACGGCGCGCCGGGCGCGATGTCGTAGAAGTCGAACAGATCCAGCTCCCGCCCGAGCTTGCGGTGGTCGCGCTTCCTCGCCTCCTCGAGCCGCCACAGGTACTGCTCGAGGTCCTGGGCGGACAGCCACGCCGTCCCGTAGATCCGCTGCAGCATCGGGTTGCGCTCGTCGCCGCGCCAGTAGGCGCCGGAGGACGAGAGCAGCTTGAAGTGGCGGACGTGGCCCGTCGACGGCACGTGCGGCCCGCGGCACAGGTCGATGAAGTCGCCCTGGCGGTAGAGCGAGACGCGCGGGGCGTCGATGCCCTCCAGGATCTCGACCTTGAACGGCTCACCGCGCTCGCGGAAGAACCGGATCGCCTCCGCGCGGTCCATCTCGCTGCGCTCGAACGGATGGTCCGCGGCGGCGATCTCCCGCATCGCGGCCTCGATCCGTCCGAGGTCGTCGGGCGTGAAGGGCTCCGCCCTGGCGAAGTCGTAGTAGAAGCCGTCCTCGATCGCCGGGCCGATCGCCAGCCTGACGTCGGGGAACAGGCGCTTCACGGCCTGCGCCATGACGTGCGAGGTGGAGTGACGGAGCGTGGAGAGCGGCGACGGATCGCAGTCGAACTCGCCAGTCAGCGTGAGATGTCGCTCGGCGTCAGCCTCGCCCATACACTCCCGGGATGAAGGGATATGGTAGGCTCGGGCGGTTTCGAACCGCCGACCTCCTCTGCGTCAGAGAGGCGCTCTCCCACTGAGCTACGAGCCTATCCAAAGTACGGCACATGCTACCCGCGGCTCGCGGGTGCTGTCAAGCCAAACACCCGAGATTACAAGCGTTTCAACGGAGGAGATTCGTCAGCGAGGCGTCGACGACGTAGTTGAAGGTCGCCAGCACCGGAATCCCCTTCTTGCCGAGGGCGTCGGGCACCGGCAGGAACGGCGACGCGAACTTGATCGCGTTCACGGCGTAGTCGTCGTAGATGGGCCAGCCGGAGGACCGGACCACGTTGACGAACGGCACGCGGCCGTCCTTGGCGATGCCGAACTCGACGACGAGCGTCGCGGTCTTGTACTCGCACTCCCGCGTGGAGGCGTTCTTCACGCAGGGATACCCCCAGTTGGCCTTGATCTTCCGCCTCACGTGGTCGAGGTAGTCGCTGTACCTCGGGTCCTTCGAGTCGAGCGGGATCGGCTCGCCCTCGATGCCGCCCCGCCCTCCGCCGCGCGCGCTCCCCGCCCCTCCGCCGCGGCCCAGCGACCGGATGTCGACGGGAGGCGCGGGGTCGCGCGCCGGCGGCACCGAGGCGATGTGCTGGCCGCCGCCGGCGTCGGGCTGGACCGGCCTGCCCGCCGTCGCGGGCGGTGAGGCGGGCTCGGCCGGCTGTGGGGCCTCGGGCCGTGGTTGCGGCGCAGCCGCGACCGGCGGAGGCGGAGCGGCAGCCGGAGGCGTCGGCGGAGTCGCCGGCGGAGGAGGAGTCGCCGCGACCGCCGGCGGCGCCGGGTCGGGAGTCGCCGGCTCGGCCGCGGGCGGCTTCGGCGTCTCGGGCGCCACCGGAGGCTCTGGCGCCGGCGTGCGCGACTCCGCCGCAGGGACCGGTGGACGCGGCGCCGGGGGCGCCGGCGACAGGCGCGGCGGCTCGGGCGCCGGACGGCTCGCGACGACGTCGCCACGGCGGGCCTGGGGCGCCGGGCGCGACGCCTCGGCGGACCGCGCGGGCTGGCGGGCGGCGGGCCGCTCGTCGCGGGCGGGCGGCCCGGCGGAGCGGGCTGCGGGGTTCCCTGCGGGCGGCGGCTCCGGCAGCTCCGGCAGCTCGATGAAGAGCGGCTCGCCGCGCTTGACGAGCGGCCGCGGCCCGGGCACGGCGACCAGGATCACGAGCGCGAGGAGCACGGCGTGGGCGACGATGGATGCGAGGACGCCCCGCACCGGGCCTTCCAGCAGCCGCCGCACGCGCTCGACCATGTCTCGAGCAGTATAAGTCCCCGCAGGGCCTCAGAGGTCCCGATCGAGGGCCTGGGCCACCCGCCGGACGCGGGTCATCACGTCGGCGAAGCGGTCGGGCTTGAGCGACTGCGGCCCGTCCGAGAGGGCCTCGGCCGGCCGGGGATGGACCTCGACGATCAGGCCGTCGGCCCCGGCCGCGACTCCCGCCCGGGCCATCGCCTCGACGTACTCCCAGTGACCCGTCCCGTGGCTCGGATCGACCACCACCGGGAGGTGCGTCAGCTTCTTCACCACCGGCACCGCGTTGAGGTCCAGCGTGTAGCGGGTGGTCGTCTCGAACGTCCGGATCCCCCGCTCGCACAGGATCACGTCGGGATTACCGCCGCTCAGGATGTACTCGGCCGACAGCAGCCACTCCTGGATCGACGTGGCCATCCCGCGCTTGAGGAGCACCGGCTTGCGCGCCTCGGCGACCCGGCGCAGGAGCGAGAAGTTCTGGACGTTGCGGGCGCCGATCTGCAGGATGTCGGCGTACTCGGCGACGAGCGGGACCTTGTCCGGCTCCATCACCTCGGTGACGACCGGCAGCCCCGTCTCCCGCCGCGCCTCGGCGAGGTACTTGAGGCCCTCCTCCTCGAGCCCCTGGAAGGCGTACGGCGAGGTGCGCGGCTTGAACGCTCCACCACGCAGCACGCCGGCGCCGGCAGCCTTCACCTTCACCGCGACCTCGAGCATCTGCTCGCGCGACTCCACGGAGCACGGCCCCGCCATGACGACGACCCGCGGCCCCCCGATCTCGACCGCCGCGCCCCCGGGGACCGCCGGCGCCAGGCGGATGCGGGTCGACTCGCTCTTGACCTCGCGGCTCGCCAGCTTGAACGGCTGGAGGATCGGGGTGACGGACTCCACGCACTCGAGCGACTCGAGCGAGCGGAGCCGCTCCTTGCCGCGGTCGTCGCCGATGGCGCCGATCACGGTCCGCAGCTCGCCGCGGATCGCGTGGGGCCTGTACCCCATCGCCGTGATCCGCCGGCAGACGTCCTCCACTTCCTCGTCGCTCGACCCCGACCTCAGCACGATGATCATGGCCGTTCTCCTTATATATGGGCACGGGCACCCGGGCTGTCGCCCGCCCGTGCCCCGCCGCGATCACCCGCGGCGGCCCCTCTCCGGCGCGATCAGCGCCCGCACCACCCGCTCGCTCGCCCGCCCGTGCCCCGCCGCGATCACCCGCGGCGGCCCCTCTCCGGCGCGATCAGCGCCCGCACCACCCGGTCGCCCGCCCGCCCGTGCCCCGCCGCGATCACCCGCGGCGGCCCCTCTCCGGCGCGATCAGCGCCCGCACCACCCGGTCGCTCGCCCGCCCGTGCCCCGCCGCGATCACCCGCGGCGGCCCCTCTCCGGCGCGATCAGCGCCCGCACCACCCGCTCGCTCGCCCGTGCCCCGCCGAACAAAAAAAGGCCGCGGGGTTGACCCGCGGCCTCTCGTCTCATCGGCGCCGCGGGCTTCCGGCCCGCCCGCGGCTCCTCGCTATCTCAGGTCAGAGCGCCGGGCGGACCTCGGCGAACGGATAAAAGCCGAAGAAGCCGAACCGACGCCAGGACACGTTCATCACGGTGCCGCTCACTCTACACCAGCACCGCCCCGGTCCGTCAAGCGCCGCCCGTGATCGCGCCGCGCCGCCCTCCGCCGCGGGTGGACCCGCTCGATGATCCGGTCCCGGTAGTAGTAGAGCGGCAGGCAGATGGCCACGACGACCGCCAGGAACGCGATCGCGTAGAGGTACTGGCGCTCGGCGACGTTGGCGCCGAAGTAGGAGGAGATCCACGTGCCGGGCAGCCGGCCCACGGTCGAGACGACGGCGAACAGCCAGAAGGGCATCGGGCTGATCCCGAACAGGTAGGAGATGATGTCCTTCGGGAAGCCGGGGACCAGATAGAGGATGAAGCAGATGATCGCGCCCTCGGCCTCGACGATGAAGTTGAGCCGGTTCCAGTTGTGCTCGCTCAGCCACGGCCGCACCAGCGGCTCGCCCCACTTCCGGCCGATCGCGAAGCAGATGAGCGTGCCGATCGTCAGGCCGATGGACGAGTAGACGAGCCCCCACCAGGTCCCGAAGAGCGCGCCGCCCACCGGGCCGGTGATCTCGCCGGGGAACGGCGAGATGATGACCTGCAGCGCCTGGATCACGATGAAGACGACGGGAGCGGCCCAGCCCCACGAGGCGACCGTATCCTTGAGGAACTGCTTGTCGCGGTAGAGGCGCACGAGGAGGCGGACGGTCGGCGAGTCGGTGACCACGAGCCAGACGACGAAGATCAGGAGCGCGGCGAGGATCAGGGAAACGAGCGCCCATCGGGCGGTGGCGCTCATCCCCTGTCGCCTGGGAGGCGTCACAGCGGTGGTCGCCGCTCGTTCCACGGACACGCCGCCTCGTACGCCGCCGAGGCGGCGAGCACGACGCGGTCGGCATGGCGGCGTCCCACGACCTGGAGACCGACCGGACGCCCGTCCGCGGTGAGGCCGACCGGCACGCTGGCCGCGGGCTGCCCCGTGAGGTTGAAGGGATAGGTGAACGGCATCCAGCCGAGGACGGAGACCTCCTGGCCGGCGATCGTGCGGGGGGCGCGCCCGTCGGCGGGGAACGGCGGCACGGCGACGGTCGGCGTCAGCAGGAGGTCGAAGCGCGCGAGGAACGTGACGATTTCGCTCCAGTACGCCTTCACGCGCTCCTCGGCCAGCACGTACTCGCGCGCGCTCACGGCACCGCCGCGGCGGATCAGCTTCACGAGGCCGGGGTCGAGCAGCGCCTCGGCGGCCGGCAGATGATCCGACCAGTGCGCGTAGAACCGGGCCGCGATGATGGTCCCGAAGGCCTCCTCGGGACTCTCCCAGCCGGGGTTCACCACCTCGACGTGACAGCCGAGGCCCTCGAACTCGGCCGCGGCGTTCTCGCACAGCGCCTGCACCTCGGGATCCACTGCAGCGTAGCCGAGATCGGGCGTCCACGCGACGTGGAGGCCCTTGATCGTCTCGTCGCACGCGCCGAGGTACGTCCCGCTCTCGCGCGGCAGCGAGTGACGGTCGCGGTCGTCGCTCCCGGCGATGACGTCAAGCACGAGCGCCGCGTCGCGCACCGTGCGGGCGATCGGGCCCGTGCACGACAGCCCGTCCCATCCGGGGAAGCCGTTGTGGGAGGGAACGCGCCCGAACGACGGCTTGAAGCCGAACACGCCGCAGAACGCGGCCGGGATCCGGATGGAGCCGCCGCCGTCAGTGCCGAGCGCGACCGGGCCGAGCCCCGCGGCGACCGCGGCCCCGGCGCCGCCGCTCGAGCCGCCCGGCGTGAGCCGCGGGTCCCAGGGGTTGCGGGTGACGCCGAAGAGCGGGTTGTCGGTCACCGCCTTGTGGCCGAACTCGGACGTGTTCGTCTTGCCGAGCGGCACGGCGCCGGCCGCCCGCACGCGCGCGACGGCGATGGCGTCCTCCTCGGGGACCGCCTCGGCGAAGAGCCGGGAGCCGCCCGTGGACCGCAGCCCGCGGGTGAACAGGACGTCCTTGATCGAGATCGGCACCCCGTGCAGCGCGCCCAGCGGCTCGCCCTTGACGACGGCGATCTCCGCCTCGCGCGCTGCGCGCCGGGCGACGTCGTGCGCGACGAGACAGAACGCGTTCAGCGTGGGATCGAGCGCCTCGATGCGGGCGAGCACGACCTCGGCGACCTCGACGGGCGACACCTGCTTGGACCGCACCATCTCCGCGATCTCGAGCGCGGAGCGCCAGACGACGTCGTCGCGGGTCATCGGAGAAGAGTCTCCGGGGAGGACTTTCCGGGCACGCTGCATTGTATCATCCCGGCTCGTGGGAGCCGGGCAGGCCGGGCTCGACCGCGCGCGGCTCGAGGCCGAGATCGCGCTCGCGCTCGGGCCCGAGACGGCGGCCGGGATCGCGGCGGCGCTGGCCGGCGCGCCCGCGGGCCGCCACACCGTCGTCACCGCCCGTCATGGCACTCGGGTGGCGTACTCGGCCACCACCTCCGGGCGCCGCCGGGTCGCCGAGGTCGATCGCCACGGCACGCTGCTCACCGTCCTGCGCTGGTCTCCAGGAGGCGGGCTCGACGCCGGGTGGCTCCGCCTGCCGGACCGTTCCTGGGTCGTGGTCGAGCCGCGGGCCCGGGACGTGGAGCCCTGGGGGCCGTGCGACCGCCTCGGCCGCGCCGAGCGTCTCGGCGAGACGGGCGCGCCGCTCACGCTCGTCCAGTCGGTGGAGCACGCCGCGCCGCGGACGATCCCCGTCGTGATCGAGCCCGCGCGCCTGCCCCCGGGCGCAGGCAGCGCCGTCCTGAACCTCCTGGCTGGCCTCGCCGCCGACCAGGGGATCGCGACCCTCGCGTACGCCGGCCCGTACCCGACCGAGCAGCTCTTCCTCTCGCTGCTGGAGTCGTTCCGCTACACGCCCGGGAGCGTCGATCCGCTCGCGGACTTCGTGGCGGGACGACTCGCGTGGCAGCCCGATCCCCACGAGCGCGTCCTCGCCGGGGGCGAGGCGTGGGTGCACCTGCGCGGTCGCATCGAGAAGGTCGCGTGGGGCGGGCGCACGTACGTCCGCGCCGGCTGGCAGGGCGTCGAGCGGCACGCGCCCCGGCGAGTGAGGGACGACGGCGCCGCCGTCCGCTGCTCGCTGTGGGCGCTGGGGGCGGCCGTCGAGGACCACCTGGAGCTGACCCCGGCCGGCGATCTCGTCCGCTCCACCGAGCCGCCCCGGCCCGGCGGCGAGGCGGTGCCGCTGCCGCCCGCGGTCGCGCGCGGAGTCGTCGCCGCGGTGGCGGCGACGAGCGCTCCGGCGCTGGCGCCGGTGATCCGGGAGCTGGGCGCCGCGCTGGCGCTCGAGTGGGGTCCCGTCGACGGCGACCTCGTGGCGATCGCCGCCGGGCGCGCCAGGATCGCGCTCGGAGTGCGCGATCGGCTGGCGTCGCTGCTGAACGCCGCGCGCGGCGCCGAGGGCCGCGCCGGCGTCGCCCTGGCCGCCGTCGGCGAGATCGCCCAGCTCGTCGGCGACGACCTGCGCGCCCGCGCCGCACGGCGCCTGCTGGCGCTGGCTCCCGCCGAGCAGGAGGCGCTGCTCTCGTCGCCGCCGCCGGCGGCCGGGGAGACCGACGCGGGGCTCATCACCGGCGCCGTGCAGGCGCTGCTCGCCGGCGTGACATGAGAGAGGTGGACGGGCGGCCTCGCGGCTCGCGCGAGCGGCGCGGGCGCCACGGGGGGATCAGGGGGGCCGCCGAGGCCCCCCATTCGATCGATCTGGATCGCCGGGGCGGCCCGAGCGTATGGGGGTTTGGGGGCCATTTCGGGACCCCCAACTTCAGGTCGTCGCGTGGATCACCATCCACACGTTGAACGCGACGAACGCCGCGACGGAAACGGCCGAGAGCGCGACGTAGAAGACGAAGACGCGCGCCTCGGCGCCCCAGCGCACGAGCGGCGAGCCGCGGAGCAGGGAGCCGACGTACGCCAGCGCGTCGTGCTTCAGCGTGGGCACCCCGAGCGCGTCGACCAGGACGTGGTAGCCGTCCATCTCGATGAAGCAGAACGGGTACAGCGCGATGACGAACGCCTGCCACTGGATCATGCCCGACGCCGCCGCGAAGGCCTGGAGGAACCCCGGCGGCGAGGCGACGGCCAGCAGGAACCAGAGCGCGCCGAGCACGAGATGCACCAGCGTCCCCGAGACCGCCGTCACGATGCGCGCGCGCCGGCTCGCCATGAAGATGTCGGTGACGTCGACGTAGAACGTCGGCACGAACCCGTGCAGGAACGTGAACCCGAACTCGCGCACGCGCCGGCCGTAGTGGACGAGCGCGAGCCCGTGGACGACCTGGTGGAGCGCGAGCGTCAGGACGAAGAGGCCCTTCACGGCGAGGAGCGCGATGATCGGGTGCAGGCCGAGCCCGCGCGCGACGACGTCCGCCTCGTGCCAGAGGCGCACGCCCGCCGCGATCCCCGCGGCGGCGAGCGCGACGCAGGCGAGCGCCGCGAGCCGCGTGAAGAGCAGGAACCCGCCCCACCGGTAGAGGCGGTCGAACACCGGGTGGACGCGCCGGCTCGCGAGGTTGATCCGCTCGAGCGCCGTCAGCGCCTGCTCGGCCATCTGGAGGATGAGCCGCCGCCGGTTGCGCGCGAGCGCCCGGCGCAGCCGCGAGCCAGGCGTCAGCGTGAGGAGCTGGGCGCGCTGGAGCTTCCGGATCAGCAGCGGGATGACGTCGAAGTCGAACTGCCCGTAGCGGAGCACGTAGGCCGTGGCGAGATCCTGGAGCGACGTCCGCCCGTCCATCAGCCCCCAGAGGAAGCGCTCCGGCTCGGTGAGCATCAGGTAGCGCTCGGTCCGGGTGTTCTTGAGGATGAAGCGCGGCAGGCGGTCGACCCGCGACGTCACTTCCGCCAGCTCGAACTCGCCCTCGGGGACGCGCTGGGGCCGCATGTGGAGCCACGCCGCGGCGCTGCTCACCTGCCTCAGCTCGAAGCTCTCGGCATCCTCGCCGCGGACGAGCAGCTCGAGCTTCGCCGGCCGCGGCGGCGCGCTCTCCGTCACCGCGACTCCATGTCGAGGCCGGTCGCCTCGAGGCCCCAGCGCGTGACCTCGGCGACGAGGTTCCCCGACGCGCGCAGCCGCTCGATGAAGACGCCGACCAGGGCCTGGAAGAACGCCGCCGCGGCGCGCGGGTTCACCTCGATCAGCAGGTTCAGGTTGTCGCGGTCGAGGACGAGCAGCTCCACGTCGGTCTCCGCCTGGAGCGTCGCGGAGCGGGGCGCCCGGTCGAAGAGGCTCATCTCGCCGAAGAAGTCGCCGGCCGGCGCGCGGTCGAGCACCTGCTCCACGCGGCCCGTCACGGCCTTGGAGATGATCATGGTGCCGCGCCGGACGAGGAACATCTCGTCGCCGGCGTCGCCCTCGCGGAACAGGACCTGCGACTTGCGCAGCGTGCGCTCGCGGAGGCGGGACGCGAAGGCGAGCAGCTCGGGCTCCGCGAACTCCCTGAAGAGCCGGATGGTCTTCAGGAACGCGGCCGTCTCGGCGGCAGTCGCCACGGGACCTACGTGGCGACGCGGCGGAGAAGTACCGTTCGCAGCTCCTGGGCGCGTCGGGTGAGGGGCTGCTGGGACATCCGGGCGAGCGCGGTCTCGACCGCCGCCCGCTCGTCGTCGGTGAGCTCGTACCGCGCCAGCACGTCCTGGGGGGCGCGCTGCAGCTCGGCGAGGAAGTCGGGATCGATCATGGCGCGCCCCACCAGGTCCGGCAACCGCTGCGGCATGGCGCCCCGCATGATATCACGCCGCCCCGCGACCGTCGAAGGGGCCGCCGGCTTGCCGGCCCCGCGCACTTCGGTTAGTCTCGCCTCCGCGCGATCGCTCGCGCGCCGCGGAGGAGACGTGAGCCTGCCGAGGATCCTGTTCATCGTGGATCGACAGAAGCTGGACGTGTACGAGCAGCTCCGCCGGTCGTTCGACGACGAGCCCTCCGTCCAGGTCGTCCTGGACCGCCGCCACGCCGAGCGGCGCCGCACGCAGCAGTCGCCCGCGGTCGAGCGCCGCAGCCGCGAGCGCCGGCTGCAGAGCGTGGCGCAGTCGCTCCAGGCCAACGGCTTCGCCGTCGTGCGGCGCCTGCCCGCCCGCGACGTCTTCCTCCACGCGAGCTGAGGCGGCCCGCGGGCCGCCGCGCGACTCCATGGGCGCGTTCGGGATCGGCCAGGCGCTCAGGCGCGTCGAGGACGTCCGCCTCCTCCGGGGCGAGGGCCGCTACCACGACGACCTGAACCTCCCCGGGCAGGCGCACGCCGTGATCGTGCGCTCCGTCCACGCCCATGCCCGGATCCTGGGCATCGACGCCGCGCCCGCCCGCCGGGCGCCCGGCGTCCTGGCCGTCCTCACCGCCGCCGACCTCGCGCGCCGGCCGCTGGGCACGATGCGCATGACGCTGAAGCGGCGGCGTCCCGACGGCTCGCCGATGTTCGCGCCGCCCCAGGAGGCGCTCGCGCGCGACCGCGTCCGCCACGTCGGCGATCCCGTGGCCCTCGTCGTGGCGGAGACGCGCGCCCAGGCGGAGGACGCCGCGGAGCGCGTCCGCGTCGACTACGAGCCGCTGCCCGCCGTCACGTCGGCCGTCGACGCGATCGCCCCCGGCAGCCCGGCCGTCTGGGACGAGTGCCCCGACAACGTGTCGAACGTCCACGAGGTCGGCGATCGGGCCGCCACCGACGCGGCGTTCGCCCGCGCGGCGCGCGTCGTGCGGCGCCGGTACGTCATCACGCGCGTGCACGCGCAGTACCTCGAGCCGCGCGGCGCGCTCGGCGTCTGGGATCCCGGGGAGGACCGCTACACGCTGCACGCCGACGTCCAGTACCCGCACCGCGTCCGCACCGCGCTGGCGACCAACATCTTCCAGGTGCCCGAGCACCGCATCCGGGTGATCGCCGGCGACATCGGCGGGGCCTTCGGCACCAAGGGCTGGCAGTACCCCGAGCACCGGCTCGTGCTGTGGGCGGCGCGCGAGCTCCGGCGGCCCGTCAAGTGGGCGTGCGAGCGGCGCGAGGCGATCCTCGCCGACGAGCACGCGCGCGACAACGTCACCGAGGCCGAGCTGGCGCTCGACGGGGACGGGCGGTTCGTCGCGCTCCGCGTCCGCACGCTCGCCAGCGTGGGCGCCTACGTCTCCTCCGACCGCAACCTGCTCGCGACCTTCGCCAACGTGCCCACGCTGATCGGCGTCTACGCGATCCCGGCCGCCCACGTGCACGTGACGTGCGTGCTGACGAACTCGAACCCCACGGCGCCGTACCGCGGCGCCGGCCGGCCGGAGTCGACCTACGTCATCGAGCGGCTCATCGACGACGCCGCCCGCGAGCTGGGCGTCGACCGCGTGGCCCTGCGCCGGCGCAACCTGATCCCGCCCTCCGCGATGCCGTACCGGACGCCCCTCGGCGTCACCTACGACTCCGGCGAGTTCGAGCGCAACATGAACGCCGCGCTGAAGCTCGCCGGCGTCGCGGGGTTCGAGGCGCGGCGCGAGGAGGCACGACGGCGCGGGCGGCTGCGCGGCCTCGGCCTGGCCAACCCGATCGAGCGCGCCGCCGGGCCGCAGCCCGAGTTCGCCGAGATCCGCTTCTCCCCGGGCGGCAGCGCGACGATCTTCATGGGCACGAAGAACCAGGGGCAGGGCCACGAGACCACGTTCAAGCAGATCCTGCACGAGCGGCTCGGCCTCGACCCCGCCGACGTCCGCTACGTCGACGGCGACACCGACCGGGTCGCCTTCGGCATGGGGACGATGGGGTCGCGGTCGACGGTGACCGGCGGCACGGCCCTCTGGATGGCGGCGGACAAGATCGTCGCCAAGGGCCGGAAGATCGCCGCGCGCCTGCTCGAGGCGAGCGAGGCCGACGTCCGCTTCGCCGACGGCCGGTTCGTCGTCGCCGGCACCGACCGCGGCGTCGCGCTGGTCGACGTCGCGCGCGCGGCGTTCCAGCCCGCCCAGCTCCCGCCCGGCGTCGAGCCCGGCCTCTACGAGACCGCGACGTTCGTGCCGCCGGGCGACACCTGGCCGAACGGCTGCCACGTGTGCGAGGTGGAGATCGACCCCGACACGGGCGCGATCGCGCTCGCGCGCTACGTCGTCGTCGACGACGTGGGGACCGTCATCAATCCGCTGACGCTCGAGGGCCAGATCCACGGCGGCGTGGCGCAGGGGGCGGGGCAGGCGCTGATGGAGCAGGTCGTCCACGACCGGGAGTCCGGCCAGCTCCTGACGGCGTCGTTCATGGACTACGCGATCCCGCGCGCCGACACCTTCTGCGACATGGTCGTCGAGAGCCATCCCGTGCCGACGAAGCTCAACCCGCTCGGCGCGAAGGGCGCCGGCGAGGCCGGGACGGTCGGGGCGCTGCCCGCGGTGATGAACGCGGTGCTCGACGCGCTCGCGCCGCTCGGCGTCCGCGACCTCGACATGCCGGCGTCGCCGTCGCGCGTGTGGGAGGCCATCCGGCGGGCCGCGGCCCGCCGCTGAGCGACGGCGGCGCGCGCGGTCAGCAGGCGGTGAGCCCCCCGTCCACCAGCAGCGTCTGTCCCGTGATGTACGCCGCCTTCGGGCTGGCGAGGTACGCCACGGCGGCCGCCATCTCCTCCTCGGTGCCGAACCGCCGGAGGGGCACGCGCTCCATCATGAACTTCCGGCGCTCGGGGTTCGCGGCGAGGACGGGCGCGCGCGAGCGCGTCTCCACGGTTCCGGGCGCCACCGCGTTCACCCGGATCCCGTGCGGCGCCCACTCGACGGCGAGCATGCGGGTCATCTGGATGATCCCCGCCTTCGAGATCCCGTAGGTCGAGCGGTCGGCGAGCCCGATCACGCCGTGCGTGGAGGCGAGGCTCACGATGACGCCGGGCCGTCCCGTCCCGATCAGGTGCCGGCCCATCTGCTGGCTCATGAAGAACGCGCCGCGGAGGTTCACGCCGAGGACCTCGTCCCACTCGGCCCCGGTCACCTCCAGCGCCGGGCGCGTCAGCGGGACGCCGGCGTTGTTGACGAGCACGTCGAGCGCGCCGAGCGCGCGGATCGCCTGGGCCATCGCGCGCTCGATGCTGGCGAGCGACCGCACGTCGAGCGCCACGGGGACCGCGCGCGTCCCGGCCGCCTTGACGGCGTCGAGCGTGTCCGCGAGGAGCTCGGGATCCAGCTCGGAGACCGCGACGTCGAAGCCGTCGCGCGCCAGGGCGACCGCGGTCGCGGCGCCGATGCCGTACGAGGCTCCGGTCACGAAGGCGGCGGGCACGGCGCCGACTCTAGCACCGTTCTCGCCGCCGGGGAACGAGCGGCGGGCTCAGGACGACCCGGCGAGCCACGTCCAGAGGCGGGGGCGGCGGGGGAGCGCGATGCTGAAGGGCACCGGGCGGCCCAGATCCGCGAGGGCCACGTCCGCTCCCAGCCGCAGGCGCACGAGCACGCTCGGCTCTTCGGCGGAGAGGCCGGGAAGGAGGTGCGGCGCCTCGGCCGGCTGCACCGGAGCCCGGCCGAGGTCGATGCGCGCACCGGGGCGGCGGCGGTGGAGGCCGGCACGTCCTTGCCGGCGCGGACCCACGCGCGCACGTCGCCCGAGGCGACCGCGTCGACGGCGCGCAGGGGGACGAGGCCCAGGACCTCGATCGGCGTGCCGTCCGGCATCACCTCGGCGACCACGTAGCCTCCGAGCTGCATCCGCGGCGCGACCCAGAGCGAGACGATCGTGCCGGCGGCCGGGCTCGGAAACGGCCCGCCGTCCCGCGCCGGCGCCCGGCGGCCGGCCGCGTGGTCGACGGCGCGGACCTCGCCGGCGCCGGCGCCGCCGCGGCGCTCGCCGTCGCCCAGCATCGCGACGAGCCGCTCGTACGCGGACTCGGTGTGGGCGCGCTCCCGCACCCACGTCGCGATCTGCCGCTCCCACCCGGTCGCGGGCGGCGACGACGCGCGCGGGATCCAGGCCCGCACGGCCTCCATGCGCGCCGCCCGTCGCTCCTCCACCGCCCTCAGCGGCTGCGACTCGTCGTCGCGAAGGGCGCCGCCGGACCGCACCAGCATCGCGTACTCCCGCTCCCTGGCGAACTCGAACAGCGGGGTGCCGATCTCGACCCGGTCGAATCGCCGCGCCTCGACGCGGGTCACCATCCCGCCCCACTCCGGGCGGACGATCACGAGCCGCTCGAAGACCGGCTGGACGATGCCGACGCCGTCGATCCGGCGCTGCACGGGGAAGAGGAGGAAGACCAGCATGGCCGCGACGGCGAGCGGGACGAGGCGTCGCGGCGCGCGGGGCACGAGGCGTCGCCCGGCGGGGCTCTCGGTCACCGTCACGGTCACCGCCACCGTCCCAGCCTATGCGGCGACGGGCCGGAGGCCCTCTGAAAATCCTGCATTCCCGTCGGCGCGGCCCGCGACGCCGACACGGTTGCGGCGACACCGTCTCTCGCCTATGATCCTGTCGTCGTGGCGCGGTAGCCCGTCCCGCCCCGGACGTTCGAGGTCGAACCTGGTCGCGAATCGCGAGGAGACATGGACGCGGAAACAGTGCGCGCGCGCATCCGGACGATGCTCGACACCGGCGAGCTGCCGTGTGACGACCCCGGGAAGGTCTGGGCCGGCAACGGGCTGGGCAGGCGGTGCTCGGCCTGTCTCGAGCCGATCGGCCCGTCGGACGTCGAGTTCGAGGTCGAGCTGGCCTCCGGGTTGACGCTCACGCTGCACCGGCAGTGCCACGTCATCTGGCTCGACGAGTGCGAGCCTCCGGCGGCCGCCCGCTGACACCCGGCCTTCCCCGCCGGCCCCCGCCGCGGTATCTTGGCGCCCTGACCCGGCCACCCCTCACGGGTCAACGGAGGCGCCCATGAGCCGCGCGCGCAGCGTCGCCCTCGCCCTCGTCACCGCGGCCCTCGTCCTCGCCCCGGCCGCGCCCGCCGGCGCCCAGCCGAAGCCCGAGGGCGAGATGCGCTTCGCCTTCTACGTGACGATCTCGCCGGTGTGGCTCGACCCCGGCGAGGTGACGGGGTTCATCACCCCGTTCTGGACGCTCTGGGCGGTGCACGACGCGCTGGTGAAGACGATGCCCGGCAAGCCGATGGCGCCGAGCCTGGCGGAGTCGTGGACGGTGAGCGCCGACCAGAAGGTCTACGACTTCAAGCTCCGCGAGGGGCTCCGCTTCCACAACGGCGACCCGTTCACCGCCGAGGACGTGAAGTTCAGCTTCCAGCGCGCCAAGGGCTACAAGATCCTCAGGGACAAGGTGCGCGAGGTCGAGGTCGCCGGGCCCCATCGCGTGCGCATCCACCTGCACGAGCCGTGGCCGGACTTCATGACGTTCTACGGCACCATGGTCGCGGGCGCCGGGTGGATCGTCCCGAAGAAGTACGTCGAGCAGGTCGGCGACGACGGCTTCAAGAAGCACCCCGTCGGCCTCGGCCCCTACAAGTTCGTCGGCCAGACGCCGGGCGTCGAGGTCGTCCTCGAGGCCTTCGAGGGCTACTGGCGCAAGGTGCCGTCGGTGAAGCGGCTCGTCTTCAAGAGCGTGCCGGAGTCCACGACGCGCCTGGCCATGCTGAAGCGCGGCGAGGTCGACATCGCCTACCTCCTCGACGTCCCGCAGGCCCAGGAGGTGAAGCGGGATCCGAACCTCCGGCTGGCGTTCTCCGGCGGCATCGCGACGTTCTACCTCGACTTCTTCGACATGTGGGACCCGAAGTCGCCCTGGCACGATCGCCGCGTGCGCCAGGCCGCCAGCCTCGCCATCGACCGCAAGACGCTGAACGAGGCGGAGACGCTGGGGGCCTCGCGGCCCACGGGCGGCTTCGTGCCGCGCAACCTCGAGTTCGGGCTGGCGATCGAGCCCGACCCGTACGATCCCGCGCGGGCCCGGAAGCTCCTCGCGGAGGCCGGCTATCCGAACGGCTTCGACGCCGGCGAGCTGCACCCGTTCCCGCCGTACTTCTCCATGGGCGAGGCGGTCGCCGGCTATCTCCAGGCCGTCGGGATCAAGACGCGGATGCGGACGATGGAGCGCGCGGCGTTCATGTCGACGTGGGGCGCGAAGAAGCTGCGCGGCGTCTGCCTCTGCATCACCGGCGTCTACGGCAACGCCGCCTCCCGCATGTCCCAGTACGTGCCGAGCGAGGGGACGTACGCCTACGGCGGCTGGCCGGACGTCGACGAGCTGTTCCGGCAGCAGGCGCGCGAGCTGGACCGCGGCAAGCGCCAGGCGCTGCTCCACCAGATCCAGCGGGCGCTGGCCGAGCGCGTGCGGTTCGGCATGATCTACGACTACGTGTGGCCGAGCGGCATCGGGCCGCGCGTCGCGGAGCCGGCGCTGATGCTGATCGACCCCTACCCGTGGGCCGCGCCGTACGAGGAGCTGCGTCTCAAGAAGCCCTGAGCCGCCGCCCGCGCCGAGGAGGAGCCATGCTGGGAGACGTGGTCGAGCTGTCGGTGGTCGTCCGCGACCTCGACGAGGCCGTCGAGCGCTACACGCGGCTGTTCGGCCTGAAGGTGCACCGCCGCGGGGAGTCGAAGGACTTCGGTTTCAAGAACGCGATCCTCCCCACGGGCATCGGCCACATCGAGCTGCTGCAGCCGACCGACCCCGCCAAGCCGATCGCCCGGTTCCTGGAGCGCCACGGCGAGGGCGTCTACCTGGTCGGGTTCGAGTGCAGGGACATCCCCGGCGCCGTGTCCCGGCTCCGCGCCGCGGGGGCCCGCGTCGACAGCCCGCGCGAGGACATCGCCTGGGTCCATCCTCGCGAGGCCCACGGCCTGTTCGTCGAGCTGCGCCACCGCGAGCGCTACGACTAGGGACGTCGCCGGCGGTCACCCGCGGCGCGGGCTGCTGCCGGCAGCCGGGTTGCACGGAGAAGTCCGCCAGGAGCGCCCAGCCCTGCCCGAGATCCCCCGCGACGACAGCCTCGACGCCACCCTCGCGATGGCACGGGACCCCTACGGGTTCATCGCGAGGCGCTGCCGGCGGCTCGGCACCGACCTGTTCCAGGCCAGGATCCTGCTCCGGACGACGATCTGCATGACGGGCCCCGACGCGGCGCGGCTCTTCTACGACCCGCGCCGCTTCGTCCGCCAGGGGGCGCCCCCGGGCCGGATCCAGAAGACGCTGTTCGGGCGCGGAGGCGTCCAGGAGCTGGACGGCGAGGCCCACCGACGCCGCAAGGGGATGTTCATGGGTCTCGTGACGCCCGAGAGCGTGGGGCGCCTGATCCGGATGACGTCCGACGGCTGGTCGGCCTACGCCCGGAAGTGGACGTCGATGGAGCGCGTGGTGCTCGACGACGAGGCCCGGGAGATCCTGACCCGGGCCGTGTGCGCGTGGGCCGGCGTCCCGCTCGACGAGGACGACTTCGGGCGGCGGACGCGGCAAATCACCTCGCTGTTCCGGAACGCCGGCTCGATCGGGCCCCGGCGCTGGCGGGCCCGCTGGGAGCGGCGGAGCGCCGAGGCGTGGATCGAGGGCGTCGTCGCGGCGATCAGGGCCGGCCGGCTCCGTCCCCGCGAGGACAGCGCCGCCCACGTCATCGCGACGCACCGGGACCTCGACGGCGCGCCGCTCGCCCCGCGGGTCGCGGCCGTGGAGCTGCTCAACGTCCTCCGGCCGACGGTCGCGACGTCGGTCTACGTCGTCTTCGCGGCTCACGCGCTGCACCGCCATCCCGAGTGTCGCGCGAAGCTCCAGGCGGGCGGCAGCCGGTACGCGCACGCCTTCGTCCAGGAGGTGCGCCGGTTCTATCCGTTCTTCCCGGCCGTCACCGCGGTGGTGCGCGAGGACTTCGAGTGGAACGGCCACCGCTTCCCCGCAGGCGCCCGGGCGATGCTCGATCTCTACGGGACCTGCCACGACCGCCGCGTCTGGGAGGCGCCCGGAGACTTCCGCCCGGAGCGCTTCCTGTCGCGCGAGGCGGGGGCGTTCGATCTCGTCCCCCAGGGCGGCGGCGACCCTCACCTGCACCACCGGTGCGCCGGCGAGTCGCTCACGGTGGAGCTGGTGAAGCTCGCGCTGGGCGTCCTCGCCGCCAGGATCCGGTACGACGTGCCGGAGCAGGACCTGCGCATCGACCGGACGCGCCTGCCCGCGCTGCCGCGGAGAGCCCTGCGCGTGGAACAGCACCCATAACCGATAGCCATCGACCGGACGCGCCTGCCCGCGCTGCCGCGGAGCGGCTTCGTGATGACCGGCGTCGAGCAGGTGCGGCGCCTCGGGTCCGCGCGATACTGAGCGCGCGAGATGGAGCGAGTTGATCGAGATCGGGGGGGGGGCGAGACGCCCCCCCGAACGCCCCCCGGAGACGCGCGTGGCGAGACACGCGCCAGCGATGGGGCCGGCGCATCGGCCCGGCGGTCCCGGGCGGCGCTACGGTGGCTGGCGCTCCTCTATCTCGTCGTGCTGACCATCGTGCTGCTGATCCCGCTCGGCACGACGTCGCCGGCCGCGCGCGGCGAGGGCTGGCTCTCGCTGCGCCGGCGGATGTCGCCCGCCGGCGTGGCGGGCGACGTCGTCGTCAACGTCCTGCTGTTCGTCCCGGTGGGGTTCTGGCTGCAGCGCGAGCTACCCGCGCCGCGCGGCGCCGCCGCCCGCATGGCGGCCGTGCTGGCGGCGGGAGCGCTGTTCTCGCTGGCGATCGAGACGCTGCAGTTCCTGCTGCCGTGGCGCGTGTCGTCTGCGATCGACGTCGCCACCAACACGGCGGGCGCCGCGCTCGGCGCCGCCCTCGTCCTGCTCCACGACGGGCGCTGACCTCCCGCCCGCGCCGGCCGCCGCCCTGTCGCGAACGCCGGCGCGGGCCCCGTCAGGAGCGCCGGCGCGCCGCGAAGCCGACCCGCGTCCCGCCGAACTCCGCGGCGAGCGCCGAGAGCTGGCGGATCCAGGTGTCGAGCAGGGCCGGGATGGCGACCGCCAGCAGCGCCGCCGACGCGTGGCGCCAGCCCGGGACGTCGCGCGCCGACAGCATCACGAGCAGGTCGAGCGCGCAGGAGACGAGGAGGGCGAGGCCCACGAAGAGCGCGTTCGCGAGCACGACCCGGTTGTGGGGCAGCACGCGGTCGAGCAGCTCGGCGATCACCGCGTCGCGGTACGCCTCCCACTCCTCGCGGTGTCCCATGAGCCGGTTCACGTTCGCCTCCCTCGCCTGGTCCGCGGTCCACGCCACGAGCTGACGCCAGGCGCCGTACTGCACGGCGGCGGCGGCGAGGACGAGGCCGAGGAACGCGAGCTTGCCGCCGAAGATGTGCCCGGTCTGCGGCTTCTCGAACCCGAGGCGGAGCGCGGCGAAGGCGAGCACGACGAGGGCGGCGACGGCGACCCAGAGCACGATGCGTCGGGCCAGCAGTTCTCTCTCGATCGCGGCCCCCCTCGGCGCGTGGACCTGCAACGCGGCGAGTATCGCCGAAAGGGGGGCGCGCGCGCCACCTGCTATCGCGGCCCCGGCGACGACACGCTCAGCCGCGCCGCCGGGCGCGGGCCCGGCCGGAGCCCCGGCGGCGACCGCGCCGGCCGGGCTTGCCGCGGACCATCTTCTTCTCGTCGATCGCCGCCCTGCGGCCGCCGCCGCCGCGCCGCCCTCCCCCGCCGGCCTCGTCCCAGCCGCCGGGCGGCGACAGGCATCCACCCGCCGCGTCCGGACGGTGCCGGCGACGGGGGCGGACGCCGAGCCGCGGCGGCTGGCCGGCCTCGCGCATCCACTCCCGGTGATGCCTGACGACGTCGAGCCCGACCACCACCCGGAGCGACCGCCCGCGCTCGCGCGCCGCGGCCTTCGCGTCCGGCCGGTCCTCGACCAGCCACACGCCGTCGGCGTTCCGGGCGGCGGCCTCCTCGACCAGCCCGCCGACGTCGGCCGGCGCGCGGAAGACGACAACCAGATCGACGCCGGGAATCGCGGCGACGCGGCCGCCACGCGCCGCCACGACGTCGTAGCCGGCGCGCCTGAGATAGTCGACCGCCGCCCGGCTCGTCGCGTCCGCGCCGGCGCCGACCACGGCGATCGTCCGGGCGCGCTCGAGCAGGCGACGGGCGAGCGCCTCGTCCCTCGTGAGATGCGACATGCTACCTGGCGCTGCATCCGCGATGCCGGCGGGCGCTGCCGGCGGCCGGGCGCCGTGGCGGCCGCAATGGCGCCGGCGTTGCACCGTCGAGGGGATGGCATGACGGCCTCGGGCTGCGCGACGTTCAGGTTCGACGTCGGCGAGCGCGTGGCGGTGTGGACCCATCCGGCGCGCCCCGCCGGCGAGGTCACCGGCCGGTGGGCCGGCGCCGAGATCGGCGACCCGTACGGCCAGGACGCCTATGCCGTGAGCGGGTTCGTGACCCGCCAGCGCGAGGCGAGCCTCGTCGCCGAGGGCTTCCGGCCGCTTCCCGTCGACACCCGCGACGGCTGGCGCATGACGGGCCGCGGACACTTCCGTGTCGTCGCCCCCGGGGTGGTCGAGTCCGACGGCGGCCCCGGCATCCTCTGGTACGCGGCCGAGGAGTTCGGCGACGCCCTCGTGGCCGTCGACTGGCGCCTCGCGTCCGCCGACGACAACTCCGGCGTCTTCGTGCGCATGCCCCCGCTCACCGGCGACGACCCGACCCCGGCGACCGAGCGCGGCTGGGAGGTCCAGATCGACGACCTCGGCGTCGATCACGAGCGCGGCGTGACCGGCAGCGCGCTGCACCGCACCGGCGCGATCTACGGCCGGGCGCCGGGCGACTTCCCGGTCTCGCGGCCGCCGGGATGCTGGAACCGGTTCGAGATCGAGACGCGCGGCGCCTCGATCGTCGTCCGCCAGAACGGAGTCGTCGTCTCCACGCTCATCGACGACGAGCGCGTGCCGCGACGCGGCCACCTCGGGCTTCAGGCCCACCACCCGGGGTCGCGCGTCAGGTTTCGCGGACTCCAGGTGCGCCTGCTCTCGCCGGGGCGAGACGGGGCAGGCCCCGGACACGAAGAGTCGCGCGATCCCGGCAGCCCCTGATCGGATCGACTGCGGGACGGGACGGCCCGCGACCCGATCGATCCTTCGATGCGGGGGGGGACGGACGCCGACCCCATCGATCATCCCATCGGGGCCGACGTCGCCCCGCCCCCGCGGTGATCCGAGCGCCCGGGCAGCGCCGGACCCGCTGCCCGTCACCGCCACGCCGGCGGCCTCCGCGGCCCGCGCAGCGCCGAGGCGTGCTGCTGCGCGCTGCCGTGCCTCGGGTAGCGCTCACGGCGGTGGAGGTGCCCCCGCTCGCGCCGGCGACGACGCGCGCGGCTCCGCTCGGGGCGGCCGGCGCAGCGAGCGGTATGATCGTGCGATGGCGCGGGATCCCTGGCCGCCGGACGCCCCCGGCGTCCGCATCGACCTGAAGGCCGTCGCCGACCTGAGCGACGCCGAGCGCGCCGCGCTGCGGGCGCTGACCGCCGCCGTGTATCCGCCCGAGGTGCTCGCCGCGAGCCCCGCGCGTCACGTCACGTGGGCGCCGGTGCAGTGGAGCGTCCTGGTGTGGAGTCCGGAAGGCGCGCTCCTCTCGCACGTCGGCCTGGTGGTGCGCCACGGCGCGCTCGACGGCGCCCCGGCCCGGATCGGCGGCGTGGGCGGGGTCAAGACCCACCCGGGGGCCGAGGGGCGCGGGCTGGCGTCGGCCGCGCTCGCACGGGCGGCCGCCGCGCTCCGCGAGGAGCACGGCGTCGCGTTCTCGCTGCTGGTCTGCCGCGACGACCTGCTGCCGTTCTACGGGCGGCTCGGGTGGCGGCCCTTCGCCGGCCGGCTGCTCGTCGAGCAGCCGGCGGGACCGACCCTCTTCACGGTCAACCGGGCGATGGTGCTGCCGGGGCTCGGCGCGGCGCCCGGGGCGGGAACGATCGATCTGAAGGGTCTGCCGTGGTGAGGACGCCGGGCGTCGGATCCGCGGTGCGATAGACGCAGGTCGCGCCCGTCGACACGCGCGCGGCGAGGTGACGTCCGACCGCCGGGTTCACGGCGGCCACGTGGTCGATCGCCCGCTTGATCGCCTTGCGCACCGCCGTGCGGGCGCGCTCGTGAGCGTCGGCGAACGACCGGAAGCGCCCGCCCAGGCCCAGGGCCCGTCCCAGCTCCTCCGTCAGCTCCTCCAGCTCCAGCTCCTCGGCGACCGTCGGCGATCGCTCCTCGCGCAGCTCGCCGATCCGCGCGCGCAGGCTCGCGATCGCCGCGCGGTCGAGGATCACGTGCCGGCCGGCCGCGGGCGGGCCGTGGTCGGCGATCAGCGCGAGGGCCTCGATCGGCTCGTCGGGCGAGGCGACGAGCCGCGCGAGGTAGTGGAGCCCGATGCGGTCCACGACGGTGGCCACGTCGCCGCCGACGGCCACGCGCCAGTAGCCCGGCGGCCCGGGCGCGAGCGTCGCGACGTCGCCGCCGCGTCCGAGCGGCGCCGGCGGCGCGTCGAGCGCCGCGCGCCAGCGCGCGGCGAGGCCCGCCATCCCGTGCGCCTCCGCGTCCGCGATCGCCTCGACGACGAGCGCCCGGCCGGCCCCGGCATCGCCTTCCGCCGCCCGGCGGATCTTCGCGAGCCCCAGCTCGGCCCGCGCCTGGATCGCGGCCGGCCGGTGTCCCGCCGCCTCGTTGTTCCGCACGGCGAGCGCGAGGTGCTCGACGGCCAGGTCCATCTCCCCCGCCGTCACCGCGGCCACGCCGAGCAGCCGCCGGGCCGACCCGAAGCAAACGACGGCGAGCGACGCCATGATCGGCTGATCGGCGAACGGCAGCAGCGCGTCGTGGGCGGCGCGCGCGACGACCGCGTCGTCCAGGTCGGCGGCCAGCTCCACGACGGCGAGCATCGACGCGAGCCAGGAGCTGGACAGCGGGACGCTGGCGAGGCCGTCCCGGCGGAGGTCGCGCAGCGCGGCGCGCGCCGCCTCGGGCCGGCCGGCGCGCAGGGCGAAGAGGGCGGAGGCGAGCGCGAACGACCGCTCGCGCGGCGAGATCAGCGTCGGCGACGCGGCGATGGATGCCGCGAGATCGGCCAGCTCCGCCTCGCGGCCCTGGAACAGCCGGATGTTGACGAGGTGGCCGGCGTGGTACGCGAGGGCGTCCGCGTCGCCGACGTCCTGGCCGAGCGCATGGCACCGCTCCGCCTCGACCTCGGCGTCGACGAACCTCCCGGCGCGGATGGCGAGCATCACGTCGATGGCCCGCACGATGAAGAGCACGCTGCGGCAGTCGAGGGCCTCCGCCCGCATCCGCAGCTCCTCGAGCGCGGTCGGTGCCCGCCGGTCGCCGGCGAGCAGCAGGTCGGCGGCGCGCCAGCAGAGCCCGACGAGCGTGAGCGACGTGTCGCCGGCCGCGACGGCGGCGGCGATCATCTCCTCGACCAGCGCGAGGCGGCGTCGCGTGTAGTCGGGCCGCAGCGCCGCGTGGTGACAGAGCGACAGCGCCTCGGCGAGCGCGCGGCTGTCGCCGGTGGCGCGGACGGCCTCGAGCGCCGCGAACACCGGCTCGATCGGGCCTCCGGCGTACGCCTCCTCGGCCGCGAGGCGGACGGCGAGCCGCGCGCGCAGCACGGCGGCGTCCGGCGCCAGGCCGGCGAGCGCCCGCTGCTGCAGCGAGCGCACGCGCGCGGCCTCCTCGGTCAGCCGGTGCTCGCGCAGCCAGAACCCGCCGAGCCCCAGCGCCGCGCGCGCGAGCGTCCGCACGTCCCCCTCGGCCTCCGCCTGCGCCGCCGCCCGCTGGAAGAGCGGCCGCGACTCCGCGAGCCGCCCGCAGGCGAGCGTCGCGTCGGCCAGCTCCGCGAGGACCGACGCCGGCAGGTCGCCCATCCCTCCCGCGCCGTGGACGTCGACCGCGCGCCGCAGCAGCGCCGCCGCGGCCCGCAGGTCGTCGGCGGCGCGCAGCGCGCGGGCCGTCTCGAGCGCGATGTCGAGCGCGGCCTGCGCGTCGGCGCGCGAGCGGGCGGCCGCCGCGAGCGCGTGGTGCGCGCGCCGCACCATCCGGGCGGGATCGGAGCCGACGAGCGTCGCGGCGGCGGCCGCGTGGACCTCCAGGCGCGCGCGCAGCGGCAGGACGGCGGCCGCGGTGTCGCGCACGAGGTCGTGGACGAACCGGACGGGGCCGGGCGACTCTCCGCCGACGAGACCGTGGACGCGCGCCTGCGCGAGCGCTTCCGCCACGTCGGCGGCCGGCGCGCCGGACACCGCGGCGACCTCCTCGACGACCGCGTCGTCCCCGAGCACCGCCGCGATCGCCACCAGCCGGCACACGGGCCCCGGCAGGCGGGCGAGGACGTTGCGGATGGCGCGCTCGAGACCGCCGATGACGTCTCCGTCGATGCTGCTCCGGTTGGCGACCGTGCGGAGGTGGAGCGGAACACCGCGGGTGATCGAGGCGACGGCGTGCAGGGCCTCGGGGGTGAGCGCGCGGACACCGGCGGCGCCCAGGTACGCCTCGATCGCGGGCGGGCCGAGCCCGTGCAGCGCGATCCAGACGGCGTCGCGCTCGAGCTCGGCCAGCACCTCGCGCGCCTCGCTGCCGCCGCGCTCGCCGTCCTCGCGCCGGGTGAGGACGAGCAGCAGCGGCAGACCGCGCCCCTCGCGCACGAGCAGGCGGGCCAGCGCGAGGCTCGCGGCGTCAGCCACGTGCGCGTCGTCGAGGACGATCAGCAGCGGACCGCGCTTCGCCAGCGCCCGGAAGTGATCGAGGACGGCGATGAAGCGGGCGAAGCGGTGCTGCGGAGTGTCCCCGCGGCCGGCGGCGAGCAGCCGATCGGGCGATTCGAGCTCGCGGAGGATCGCCTGCCACGGCCAGAGCGGCGGCGAGGCGCCGCCGCTCCAGCACCGCCCGAAGCCGACCAGGAAGCCGCGCGCCCGCGCCCTCGTCGCCAGCTCCTCGGCGAGCCGCGTCTTGCCGATGCCCTGCTGGCCGGTGATCACCGCGACCCGGGCGTCGCCGCCGGCGCTCACGGCCGAAATCTCACGCATGAGAATCCGGAACTGTGAGAATCTCCCGACCGCCGGCGGCTCGCCCGACTTGCGCCGCCTTCGTTCCATTCCGCCGGCTCTTGGACCCCGTGCCGCCGTGTGGCACGGCGGCGTCACGCCTGAAGGGCGAGAAGGCGAACCGGGCTGACGTCCTGGCTCGGTTCCCATGCTCCACCATCATCTGCCACACGCCGGCGATGCCGCGCAAGGGGGGCTGCGCGCCGAGCGTGGAGGAGCGACGAGCCAGCAGCGCGCGGAATGGCCGCCCCGGCCGGTGACCGACGAAAGGAGACGAGCATGATGCAGCACGATTCGCAGTCGGGCCGCCTCACACGGCGCACGTTCCTGACCGCGGTCGGCGCCGGCGCCCTCGCGACGACGGCTCACGGCCACCTCCTGCCCCCCGCCGCGCGCGCCGAGCACACCCGCCCCCGACGGTTCGTCATCCGCGAGGACCGGTTCGGCCGGATGTTCCCGACCCTCGATCCGTTCTTCCGCGAGGTCAGCCCCCGGCTCCTGAACGCCCTGCGGGAGATCGGCAAGCCGGGCGGCGTCCTGGACGCCAACGACAACCTGGCGGCCGGCCCCATCGCGCTCATCGTCGATCCGGCGCTCAACGTCAACAACCCCAACCACCCGCTGTTCAGCGCCGGCGTCACGTTCATGGGCCAGTTCCTGGACCACGACATGACGTTCGACCTGACGTCGCGCCTCGGGAAGCCGGCCGAGCCGCTGGACTCCCCGAACGCCCGGACGCCCGCCTTCGACCTGGACTCGGTCTACGGCGGCGGCCCGCTGGCGAGCCCGGAGCTCTACGAGCCGGTGGACCGGCGCAGGACGCCGACGAGGCTCAGGATCGAGAGCGGCGGGCTCTTCGAGGACCTGCCGCGGCAGGCGGACGGCAGCGCCATCATCGCCGACCCGCGCAACGACGAGAACCTCATGATCGCGGGGCTGCAGGCGGCGTTCATCAAGTTCCACAACCGCCTCGTCGACATTCTCTCGCGCGACCGCCGCGACCCCGACGAGATCTACCGCAAGGCGCGGCAGCTCACCACGTGGCACTACCAGTGGATGATCGTCCACGAGTTCCTGCCGCTCTTCGTCGGCCAGCAGACGGTGACCGACATCCTCAGGAACGGGCGGAAGTTCTACCGGCCGGACGTCGGCTTCATCCCCGTGGAGTTCCAGGGCGCCGCGTACCGCTTCGGCCACTCGCTGGTGCGCCCCTCGTACCGGGCGAACCTGCTCGGCGACGTGGACGCCGGCGGCAACCCGGCGCCGTTCTTCGCCATGATCTTCGACCCCGTCGGCGAGGGGCAGGCCGACCCGGTCGATCTGCGCGGCGGCGCCCGCGCCCGCCGGCGCTTCATCGGCTGGCAGACGTTCTTCGACTTCGGTGACGAGCCGCGACCGGGCGGCGCGGGCGGGACCCTCGGCGAGGACGTCCGGCCCACCAAGCTCATCGACACCACGATCTCCACGCCCCTCTTCAACCTGCCGCTCGGCGCCATCGCCTCCGGCGATCCGCCGACGGCCCTGCCCCAGCGCAACCTCCTGCGCCACGTCACCTGGTCGCTGCCCTCCGGGCAGGACATCGCGCGCCACATGCGCGTGCCGGCGCTCGGCGCGCGTGACTTCCCCGAGCTGCGCGAGTTCGGCCTCGGCCTGGCCGAGTCGACGCCCCTCTGGTACTACGTCCTGCGCGAGGCCCGGGTCGTCGACGGCGGCGTCCACCTCGGTCCGGTCGGCGGACGGATCGTGGGCGAGGTCTTCATCGGTCTGCTGCAGCTCGACCGCGACTCCTACTTCTCTCAGCGCGGCTGGCGTCCGGTGCTGCCGGCGCGCAGCGGCCGGGTGACCGGAGACTTCCGGATGGTCGACTTCCTCGCGTTCGCGGGCGTCGATCCCGCGAGCCGCGGCCAGTAGGCGCGGGGCTCTCGGGCCGGCGGGGACGAGTCCCCGCCGGCCCGAGACCCCGGGAAGAACGTCGGGGCCGGACGTCGACCGTACGCCGGCGGCCTCGTGACTACCGCGAGCGCTGGAGCTGGCCGACGGAACCGGTGGAAGGTCCGGAGCGACTCGATCACCAGGTCGTTGACGGAAAACCGGATCGGCCCGCGCCAGTTGGAGTCGCCGCCGAAGAGGGCGCTCGACGACTCGGCCGGCTCGCCATGCCGGAGGACCGCGACGCGCGCGCCGGCGCGCGTCGCGCCCCCTCTCACACCGCCCGCGGTCGCGTGGACTTCTGGCAGGCCTCCAGCACGTCGGCGATCTCGTCGTTGGACGGGATCGGCCGGAAGCCGACGGGCGCGCCGCCCTGCACCTCGACGTACGGGCCCGCGCTCGCGTAGCGCACGACGCCCGCCTTGTCGGCGATGAAGAAGCCCAGGTCGTCGTCGTTCAGCGCCCGGCTCAGCTCGGGCAGCGTGCGCCGCACCTTGCCCAGCTCGGTCACCTCGGGCTGCGGCATGCGAGCGGCCACCACGAGGACCTGCGCCTTCTCGAGCAGCGAGCGCGGGCGCAGCGGCATGCCGTACAGCGCGAACACCCGGTAGTCCGGGTCGCACAGGTAGGGGAACGGCAGCGGGAAGTTGCGCGCGTAGAAGCGCCCGCGCCCGAGCGTCGTCGGCGCCACCATCAGGATCTCGGCGTCCAGCGACCGGAACCGCGGCGCGCCGAGGCCGAGCTGGGACATCTTCTGGCGGCAGAAGCCGCATCCCATACCCTTGGCGAAGAACAGGATCAGGTTCGACCGACCCCGGTAGTCCTCGGGGCCCAGCTCCGCCCCCTGGGCCGACGGCAGCCGGAAGGACGGCAACGGATCGCCGATCTCGAGCTGGCTCATGTTCTCCTCACGGTTCAGGCGAGGAACGGCAGGACCAGGAACGTCTCGCTGGTCCAGCCCGTCGCTCGCTGCACCTCGCGGCTCTTCGACAGCCACGCCTCGGCCTGCGGCTCGTCGTCGCGCTCGATCGCGAGCGTCGCCAGCCCCTCGTAGCAGGGCACGAGGAGCTGCGGCTCGCCGACGGACTCCGCCACCTCGAGCGCGCGGCGATAGTACTGCTCGCTGCGCGCGTAGTCGCCGCGGCACTGGTGGATCTGGGCCAGGATGATGAGCGGCACCGGCAGGTGATTGTCCTGGCCGAGCTGCTCGTCCAGCGCCGCGGCCGCCTCCGCCGCCCGCACGCCCTCGTCGTAGTCGCCCGCGATCGTGCAGTGCCCGCCGGCCAGCACGCAGTGGAGCCACGCCTGCTGCAGCCGGTCGCCGATCTTCTCGGCCAGCGCGAGCCCTTCCCGGCAGTACTGCTCGGACCGGCGGTGGTCGAGCGAGGCGTACATGACCGCCAGGTTCGTGTACGCGCGGCACGCGGCCGTGCCGAGCCCGTGCGCCAGCGCGGTCTCGAGGCTCCGCGTGACGAACTCGGCCCCGCCCTCGACGTCGCCGCCCCGGGCCACGGCGACGCCGAGCGTGTTGTAGGCGTGGGAGACGACGTCGGGCGCCTCCAGGCGCCGGCCGAGCTCGAGGGCGCGCCGCGCCCACGCCGTCGCCTGGGCGTGCTCGCCCAGCCGGAAGTGGATGCGGGCCAGCTCCTGGTGGAGCCGCGCCGCCTCGATGTTGGCGTCGTCGTCGCCCAGCGAGGCGAGGCCGCGCTCGAGGTGGGCGAGCGCGGGCTCCTTGCGCCCCGACGCCCAGCACGCGACGGCCATCTTGCGGTGGAGGTCCGCCATCCGCCGGCGCTCGCCCCGCTCGCCGACGACCCGCAGCGCCTCCTCCCACGCCGCGAGCGCCTCCTTCAGCGCGCCGTGGGCGAAGGCGGCGTCGCCCGCCCGGTCGACGATCGTCGTCCGGAGGTCGGCGGCGCCGGCCGGCAGGCGCTCGAGCGCGCGCGCGTACGCCGACTGGGCCTCGCGGTAGGCGAAGAGGCTCGCGGCCCGGTCGCCCGCCAGCACGAGGTAGTGGACGGCGCGCTCGGCGTCGCCGCTGCGCGCGTAGTGCTCCGCCAGCTGGTCGACGACGTCCTCGATCCGCCCGGCGTGCTGCCGCTCGAGCGCCGCGCCGGCCCGGCCGTGCAGCTCCGCGCGCGACCGGACGAGGAGCCCGCGGTAGGCGACCTCCTGCACGAGCGGCTGGGTGAACCCGTAGAGGGGCTCGGGCAGCACGTCCTTCTGCTGCAGGAAGTCGCGGCTCACCAGCTCGGCGACCGTCCGCTCCAGGTCGGGGTCGTCGGCGACTTCGGCCAGCAGCGAGAGCCGGAACTCGCGCCCGAGGACGGCCGCGACCTGCAGCGCGCGCTTGAGCCGCTCCGGCAAGTGGTCGATGCGGGCGGTGAGGAGGTCCTGGACGGTCTCCGGCAGCGCCGAGGGCTCGCCGCCGTCGCGCACGTAGCGCGTCAGCTCCTCGATGAAGAACGGGTTGCCGTCCGCGCGCTCGACGAGCCGCTCGTGCAGCCGGGGCTCCGCGGGCGCCGGGAGCGACCGCACCATGCGGCCCGCGTCGTCGCGCGTCAGCGGCTCGACGACCAGCCGATGGTGGAACGACCGGTCGCGCCACGGGGGCGCGTAGCCGCTGCGGTAGGTGCCGATGATGAGCACGGGGTGGCTGCCGAGGCCGTCCACCAGCAGCTGGAACAGCGCCTCCGAGTTGGGGTCGATCCACTGGAGGTCCTCGGCGAGGATGACGATCGGCCGCCGCTGGGCGCCGCGGAGCACGAACGCCCGCACGGCCTCCGCGAGGCGCCGCTTCTGCTGGGCCTGCTCGAGGCCGCCCGCGCCCAGCTCCTCGGCCGGCAGCGCCAGCAGGTGCTTGAGATAGGGCAGCGTCCACTCGAGCGCCGGGTCGAGGGCGCGCACGCCGCGCTCCACGCGCTCGACCCGCGTGCGCTCGTCCTCGGCGTCGCGCAGGCCGAAGTTGTCCTCGAGCAGCTCGACCACCAGGTGGAACGGCACCTGCGCCGCGTGGGAGCCGGCGCGGCCCTCCACCCAGGTCAGGCGCTCGGCGTCGAGCATCCGGCGGAACTCGTACGCCAGCCGCGACTTGCCCGTGCCGGCGTCGCCCACGATCGACACGACGCGGCCGCGCCCCTCCTTCGCCCGCTGCCAGGCGTCGCGCAGCATGTCCAGGTGGGGACCGCGCCCGACCAGCGGCGTGAGCCCGCGCTCGACCGCGAGGTCGAAGCGCGCGCGCCGCCGGCGCTGGCCGGTGACGGCGAAGACCCGCACCGGCTGCGCGAAGCCCTTCACGTCGCGCTCGCCGTCGTCGCGGATGTGGAAGAAGCCGGCGACCAGCCGGTGCGTCGCCTCGCTGACGACGACGCCGCCGGGCGGCGCCGCCGCCTGCAGCCGCGCGGCGAGGTTCACGGTCTCGCCCTGCGCCGTGTAGTCCATGCGCAGGTCGTCGCCGATCTTGCCGACCACGACGGGGCCCGTGTTGATGCCGATGCGCAGCGAGAACTCGATGCCGTGCTCGGCCCGGAGCGTCGCCGCGTAGTCGCGCAGGCGCGCCTGCGCCGCGAGCGCGGCGGCGACGGCCCGCACCGCGTGGTCCTCGTGGGCGATCGGCGCGCCGAAGAGCGCCATGACGCCGTCGCCGGTGAACTGGTTGACCGTGCCCTCGAAGCGGTGGACCGCCTCCAGCAGGCGCTGGAAGCAGCCGTCCATCACCTGGTGGAGGGCCTCGGGATCGATCGCCCGCGACAGCTCCGTGAACCCGACGCAGTCGGCGAACAGCACCGTGACCTGCTTGCGCTCGCCCTCGAGCGCGCTCCGGGAGACGAGGATCTTCTCGGCGAGGTGCCGGGGCGTGTAGGAGGGTAGCCGGGCGCTCAGGCGGCCGGCGACGTCGGCGACTCCCGGCGCGGGGGGAGCGGGCGCCGCCGGAGGGGCGCCGGCCGCGGGGGCGCTCGCCGGAGCGGTGGCGGCTGCGGCGGCGGCCCGGACGGGCTCGGCGGGCGCAAGGACGGGCTGCCCGCACTCGTCACAGAACCGCGCCGTGGCGCGCAGTTCGGTGCCGCAGGCGGCGCACCGGCGCGGGAGCCTCCCACCGCACTGCTCGCAGAACCTCGCCGACTCCCGGTTCTCGTGCCGGCACTGGGGGCACGTCACCCGGCCATGGTATCACCGGGCCGGGAACGCGCTCGTCCGACGCCGGCGCGGCGCCGGCGTGGTCGGCCCGCCGTCACGCCCGCCGGCCGCCCACGCCGCGGCGAGCGTGCGCTCGACCCCGGGGCTCCTGCTCGTCGACCGGCTCGCCCTCGTCCCGTTCCCACTCGACCGTGACGACGCCCGAGGAGTCGCGGTCAGCTCCTCGTGATGGCGGCCATCGTGCCCGGCTCCCGCTGGCGGACCGCCGCCTCGCGCTCGAGCGTGTCGTCGGCGATGGAGAGACGGGCGGCGCAGCTCCTCGCCACGACCCGCCACGCCTGCGACCCGGCGGCCGTCGGGCGGCCGCCGCCGGGACGCCGCGCCAGCCGGCGGGACGCTCAGAGGCGCGGCTCGCGGGCGTCGAGGTCGTAGGGACGGCTCGCCATCGCCACGCAGAAGGCGCCGACGAACGGCTGGAGGGCGGCCGCCGCCGCGCGCGCCTCGGCGTTCGCGGCCGCCAGGCGCGCCCGCGCCTCCTCGGCCCGGGCGCGCAGCTTGGCCTCGTCCACCGTGAGCAGCCGCCCGCGCTCGAGCACCATGCGCCCGCCGATCATCACCGAGTCCACGGCGGCGCCGGTCTCCCCCATGACGAGCTGGACGGCCAGGTCGTTCAGCGGCACGTAGTTGACGTGGGCCAGGTCGAGCAGGACGACGTCGGCCTTGTAGCCGGGCGCCAGGCGGCCGATGCGCTCCATGCCGAGCACGCCGGCGCTTCCCTCCGTCGCCATCGCCAGCGCCTCCCAGACGCCGATCCACCGCTCGTAGTCGGGCGTCCGCACGCGCGACAGGTAGGCGGCGAGCCGGACGCACTCGAACATGTTCTGGGCGTCGGCCGACGACGCGGAGTCCGTGCCGATGCCCACGCGCAGGCCGGCGTCGAGCATCATCCTGACGGGCGCGATGCCGGAGCCCAGGCGCAGGTTGCTGAGCGGGTTGTGGGAGACGCCGGCGCCGGCGTCGGCGAGCCGGCGGACGTCGTCGCGGTCGAGCCACACGCCGTGGGCGGCGCTGAAGCGCGGCCCCAGCAGGCCGAGGTCGCCCAGGTGCGCCGCCAGCGTCTTGCCGTACCGCGCGCGGCCGACGACCGCCTGGGTCTTCGACTCCGCCAGGTGCGTCTGCAGCGCGACGTCGTGCTCGCGCGCCAGGTCGCGGCACGCGACGAGGAACTCGTCGCTGCAGTGCAGCGGGATCGTCGGGCCCAGCGCCGGCCGCACGCGGTCGCGGTCGAAGGGCCAAGCGCGCAGCAGCTCGCGGCACGCGGCGATGCTCGTCTCCCACGGCGGCGCGGCGAGCGCCCCGACCCGCGCGCGCGCGTCCGGGGGCAGCGCCTCCATCAGCCCCGGGAGCGCCGCGTAGAGCGTGCGGTCCGCCATCATCGGCGCCACGACGGCGCGGATGCCGACGTCGAGGTAGGCGCGCGCGACCGCGTGGAGGCCCTCCACGGTGGGCACGGGGAACTCGACGTGCAGGTCGTAGAAGGCCGTGCAGCCCCGCCGCACCATCTCGACGGCGGACAGCAGCGCCGACAGCCGCTTGTCCTCCAGCGTCCGGTTGCCGTTGAGCGCGGCGGCCTGCGTCAGCAGCAGCTCCAGCGGGACGCGGTCGCCGATCAGGCCCCGCGCGAGGCCGCCGTGCCCGTGGGTGTGGGCGTTGACGAGCCCGGGCATCACGAGCCGGTCGCGGGCGTCGATCAGGGTCGCGCCCGCCGGCGCCGGCAGGCCGGGACGCCCGACCTCCCGGATCGTGTCGCCCTCGACGAGCACGTCGCCGGGCTCGGCCCGCCGGCCGGCCACGTCCAGCACCCGTCCGCCGCGGATGATCGTCGTCGTCATCGCCGCCTCGCGTGTCCCGGCCGGCCGGGCGCGGGAGTCGGTCCCGTCCCCGGCCGCCGTCGCTCGTGGGTGGAGTTCATCGATGGCTCGCCATGTGATGCCCGATGACGTGGACGTCGGCCGCCTCGCGGGACGTCTCGTGCACCAGCCGCCCCTCGAACATCACGACGATCCGGTCGGCCAGCTCGAGCAGCTCGTCGAGGTCCTCGCTGACGAGCAGCACGGCGGCGCCGCCGTTGCGCGCCTCCATGAGCCGCGCGCGGATGTCGGCCGTCGCGGCCACGTCGAGCCCCGCGCACGGGTTCTGCGCCACGAGCACGGCGGGGCGTCGCGACAGCTCGCGCGCCAGCGCGGTGCGCTGGACGTTGCCGCCCGAGAGCGTCTCCAGGCGCGCGTCGGGCCCGGGCGCGCGGATCCGGTAGCGCGCGATCAGCTCGCGCGCCTGGGCGCGCAGCGCCCGGCGGCTGACGAGCAGCCCGGCGGCGATCGGCGGCTCGTCGAAGTTGCCGAGCGCCAGGTTCTCGGCGACCGACATCCCGCGCACGCAGCCGTTGCGCAGCGGCTCCTCCACGAGCACCGAGACGCGGTGGCGCCGCATCTGCCGGCGCGTCCGCCGGTACGGCTCGCCCGCGACGCGGATCGTGCCCCCTTCCGGGTCGCGCTGGCCGGCCAGCACCTCGACCAGCTCCCGCTGGCCGTTGCCGGACACGCCGGCGACGCCGACGATCTCGCCGGCGCGGACGCCGAGCGACAGCCCGGCGACGGCGAGGACGCCGCGATCGTTGATCGCCCGGATGTCCTCCAGCTCCAGCAGGAGCCGGCCCGGCGGGCGCTCGGCCCGCGGCGCGGGCGGCGGCACCGCAGCGCCCACCATGAGGCGGACCAGGTCGTCGCGACCGAGACCGTCGACGGGACCGCCGCCGACCCGGCGCCCGGCGCGGAGCACGGTCACGTCCGCGGCGAAGGCCAGCACCTCGCGGACCTTGTGGGTGATGATGACGACGGTGAGCCGCCGCTGCCGCGTCATCTCGCGCATGACGCCGAGGATCTGGTCGGCCTCGTCGGGCGTCAGCACGCTGGTCGGCTCGTCCAGCACCAGGACGCGCCGCCCGAGGAAGAGCTGCTTGAGGATCTCGAGCTTCTGCTTCTCGCCCGCCGCCAGCGTCGCCACCGGCCGGTCGAGGTCGAGCGTGAACGGCATCCGCCGCTGGAACGCCTCGAGCCGCTCCCGCTCGACGTCCCAGCGGACGACGGCCGGCAGATCGTCGCGGCCCAGGACGAGGTTCTCGGCGGCCGTCATGCTCGGGACGAGCGTGAAGTGCTGGTAGACCATGCCGAAGCCGAGGCGGTGGGCGCCGCGCGGCCCGACGACGACGCGCTCGCGCCCGTCGATCAGCAGCCGGCCGGCGTCCGGCCGGTGGTAGCCCATCAGGCACTTCACGAGCGTGCTCTTGCCGGCGCCGTTCTCGCCGAGGATCGCGTGGAAGCCGCCCGGCGCGAGCCTGAGCGAGACGTCGTCGAGCGCGAGCACGGGGCCGAAGCGCTTGGTGACCCCCGTGAACTCGACCGCGGGCGGCGACGCGGCGGCCGGGGCGGTCATCGCGAGATCGACAGCTCGCTCGGCGCCCCCGCCAGCGCCTGCTTCGGCGACGACGACCAGACGAGCAGCGCGAGCGTGAGCGCGTACGGCGCCGCGCCGTACAGATAGTAGTTGGACGTGATCCCGACCGACTGGAGCGCGGGGCCCAGTGCCGTGGCGCCGCCGAAGAGCAGCGAGACCCAGAGGCAGTGCGTCGGGTTCCAGCGGGCGAAGATCACGAGCGCGATCGCCATGAGCCCCTGGCCGCTCGACAGCCCCTCGTTCCACGTCCCGGGGTAGTAGAGCGACAGGAACGAGCCGCCGACGCCCGCCAGGAAGCCGCCGAGCACGGTGGCGAGCGTCCGCACCGCCGCGACCGAGTGGCCGAGGGCGCGGGCGGCGTCCGCGTTGTCGCCGGTCGCGCGCACCACCAGCCCCCAGCGCGTGCTGCGGAGCGCCCAGCGGAGCAGCGGGGCCAGCACGGCCCCGGCGACGAACAGCGCGTTGATCTCGAGCGCCGCGCGCACCTGCGGCGAGGCGCTCCACGCGCCGAGCGAGACGTGGGGCAGCCGGGGGGCCGACGGCTCGATGTAGGGCTTTCCCAGGTAGAAGGCGAGGCCGGTGCCGAGCAGGAACAGCGCGATGCCGACCGCGACGTCGTTGACGCGCGGCAGCGAGCAGACGGCGCCGTGGACGAGGCCGAGCAGGGCGCCGGCGAGCCCGGCCACGAGGACGCCGAGCCACGGCGACCCCGACAGGTACGCGACCGCGTAGGCGCTCATCGCGCCCATGACCAGCGTGCCCTCGAGGCCGAGGTTCACCCGGCCGCTCTTCTCGGTCAGCGTCTCGCCGAGGCTCACGAACAGGTACGGGGTCGACACGCGGATCGCCCCGCCGACGACGGCGATCGGCACGCCCCACCACCCCAGCTCGACGGCCGGCGTCACGCCGGCCTCGCCCGGAACGCCCGGAGGCGGCCGTGGAGCGCGTGGCTCGCGAGCACGGCGACGAAGAGGATCCCCTGCAGCACCAGCGTCGCCGCGTCCGGCAGCCCGAAGCGCCGCTGCAGCAGGCCGCCGCTGGCGGAGATGCCGCCGACGAGGATCGCGACGGGGATGACGGCGAGCGGGTTCTGGCGCGCCAGGAACGCCACCAGGATGCCGGCGTAGCCGTAGCCGACGGCGAGCGAGGCGCTGGCGAAGCCGTGCACGGCGACGATCTCCACGGCGCCGGCGAGCCCGGCGGCGGCGCCGCCCAGGAAGCACGTGACGAGCACCATCGCGCCGATGGGCAGCCCCACGAGCCGCGCCGCGCGCTCGTTGCCGCCGAGCACGTCGACGCCGAAGCCGAACGTCGTCCGCCGCGCGAGCACCCAGGCCGCCGCGCACGCCGCCACGCCGAGCGCGAGGCCCCGGTGGATCGAGGTGCCGGGGATGTCGCCGATCATGAAGGCCTCGCCCACGGGCCAGCTCGCCGGCTTCAGGACCTGCTCGAAGTCGCGCATGGGGCCCGTGACCAGGTGGTTCATGATCGCGATCGCCACGTAGTTCAGCAGGAGCGTCGAGATGGTCTCGTTCACGCCGCGGAAGTGCCGCAGGGCGCCGGCCGCCGCGATCCACCCGCCGCCCGCGAGCGCGCCCGCCGCGCACACGAGGGGGATCGCCAGCGCCGGGGCGGCGCCGGCGAGGGCGACGCCCGCCAGCACGGTGACGAGGCCGCCGACCACGAGCGCCCCCTCGCCCCCGATGACGAGCAGGCCCGCGCGCGCGGGGATCGCGGTGCAGAGCGCCGTGAGCATGAGCGGCGCGGCCTGGGTGAGCGTGTCCTCGAGGGAGAACCACGTCCCGAACGCGCCGACGTAGAGCGCCGCGTAGACGGCGAGCGGGTCGAGGCCGCGGGCGGCGACGAACGCTCCGAACAGCGCCAGCGTGACGAGCAGCGCCCCGGCCGTGAGGACGGCCGTCTCCGCCCAGGCCCGAGCGAGCACGCTACTTCTTGAGGCCGGTCTTCCCGATGGCGCCCTCGACCAGGAAGTTCACGCCGAGCTTGAACTTGTTGTCGTCGTTGGCGATGACCTGGCCGTCCTTCAGGACGACGTTGCCCTCGTTGTCCTTGAGCGGGCCGCGGTAGAGCTTGAACGAGTCGTCGGTGAAGCCCTGCTTCACCTTCAGGATCCTGGCCCGCACGTCCTGCGAGACGGCCCGGCCGAACGGGCTCAGCGCGACCATGTCCTGCTTGAAGCCGCCGCGCAGCAGGTTCGGATAGGGCCCGCCCGTCTGCCAGGCCTTCACGAACTGCGCGCCGGCGGCCCAGTTCCACTCGGCGCCGGTCAGGAAGCCCTTCGGCGCCAGCTCCGAGAGGTCGGTGTGGTAGCCGCAGGAGAAGATGCCGCGCCGCTCGGCGTTCTCGATCACGACCTTGGCGCTGTCGACGTTGGCGACGATGACGTCGACGCCCTGGTCGATGAGGCTGTTGGTCACCTCGGCCTCGCGGACCGGGTTGTTCCAGTCGCCGGTGATCACCACCTGGCACGTGATGGCGGGGTTGACCGAGCGCGCGCCGAGGATGAAGCCGTTGGCGTTGTTGAAGATGAAGTAGAGCGGCTTCGAGCCGATGAAGCCGATCTTCCCCGTCTTCGTCGCGTGGCCGGCGGCGATGCCGCAGAGGTAGTGCGGCTCCTCCATGTAGCCCCGGTAGCCGATGGCGTTCTTCGGGTCGCCGTCCTTCCACAGCGCGCCGATGTGCGTGAACAGCACGTCGGGGTACTTGCGCGCGAGCTTCAGCACCGTCGGCCAGTACCCGAACGACGTGGCGAAGATCACCTTGGCGCCGTCGTGACGGATCATGCCCTCCATCACCTTCTCGGCCTCGACGGTCTCCGGCACGTTCTCCTGCTCGATGACCTTGACGCCCTCGAGCGCGCCGACCTTCTTCGCGGCGACCCAGTGCGACTGGTTCCACCCGTAGTCGTTGCGCGGGCCGACGTAGACGAAGCCGACGATGAGCGGCCGCGCCGCGGCGCGCGCCGGGAGGGGCGCGAGGGCGGCGGCGCCGGCGAGCGCGGTGGCGCCGGCGAGGACGTCGCGGCGAGTGAGCTGGCGCTGCGTCATGGGATCCTCCTGCCTGGCGGCGGCGACATACTCGCCGGAACCGCTGCCACGGTCAAGCGCGGACCGGACCGTTCGGGGGTATCGTCTTGGCCGTGCGCGCCCTCGCTCCCCCGTCCGCGCTCGCGGTGGCGGGCCTCGGCCTCGTCGCCTGCTGCGCCGCGCTGGCCGCGACCCCGAACCTGGTCGAGGCCGCCGGCCTCTTCCTGGTCGTCCACGCGGTCGCCGTCGCCTGCTACGCGGCCGGCGTCTGGCGCGTGCTGCGACGGCCGGCGGCAGGCCCGGGCCTCCTCGCGATCCTCCTCGTCGCCCTCGCCTGCCGTCTCGTGCTCCTCCCCGTCGCGCCGACCCTCTCGACCGACGCCTACCGCTACGTGTGGGACGCCAGGGTGGCCGCGGCCGGCGTGAGCCCGTACGCCCATCCCCCGTCGGCGGCCGAGCTGGCGTTCCTGCGCGACGACCGGATCTATCCGCGGCTGAACCATCCGACGTGGCGGACGATCTATCCGCCGGGAGCCCAGGCCCTCTTCCGGACGGTCCACGCCGCGGCGCCCGACAGCGTGCTCGCCGTGAAGGTGGCCGTCGGCGCCGCCGAGCTGCTGGCCCTCGCCCTCCTCGCCGTCGCCCTCCGCCGCCTGGGCGCGCCGCCGGCGCGCCTCCTGATCCACGCGTGGAACCCGCTGCTGATCGTGGAGACCTGGGGCAGCGCCCATCTCGACGGCGTGGTGCTCCCGCTCGTCGTGGGCGCCGCGCTGGCCGCCGCCGTCCGCCGTCCCCTCGTCGTCGCGGCGCTGCTCGGGGCCGGCACGCTCGTGAAGCTCTATCCGGCGGCGCTGCTGCCGGCGCTCCTCGGCGTCGCGGCGGCCTCGGCCGGAGCGTGGCTGCGCGCCGGCGCCGTCTTCGTGGCCGTGGTCGCCGCCGGCTACCTGCCGTTCGCGGGGCTCGGATGGGATGCGCTCGGGTCGCTGCCTCGGTACGTGGCCGAGGAGGACTTCAACCGGGGAATCGTCCGGAGCCTGCTCGGCGGGCCGCCGGTCGCCGTCGCCGTCATCGCCGCGGCGGCGGCGATCGCGGGCGTCGTGCGCCTGCCGCTCGAGCGGCGCGCCCTCTGGGTCGCGGCGGCGGTCGCGGTCCTCGGACCGAACGTGTTTCCGTGGTACCTCGTCTGGGTCGTGCCCTTCCTCGCCCTCGCCCCGTCGGCGGTGTGGATCGCGTTCACCGGCACAGTGCCCTTCGCCTACGCGTTCTTCCTCGACGAGCCGTGGCGGATCCCCGGCTGGGCGCGCGCCGTGGTGTGGAGCCCGCTCCTCGTCGGGGCCGCCGTGGCGGCCTGGCGCGGGCGCCGCGTCGTGCCCGCGTGGATCGTCCCGCCCGGCGGCCGTGTCAAAGAGGTGGAGCCGTGACGGGCGCCGGCCCGGGCGCCGGGAGGAGACGATCATGCAGGCACACGCCATGACCCGCATCGACGACCGGGAGAGCGGCCGCGACACGGTCGTCGCCACCGGCTGGCTGGCAGCGACGACCGCGCTCTGGCCGATCGCGCTCGCCCGGATCCTCTACGGGCTGCTGTGGTGGCAGCAGTCGCAGTGGAAGGTCCCGTCGGACGACTTCGGCCGCAGGTCGGGCGGCGGCCTCTGGTACTGGGTGCAGCAGGAGATCCAGCACCCGACCGTCACCGCCTACCGCGACTTCCTCGTCAACGTCATGGTCCCGAACTGGACGCTCTTCGGCTGGATGACGCTCGTCACCGAGACCTTCATCGGCGTCACGCTGATGCTCGGGCTCTTCACGCGGCTCGGCGCCCTCGTCGCGGTCGGCATGGCGGCCAACATCACGATCGGCATCCTGAGCGTCCCTCACGAGTGGGGATGGACCTACACGATGCTCATCATGCTCCCCGCGGTGTTCCTCCTGACCGGCGCCGGCCGGAGCCTCGGCGTCGACGCGTTCCTGGCGCCCCGCCTGGAGCGCGCCGCGCCGGCGAGCCGGGTCGCCCGGGCGCTGCGGTGGTTGGTATGACCGGAAAGTTCACACGGTTGTGACGCGGCGGCGCGCGCAGGAGTGCTAGGATCGCCGCCCACGATCCGGGGGGAGGGGCGCCGATGGACTTCAGCGTGGGGGTCGGGCTCACCAACGCGTGCGACCTCGCCTGCGCGCACTGCTACCGCGACCCGTCGCGCATCGACCGGCTCGACCTGGCCGACGTCACGGGGGTCTGCGACGCGCTGCCGGTGAGGTCCGTCAACCTCGGCACCGGCGAGAACGGCCTCCACCCCGACTACGAGGCGATCGTCGCCGCGCTGGGCGCCCGCGGCGTCCAGCTCTCGCTCACCTCGAACGGCTTCACCATCGAGCGCTCGTCCGACGAGACCCTGCGCCGGTTCCGAGAGGTCGAGGTGTCGATCGACTTCCCGACGGAGGCCGAGCAGGACGCCTTCCGCGGGCCCGGCAACTGGAGGCGGGTCATGGCGGCGATCGAGCGGGCGACGGCGCTCGGCGTGACGGCGACGGTGCTGACCGTGATGATGAAGCCCAACCACCGCCGGCTCGCCGAGATCGCCCGCGTGGCGTTCGCCGCCGGCGCCAACTACCGCGTCAACGTCTACCAGCCGGTGAGGACGGACGCCTTCACGTTGACCTTCGACGAGTTCTGGGACGGCTTCCGCCGCCTGCTCGCCGGGACGCGGCTCGTCGGCACGACGGAGCCGATCCTCAACGCCGTCCTCGGCGCCCCGTTCACGAATGGCTCGGGCTGCGGCCGGCGCACCGTCCGCGTCACCCCGCGGGGCGACGTCGTGCCGTGCGTCTACTGGACGACGTCCGACCTCCGGCTCGAGGACCTGGCGGCCGCCGGCGGCGCCGGCGTGCTCGCCTCCCCGCAGTTCGAGCGCGCGCGCCACGTGGCGGACGCCTGCCGCGCCTGCCCGTTCGTCGCGACGTGCCACGGCGGCTGCGCGGGACGCCGCCAGCTCGCCGGCGGCGTGGAGCGGCCCGACCCGTACTGCCCGCTCGCCCTCGGGCGAGACGTGCGGCTCGACTGGGCGCCGGCCGCGTCGCGCGAGCTGCTGAAGACGGGCAGCGCCTGCACCAGCGTCTTCGCGCCGGCCTGAGATACCGTGACGCCTGTCAAGCCCTTTTTCTTCTTCATGGGCGGGCCCCCTCCCCGGCCGGGCAAGGAACAAAGGGGCGCCGATGCGTAGCGACGCTGTAGGCAGCGTGGAGGAGCTTCCGCATCGCCGCCATGAGGGCAACCTTCGG
>Ga0209172_10001304_pt1 | contig 54401 bp, 50 predicted proteins | sample LarsenN4metaG_FD_184113 | JGI IMG/M metagenome (GOLD analysis project Ga0209172, IMG submission 184113) | Hot spring sediment bacterial and archeal communities from British Columbia, Canada, to study Microbial Dark Matter (Phase II) - Larsen... ...
CTCAATTTGGCGCCTTGGTCTCGCTCCCCCCGGCGAGGTCCACCGTCTCCCGGCGCCCGCTCTCCGCGCGCGCGGCGAGCCACTTGCCGGCCACGACCACGAACGCGACGCCGGCCGCGGGCGCGAGCCAGTGCAGGTACTGGGCATGGGCCTCGACCCAGCCGCTCAGCGCCGGGTCGGTCGCCGCCATCTCGCCCGCCACCCAGCCGAGGAGCCCCGCACCGATGGTGATGATGATCGGCCAGCGCTCCATGAGCTTCATCAGCATGGTCGCGCCGGAGATCACGAGCGGGATGCTGATCGCGAGCCCCAGGACGAGCAGCGTGGTGCTGCCTTTCGCGGCGGCGGCGACCGCGATCACGTTGTCGAGGCTCATCACGAGGTCGGCGATGAGGATGGTCTTGACCGCGGCCCACAGGTTCTCGCTCGAGTCGATGTCATCGTCGTCGCCGTTCTCCGGCAGCAGCAGCTTCACCGCGATCCACAGCAGGAGCACGGCGCCGATCAACTTGAGCCACGGGAACCTGAGCAACTCCACCGCGACGACGGTGAGGATGATGCGCAACACCACCGCCGCGCCCGCGCCCCAGAACACCGCCTGCTTCTGCTGGCGCGGGGGCAGCGAGCGCGCCGCGAGCGCGATCACCACCGCGTTGTCCCCGGAGAGAATGACGTTGACCCAGATGATGGTCATCAGCCCGGTCCAGAACGCGGCCGTCTGCAACTCGTTCAGCAACTCCATGATCGGGGATTCCTCCCTACATTCGAGATTCGGTGCTCCGTTCCCGCGGAGCGGCGGGCCGGCGCGGTCCGGTCACTGCCGCCGCCCGACGGAACAAAGGGCGGGTCGGGCCGCCCTCGCTGGCGCGCCGCATTATACTAGAACAGCCCCACGACCCTGCCCTCGTCCGTGAGGTCGATTTTCTCCGCCGAAGGCACTTTCGGCAGCCCCGGCATGGTCATGATGTCGCCGCAGATCATGACGATGAATTCCGCGCCCGCGGCGAGCCGCACCTCGCGCACGTTCACGGAAAACCCGTTCGGCGCCCCGCGCAAGCCGGCGTCGGCCGAGAACGAGTACTGGGTCTTCGCCACGCACACCGGATAGTGCCCGTAGCCGTCCTCCTGCAGCTTCCTGATCTGCGCCCGCACCTTCGAGTCGGCCGTGACGTCCGCAGCCCCGTAGATCCTGGTGGCGATGGTCCGGATCTTCTCCCACAGCGGCATCTCGCCGGGGTAGACGAACTTGAAGTCGGTCGGCACGTTCTCGATGAGATTGACCACGGTGCGCGCGAGTTCCTCCGCCCCCTTGCCGCCGTGCGCCCAGTGCGTCGCCAGGATCACCGGCGCCTCGTGATGCGCCATCTTCTTCTTCAGCAGCTCGATCTCGGCGGGCGTGTCGAAGTCGAAGCGGTTGATCGAGACCACGCACGGCAGGCCATAGTGGTTGCGCACGTTGTTGACGTGGCGCTCGAGGTTGGCGATGCCCTTTTCCAGCGCCACGAGGTTTTCCTTGTTGACCTCCTTCAAGTCCACGCCGCCGTGGTACTTGAGCGCGCGCACGGTGGCGACGATCACCACGGCGTCGGGCCGCAGCCCGGCCTTGCGGCACTTGATGTCGATGAACTTCTCCGCGCCGAGGTCGGCGCCGAAGCCCGCCTCCGTCACGCAATAGTCGGCGAGCTTGAGCGCGGTCCTGGTCGCGACCACCGAGTTGCACCCGTGCGCGATGTTCGCGAACGGGCCGCCGTGGATGAACGCCGGGCTGTTCTCCAGCGTCTGCACGAGATTGGGCTTGAGCGCATCCTTGAGCAACACCGTCATCGCGCCGTCGACCTTGAGGTCGCGCGCCCGCACCGGTTTCTGGTCACGCGTGTAGCCCACGACGATGTTGCCCAGACGGTTCCTGAGGTCCTTGAGGGAGGTCGCGAGGCAGAAGATCGCCATCACTTCCGAGGCGACCACGATGTCGAACCCGTCCTGGCGCGGGAAGCCGTTGGCGACGCCCCCCAGCCCGACGGTGATCTCGCGCAGGGCCCGGTCGTTCATGTCCATCACCCGGCGCCACTGGATGCGGCGGACATCCAGCCCGAGCTGGTTGCCGTGGTGAATGTGGTTGTCGATCGCCGCCGCGAGGAGATTGTTGGCGAGCCCGATCGCGTTGAAGTCGCCCGTGAAGTGGAGATTGATGTCCTCCATCGGGACGACCTGGGCATAGCCCCCGCCCGCCGCACCGCCTTTCATCCCGAACACCGGCCCGAGGCTGGGCTCGCGCAGGCAGAGGATCGCTTGCTTGCCGATGCGGTTGAGCGCGTCCCCCAGGCCGACGGTGGTGGTCGTCTTGCCCTCTCCCGCCGGCGTCGGCGTGATCGCGGTCACCAGGATCAGCTTGCCGTCCTTGCGGTTGTTCAAGCTGTCGATGTAGTCGAGCGACACCTTGGCCTTGTAGTGGCCGTAGGGCTCGAGGTGCTCCTCCGGTATGCCGAGCTTCCCGGCCACCTCGGTGATGCGCAGCATCTTCGCCCGCTGGGCGATTTCGATGTCCGACAATGGCATGTCGTTCTTCCTCTCCCTATGCAAAAACCACCCCGACGCTGTCCCTCCCAAGGGGCAGGGTCGGAAGCGTGTTAGCGGTTGCCGCGGCTGGTGGCGTTCAGGCGTTCTCCAGCTCGGCGAGGGCCTGGCCGCCGCCGAAGCTCGTGCGCGGCGTGAGTTCCCCTCCGCGCGCGACCTTCACCGCGCAGTACTTGAATTCCGGTATCTTGCCGAACGGATCGAGCGCCGGGTTGGTGAGGAGATTCGCCGCCGCCTCGTAGAAGCAGAACGGGACGAACACCGCGCCGCGCGGTGTCCCGTCGTCGGCCCGCGCGTAGAGCGAGATGATGCCGCGCCGCGATTCCACCGTGATGACCTCGCCCGGCTTCGCGCCGATCCCCTCGAGATCGAGCGGGTGCAGGGAGGCGGTCGGCTCGGGCTCGATCGCGTCGAGCACGCTGGCACGGCGCGTGATCGCCCCGGTGTGCCAGTGTTCGAGCTGCCGCCCGGTGATGAGCACGAACGGGAATTCCTCGTCCGGGCGCTCCGCCGCGGGAATGATGCCGGCGGGCACGAATCGGGCCCGCCCCGTGGGCGTCGGAAACCGGTCCACGAACACGACGGGCTGCCCCGGGTCGCCTTCCTTCTCACAGGGATAGGTGACGCAGCTCTCCCGCTCCAGGCGCTCCCAGGTGATGCCCGCGATCGAGGGCATCGCCTTGCGCATCTCGTCGAACACGTCCGCCGGCCCGCCGTAGTTCCAATCGAGCCCCAGGCGGCGCGCGATCGCCTGAATAATCCACAGGTCGGGCTTCGCCTCGCCCGGGGCTTCCAGCGCCTGGCGGCCGAGCTGCACCATGCGGTCGGTGTTGGTGACGGTTCCGGCTTTTTCCGGCCAGGCGGTCGCGGGCAGGATGACGTCCGCGAGATAACCTGTTTCGGTGAGAAAGATCTCCTGCACCACCAGCCACTCGAGCTTGGCAAGCGCCGCACGCGCGTGGTGCACGTCGGGGTCCGACATCGCAGGATTCTCGCCCATGATGTACATGCCGCGAATCCTGCCTTCGTGCACGGCATCCATGATTTCCACCACCGTGAGGCCTGGCTTGGGATCGAGCGTGGCGCCCCACAGCTTCTCGAAGCGCGCGCGCGCCTCCGCGTTGTCCACCCGCTGATAGTCCGGGAATACCATCGGGATGAGCCCGGAATCGGAGGCGCCCTGAACGTTGTTCTGGCCGCGCAGCGGATGCAGCCCGGTGCCGGGGCGCCCCACCTGGCCCGTCATGAGGCAAAGTGCGATCAAGCAGCGCGCGTTGTCCGTGCCATGGACGTGCTGCGAGATGCCCATGCCCCACAGAATCATCGAGGCCTTCGATGTTGCGTAAAGGCGCGCCACCTCCTTGATGGTCTCGGCGGGGATGCCGCAGACCGGCGCCATCGCCTCCGGGCTGAAGCCCGCGACGTTCTTCTTGAGTTCCTCATAGCCGAGGGTGCGGCGCCCGATGAACTCCTCGTTCACCAGCCCCTCGTGCACGATGGTATGCATCATCGCGTTCAGGAACGCGACATCGGTATCGGGCTTGAATTGCAGAAAATAGGCCGCGTGGCGCGAGAGCTCCGAGCGACGGGGATCGGCGTAAATCAGCTTCGCGCCGCGCTTCGCCGCGTTCTTGATCCAGGTCGCCGCAACCGGGTGGTTGGAGACCGGGTTCGCGCCGATCAGGAATATCACTTCCGCCCGCGCCACGTCGTTCACCTGGTTGGACACCGCGCCCGAGCCGATGCCTTCCAGCAGCGCCGCGACGCTCGATGCGTGGCACAGCCGCGTGCAGTGGTCCACGTAGTTCGAGCCGAAGCCCGTGCGCACGAGCTTCTGGAACAGGTACGCCTCCTCGTTCGTGCCCTTGGCCGAGCCGAAGCCCGCGAGCGCGTATTTTCCGCGCTGCTCGCGGATCGCCTTCAGCTTCCCGGCGGCGAGATCGAGCGCTTCCTCCCAGCTCGCCTCGCGGAAGTGCTCGAGCGGGTTCGCGGGATCCATCGTGAAATCGGCATGCTTGGGCGTGCCCGGCTTGCGGATGAGCGGCTTCGTGAGCCGCTGCTTGTGGTGAACGTAATCGAAGCCGTAGCGGCCCTTCACGCACAGCCGCCCGTGGTTCGACGGCCCGTCCGCGCCGTTCACGTAGAGGATCCTGTTGTCCTTTACCGCGTAGTCGATCTGGCAGCCGACCCCGCAGTACGGGCAAACCGAGCGCACCGTCGTGTCGGGCTCGACCGTCCCGACCCCGCGCGCCGGCATGAGCGCCCCCGTGGGGCAGGCCTGCACGCACTCGCCGCATGCGACGCAGGTCGAGTCCCCCATCGGGTCGTCGAGATCGAACACGATCTTCGAATGCTCGCCGCGAAAGGCGTAGCCGATGACGTCGTTCACCTGCTCCTCGCGGCAGGCGCGGACACAACGCGTGCACTGGATGCAGGAGTCGAGGTTGACCGCGATCGCGTAGTGCGAGAGGTCGGCGCGGGGCTGGCGGCGCGGCGCGAAACGCGGCTCGCCCACTCCGAGCTTGCGCGCCCAGAACTCGAGCTCGGAGTGCAGCGTGCGACGCTCGCGCGGCATGTCGGAGAGCAGGAGCTCCAGCACCATCTTCTGCGAGGCAAGCGAGCGGGCGCTGTCGGTGAAAACCTCCATGCCGGCCGCGGGCCTGCGGCAGCAGGAAGGCGCGAGGAAGCGCTCGCCCTTCACCTCGACCACGCACGCGCGGCAGTTGCCATCGGGGCGCAGGCCTTCCTGGTAGCAGAGGTGCGGGATCTCCACCCCGTAGCGTTTGGCGACTTCGATGAGGGTCTCGTTGGCGTGGCCGACCACCTCGCGCCCGTTCAGCGTGAACTCGACCGGCATCGCGTTCAGCTCCTCTTTCGTCATCGCCGTCATGGTTTCACCTCACGACCCAATCAACCGCCAAGATGGCATGGACGCCGCGGTAGACCCGAAAACATTTCGTTCACGAATCATTCTTCGTCTTTCCTCTGCGTCCTCCGCGTCCTCGGCGGCAAGGCTTTTACTCGATCTCTCTCGGGAAATACTTCATCACACAGCGTATCGGATTCGGCGCCGCCTGTCCCAGCCCGCAGATCGAGGCGTCCGCCATCGCGGCCGAGAGCTCTTCCAGGAGTCCCTTGTCCCAGCGCGGTGTTTTCATGAGCTGCAACGCCTTCGCGGTGCCCACCCGGCACGGCGTGCACTGCCCGCAGGATTCGTCCGCGAAGAACTTCATCAAGTTGCGCGCGGCGGCCGCGGCCTTGTCCTGCTCCGACAGGATGATGATCGCCGCCGAGCCGATGAAGGCCCCGTGCTCGTTCAACGTGTCGAAATCGAGCGGAATGTCTCCCATCGAGGCCGGGAGTATCCCGCCCGAGGCGCCGCCCGGAAGATAGGCGTAGAAGCGGTGGCCGGGGAGCATGCCGCCGCAGTACTCGTCTATCAGCTCCTTCACCGTAATGCCGGCGGGGGCAAGATGCACGCCCGGCTTTTGCACCCGGCCGGATACCGAGAACGAGCGCAGGCCCTTGCGGCCGTGGCGGCCGTGCGAGGCGAACCAGGCGGCCCCCTTCTCCAGGATGTCGCGCACCCAGTAGAGCGTCTCCATGTTGTGCTCGAGCGTGGGGTAACCGAAGAGCCCCACCTGCGCGACGTACGGGGGCCGCAGCCGCGGCATGCCGCGCTTGCCTTCGATCGACTCGATCATCGCGGACTCCTCGCCGCAGATGTAGGCGCCCGCCCCGCGCCTCAGGTGAATCGGCGGAAGGGGGCACGGGGGATCGGCCTGCAGCGCCTTCAGCTCGCGCTCGAGGATCTCGCGGCAGCCGGCGTACTCGTCGCGCACGTAGAGGTAGACTTCGGCGATGCCGGCCGTCCACGCCGCGATGAGCGCGCCCTCCAGGAAGCGGTGCGGATCGCGCTCGAGGTAGTAGCGGTCCTTGAAGGTGCCGGGCTCGCCCTCGTCGATGTTGACCGCGAGCAGGCGCGGCGCCTTTTCGTTCCTCACGATGCGCCACTTGCGGCCCGCGGGAAAGCCCGCGCCGCCGAGCCCGCGCAGGCCCGAATCCTCGAGGCTCTTCATGATGTCTTCCGCGTCGCGCTCTCCCGCGAGGCATTCCGCGGCGATCCGGTAGCCGCCGTTGCGGCGATATTCGGCGTAAGCGATGTAACTCCCGACCGGACAGCGCGTCTGGTTCCCGCGAACGAGCGGCGCGACTTTCTCCCTCGTCGCTTGCGGCACGGGGTTCTGTCCCACGACCGCGACCGGCGCCTGCTCGCAGCGCCCGACGCACGGCGCCGGAATCACCCGCGCGCCCGCGCCCAGCGCGCCCCGGAGCTCCTCGATCAGGCCGTGCGCGCCCGCCAGCTCGCAGGAGAGCGAATCGCACACCCGGACGGTGAGCCGAGGGGGCGGCGTCTCGCCTTCCTTGACGACGTCGAAATGGTGGTAGAAGGTCGCGACTTCGTAGACTTCGGTCGTGGCAAGCTTCATCTCGTGCGCGAGCGCGACGAGGTGCGCCGCCGAGAGGCAGCCGTAGCGGTCCTGGATCCGGTGCAGGTGCTCGACGAGGAGATCGCGGCGCCGCGGCGCGGCGCCGAGCAGCGCCCGCACCTCCGCCAGCGCGCGGGGATCGACCGCGCGGCCCTTGGGCCCGGCGCGCGGCCCGCCGCCGCGCTTGCCGCCAACGAAACCGCCCTCCACTGCTCCTCCTCTCACGCCCGCCGCCAGCGCCCTATCCGAAAGGATCACTTCAGCACCGACTTCAGGAGCTTTCCCATTTCCGCCGGATTGCGGGTCACCTTGATCCCGCATTCCTCCATCACCGCGAGCTTCTCCGCGGCCGTGCCCGTGCCACCCGAAATGATAGCGCCTGCGTGCCCCATCCTCTTGCCCGGCGGCGCGGTGACCCCGGCGATGAAGCCGACGACGGGCTTCTTCATGTTGGCCTTGACCCAGCGGGCGGCCTCTTCCTCGTCGGTGCCGCCGATCTCGCCCACCATGATCACGGCCTCGGTCGCGGGATCGTCGTTGAACATCCTCAGCACGTCGAGGTGTTTCAGCCCGTTCACGGGGTCCCCGCCGATGCCGACACAGGTCGACTGCCCGAGCCCGAGCTCCATCAGCTGCCCGACCGCCTCGTAGGTGAGCGTGCCCGAGCGCGACACCACCCCCACCGGCCCCTTCTTGTGGACGTGTCCCGGCATGATGCCGATCTTGATCTCGTCGGGCGTGATGACGCCCGGGCAGTTCGGCCCGATGAGCAGCGTCTTGCTTCCCTGCATCCGGTAGCGGGTGCGGATCATGTCGCGCACCGGGATGCCCTCGGTGATGCAGATGACGAGATCGAGGCCCGCGTCCACCGCCTCGTCGATCGCCGCGGCGGCGAACGGGGGCGGAACGTAGATGACGGAAACGGTGGCCCCGGTCGTCTCCCTCGCTTCCCTGACGCTCTCGAAAATCGGGATGCCTTCGAAGCTCTGGCCGCCCTTCTTCGGCGTCACGCCGGCGACGAAGCAGTTCTTCCCGTTCGCGTACTCCTTGCACATCTTGGTGTGGAACTGCCCGGTCTTGCCCGTGATGCCCTGGGTCATCACCCGGGTGTTGCTGTTGATCAGTATCGACATGGCCCGTCAATTTTTTGCTTTTGCCGCGGCGACGACCTTCTGCGCGGCATCCGCCATGTTGCCGGCGGAGATGATCGGCAGCCCCGACTCCGCGAGGATTTGCTTGCCGAGACCGACGTTGGTGCCCTCGAGCCGCACCACCAGCGGCACCTTGAGGTGAACCTCGCGCGCCGCGGCGACCACGCCCTCGGCGATCACGTCGCAACGCATGATGCCGCCGAAGATGTTGACGAGGATCGCCTTCAAGCCCGGGTTGCGCAGCATGATCTTGAACGCCTCCGTCACTTTCTCGGTGGAGGCGCCGCCGCCCACGTCGAGGAAATTGGCGGGGCTGCCGCCGTAGAGCTTGATGATGTCCATGGTGGCCATCGCGAGCCCGGCGCCGTTCACGAGGCAGCCGATGTCGCCCTCGAGCTGGATGTAGGAGAGGTCGAACCGGGAGGCCTCGATCTCGGCCGGGTCCTCCTCATCGAGGTCGCGCAGCGCCATGATCTCCGGGTGGCGGAAGAGGGCGTTGTCGTCGAAGTTCATCTTTGCGTCGAGCGCGAGCACGCGCGCGTCCCCCGTCACGATCAGGGGATTGATCTCGGCAAGCGAGGCATCCGTCTCGTCGAACGCCCGGTAGAGCCCCTTCAGAAACCCCCGCGCCTGCGCGACGCCCTCGCCGGGCACGCCGATCCTCCGCGCGAGCTCTTCCGCCTCCCTGTCCGCGAGCCCGGCCACGGGGTCGATCGTCACCCGGTGTATCTTCTGCGGCCATTTCGCGGCGACCTCCTCGATGTCCATGCCGCCCTCGCTCGAGGCCATCAGCACGACGCGTTGCGAGCCACGGTCGACCACCATGCCGACGTAAAGCTCGTTCCTGATGTCCGCGGCTTCCTCGATCAGCAGCCGCCGCACTTTCTGCCCCTCGGGCCCGGTCTGGTGCGTCTTCAACTGCATGCCGAGGATCCCGCCCGCATGACGCCTCACCTCCTCGATCGTCCTCGCCAGCTTGACCCCGCCGCCCTTGCCGCGCCCGCCGGCATGGATCTGGGCCTTCACCACCCAAGCGGCTCCCCCGAGCTGTTTCGCCGCCTCCACCGCCTCGTCCACGCTGAAGCAGGGAACGCCGCGCGGGGTCGCCACACCGTACTTGCGCAGGATCTCCTTCGCCTGGTATTCGTGGATTTTCATGGCACTGCGAGTTTGTCCGACCTGTCGGCGCAATGACACCGGCCGCGAAAGACTGGAAATCTATTACAGTCGTGCGCATGGCGGCCTTGACCGCAGTCAATTCCGGCGCAGGAGTTTGTCGGGCCTCGCTTCGACAAACTCCCTTCGCGAGACCGCCTGCATTAAGACGGGGCAAGGAACGCTTGAGCAATTCGCCGGGCCCCGGCCGGACGGCTCCCCCGCCGCACGCAGCGACAGGGCAACGAGTATAACAAAGCGCTCTCGCGCCCCCGGCGCCGCAGGAGGCGGCCCCACGCGCCACGGAAGAAGCGTCAGTTTGGCGGGAGACGTGTCTCAGCAGCCACCGCGGGCCACCAGGCGGGCGCTGCTACCGGGCTTCACGCCGAGGTGACGCGAGCTACGCCATGCAGCGGCAATACGGCACCGCATCAAAGCGGCAGCAGAAAACCACGCCGGATTGCGTGCGAGCACTCACTTCCAGTAGCGTGCCAAAAACTGCAGCACCACAGGCTCGAGCGACGGTTATCTGGTAAAAAAACGACAGGAACTCAGCCGCTTGTTTCCGGTCCGGCGCCCGGTCCGTGTCAGCGCACCACGAGCACCGGGATGCGCGCGTGCGTGAGGACTTTCCGGGTTTCGCTGCCGAGCAGCACGGCGGCGAGTCCCTTGCGGCCGTGAGACGTCATCACGATGAGATCGCATTCCCGCGCGTCGGCGCTCTTCAGGATGGCGTCGTAGGGATGGTCGCTCGTTTCGCAGACCGTGTCGCAGGGCACGCCCGCTTCTTCGGCGACCTGGCGGACGAACGCGAGATATTTCTCCGCCCGCGCCTTCGCTTCCTCTTCGATCCGTTCCTCGGTCACGGGATCGAACGCGCCTTCGTAGGCGATCAGCAGGTGGTAGTCGGGGATGACATGAATGCCCGTGATTCTTGCGCGATGGATCCTGGCAAGCTCCACGGCCGTTCGCACCGCGCGCTGGGACAGCTCGGAACCGTCGGTCGGTATCAGGATGCTCTTGAACATCGCGCCCTCCTCCGCACGTCGCCATTTCCCCACGAGCTTGCCGGAGCTGCGTTGCCGAACTCCTCTAACAGCCTGTCGAATCGAATCCGGCAAGCCAAGCTGTGCTTGCTCGTTCCATTATCCGGACCCGAGTCAAGCTTGTCGTTCCGCCACCGCGCTGTCAAGTGTCTGTTTCGTTCTTGCACCCGCGTCGCATTGCGCTTCCTTCGCGCGAGGGCCAGGGCGTTCCGCGCCGGCTCCCATCCCTTTATCCGCCTCGGCGCGCGTCAGGTCATGGCAAGAGAAGCCCTCCGCTATAATCGGGCTCCGCGCAAGAGAATCGGCGGCCACCATGCGGCGCACACTGATCCTGACCGGCGATGTCAACCTGATGAACGTGACCGATCCCGCCGTGCCGTTTGCGCGGGTTCTGGACACCCTGCGCACCGCCGACGCGCTGTTCGGCAACCTCGAGTGCTGCCTCTACGATGCGGCCCCCGAACGCTCGCTCGCGGACGAGGGTTTCTACGCGCCGCGGGCGATGGGACATGCCCTCACGCTCGCCGGTTACCGCGCGCTCGGCATGGCCAACAACGTCACCTATGGAGCGGGGGCGATCTCCTCCTCGGTCGCGGAGCTCGATCGCCTCGGCATCGCGCATACGGGCGCCGGGGCAAACAGCCAGCAGGCGCGGGAGCCCGCGCTGATCGAGTGCAACGGCCTGCGGGTCGGCTTCCTGCAGCGCACGTCCGTCTACTGGCCGACGAACCACGAGGCGGGCGAGCGCTCGCCCGGCGTTGCGGCGTTGCGCGGGCATACGGCCTACCAGCTGCCTCTCCACAAGACGCGCCCGGAAATTCCGCCTGCGAACCGCCCGGGCGTCCCGCCCGAGATCCTGACCTGGGCGGACCCGGCCTACCTCGCGCAGTATTGCGACGAGCTCGCGGCGCTCAGGCGCAGGGCCGACATCGTGGTCGCCTCGCACCACTGGGGCCTGCACGAGGAAGTCCTGCAGTACATGACCGAGATCGCGCACGCGGCCATCGATGCCGGCGCCGACATCGTCGCGGGTCACGGCCCGCATTTCTCGCTGCCGGTCGAGCTCTACCGGGGCAAACCGGTGTTCTACGGCCTTGGCAACTTCTCCTTCCACACCGGCCACGGCGGGCGCAAGCACGGCGACTGGGTCGGCATGATGGCGCGCGTCACGTTCGAAGAGCGCGAAATTGCGCGCGTCGCGTTCCGGTTCGTGCGCCACAACGAGCGCAACGAAACGCTGCTGCCCCCGATGGGCGAGGAGCAGGAAATGCTTGCCAGGTTGACCGAGCGCAGCGCGCGCTTCGGCACGCGCCTCGCGCTCGAGGGTGACGAGGCCGTCGTGCGCAGCTCTCACTCGTAGAAGCTGACGTCGTCAGCGGTTTCGTTCAGGTTCTCGACAGCGGCATCAGGAATTCGCGGGGCGCGAGCCCGGCGACTTCCGCGGCCGCGCGCCGCCGCGGAACGGCAGCAGCCTCTCGATTAGCGCCGCCCCCTCGCTCCGCAGGAACTCCTTGAACGCGAGCGCGACCGGCGGCAGGCGCTTCGCGCGGCGGTGCACGACGTGCCAGTGGCGCACGACCGGAAACCCGTCGACGTCAAGAACGGCGAGCGCTCCGGTCCGCACCTCGAGGCCGATGGTGTGCGTGGAAAGGAAGCTGATGCCCATGTGCGCCATGACCGCCTGCTTGATCGTCTCGAAGCTCGTGATCTCCATCGCGATGCGCGCCCTGAAGCGGCGCTCGGCGAAGGCCTCGTCCATCGAGATGCGGGTGTCGGAGCCGCGCTCCCGCACGATGAATTTTTCCCGCGCGAGCGCTTTCAGCGGAATGCGCCGCGCCGCGGCGAGCGGGTGGTCCGGCGCGGCGACGATCACCTGCGGCTGCGGCGCGAACGGCTCGGCCACGGCGTCGGCGGCCTCGGGCGGCCTCAGCAGCACGGCGAGATCGGTCGCGTTCTCGGCGAGCTGCCGCAGCAGCTCTTCGCGGTTGTGGACGCTCAACCCGACGGTGATCTCCTCGTGCCGCCGGCAGAATTCGGCGAGCAGGCGCGGAAAGAAGTAGTCCCCGGCGCTGATCACCGCGACGTTCAGGCGGCCGCCGCGCACCCCCTTCAACGCCGCCAGGGCCTCCTCCGCTTCCCTGAACTGATTGATGACGGCGCGCGCGTGCACGAGCATCTCGTGGCCGGCGGCCGTGAGGTAGGTCTTCTTTCCCAGCTGCTCGAACAGGGCGAGACCGGCGTGATGCTCGAGCTGCCTCACCTGGATCGAGACCGCGGGCTGCGTGAGATGCAGCTCCTCGGCCGCGCGCGAGAATGAAAGATGGCGCGCGACGGCCTCGAACACCTTGAGCTGGCGCAGCGTCGCGTTTCTCACGTCAGGCTGAGATCATAAAGGAAAGCATATCGCAATGATAACAAACTTTTACTATCCTTTATGCGCGAAGGCGGCCAGGATAGGGCCTCGAATGCCCGGCCGCAGGACCCGGGCGCAAGGAGGCTGGAAATGAACACATGGGCATCGAGCGCCGTGACGCCCGACACCGAGGACCGCGAGCGCCGCGCCTACAACCGCGCGTTCTGGCAGCTCGGCTTCCGCTGGCAGTGGGACCCCGCCACTTACCGCGAGCTCGCCAGGATTCCGCAGGAAAACGAGCGCATCCGCGCCTACCTCGAGCGGCACCAGCCGCACCTGCTCAAGGCCTACGACATCGATTTCCTGTGCGAGATGATCCGCCGGCGCAAGGACGCCCCGGCTGGCGAAATCCACGCCTTTAGCGTCAACAGCGGCACGTTGATCTAGAACTTCGGCGGGCCCTGTCCGGGAAATTCCTCGCCCCGCCGCGCTATCGGGCTCACGGTCCTTCGTCGCGCGGGTAGCGCAGGCTTCGCGCGGCATAGGGCTTGCCGGCGTGCTTCGGCAACGCCTCCTCGTTGATATCCACGCCCAGGCCCGGCGCGGTCGGCAGCTCGATGTAGCCGTTCTTCGGCTTCAGCTGGTTGGGCGAGATCCTGTCGCCGAATTCCACGAGCGGCAGGAAGTACTCGGTGATGATGAAGTTGGGCATCGTGGCCGAAGCGTGTACCGTCGCCGCCAGCGCGAGCACCGTCGAGTTGTAGTTGTGCGGTGACACCGCGACGAGGAACGGCTCGGCCATTGCCGCGACCTCCTTCAGCTCCAGTATGCCGCCGACGCACGCGACATCGGGATTCAGGATGTCGGCGCAGCGCTTCTCGAGCAGCGGCCTGAATCCGGTCTTGGTGTAGGTCGCCTCGCCGATCACGATCGGCAGGCCGGTCGCGCGCCGGATCGCCGCCAGCTCGTCCGGGTATTCCGCGGCGCAGGACTCCTCCATCCAGTAGAGCCCGAACTCGGCGAGCCGCTGGTCGAGCCGGATCGCATGCATGGGCGCGAGCCTCCTGTGCTGGTCGATCAGGATGTCGACGTCGGGGCCGACCGCAACGCGCACCGCCTTCACCACGCGCACCGCGCGTTCTTCGTGCTCCCTGGGAATGTAGGTGCGCCAGGGCGCGGGCAGCGGATCGAACTTGAGCGCCGTCCAGCCCTGCGCGACCACTCGCTCCGCCGCCCGCGCGTAGTCCGCGGGCTCCTTCAGCCCGTAGCTCCAGCCGTTCGCGTAGACGCGGATCCGCTCCCGGCAGCGGCCGCCGAGGAGATTGTAGACCGGCTGCCCGCAGCTCTTCCCGGCGATGTCCCACATCGCCTGCTCGATGCCGCTCACCGCGCAGAAGAGCTCGACCGAGCCGCGGCGCGCCGCGTAATCGTCGAACGCGATCTGCGTGAAATGCTTGATGTCGAAGGGGCTGCGCCCGACCGCATAGCGCGCGAGCCCCTCGATCTGCGCGACGACCGCGGGATCGCGGTCGTACTGCGAGTAGGCTTCGCCCCAGCCGTGGATGCCTTCGTCGGTTTCGACCTTGACGAAAATCAGGTTCTTGCGCCATCCCGGGTGCAGCGTGTAGTGCTTGACGGCCGTGATTTTCATGAGGGGTTCGTGTCCGGATCAAGAATCTTTGCCGCCGGTGAATCTAGGCCGCGCTCGATTGGAGTGTCAAGGAGATTGCCGGAGCGTCACCCGACAAACGGCTCGCCAGCCTGTCGGCCGTCCGGGTGGGGAGGCTGCCAGCGCGGTGCTATACTCACGCGGCTTTCAGGCGGCTTCCAGCCGCCGTCGTTCCCATATTCTCGACCAAGGGGGAGTCATGAGCGTAACCGTGCTGCGCGGCGCCGTGCCGCAAGCTGAAACCCGCCTGCGGGACCTCGTCGCCGCCCTGCTGCCGGAGGGTTTCGCGCGCATCGTGCAACCGATCGCCTCCACCGTCATCACGACCGACGACAGCGGCCTCGTCGCCGGCGAAGTGAGGATCGCGACGCGCAGCGGCCCGGTGCCCGCGTATCGCGCGATGCCGGAAAGAGGGGGCAAGTTTCCGCTGGTGCTGGTGGTACAGGAGATCTTCGGCGTGCACGAGCACATCAAGGACGTGTGCCGCCGTCTGGCGAAACTCGGCTACTTCGCGATCTCGGTCGAGCTCTACCACCGCCAGGGCGACGTCTCGAGGATGACCGACAACCAGGAGATCTTCGCCAAGGTGGTGAACCTTGTTCCCGACAGCCAGGTGATGTCGGATCTCGACGCGGCGGTGGTCTACGCCGAATCCACCGGGAAGGCCGATGCGGGGCGGCTCGGCATCACGGGATTCTGCTGGGGCGGGCGCATCACCTGGACCTACTGCGTGCACAACCCGGCGGTGAAAGCGGGCGTGGCGTGGTACGGGCGCCTCGTCGCGCCGCAAAAGGCGCCCCTGCAACCGGCGTACCCCGTCGAGCTCGCGCCCCATCTCAAGGTGCCCGTGCTGGGGCTCTACGGCGGGCAGGACGCGAGCATCCCCGTCGAGCACGTCGAGAGCATGCGCGCCGCCCTCAAGGCGGCCGGCAACACGACGAGCGAGATCGTGCTCTATCCCGAGGCGCCGCACGCCTTCTACGCCGACTACCGCCCGAGCTACCGCAAGGAGGCGGCCGAGGACGGCTGGGGCCGCATGCGGGAATGGCTAAGAAAGCATGGCGTCGCCTGACGGACGCCGTGCTTTCTTTAACCAGCACGGCGCGCATTCCTCGCGCGGCCAAGTGATGACGGGCAAAGCGAGGCGGGTCGCTCGTGAGCTGCGGACTCGGGGCTCGCGACTCGCGAACGGGTGAATCCCGAATCCTGAATCCTGAATCCGGTCCTCCCGGATAAAGAACAAGGCGGCACGCGCCGCCTTGTTCTTACAGGTTACTTCCTGGTTTCTTCCTTCTTCGGGGCCGACTTCTTGCCCTCGCCCTTCGTCTTCTTGGCTTTGCCCTTCGCCTTCTTCGGTTTGGGCTTGTCCTCGTCCTTGGCCTTGGCCTTCGCCTTGGCTTTCTTCGGCTTGTCCGCCGCGGGCTTGGCCGGTTGCGCCGGGGTCGCGGGAGTGGCCGGGGTTGCCTTGGCGGCCTCACCCTTCGCCGCTTGCGCCGGCGTTGCCGGTTTCGCGGGCTCCGCCGGGGCCGCCTTCGGCGCCTGCGCCGCGGCGGTAAAAGTGCTCGCCGCAAAAGCCGCGGCAATCAGGCTGGACAGCAGCTTGCTCATGTTCGCTCCTTTTCTCGAATACGGGATCGTTGTGTCCGGAATCAGGTCTCCGGTGACAGTTATAACGCGCGGGGCTTCTTGCGGTTGACCCAAGGAATTGACGCGAAACGCCGGCGTCCCGCCAATTCCTTTAGAATACGGCTCCGCCCGGGCAAGCCCCGGGCAAGTCATTCCACAACTTCCATACCAGCGTCATGGACCTTCGTCTTTCCGGTCGTACCGCACTCATCACCGGCGGCTCGCGCGGCATCGGCTTCGGCGTCGCGCAGGGGCTCGCGGCCGAGGGCTGCCATCTCCATCTCGCCGCGCGCAATGCCACTGACCTCGAGGCCGCGCGCAACAAGATCGTCGGCCAATTCCCCGTCAACGTCACCTGTCATGCGCTCGACCTCGGCGTGAGCGAGAACGCGAGGAGGCTCGGGCAGGCCTGCCGCGACGTCGACATCCTGGTGAACAACGCCGGAGCGATCCCGCAGGGCACGCTCACCGGGCTCGACGAGAAGGTGTGGCGCGACTCGTGGGACCTGAAGCTCTTCGGTTACATCAACCTCTCGCGCGAGATCTATGCGGCGATGTGCGGGCGCAAGCGCGGCGTGATCGTCAACGTCATTGGCGGCGCCGGGGAACGCCCGACCGCCGGCTACATTGCCGGCAGCATCGCGAACGCGGGCCTGATGGCGTTCTCGCGCGCCCTCGGAGCCGAGAGCCCGAACCACGGCGTGCGCGTGCTCGGTCTCAATCCCTCCGCGACCGCGACCGACCGCGGCGTGACGCGCTGGCGCAACCAGGCGAAGCAGGAGCTGGGTGACCCGGAACGCTGGCGCGAGCTCACGCGCGGTTTTCCGTTCGGCCGGCCGGCCGAGGTGAAGGAAGTCGCGGACGTGATTGTGTTTCTCTGCTCCGACCGCGCCGCGTACATGTCGGGCACGATCGTGAGCGTGGACGGCGGCGCCGCCTCGCGGAAGTGACTGCAAGATTCAGCCACAGAGAACACAGAGGACACAGAGGGAAACCGGAAATCAAGCGGGTAAATGCCGAATTCTCTGTGATCTCTGTGCCCTCTGTGGCTAAGAAGCTGTTGTCGTTTACTTGATGGGCGGCTTGCCCCAGGGCTTGTCCACGGCGCCGAGCGCCTCGTCGTAGCGCTTGCGCGCCTGCGCTTCCTTCGCTCTCGCCGCGTCCAGGGCCTTCTGCGCGGCATCGAGCTGGCGCTTCAGCTCCTCGGTGCGCTGCTGCGACGCACGATGGGCTTCCTGCGCGTTCAGTAAATCCTGTTCGGCGAGCTTCGCCTCGTATTGCGCCTGCTGGAGCTCGCGATAGGCGGCGCCCGTCCTCTGCTGAGTGCGCTGGATCGCCTGTTCGCGGCTTGTCAGATCCTGGACCGGCGCCTGCGCCAAAGCGGCCGAGGCGGCCAGCAGCGCAATCGAGCCGAAGCCGATCACCCTCATGGCACCAGAGTGTAGCGGAATGCGCGCGTTACGAGTGGGTCTGGTTGGATTCGAACCAACGACCAAGGGATTATGAGTCCCCTGCTCTGACCGGCTGAGCTACAGACCCAAGGAATTTGCCGGGCTGCGGCCCGGCAAATTCCTTAACGGAAATTCTACTAAGAAAAGGGTCGCTCTTGGTTAAAGCTGACCGGCAACAGAGCTTGCCACGCCGACGACGCCAATTGCCCAGCGACGGCGGGCTGGGTGCGATTCCGGTCAGCTTTCGTTGTCGAGGAAGCTCCGCAGCCGCTCCGAGCGCGAGGGGTGGCGCAGTTTCCGCAGCGCCTTGGCCTCGATCTGGCGGATGCGCTCGCGGGTGACGTCGAACTGCTTGCCGACCTCCTCCAGCGTGTGGTCGGTGTTCATCTCGATGCCGAAGCGCATCCTCAGCACCTTCGCCTCGCGCGGGGTGAGGGTGTCGAGCACGTCCTTGGTGACGCCGCGGAGACTCGCGTAGACCGCCGCCTCGTTGGGCGCGACGGTGGACTGGTCCTCGATGAAGTCCCCGAGGTGCGAATCGTCGTCGTCGCCGATCGGCGTCTCCATCGAGATCGGCTCCTTGGAGATCTTGAGGATCTTGCGGATCTTGTCCTCCGGCATCTCCATCTTCTCCGCGAGCAGCGCCGGATCGGGCTCCTGGCCCGTCTCCTGCAGGATCTGGCGCGAGATGCGATTCATCTTGTTGATGGTCTCGATCATGTGCACCGGGATGCGGATGGTGCGCGCCTGGTCCGCGATCGAGCGCGTGATCGCCTGCCGGATCCACCACGTGGCGTAGGTCGAGAACTTGTAGCCGCGGCGGTACTCGAACTTGTCCACCGCCTTCATGAGGCCGATGTTGCCCTCCTGGATGAGGTCGAGGAACTGCAGCCCGCGGTTGGTGTACTTCTTCGCGATCGAGATCACGAGCCGCAGGTTCGCCTCCGTCATCTCGCGCTTCGCGCGGCGCGCCTTCGCCTCCCCCGTGGACATCTGGCGGTTGATCTCCTTCAGGTCCCGGATCGGGATGCCGGCCCGCGCCTGGAGGCCGAGGAGCTTCTGCTGCTGCTCCACGATCGCCGGCTCGAAGCGCTCGAGCGCCTCGCTCCACGGGTGGCCCTGCTCGATCTCGCCCTTCACCCAGCGGATATTGCCCTCCTTGCCCGGAAACTCCTTCAGGAAGTGCGGGCGCGGCATGCCCGCCTTGTCCACGGCGAGGCCCATGATGTTGCGCTCGTAGGTGCGGACCTCGTCCACGAGCCCGCGCACCGAATCGCACAGCGCCTCGATCTGCTTCGCCGAGAAGCGGATCTTCATCAGCTCGTTGGAGATGGCGTCGCGCGCCTGGAGGTGGGCGCGGCTGCGCGGCCCGTTCTTCGCGAGCGCGCGCGTCATCCGGTTGTGGAGCGAGCGGATCGCCCCGAAGCGCTTGAGGACGTCGTTCTTCAATCTCAACATGTCGGCGCTCTGCACCGCGCCGCCTTCCTCGTCTTCTTCCTCCGCGGCCTCGAGCTCTTCCTCAATCTCCTCCTCGTCATCCGGCATTTCGCGGATCGGCGCTTCCTCGGCGTTGGGATCGACCAGGCCATCAACCACCTCATCGACGCGCAGCTCGTCCTTCTCGATTCTCTCGGCGAGCGCGAGGATCTCGGCGATGGTGGTCGGGCAGGCCGAAATCGCCTGGATCATGTGGCGCAGCCCGTCCTCGATCCGCTTGGCGATCTCGATCTCGCCCTCGCGCGTCAAGAGCTCCACCGAGCCCATCTCGCGCATGTACATGCGCACCGGGTCGGTGGTGCGGCCGAACTCGGAGTCCACGGTGGAGAGCGCGGCCTCGGCTTCCTCGACGGCCTCCTCGTCGGCGACCGGGGGCGTCACCTCCGACATCAGCAGGGTCTCGGCATCGGGCGCCTCGTCGTAGACCTGGATGCCCATGTCGTTGATCATGCTGATGATGTTCTCGATCTGCTCGGCGTCGAGCATGTCGTCGGGCAGATGGTCGTTGATCTCGGCGTAGGTGAGGTAGCTCCGCTCCTTGCCGAGCACGATCAGGTTCTTCAGGCGCGTGCGCCGCGCTTCGGCGTCGGCGGGCGAGAGCTCCTTGCGCTCGAACTCCTTCACCAGCGCCTTCTCCTTGGCGGTCAACCCGCGCGTCGAGCGCGGCTTGCCTTCGAGCCTCGCCTGCGCGCGCGCGATCCGCTTATCGGCGAGCTTCACCCCGAGCGGCAGGCGCACCGCCGCCGCCGCTCTGTCTTTGGTTTGCATAGCGAGCCGTCCAGCCTTCGCCGCCCGCCGCCCGTGCGCATGCCGTGTGCTGGCCTTCGCGGTCACCTTTTTGCCCGCCACAGATCTCGCTTTCTTCGCTCTCGTCATGGCCCCGTCTCGCCGAAGTCGCACGTCAAATAAGAGAACGGCGGCTGCCAGAACACTTCACGCGCCATGCCGGGTGTGCGCCAATGCTCTTTGCAGCTCGCTAACCCAGCTTCGCCAGCGCGATCCGGCCTCTTGGCGTAAGCGCGAAGCCGCCGGGCTTCCGCTCGATGAGCCCCCTCGTGAGGAGCCTCGCCCCGATCAGCTCGGGAACTCCCTTCTTCTGCGTGTTTGAATTCAACTCCTGCAACCAGCGCAGCTCGTCAAGACCGATGGCCTGTTCCATGGTGCCCCCCGCATTCGGGTATCAATCCATGCGCACCCAGCCAGGCTCGCATGTGTTCAATCCCAAACCCTGAATCGGCGCGGCTGGTGAAGCGTCCCGGAAGAAACGGGACCAAGGAGAGGAAAGTAAACGCCTGATCTTTTTATACGCGGTATCCGGGCGAGGGTCAATCATTATCTGCCGCCGCCGGTGCGCGCGAAATGATGCTGGTCGTGGGGAAATACACGTAGCCCTGTTTGCGCCCGCCAAAGAAATATCCGGTCAAGCCATATGCCTGGGGCTCGATTGGGCGCATAAGGCTTCGGCTTCATCACACCCGACGACGCGTCGAAGGACGTGTTCGTGCACATCTCCGCGGTAGAGCGCGCCGGCCTCGGCACGCTGACGGAGAACCAGAAAGTCTCGTTCGACCGCGAGCAGGGCCGGAACGGCAAGACCTCGGCGGTCAATCTGAAAGCCATCCGAGGTCCCGTGCCGGGGCGGCCGTCGCCGTCCCGGCCCCTTGCATTCAGCAAACAGGAGGGCCGGACTTGGCCAAGGAAGAAATGATCGAGACCTTCGGCTCGGGAAGCGCGGCGGACCAAGCTCAGGGCTTCAGCGCCCGGTAGAGAAACGGCAGGCTGACATCCATGCGGTAATCGATGTCGGAGTGATCGTCGTCGAACTCCTCGTAGCGGTGGCGGATGCCGGCCGCGGCGAGCCGCTGCGACAGCATGCGCGCGCCGTAATGGATGTGGTACTGGTCGCGCCAGCCGCAATCGATGTAGATGCCGGAGAGCGACTTCAGGTTGTCGCGGTACTTCGCGACGAGGTTGATCGGGTCGTGCTCGCGCCACCTGCGCCAGCGCTTTGCGATGGCCTCGCCCGATTCGAGGTTGAAGGGGACGCGAAAGCCGAGTGGCGCCCGCGGGTCCGGATCGTAGCTGGCCGCCATGCACAGGTTCATGAGGCAGTGGCCTTCCGCGGTCGAGAGCTTTTCCTTCTTCCACACGTGCGCGAGGAAGCGCTTGATGCGGCCGTCGTCCCGCCCTTCGGCGAGGCCCTTGCGGCCCGATTCGCGGCGCGCGTCGTAGGCGCCGGCCTTGCGCTTCGGGACACGGTGCTTGGCGAGCTCGTTCAACGTGTTCGGCCAGTCGTGCCAGTAGACGAAATCGAAATACGCATCGCCCGAATGGTCGGCGATGGCACCCCAGTGCTTCGCGTGCTTCATGCCGTGGATGATCGCGCCATAGCCGCCGGATGACTTGCCGAAGCAGCCGCGATGCTCGCGGGCAGCAAGCGTGCGGAACTCGCGGTCCACGAACGGAACGATCTCGCGCGTGAGATAGTCCGCGTAATTGCCGATCGCCGGCGAGTTCACGTACTGGTTGCCTCCGAGCGCCGTGAAGCAGTCCGGAAAAACGATGATCGCCGGTCCCATCTTTTCCTCGTGGATGAGCCGCGCCGCGCGCTCCGGCACGTTCTCGCCGAACGGCTTCCAGTTCGCGTGCGCGAGGCCGGAGCCGGTGAAGCCCGCGAGGTCGTAGAGCACCGGAAAACGGCGCCCGCCCGGACCCTGGCCGTATTGCGGCGGCAGCCATACCGCGAGCTTGCGCACGTGCGGATCGCCGAGCGGATTGTCCTCGAGGAGCTTCGAGGCGTGCTCCAGCACGATCAACGTGCCGGCGGGGCCTTTTGGTCGTTTGAGGGCCATGGCAGTTATCGCATCAGGTGGCGTCGTGCGATTGTGGCACGCCCGCGATCGAGGGAGAGGGCGCGCCGGTCCTTGCGGTCTATACTAGAATCATCGCATTGAGCGGGTCCAACCGCGCAATGCGATTCCCTTGCCATGCCCGCCTCCGTCGATCGCGTCACGGTGAACCGCGCGCCGGTGCTCACGCTGTGGGCGGCGGTCGTTGCCGAACGGCTCGGTTTCGACTGGGACGAGTCGCTCACGATGGGTCGCGCCGTCGCGGGCCTGAACGCCTGCTCCAAAGGCAGGGCGCTGGGGATTTTTCATCCCAGGCCGAGGGAGCTGGAAGAAAAGCGCAGGAAGCTCAAGCACGGCGAGGAACTGCAGGTGGACCTGCTCCACCGGGCGGTGCCGGTTGTCCGGACGAAGGAGGGGCTGCGCGCCCTGAGCAAGGGCAATCCGATCGCGCCCGAAAGCGTGCACCGCTACCTGGAAGGCAAGTTTGGCGCGGCGCTCGCGGCGGTGCGCAAGGCGATGACGATGCTCGCGCGCTCGTTGCCGTCCGAGGAGCTTGCGGCCGTCGCTTACCGGCTGTACGAAGAGTTCCGCCCCGAGATTCCGCCGGGCAAGAAAGGCTGGGGCGTCGCTGGGGTGCTCGATCTTGGGCGCATCCGCTCGATGGCGAGATGAGCGGTCTTCGCCCGGGAAGGCGGTGAGTCTTTCCTGCGGGCAGCGGGTCCGCATCGTGATCGCCGCTCCGAAGAAATTGACGCGGCCCATGTCGAAAACGGAGCGGTTTCCGCTATAATCGCGCCCGCTGCGCGTCGCGCCGCATTCGACAGGCTCTTCAACCGGAAAGGTGTTCGATGATTACCAATGTATTGCTGATGCTTTCCCCGGCGGCTCTCATGATCGGGGGTTTTGCGTTTGCCATTCACCCGTGGAAGGAGCAGGCGGAGCACTTCGCCCAGCGCACGCGCGAAGCGCGTGCCGCGGGGGCGGGCGACCACGCGGCAGGAGTTCGCCGGACTTGAGTCCGGCAAACTCCTGAGGCAAGAGCGCCCGAGATAACGACGATGAAAAACACTGTTGTTGCTACGTTGAGGCGCGACCAGGATGATTTGTCAGAATCTAATCCACTTTCCGGTGCGGTTTTGCGATTAGCAGCCTGCTGGGACGGCTAGTCCGGCAGGCTGCTAGGCTGCGTGATCGCGTCGAGGATTCGGAAGAGCGACGACTGAGCTTTGTCTGTCCGCTTTCCCCGTTTCATTTATGAGACGGCGATGGCGTGCTTGCGGGCCTATTTCCCGAAGCGCGCCCGCGCGAGGCGTCCCAGCAGCAGGAGCAGCGCGAGCCCGGCGAGCGGGGCGAGGGTCCCGGTGCGGAGCAGGTCGGACGGCGTGCTGGAGGCGGCGAGCTCGTGGATCGCGCTGCTGTAGAGGAGGGTCTTCACGGCAAGCGCGAGCGCCGTGGCCGTGAGAAAGCGCGGGAGCGGCAGGCGCAAGGTACCCGAAGCATAGTTGATGACGGAATGCGGAATGCCTGGCAGAACGCGCAGCGCGCACAAGGTGAGGAAATCCCCCTGGGCTTCGAGCAGGCGGAACAGGCGTTGTTCTCTTGCCTCGGCGAAGCTCGCCCGTGTGAGACGGCGCGCGAAGAGATAGGCCGTGAGCGCGCCCGCAGTGCCGCCCGCGGTCAGAATGAGCGCCGCGGCCGGCGCCGGGTAGAGCGGGGCGGCGAGCCACACCAGGGCTGAGCCCGGCAGGCCGAAGGTGAACAACACCGCCTGGACGAGGACGATCGCCGCGGGCAGCCGCCAGTCGCCCGCGTAGCCGCGCGCCCATGCGAGCGCCTGGCGCCAGTCGAACCAGCCGAGCGCCTGCAGCGTGATGCCGAGCGCCGCGAGTGCCGCCAGTACGATCAGCGGCCCCGCTGCGGCGAGGCGCGGGTGCCGCGAACGAGGGCAGACCCGCTTCCCGCTCACTTCCTGAAACTTCCGGCTGTCGCCACCGAGAGCTTCGAGAGATCGAAGTGACGGCGCAGCGCATCGCGCGTCTCGGCCAGCGTGAGCGCCGCGATTCGCTGCTCGAGCCCGATGTCCCACTGAAACGTGCGGCCCCAGAACAGGTAGTAGGCGAGGCGCATGACGAGTGAGCGGTCCTGCGCGCGTTCCAGGCGCCGCGCCTGCAGCAACCCTTTCTTCGCCGCCGCGACCTCTTCGCGGGTGAAACCCTCGGCGAGCGCGCGTTCGATTTCCTGGGAAATCGCGCGTTCGACGCGCTCCCTGTTCTCCGGCGCGAAGGTCGCGGCGATCTCGAAGCTCGCCAGGGAATCGAGCGCCCGGGCGTCGAACCCGCTGTAGGCGCTGTAGGACAGGCCTTCCTTCTCGCGCACGCGCACCGGAATGCGGGCGGTGGACGAGCCGCCCAGAAGGTAGTTGGCAAGCACCAGCGCGGGAAAATCGGGATGGTCGTCGCGCATCGCCACGTTCAACCCGGCGCGCAGGACGGCGCTCGCCTTGTCCGGGGTGTGCATTTCGCGCACGAGCGGCGGGCGCTCGAAGTGGCGCTCGGGGATGCGCCGGTAGGGCCGCGCGCTCTTCCAGTCGCCAAAGAGCTCCTCCAGCAGCGCGACGACGGCCTGCGGATCGAAATCGCCCACTGCGACGAACTCGGCGCCGGTGGCGCCGAAGAACTCCTGGTAGCAGCGCATGGCATCTTCCCGGGTCACGCGCCCGAGCGCCTCGATGCGCTCGGCGAATGACGGGGTGTAGCGCCAGTGCCCTTCGGGATAGGGGCCGAGGTGGCGCGAAAGTTCCTGCCCGGCGATCTCCCACGGGTCGCCGCGCCGCGACTCCACATCGGTGATCGTTTCGCGCTTCAACTGCTCGAACTCGGCTGCCGGGAACGACGGCTGGCGAAGCATTTCGGCGACGAGCCGCAGCGTATCGGCGAGCTCTCCGCGCCGCGTTTCGATGCTCGCGCCGTCGCTGCTGACCGAGACGGCCGACTTGAGGCGGTCGAAGGCGTCGCGCAGCTCGACGCGCGAGCGCTTCGCGGTACCGCGCGAGAGCATCTCGCCCGCGAGGGTGCACGGCTCCCTGCGGTTCATCGTGCCGTCCTCGTCTCCCCAGTACAGGGCGAGATTGGCGAAGAGCCTCTGGCCCCGCGTCCTCTTGGGCAGGAGCGCGACGCGCATGCCGTTCGCCAGCTCGCGCCGCATGATGCGGGCCTCGATGTTGCCCGGCGACGGGTCGAATGCTTCGCCGGGCTGGACGCCCTCGCGGCCACGATAATCAGCGAGCGCGCGAGCGAGATCGGTCGCGGGCGGAATCTCGGCCCGGTCCGGATCGTCGGTTGGCGCGAACAGGCCGAGCACGCGATTGTGCGGCTTGAGATAGGTTTCCGCCGCCCTCTGCACGTCGGCCACGGCCGCCTGCGCGAGCCGGTCGCGGTAGAGAAAGAACAGGCGCCAGTCGCCGGCTCCCGAAAACTCCGAAAGCGCCTGGACCAGCGAGGCGGGCGAGAGCTCGATTCTGGCGACCTCGTTGAGCAGCGCCCGCTTCGCGTGCTCCACCTCGTCTTCGCGAACCGGGTCCCGCGCCACGCCCTCGACCGTCGCGATGAGCGCCTCGCGCGCCGCTTCGAGGGAGGCGCTCCTGGCGAGCCGGGCGTCGAAATAGACATAGCCGGGATCGTGCAGCGCGGGCTGATGGCCCGAAACGGCGCTCGCCTTGCCGGTTTGCACCAGCGCCTTGTGCAAGCGACCGGCCGGGGTGAGGCTGAGGGCGTACATCAGCACGTCCATCGCCGCGTAGTCGGGATGCCACGCCGCCGGCCCCCGGTAGAGGGCGGCCGCGATTTGCGTGTCACCGGCGCGCCGGAGGGTGACCGTACGCTCGCCGTCCTGCGCGGGCTCGACGGTGTAGATTTCCGGCAGCCCGGGCACCGGGCGCGGGATCGCTCCAAAGTGGCGTGCAACGAGCTCCAGCGCGCGCCGCTCGTCGAAGCGCCCGCCCAGGATCAGCACCGCGTTGTCCGGCCGGTACCAGGTCCGGTAGAAGGCCTGCAGCCGCTCGATCGGCACGCGTTCGATGTCAGAGCGCGTGCCGAGGATGGGATTGCCGTAGTTGTGCCAGGCGAACGCGAGGCGCTGCATGCGCTCGAGAAGCACCGACTCGGGGCTGTTCTCGCCGGTCTCGAGCTCGTTGCGCACCACGGTCATCTCGCTCGCCAGGTCCGCCGGCGCGATGAACGCGTTCACCATGCGGTCGGCCTCCATGCCGAGCACCCAGTCGAGGTTCTCGTCGCTCGCCGGGAGCGTCTCGATGTAGAACGTGCGATCGTAGGCGGTGCCGCCGTTCCACTGGTCGCCGCGCACCAGGACCTCTTCCCTGAGGTTGGGGTGCCGCTTCGATCCCTTGAACAGGAGGTGCTCGAGCAGGTGTGCGGCCCCCTTTTCGCCGTAGCCCTCGTGGCGCGAGCCGACGAGGTAGGTGACGTTCACGGTGATGGTATCGCTGCTCGGCTCGGGAACCGTGAGCACGCGCAGGCCGTTCTGCAGCCGGTATTCGGTGACGCCTTCGACCGTGACCACCTTGCGCGGCATCTCAGCCGCGCTGGCGGCGCAGGCGGCGAACAGGGCTGCCGCCCAAAGCACGAGCACAGGGCACCGGGGAGCGGTCACGGAGGATATGTTAGCCAAGATCCCGCGGTTGGGTTACGGTGAGCGCCTGTCGATTCGAGCAATCGCGCAACACACTACAATGGAACGATCAGTATTGCCGCAGCTCGAATGCGCGAGCTCGTTGCCATGAAAGCCCGGCGCGCCGCCGTTGCCCTCGCCGCGCTCTGCGCCGTGCCGGCTGCGGGGCTGGCACAGCCCGTGCCCCGTACGGGAGCGCGCGCGGACTGCGTGCCGGTCGCGAGCTGGGTCGCCCCGGCCGGCGAGCGGCTCGATGCGACCGAGATCACCGCGCGCGCAGCGAAGCGTTCGGTGGTTCTCCTCGGGGAGGCGCACGAGAGCTTCGAGCACCACCGCTGGCAGTTGCAGATGCTCGCGGCCTTGCACGCGCTCCGCCCCGACATGGTGATCGGCTTCGAGATGTTTCCGCGCCGGGTGCAAAAGGCGCTCGACCGCTGGGTCGCAGGCGAACTCTCCGAGGCGGAATTTCTCGCCGCCGCGGACTGGCGCAACGTGTGGCGCTTCGACGCGAACCTCTACTGGCCGCTCTTCCACTTCGCGCGGATGAACCGGATCCCGATGCTCGCGCTCAACATCGAGGCGCGCCTGATGCGCGAGGCGGCCGCGAAGGGCTTCGACGGCATTTCGGAGAGCGAGCGCGAGGGCGTGACGCGCCCTGCCGCGCCGAGCGCGGCCTACCTCGACTACCTGCTGCCGGTCTACCGGGAGCACGAGCGCGAGGGCGGGAAGCGGCCCGAGGCGGGCCGCGATGACCCCGACTTCCGCCGCTTCGTCGAGAGCCAGCAGCTCTGGGACCGGGCGATGGCGCAAGTGATCCGCTCCGCGCTCGCACGCCCGGAGCGGCCCCTGGTGGTCGGGATCATGGGAGCCGGCCACGTCGTGCACGGCTACGGCGTGCCGCACCAGTTGAGGGACCTCGGCGTCGCGGACCTCGTCACGCTGTTGCCATGGGACCGCGGCCGGGAATGCCGCGAGCTCGTCGCGGGAATGGCGGACGCGGTGTTCGGCGTCGCGGCGCCTGTCTCGAGCGCGCCGCAGCGCCAGCGGCTCGGCATCCGCATCGAAGGGACAGCGGAGGGCGTGCGTATTGTGCAGGTCGAGAAGGGCGGCATCGCGGAAAAAGCCGGCGTCCGCGACGGCGACATGATCGCGGAGATCGCGGGCGTGCCCGTGTCGCAAACGAGCGAGGTTTCCGAAGCGGTCGAGCGCCAGGCGCCGGGCACGTGGCTGCCGCTGAAGGTGCGGCGCGCGGGCGAAACCGTCGAGATCGTGGCGAAATTTCCGCCGGTGGCGCGGTGAGCCGCCTGAAAACGTCGTTGAATCTCGCACGGCGCGCCGGGTGCATCGCGCTCGCGGCGCTCGGCGCGAGCGGCGCCCCGGCTGCGGCCGCCGCCGCGGTGGACTACGACATCAGCGTTCGCATCGATCCGGCCGCGCGCATCCTCGAGGGCCGCAGCGTCATCGCGGCGAGCGTTCCCGGCGAGTTCACGCTCGCGCTCGGCAGGCGCTTCGAAGTGACGCGCGCGCTCGTCGACGGCAAGCCCCTCGGGGCGGGTGGCGGAAACGCCGGTGCCGTGCAGACCTGGCGCCTTCCGGGCGGGCCGGGCGCGGTGCGCCGGATCGAGCTCGAGTGGCGGGGCAAGCTCTCGCCGCTGGATGTTTCGCTCGATCACCGGCGGGCGCTTCGGGCAGTCGAGCCGGTGAGCGGGGGCGAAGGCACTTTCCTGCCCGATGCGAGCGCGTGGTACCCGCGCATCGCGGGGGCGCTCGCGCGCTACCGCGTGAGCCTCGAGCTGCCCGCCGGGCAGCGCGGCCTCGTCGCGGGCCGCCTCGTCGAGGAGTCCGGGTCGGATGCGGGCTACCGCGCGCGCTTCGAATTCGGCCATCCCGCCGAGGGCATCGACCTCATGGCTGGCCCTTACCGCATCGAGACCGAGACCGTGCGGGGCGCAGGCGGCCAGCCGATCCGGCTGAGGACTTACTTCCACCCGCAGGTCGCGGAGCTCGCGCGCTCCTACCTCGATGCGGCCAGGGGATATCTCGAGCTCTACGAGTCGTGGATCGGCGCATACCCGTTCACGGAGTTCAGCATCGTGTCGAGCCCGACGCCGACCGGGTTCGGCATGCCGACGCTCGCCTATCTCGGCATCGAAGTGCTGCGCCTGCCGTTCATCCGCGCGAGCTCGCTCGGCCACGAGGTGCTGCACAACTGGTGGGGCAACGGCGTCTATCCCGATTACGCGCGCGGCAACTGGTCCGAGGGCCTCACCACGTTCATGGCGGATCACGCGTACGAGGAGCGCAAAGGGTCCGAGGCGGCGCGCGAGCTGCGGCTTGCCTGGCTGCGGGACTTCGCCGCGCTGCCGCCGGGCGAGGACGCGCCGCTCGCGGCCTTCAGCCCGCGCACCCACGGCGCGTCGCAGATCGTGGGCTACAACAAGGCGGCGATGGTGTTTTTGATGCTGCGCGACTTGATCGGGCGCGAGGCCTTCGATCGCGGCATCCGCGCGTTCTGGCGCGAACAGCGCTTCCGCGTCGCTTCCTGGGCGGAGCTCGCGCGCGCATTCGAGACCGCGTCCGGCGAGGACCTGGGCGCGTTCTTCGACCAGTGGCTCGCGCGCCCGGGGGCGCCTTCCGTGCGCGTCACTGGCGCGGCGAGCGTGCCCTCGGGACGTGGCTACCGGGTGACAGTCACACTCGCACAGTCCGCGCCCGTCTATCGGCTGCGGGTGCCGCTCGCGGTCCGCACGGAGGCGGGGGAGGAGGCTCGCGCCGTCGCTCTCGAGCGCGAGCGCCAGGCGTTCGCGCTCGAGGTGCCGGACCGGCCGCTCGAAGTCGCGCTCGATCCGGAGCTGCGGGTCTTCCGGCGCTTCGCGCCGGGCGAGGCGCCGCCCATCCTGCGCCAGGTCATGGTGGACCGGACGACGGTGACGGTGCTGCTGCCGGAGCGAGGCGAGGCGCGCGCGGCCGCGCAGGCGCTCGCGGCGAGGCTCCAGGACCACGCGCCGAGGATGCTGTCTCCGGCAGCCGATCTGCCGGCTGCGCCCGCGCTCGTGATCGGCCTCCACGAAGAAGTGGACGCGTGGCTTGCGCGGCGCGGGCTGCCCGCGCGCCCCGAGCCCGTGCGCGGCAAGGGCTCGGCGCAGGCATGGACGGCGAGCCGCGCGGACGGCGCGACACTCGCGGTCGTGTCCGCGCGCGATGCGGCGTCGCTTGCGGCCCTCACGCGGCCGCTGCCGCACTATGGCCGTCAGAGTTACGTCGTGTTCGAGGGCGCAAACGCGATCGAGCGTGGCGCGTGGCCGGCGCGCGTGCAGGTGGTGACGCTCCGCTGACATGACGTTGCTCGCCGAGCTCGCCGCTGTGTCGGCGCGGACTGCGGAAACCGCGAGCCGGCACGGAAAAGTGCGGGAGCTCGCCGGTTTCCTGCGGCGTCTCGCACCCGCGGAAATCGAGACAGGGGTCGCGTTCCTGACAGGGCAGGCGCGCCAAGGCAAGCTGGGGCTCGGCTATGCGAGCCTGCAACAGGCCCGCGCCGGCTCGAGCGGCTGTTCGTGCGCGCGACGGACGAGGAGCGGGATTTTCTCGTGCGCCTGATTGCGGGCGAGCTCCGGCAAGGTGCGCTCGAAGGCCTCATGCTCGAAGCGATCGCCGCGGCTGCCGATCTTCCGCTCGCCGATCTCCGGCGCGCGGCGATGTTCGCGGGCGGCATCGCCGCCGTCGCGCGGGCGGCGCTCTCGGAAGGTGCGGCCGGCCTGGCGCGGTTCTCGATCCAGTTGATGCAGCCGGTGCTGCCCATGCTCGCGCAGCCAGTCGAAGACGCTGCGGCGGCGCTCGCCGAGCTCGGTCGCGCGGCGCTCGAGTGGAAGCTCGACGGCGCACGCGTGCAGGTGCACAAGGCGGGCGACGAGGTGCGCGTCTTCACGCGGAACCTCAACGACGTGACGGCCGCCGTGCCGGAGATCGTCGAGACGGTGCGCGCGGCCCGCGCGCGCGACCTCATTCTCGACGGAGAGGCCATCGCGCTGCGCGCGGACGCGTCCCCGCACCCGTTCCAGGTCACGATGCGCCGGTTCGGCCGCAAGCTCGACGTGGCGGCGATGCGGCGCGAGCTTCCGCTCTCCGTGTATTTCTTCGATTGCCTGCGCCGCGACGACGAGGCGCTGGTCGATCGCCCCGGCGAGGAGAGGTTTCGCGTCCTGACCGGGGCTCTGCCTGCCGGAATCATCATCCCGCGGGCGGTGACGGCGGACCCGGGGACGGCCGAGGCGTTCTTCGCGGACGCGCTCGCTCATGGTCACGAAGGGGTGATGGCGAAATCGCCCGAGGCGGCGTACGAAGCCGGCCGCCGCGGCTCGAGCTGGCTCAAGGTGAAGCGCGTGCGCACCCTCGACCTCGTGGTGCTCGCCGCGGAATGGGGCCATGGGCGCCGCCAAGGGTGGCTCTCGAACCTGCACCTGGGCGCGCGCGATCCGGGCACGGACGCCTTCGTGATGGTGGGCAAGACCTTCAAGGGCCTGACCGACGCGATGCTCGAGTGGCAGACGCGGGCGCTGCTGGAGCGCGAGGTCGCGCGCGATGCGTGGACCGTGTACGTGAAGCCGGAGCTGGTGGTGGAGGTCGCGTTCAACGAGGTGCAGGCGAGCCCGCAGTATCCGGGCGGGCTCGCGCTGCGCTTCGCGCGCGTGAAGGCCTACCGCCCGGACAAGCGGCCGCAGGAGACCGACACGGTCGAGAGCCTGCGCAAGATTCACGCGGCGCAGCTCGCGCGCGCGGCCTAGAAGATGTTCTTCAGGCCTTTTGCGCGCGCGAGCACCGCCGTGTCGTAGGCGAGCTCGTGGAAAAGCGTCGGCTCGGTGTAGGTGTACGCGATCGACCGGCAGCCGGTGGCGAGCGCGCCCCGCACGATCGCCCCCGGCGTCACGCGCTCGCCGGCCACCGCCGCTTCCACTGCCGCGAGCTGGGGGCACGCGAACTCGCGCGGCTCGCGGTTGCCGGCCGCGTCGAGCCCGTGGGGGAGCATTTCCTTCGGCCACTGCGAGATCTCCCAGTTCTGGCAGAACGCGCAGCGCAGGTTGCAGCCGACGGTGGCGATCGAGCAAGCGCGCGAGCCGGGCGGGAAGTTGAACAGCGGCTTCTTCTCGACCGGGTCCACCTCTCGCGAGATCACCTTGTCGTAGACCACCGTATAGAGCTTGCCCCGGTGGTTGAAGCGCACCGCGCACACGCCGCGACCGCCGTCGCGGAATAGAGATCGAGCCCGTCGTTGGCGTACGCGACGGTGGTCACCTGCGGAAAGCCGTCCGGCCGCACGGTGGCAAGGCTCATGATGTTGTGCCGCCGGAGCAGCTTCAGGATGAACGCCTTGCGCGCGGTATTCATGCGTAAAAAAACCGCCTGTCGGGCGGTTTTTTATTCGAAGCGGACGAACATCTCCGCGAGCGCGTCCTTGCCGAAGCGGCGGATGAGCTCCTCGATCTCGGCGAGCAGCACGCCGGCGTCCTCGTCCGTTTCGATCGCCCCGTCGCCGATGAGCCGGGCCGTGAGACCGCCGACCATGGCGTCACGCACGGCGCCCAGCGTCGGCCGCTTGCGTGGGGTGACCACGTTCATCGCGGTTTCGATCACGCGCGAGAGACCCTCGCTCGCCTTGGCGGCCACGAAATCGGCCGCCAGCGCCTCCTCGCCGTACTCGTTGATCAGGCCGTCGAGCTCGATGATCAGGGACTCCCTGTCCTGCGGGTGCAGCAGCTCCTGTTCCCATGACTCCACGGAGACGCTTTCCTGGAGTGCCGCCCGCACCCCTTGCAGCGTCGGGGGCTCGTCCCGATCCGGGTCGTTGACGAGTTTTTCGATGAAAGCCGACAGCTCGGTGCTGACGCGCGTCGCGACGTCGAAGGATGCTCTGATGGCCATGTGTGTTTCGCCTCGCGGATGAATGGTGAATCGTCAATCGTGAATCGTGAATGGCGGGCAGCGAGCGGCAGGCAGTGGGCAGTGATCGGAAGAACCGTGGGCGCTGAGCAGTAAGCCGTGAGCAGGGAAATTTTCCGGCGAGATCACTCCGATTGTCCGCTTAGCGTCTAGCGCTCTGCGTTCATCGGCGGTTCCATCGCTCCTATACATTGCGATTGCGCGGCGGCCTCACGTACTCGCCCGCCGGCACGCCCGCGCGATCGGCCGTTGCGCCGCAATGTGGCCGGTTGTTGGCGACATCGAAGCGGTTGCGCCAGTGAAAGGGGCGCAGGTTCGCGGGCTCGTTCGGCCCGCCCGCGGAGACGTTCTCGATGCGCCAGCCGAATTCCGCATGGTCGTGGCCGAACTGATCGCGCCGGATCCACGCCCCGCACGCGTCCTGGCGCCAGGTGGCGGGGTCCGCCTCGGCCATCACCCTGGCATGCTGCCAGACGAGCTCAATGAGCTCCGCTCTGAGGTTCATCGGCTTGGTGTTGGCGGACCCCGATCGCACGAGAGCTGTTCCAGTTCGCCTTCTTCCCGACGAGCGGCCCACGCTGCCAATTTACTCCCCCCTTCTGCGGCGTCATTGACCCAGATCAAACCGCGATCCCGCAACCCGAGCATTGTCCGCTCATGACGAGGCGTGAGGACGCCCACGCATTGCACGGCAAGACGGCCATCGTGACCGGGGGATCGAGGGGGATCGGCTTCGCCACGGCGCGGGCGTTCCTGGAAGAAGGCGCGCGGGTGGCGATTTGCGCGCGCAATCCATCGCGGCTGAAGGAAGCGGTAGCGCGCCTCGGGGCCGGGAGGCGGCTCCTTGGCCGCGCCGCCGATGTCTCCGACCCCGCCCAGGTCCGCGCTTTTGTCGAGGAAGCGACGTCCGTGCTCGGGCCGCTTCACGTGCTGGTCAACAACGCGGGCATCGCCTACGTCGGCCCGTTCGTCAACGAGCCCGCCGAGAGCATCAGCGCCGTCGTGGACGTGAACTTGAAAGGCGTCCTGTACATGACCCGCGCGGTGCTGCCCTCGATGATCGCGCGGGGCGAGGGCGTCATCATCAACGTGTCTTCCGGCGCAGGGCTCGCCGGTTTCCCGGAGATCGTGAGCTACTGCGCCACGAAGTTCGGGGTGGTGGGCTTCTCCGAGGCGCTCGATCGGGAAGTGCGCGGCTCGGGCCTGCGTATCCATGCGCTCTGCCCCGGAGCGGTCGCGACCGACATGCAAGCGCAATACTCGGGCGCGAAGGTGGGCATGCCGCCGGAGGAGGTGGCGCGCCGGATAGTGGAGCTCGCAACGACGAAGCGTCGCGCAACGCCACGGCGTTGCGTCGTGACGATCGGGTGAGTCAGCGCGTGCGCTCCTCGCTTGACGCTGGCCCTCGCGCATGCACAATACACGGCATGGAGCAGATTGCATATGGGCGGCATGACATTTGAAAGATCAGGCCGTGCGAGTGCTGTGCGCGCCGCGTTGTCAGGCCTGGCCGGGCGCTGGCCGGCCATCGGCGCCCTCGTTCCCGCGCTGGTTCTCGCCGGCTGCTTTGGCACCCAGATCTTTCCCACGCTGCAAGAGCGCGGCATCTCGTTGCGCGCGGGGGACCTGGAAGCTTCCGGCATCGCTTTTGTCACTCCTTCCGCCGCCACCGGGCAGGAAGAGGAAAAGCAGGCCGTCGCCCTCGTTTTCGCAGACGTGCTCAAGCGCGAGCGCGCGGGCGTGCGCGTCGTGCCGCTCGCGGAGGCGCTGAGCGCGATCAACACGGCGGGCCTCGCGGACGACTACAAGCGCATGTATGAGGACTACCGGGACACGGGGCTGTTCAGGCGCGAACTGCTCGCCCGGGTGGCGGCCGCCACCGGCGCGCGCTATATCGCGCAGATCAAGCTGCAGGGTTTCGGGCAGGGCGCAAAGGAGCGCTTCGGCGCGCTGGGACTGCGCATTGTCGAGACGAAGTTCGCCAGCGTGCGCCTGTTCTTCCAGGTGTGGGACAGCCGCGACGGGACGATCGCCTGGGAGGCGATGCAGGAGATGCATTACTCGCGGGACACCGTGACCGAAGAGCAGGTGTCCTTGCGCACGGTGATCGGGCACACTGCGCGCGAGCTGGTGGCAAAGCTCCCGTAGGCCACCCGCCGGGCGCGGCTTCGCGCCCCGGCACCGTGCGCATTTTCCGGTCTTTTTCGCGGGTGGTCTTGGCTAAGGAGCTTGCCACAGACAAGTCCGGCAAACTCCTATCCCACGATGTGGTGCTTGCCGACGGGATGGACCGTGCTCGCCTGCGGCCCCCGCTCGCCCATCTCCTCGACGAAGCGCACCTCGGCGCCGACCTGCAGTGCGTCGAAATCCGCCTTCAGCACGCTGTTGCGGTGGAAGTAGATGAGGCGGCCGTCCGGCGTCTCGATCCTGCCATAGTCCTCGGCGGGATAGAGCTCCACGATGCGCCCGTGCGGCGGCACCTCGTGCGCCTTGACCTGGCGGCGCCGGCGCCGTTCGTAGTCTTCGAGCTGGCGCTGCATCGTATTGAACGCATCGCGGATGGCGACGTACACGTCCGTGTAAGCGTGATGCTCGTCCGGCTCGCGGCTTGCGACGACCTCGGCTTCGGGCACCGTGACGTCGATCCGCACGTGGTAATGGTGGCCGCGGCGATGATGCTTGTGCTGGGCCTCGACCGCCACGCGGCAGCTCATAATGCTGTCGCAGTACTGGTCGAGCTTCGCGGCGCGCTCGCGGATCTTCTCCGCGATGGCCTCCGTCCACTCCAGGTTGCGAAACACGATCTGCAGCGGCAGTTGCATGGGGAAGCTCCTATTCGGGGCGCATCTCGCCCTTGCGCACCCAGACACCCCGCCGCTCGCAGTGCAGCAGCTCGCTGCCGCTGCGCACGTACTGGCCGATGGGGTAGGCCACGCTGTTGAAGTAACACACCCCGGTTTCCAGCTCCGCGTCGAGCGAGAGCTCGTCTTCGTCCTCATCGAGGATCGGCGATGTCTTGAGCTCGGGGTCGGGGGCGCCGACTTGCGGCACGTGATCGGGCATGATCGCTCCGTCGTTGCTTTAGAATCCGCTGCCTACGGCTGGCCTTGTCCCGTCGGCGTCCACCGGCGGTTTCACTCCGCTCTTTTCAGATTACCTTTCTACACTGTGCCTTGTCCGATCTGCCGCCTCACGTCCTTCTCGGCTTCGAGCCAGTCCTCGAGCTCATGGCCGGGGGCGAAACCGCGCGCTTCCGCCCGGAAATAGGCCGCTTTCGCGATCAGTTGCGCGAGGTCTTCCTGCGTGATCTCGGTGCCGGAGTTCGGTGGCGGCGTACGCTGCGCCGCGGCCCGCCTCTTCTTCGGGGGTACCCGCACCGCGGGATATTCGGCAGGGAACACCGGCGCGGGCGCGGCCGGGATTTCACGAATTTGCCGTCGTTTCATGAACCAACCCTCCTGTTACACAACCAAGAATAGGCAGTGTGCCTATGCCCCGGCTTGACGCAAATCAAACCTTAGCCTGAGACCTTGCGGGCGGCGCGGCAGGGCCCGGCGGACCGGGCCATGCCCATTGATCTGGATCAAAACGCGGCGGGGCTGGAGTGGCAGTATTTTTCAATTGTAGTAGCTGGCACACCGCAAGCGGAGCCGCCGATCCGGTATGGCGTGCGGACCGTACTGTTTTCAACCTGATCCAGGAGATTTCGCATGGCTGCAGAAGGCACGAAGCAGGTTCCCGTCGTAAAAGGCAAGGAAATTCAGAAGGCGCCGGCGAGGGTGGTGAGCCCGTTCGAGGACGTCGAACGCATGTTCGAGGACTTCTTCTCGCGTCCCTGGCCGTCATTGTTCCGTTGGGAGCGCCCCGGGCTGCCGGCTTTCAGGGAACTCGAGGCGCGGCTGCCCAGGCTCGACGTCATTGACCGCGACGACGAGGTGGTCGTCCGGGCGGAAGTGCCGGGCGTGAAGAGGGAAGACATCGAGATCACCCTGACCGGCAATCTCATCACCGTCAAGGGCGAGACCAAGAAGGAAGAGAAGGAAGAAAAGGGCGATTTCTACCGGTGCGAAATCTCGCGCGGCGCGTTCTCGCGCACGGTGTCGCTGCCCGCCGAGGTGGACGACTCCAAGGCGAAAGCCTCATTGACCGAAGGGGTGCTCGAGATCACGCTGCCCAAGGTCGAGAAGGCCAAGAAGCGTTCGATCAAGGTCGGCTGAGGGCGGCCTCAGGCCTTCCGAGGGGCGCCGAGCAAAAAGCCACCCGCGCGGTGGCTTTTTTGTTCACTTTCGCGAGTCAGCTGCGGGGTCAGGCCTTTACTTTATAGCGCTTCTTCGGCTACGCTGTTGCATGGCCCGCCCTCTGCGGCTGGAATTTCCCGGTGCGCTCTATCATGTGACTTCCCGCGGCAACGCGCGGCGGAAGATTTATCTCGACAGGGCAGACCGTCGTGCTTTTCTCGACCTGCTGGGCAAGGAAATCTATCAGCAGGGGTGGCTGTGCTACGCCTACTGCCTGATGGATGATCACTACCACCTGTTGCTTGAGACTCCCGAGCCCAACCTCGTTGCCGGCATGCGGCGGTTAAACGGGGTCTACACCCAGGCCTTTAACCGGCGCCATCGGCGGGTGGGACACCTGTTTCAGGGGCGGTATAAGGCGATTCTGGTGGACAAGGAGAACTACCTGCTGGAGCTCTGCCGCTACATCGTGCTAAATCCCGTACGCGCCAAGGCGGTCAAGGCACCCGAGCAATGGTCGTGGTCGAGCTACGCGGCAACAGTCGGGGATGTGCACGCCCCATTGTGGCTGGCAGTGAAGGAGGTTCGGGCGCTCTTCTCGACTCGCGAGAGCTACCGGCGTTTTGTGGCGGAGGGGATGGGACGGGCTTCACCCTGGACGCGGCTGCGAGGGCAGATATATCTCGGGGGAGAGGAGTTTCTAAAGCGATTGCAGCGGCGGCTGCCGCGGCGGCCCCCGCAGGGCATTGCGCGGAGCCATCTCGAGCCGCTGCGCCCGGATCCGGGGGCGATCGTGGCCGGGGTGGCAAAGGCATACCGGATTTCGCCCGAACGGGTATTGGATCGAACGAGCGGCGAGGCGTATAAGGCCGCGGTTTATCTGCTGCGTCGTGCGGCGAATCTGCCGCTCGCCGAGGTGGCGAAGCGCGCCGGAATCTCGCTGCCGCGGGTGTCCCAAATTCAGGCAGAAATCGAGCAGGGCAAATTGGTAAAGCCGTTGAAGGGGCTCGTCGAACGCTATGCCTATAAAGTAAAGGCCTGACCCCGACCGTTAATCGTAAAGTAAAGGCCTGACCCCGACCGTTAATCGGCGGCGAAAAAGCCAGTCACCGCGTTTTGGGTCCCAGCTTCGTCATTGCGCGCTCGTAGTAGGATAGGTCGAGATACTTCTCGGGGGCGGGCGGCTTCGCTCCCGCCCCTCCCTCGACCTCGGCGCGCACCGCGAGCGTGTTCCTGAAGCCCTCCATGTCGAATCTCGCGTCCGGCGTGAAACCAAAGGAGGGGTCGGCGAGGAGCTGATAGGTGCGCTCGGCCACTTCCGGCGAAATCTTCAGGTTCTCCGCGAGCTTCGCCACAGCCTCGGCCTTGTTGGCCGGGTCGAGCGCGGCGCGCAGTGACTCCACATACGCGGCGATGTAGCGCTCCAGGACCGCCCGGTTGGCCTTCGCCCACGTGCGCAGCACGAACGCGCCGTTCGCCTGGTAGGGTCCCAGCATGTCAACGAGGCCACCCATGCTCTTCTTGCCCTGCTGCACGGCCTGGATCGAGAACGGGAGGTTCATCACCGCGGCGGCGTACTCCTCGTTCTCCAGCATCGCCTTGTAGCGCAGCCCGCCGCGCCCCACGGGCTTCACCGTGTAGTCCACGCCGTCCTTCAGCCCGCGCTTCGCGAGCAGCTTCTTGGCGAGCAGGGCGTACGCCGTGTTGGGCGCGTCCACGAGGAGCGTCCTGCCGCGAATGTCGGCGAGCGTCTTCACGTAGGGCTGCACGATGAATTCGTTCATGCCGCTGTCGCCGCCCGTGACGATGACGACGTCCTGGCCCGCCACGTCCACCATCGCCACCGCGTTGTCCACCGCCGCGTGCGCGATCTCGAAGGCGCCAGCCGCGAGTCCCTCGCGCTGCTTGGCGGAGCCCGGTGTGAACTGCAGCTCGATCCTGAGACCGTGCTTCTCGAAGATGCCTTTGGGCAGGCCGATGAAGAACGGCAGGTTCTTCGCCGTGGGAAAGACGTTGACGCGCAGCATCGTCGGCTCAGCCGCGGCGGCGGGTCCCGCTGCGAGCCCGAGCGCCGTCAGGAGCGCGAGGCGCAAGCAGACGCGGAGCGAAAAGGCATGAACGTTGCGGCAGAAACGAAGTGCCATTAGAACTCCTCGTTGAGCGAAATCGCACGGGCGCGCGGATGCCTTTATAGGACCGGCGAAAGAGTATCGCAAAAGAGCGCAGCGTCAACAAGTTAGCTTTCCGATGCGCCGGTTCGCCGCGGGCGGCTCAGGAGGCGAACGGAGGCGATCCAAGAAGCACGGCATGCGTGGAATCCGTTGCTGCGTTGCCCCGGATAAGCTGGAGGTGCTACGCTTTTGGCGTGGCTGCTCCTGCTCCCGAGGTCGGTTGCCGCGGGGCCTTGCCATCGCGGCGTCATCGGCCTGCTGCTTGAGGCACGTGAGACTGGCTGCTTCCCGACGTTTCGCGAGACTTATCGCGCTCGCTGGCTGCGTCTTGGTTCTCGCCGGCTGCGCCGCCGCGATCCAGCGCCAGGTCCCGGAGCTGCGCCGTGAGGCGGGAGCGGCTCCGAGGATCGTGATCATGCCGATCGACGTCGAACTCTCCCAGTTGACCGCCGGCGGGCTCGAGGAGCCGCACAGCGAGTGGACCGAACAGGCGCTCAAGCACATGCGCGCGGCACTCGAGCAGGAGGCTCGGGCCCGGAACGTCCGGTTGGTCGACTTCAATCGCGATGCCGGGACGGCTTCGGATCGCGAGACCAGCATTGACCTGGTCAAGCTGCATCGCGCAGTGGGCGGCTCGGTGCTGCTCCACCAGTACAATCCGGGCTTGGCCCTGCCGAGCAAGGAAGGCAAGTTCAGCTGGTCGCTCGGCCCATCGGCCGCGGTCATCTCGAGCACGCAGGGCACCGACTATGCGCTCTTTCTGTTTGTGCGGGACAGCTATGCCACCGCCGGGCGCGTGGCGATGATCATCGTCGGTGCACTCTTCGGAGTCGGTTTGCCGGGTGGCGTCCAGGTGGGGTTTTCCTCTCTCGTGGATCTCAAGACCGGCGACATCGTCTGGTTCAACCGCCTGCTCCGTCCCATGGGCGACTTGCGCACGCCCGAGGCGGCGGCGGAAACGGTGAGGGCGCTCGTGTCGGACATGATGCGATGAGCATGACGCGGCGCAGATTCGGTGCGGGACTGTGTGGTTGCGCGTTCTTCGCGCTCGCCGGACAGGCGGGGGCTCAGGCGCGCTCCTGGCTCGAGGGCCGGCAATTCGTCGAACCCGGCTATCGGCCGCCCGCGCAGACCGATGAAAAAGGGATCTGGAGCCTCTTGGATCGCATGGAACGGGAGATACGCGATTCGCGCTTCCTGATCCGGGATCGCCAGCTTTCCGATTACGTGCGCGACATCATTTGCCGTCTGGCGAGCCGCCACTGTCCCGACGTGCGCGCCTACCTGGTGCGCACGCCGCATTTCAACGCGTCCATGGCCCCGAACGGCATGATGCAGATCTGGACCGGTCTCCTGCTGCGCTGCCGGGACGAGGCCCAGCTTGCCGCGATCGTCGGGCACGAGCTCGGGCACTACCTGCGGCGGCACACGATCGAGCGCTGGCGCGACGTCCGTTCCAAGGCCAATGTCAGCGCGTTCCTTGGGCTCGGCCTCAGCGTGGCCGGGGCGCCGGGTTGGGCGGGCTTGTTGGCGGATGCGGTGCTGCTCGCGAGCATCTTCGCGTTCAGCCGCGAACAGGAGCGCGAGGCGGACGAGATCGGGCTGAATCTCATGGCGGACGCGGGCTACGCGCCGGCCGCGACCCCCGAAGTGTGGGATCAGCTGATCGCCGAATTCAAGAAATCGACCGCGGACCGCGAGCGCGCGTTTCTGTTCGCGACGCATCCGGAGCCCGAGGAGCGGGTCGTGACCATGCGGGAGCACTCGAGCAGGCGCGGCGCCGCCGCGGGTGAGCGCGCGGTCGGGCGTTACCGCGCCCGCCTTGCGCCGATACGTGCCCGGCTGGTCGGCGACGAGCTTGCGCTCCGGCAGTACGGCCGGAGCGAGATCGTCTTCGACCAGTTGCTCGGGGACGCCCCGAACGACGGGCTGCTCTGGTACGCCAAGGGCGAGCTCTACCGGCTGCGCGCGGAGGCGGGTGATGGTCCGAAGGCGCTCGCCGCCTACCAGCGGGCGCTCGAAGGCGAGGGCGCGCCGCCGGAAGTGCATCGCGGAATTGGTCTCGTCGAGCTGAGCTCCGGCGCCAGGGACCGCGCCCGCGACGCGTTCGAAGCCTACTTCAGCAGGAGACCCGGCGCGGCCGATGCCGACGCGCTGCGCGCGCTGGTGACGCAATGATCGAGGGAATCACGGTGAGACGGGCCATCATCGTTCTTGCCGCAGTCCTCGCGTCCGGCTGCGCCCCGTTCGCGTTGATCAATCCCGAGCGGCAGACCGTCGGGGGGGTCATCTCCGTCGAACCCGGCGTGCGCTGGAACAAGATGACGATGGGCGACTTTGCGGGCAAGGTCGAGGTCTGGACGCTGGACGGGCCTTCGCTCAACACCCTCATGTTCTTCACTGGGGTGGGCGACGGCGAGCCGCTGTTCACGCGCCGTAGCATGGCCGAGGGGGGCGCCCGGAAGGAGGAGAAGCCCCCGGTGTTCCGCAGCACGATGAACCCCGTGGAAATCCAGGAACTGCTCGAGGCGACGCTTGCGCGCCACTTCCGGACGACGATCGTCGAGGGCCGCGATCTGAAATCCGTACCGCTCGCCGGCGGCTCGGGCTTCCGCTTCAACACGCGGCTCCTCGGGCGGGACGAAGTCGAGCGCTCCGGCGTCTTTGTCGGCACCGTGCGCAACAAGAAGCTCTACGGCGCGTGGTTCCAGGGGGCGAAACTGCACTACTTCGAACGCTATCTGCCGGAGTTCGAGCGCCTCTTCAGCTCGGCCAGCCTGGTCGGCGAAGCTGCGCGGTAGCGAGACGGCGATCGGCCGCGCCTCGGCGATCCTAGGACTGCGTTTCTCCTCTTACTCCGCCTGGATGTTCGCCTCGCGCACGACCTTGCCGATACGCGCGATGTTGGCCTTGATGTGCGCGCCGAATTCTGCCGGAGAGCTGCCCACGAGGTCGAAGCCTACCGCCGACAGCCGCTCGCTCGTTTCGGGGAGGCGCGTGATGCGAACCACCTCGGCGTTGAGGCGCGAAATGATGTCCGCCGGCGTGCCAGTGGGCGCGAGGAAACCGGTCCACGAATTGAAGTCGTAGCCCGGCACGCCCGATTCGGCGATCGTCGGGAGCTCGGGTGCGGCGTTCGTGCGCTGGGCCCCGGCCGTCGCGAGTATGCGCAGACGCCCTGTCCGGTGGTGCGGAAGGGCGGTCACGAGGCCGGAGATCATCATTGGCACCTGCCCGGCGAGCACATCGTTGAAAGCGGGGGTGAGCCCCTTGTAGACGATGTGCACGACGTTCATGCCCGTCATGGCTTTCAGCATTTCCATCGGGAGGTGCTGCGCGCTGCCCACGCCGCCGGAGGCGTAGTCGAGCTGGCCGGGGCGCGCCTTGGCGAAGGCGACGAGCTCCTTCACCGACCGCACGGGCAGGGAGGGATGTACCACGAGGCAGTTGGTGATCGTCGCGGCAAGCGAGATCGGCGCGAAGTCCCGCACCACGTCGAAGGGCAGCTTGCGGTAGAGATTGGGGTTGATGGCGAGCGTCGCGATGTTGCCGAGGTAGAGCGTGTAGCCGTCAGGGGCCGAGCGGGCGGCGAGCTCCGTGCCGATGATGCCGTTCGCGCCGGTGCGGTTGTCCACCACCACCTGCTGCTTCCAGTTCTCCGACATCTTCTGGCCGTAGAAGCGCGCGAAGACGTCCACCGCGCTCCCCGCCGCGAACGGCAGCACGTAGCGGATGGGCTTTGCGGGATACGCCTGTGCCATGGTGTTGGCCGGAGCGGCCAACACCGTAATGGATACGGCTGCCAACAACCACCGGATCTTCATGCTTTCCTCCCTTTCCTGTCCATTGCTTACGGGTTTATCAATCCACGCGGGCGCCCGAGGCCTGGATCACTTTTGCCCACCTCGCGAATTCCTCCTTGATGTGCGCGGCGAACGCTTCGCGCGTGCTGCCCACCGCGACACTGCCGCCCGCGGTCATGCGCTCCTTCATGTCTGCAGTCCGCATGATCTTCACGATGTGCGCGTTGAGCAGGTTCAGGATCTCCACTGGCGTGCCGGCGGGTGCGAGCATGCCGTACCACTGGCTCGACTGGTAGCCCTTCAGCCCCGATTCGGACACTGTCGGCAGCTCGGGCATGGCGGGCAGGCGCTGGAGGCTCGTCACCGCGAGCGCTCTCAGCCGCCCCGACTTGACGAGCGGTACGGCGTTCGTCGTGGGCATGAACATGACGCTCGCTTCACCGCTCAGCAGCCCGGTGACTGCCGGCCCGGTTCCGCGGTAGGGGACATGCACCATCTTCACCTTCGCCATCGTGTTGAAAAGCTCCGCGGCGAGGTGCGGCGTGCTGCCGCTGCCCGAACCCGCGAAATTGACCTGGCCGGGGCGTGCTCTTGCGAGCGCGATCAGTTCCTTGACTGACTTTGCCGGCAGGGAAGGATGCACGACCAGCACGTTGGGCGCGAGTGCCGCGAGGCTCACCGGGTCGAAGTCCCTGATCGGATCGTAGGTCACCTTCGCGTAGAGGCTCGGGGTAGTGACCAAATTGGCGCCGTTGACGAGCAGCGTATAGCCGTCCTTGGGCGACCTGGCGGCAAGCTCGCTGCCGATCATCCCGTTCGCTCCGGGGCGGTTATCGATGATGAACGGCTTGCCCAGCGATTCGGTGAGCTTCTGGGCGAGGAGCCGCCCCGTGCCGTCCACCCCGCCGCCGGCGGGGAAGGGCACGATCACCCGCACCGGGCCCGCGGGATAGACCTGCGCGAAGGCCGGGCTGCCCGCGCCTCCGGCAAGCGCGACACCACTTAATCCCAATGCGACAAAAAACCGCCGAGGTTTGCGTTTCATGCTGTTCTGCTCGTTCGTGTTTTATCGTGAGCCGCCGATGAACGCCGAGAGCACGGTACGAAATACCACGTAGAAGCTGAGCCGGGTCGCGCATCCCGCATCGCGCGCTTCATGCGCGTTTATCTGCGGCTGCTTCATCTCCTTGAACCGGCGCGCTCCAGCGCCTTCGCCAGCGCGCGGCAGGCGAATTCCACCGCCATCTCGCGCTTGTAGGCGACGGAGCCGCGCACGTCCGGCATCGGCTCGGCCAACGATCTCACGGCCTGCACGGACCCCCGGAGCAGCTCGGGCGTCAGCGGCTTGCCCGCAAGCGGCTGCAGCTCGAGGATGATGGGCTTCCAGCTGACCGCACCCACGACCACGCGCGCGCGGCTGCAAGCGCCGCCCGCGTCCACGCCCACGAGCGCTGCGGTGTTCACGGTCGGGATCTCGAGCACGCCGCGCGGCATGTACTTGAGGAAGCTCGAGCCGGTGCGCGCGGGCTGCGGGTCCACCTCGACGGCGACCACCATCTCGTCTTTGGCAAGCCGTGTTTGAAACAGGTCCTCCAGCGTGACCGTCCGCCGCCCCTTCGGCCCGGCCACCGTGACCCGCGCGTTGAGCGCGAGCAATGCCAGCGGCAGATCGAATCCGCCGATGAGCGGCCCGACGCTGCCGCCGACAGTGATCATGCGCCGGATGCGCGTGTGGCCGACGGCCGCAAGCGCATCGTCGATCGCCGCCCAGCCCGCGCGCACGCGCGGGTCTTCATAGAGCGTTTCCTGCCGCACGGCGGCTCCCGCGTGCAGCACGCCGCGCGCATCGAGCGAGACCTCGTTCAGCTCGGGAATGCGCGTGATCGCGACGAGGCGCCTCGCCTGCGGGTAGCCGGCGCGCTCGCGGCGCACCGCGTGCGACATGCCGCCCGCGACGAGCGCGGCGTCACCCGCGGCGAGCTGCGCGACCGCCTCCTCGACGCTTGCCGGGAACACGATCTCGGCCGGCGCCGGGCGCGCCCCCGATGGTCTCCCGGCCGCGAGGCGCGTCCAGACCGCGCCTTTGGGCGCGGCCGGCGCCGCTCGCTTCTCGTCCGCGTAGAGCTCCGGATGCAGCCCGCGGTGGAGCTTCTCGGAGGTGATCGGCAGCTCGTGAACGCGCACGCCCACGGCGTCCGCCACGGCGTTCGCGATGGCCGCGGGAATGGAATCGATGCCGATCTCGCCCAGGCCCTTCGCGCCGAACGGGCCGGAGGGCTCGTAGGAGTCCGCGAACGCGACGTGGAGCTTCGGCATCATGGCGGCGCTGGGAATGGGGTAGTCCTTCAACTGCGGATCGGTGGGCACGCCGTTATACCAGTCGAAGTACTCCGTTGTCGCGAGCCCGATGCCCTGCGTCACCGCGCCTTGCACTTGCCCCTCGGCGGCGGCGGGATGGATGACCGTGCCGCAGTCCACCACCGCGGCGACTTCCAGCACCTTGACCCTGCCGGTGCCGGGATCGACCTCGACCTCGACCGCCTGCGCCGCGAAATTGTAGGCGCCCGACTCGTTGCCGTAGCGGCTGTGATCGGGGAACTCCGAGGGATTGTCCCACGTGCCGACGCCGATGATCGGCTCGCCCCCGGGCCGGTAGATGTGCGCGCGCACGACGGCGGCGACGGGCTTGAACGAGGTCTCGGGGCCTTTGCGGGGGCCGATCCGGCCGCCGATGATCGCCAACTCCGTCGCCGGCAGCTTGAACTGGGCTGCCGCCGCTTCCATGAGTTGAGCGTGAGCCGCGGCGGCGGCGCGCTTGACCGCATTGCCCGCGACGTAAGTGAGGCGGCTTGCCAGCGCTCCGAGGGCATGCGGCTGGAGATCGGTGTCGGGACGCGTGATGTCCACGTCTTCATAGGGGAGCCCGAGCTCCTCGGCCGCGATCTGGCGCAGCACCGTGAGCGTTCCCGTCCCGATCTCGCCTTCGCCGGTGATGATGGTGGCGCGGCCGTCCTCGTTGATGCGCACCATGGCCGAGGCTCCGTCCCAGTCGCCGAAGCTGCGCCGCCCGTTGACGTGGATGCTGCAGCCGATGCCGAGGCCCCGGTTCGGTTTCCTGTTCTTGCGTTTTTCCTCCCAGCCGATGAGCGCCGCGGCCTTGTCGATGCACTGCTTCAGCTCGCAGCTCGTGATCTTGTGGTTGTGCGGCGAAACGTCGCCCGGATCGGCCGCGTTCATGCGCAGCAGCTCGACGACGTCGATGCCGAGCTTCTCCGCGGCGAGATCCCAGGCCTGCTCCACCGCCCAGTCCGCCGAGGGATTGCCGAAGCCGCGGAACGCGCCGGTCGGCACGAGGTTCGTATAGACGAGCGTGGAGTCCGCGCGCACCGCCGGGTACTTGTAGAGCGCGTCGTGGCGCACGGTCGCAGCGCCGAGGATCGCCTGCGATTTGCCGGTGTAGGCGCCGTTATCGGCCCACATCCGGGTCTCCTTCGCCCGCACGCGCCCCTCGCGCGAGAAGCCGAGCCGCACCCAGTAGCGGATGGGCATCCGCGGGTGGCTCGCGAGAAATTCCTCCTCGCGGGTGTGGATGAGCTTCACCGGGCGGCCGCTCTTCCGCGCGAGGAGGGCGCAGATCACGGAGGCGTTGTCGTCGCCGGATTTGCCGCCGAAGCCGCCGCCGACCTCGGTCTGGATCACGCGCACCGCGCTCTCCGGCACGCCGAGCGCGGTGGCGTAGCGGCCGCGCGCGAGAAACGGCGTCTGCGTGTTGCACCACATCGTCACGCGCCCGTTCACCCACTGCGCGACGCAGCCGATGGTCTCGAGCGCGCTGTGCCACTGGCGGGCGGATTCCCACGTGCCCTCGACGACGACGCCGGCGGCCCTGAACCCGGCATCCACGTCGCCGCGCTCGAACGCGAAATGATGCGCGACGTTGCCGGGCGCATCGTCGTGCACGAGCGCCGCTCCCGGCTCGAGCGCTTCGTCCATGGAGAGGACGGCGGGCAGAACCTCGTATTCGACGACGATGCGGTCAACGGCCGCGCGCGCCGTCTCGGGGTCGGTCGCGGCGACTGCTGCGACCTCGTCGCCGACGTAGCGCACCTTCCCGATCGCGAGCGGATAGAGATCGGGGCGGAACGCGCCCCATTTGCGCCTCGCGGTGTCCGCGCCGGTCACGACGGCCTTCACACCGGCCATCGCTTCCGCGGCGCTCGTATCAATGCGCGCGACGCGGGCGTGCGGATGCGGGCTGCGCAGCACGGCCGCGTAGAGCATCCCTGGCAGGTGCATGTCGGCCACGTACTGCGCCGCGCCCGTCACCTTCGCGGTCGCATCCGTGCGCGGCACGTCCTTGCCGACGACAAGCAATCCTTCGACGGAATGCTTCGGATCGCGCTCGTTCATCGGCTGGTTCCAGCGACCGTGAATCGTGATTCGATCGTCACGCCTTGTGGGCTTTGCCCAGAAGGCGTATCGCGTCGCGATACGCCTCGGCGATGCGGGCATATCCCGTGCAGCGGCAATAGACGCTGTCCATGCTTTCGCGGATTTCCTCCTCGGTGGGTTGCGGGTTTTTCTCGAGGAGCGCGCACGCGGCCATGACGTGGCCGGGAATGCAGATGCCGCACTGCAGGGCGGAGCGGTTGACGAACGCCTGCTGCACGGGATGCAGCGCCGAGGAGCCGGCCAGGCCTTCGATCGTCCGGATGTCCGAGCCGTCCACCAGCGCCGCGAGCTGCAGGCACGAAGCGACGGGGTAGCCGTCCACGAGCACGGTGCAGGTGCCGCAGGCGCCGATGCCGCAGCCGTGCTTGGTCCCCGTCAACTTGAGGTCCTCGCGCAGCACGTCCACCAGCAGCCGGTCGCCGGTCGCGAGGCGCACCTCGACCGGGTCGCCGTTCAGCTTGAATCTAACCACAGTGTCCGGCACTTTTGCTCCAGAAGCGCTGCTGTTGGCCACCGATCCGCCAAGCGCGCGTCGAGCGGCGGCCCGTCCGTCTCGAACGCGCGCGTTAAACGGGCGCGCAAGCGTCCCGATCTAATGCCGATTATAGGGTAGAGGAGCGCCGGCGCTGAGCCCGGGTGAAATGCCCCCGGAGCGTGGGTCCAGCAGTGACCGGTCACGAGTCACCGATCACGGCTCGGCGCGTCTTGTCGGTGCACTCCGTAATGCTGCAGGACGTCGCGGTCGAAGCGCAGGCCGAGGCCGGGCTTGCGCGGCACGCCGAGCTCGCCGCGCTCCACGACAGGCGCTTCCTCGTAGAGCCTGAGCGACCACGGCATGTACTCCACGGTCAGCCCGTTCGGCGCGGCCGCGATGAGGAGCACGTGAATCTCGGGCAGCAGGTGGCTCACCACGGGGAGATTGAAGGCCTCGGCCATGCCGGCGATCTTCAGCCAGCGGGTGATCGCCCGCGCGCAGCACGTCGATCATCACGATGTCCACCGAGCGCGCCTCGAGCATGTGGCGGAAGGGCGTGATGCCGTAGACGTACTCGCCACCTGCGACGGGCGTCGCGAGCGCCTCGGTCACGCGCGCGAGCCCCGCGTAGTCGTCATGGGCGGTCACGTCCTCGAGCCAGTGAAGGCGCACGTCCTCGATGCGCCGCCCGATGTCGATTGCCTGGTGCACGCTCGAGCGCTGGTTGCGGGCGAGCTTGATCGTTTTCGTGGCTCTGGGCGGGATGCGATGACCGCCGCGCGTCGGCGACCAGCCCGCCCATTATAACCCGGCCGTTTTTACGGCCCGGGGCGCAAGGCAAGACAGTGAAGGAGCAGCGCGGCGGGCTTATTCCCTGTTCCCGCTCGCGCGGGCGCTGCGCGCTGGATCCAGGACCCCGGCGGTTAGAACGCCGCCCGGATCCCGCCGGCCACGGTCACTTCCCTCGGAGCCACGGGATCGTGATCCGGCTGGTCGCGGAGCGAGAGGCCGAGGAACCACTTCGCGCGGCGGTTGAGCGGGCTCATGTAGAGCACGTCGGCGCGCGTCTCGCGACCGTCGGGCCGCAGCGAAATCGAGCGCGATGCCATCACCGGGGATCCGTTCTCGTCCGCTCCCACGGGCACGACCATTTGCATCGCGCCCGACACCGCGCGCAGGGGCTGCGAGACGGTGACGCTGAGGCTGTCGCCCCTCCCGAACGGCTCCTGCAACGAAGCGAATATCGCGTAGGCTTCGCTCCTCCCGGCGGTGTAGCCCGAGACGAGAGAATCCGCGCGATTCGCGGTGCCGCCGGTGTAGCCCACCGTGTACTGGGCGCCTACTTTCAGGCGCGCGGCGGGCGAGAACGCCACGCCGGCGCTCACGACGGTGGTGCCGGCCGTTCCCAGGAAATTGAGCGCCCCCATCTGCGTCGTGCCGAGCACCGAATCGCTTTCCTGCAGCCGCCCGATGCCGACCGACCACAACGCGGAATCGAGCTCGCCGGAGACCTCGGCGAGGCTCATGCTCTGGCGCGGGCCGGACGTCGGCGGCACGGCGTCGTAGGTCGGCACGCGCGGATCGGAGACCAGCACGCCGAGTTTCACTCGCAGCCCCGCGGCGAGCGGCAAGCCGACCCCGGCGTGCATGTGCTGCGACGCCAGCGAGAAATAGGGGTTCGCAAGAGCGGTGGCGAATTGCGCCTCGCCGCGGCGGGCCAGCTCTCCCGCGAGACCGAAGGACTGCCCTGCCATCCCGGAGAGGCCAAACATCATCTCGCGACCGCCTGCGTCGAGCGCCGACATCGCGAATCCGCCGTCGCTCAACCCGAGGGCGCCCGGTGCCGGCGCCGGCTGCCCGAGGGCGAGCCGGGTGGCTTCCGAGCGATAGGCGACCCGCAGCGTGGCGCCGTTTTGCTGCGAGTACGCGCGCTCCGCCGCGGCATCAAACGCTGCGAGCATCGGCGCGAGGCCGTTGCCGGCGGGCGTCGCGGGGCGCACTGTCGGGGCGAGATCCACCTGGAAGTCGCGCCCGTAGCTGTCGAAAGCGGCGACCTGGAGGAGCCCGGCACGCCCCGCCGCTTGCAGCGCAGTGCTGGTGGCAGCGGAGCCAGCGAGCGAAGTTCCGCTCACCGTGACCGTTGAGCCGCTCGACGTCGGGGACGTAAGCGGCCCGAGCGGCCCCAGAGCGGCTTCGAGATTGAGCAGCCCGCGCCCGTAGGTAGCGTCCACTCCCGGCGTGCCCAGATCCGTCGCGCTGGTGAATAAGATGTCGGTGATCTGCGACGCGGTGAGCCAGGTCCACCCGCTCTTGACGAGCGCGACCGCGCCAGTCACGTACGGCGTCGCCATCGAGGTGCCGCTCAGCGTGGCGTAAGTCTCTACGTACTGCTTGGTTTTCCGGTTTTGTTTCACATAGGTGGAATAAATGCTGACCCCGGGCGCGACCAGGTAGAACTTCTGGGTGTCCCCGGCGCGGTTGGACCAGCTGGCGATCACGTTATTCGCGTCAACGGCGCCGACCGCGATGATCTGACCGTTGGCCCACGGTTCCTTCGCGTAGCGCGCCGGCCAGATCGGATTCGCCGCCCCGCTGTTGCCGGCAGCGGCCGCCACGACCATTCCCGCGCTGACGGCATTTTTCAAGGCAGGAACCGCCGGATCCGTGGACGAAAAGCCCCCGCCCAGCGAGAGATTGATCACAAACGGTTTGAACCTAGGATCGACAGAAGGGTTGTTCCTCCGGTCTACCGCCCACTGGATACCGTTAGCAACCGAGGTGCTGGTTCCCCAGCCCTTGTCGTCGAGCACCTTGACCGGCAGCAGGTACGCGTTGTAGGCCACGCCGAACATGCCCTTGGTGGCGGGGTTGTCTTTCCCCGCGCCGACGATCCCCGCGACGTGGGTGCCGTGACCATTCCGGTCGGTCGTGTTGGTCGAGCCATCGAAAGCGTTATAACCGGTGAGCAGCCGGTTCCCGAACTCGGAGTGGTTGAAGATTCCCGTGTCAAGGATCGCAGCCGTGACGTTGAGGCCGGTCACGCTTGGGTATTTCAGGTAAAGCTTGTCCGCCTTGATTTGGTAAATGCCGCGGCTGTTTTTCTCCTCCGTCGTGGTCTGGGCGCTGGCAAGACCACTTGCGGCAACAACCGTGATTGCGAGAAGGGAGGCGAGGGACCGGAAGCCGCTTTGAACGACGTTCGACTCGGTGTCCACTTTCATTGTGGCGCTCCTTATCAAAACGAGCACGCACCAACCCGGCACCGGCGCGCGTCCGACCACGTATTCTTCACGCGCTCAGGGCCGCCCAGTGAAAGGACGCTTCAGGATACGTCCAATTGTTTTGGACTGCAACGCCTCGTGCGAGCCCGCGAGTGAGCAGCGAGGAAGCAGGGGAGGGCTGACCGGTCCTGAGCTACGCAGATTCCCGTGGCATCTCCGGACCCAAGCGGTCCGGGGACGTGAAATCGGTCACGAAACAGCATCTTGAAAGGACCCTAACGTCGCCCGCCAGTGCTATATTTTCAAGCCAAAACGGCGCATCCCTGCGTCTCCGGGAGGAGGCAAGCCCATGTTCCGCATGCGCTCGGCTCTTCGCATCGCCCTTGTCGGCGCGATCTTCGCTTCGTTTTCGGCTGCCACTCTGGCGGCCGATCCGCTGACGCTGTTTCTCCTGCGCATGCTGCGCGACCAGCTCATCTCGGCCTCGATCGAGGCCGGGGTCGAGGCGGCGCGGAACCGTCCCAAGGAGGAGAGTCCTGCTGCTGCTGCTGCTGCGCCGCGCGCGGCGCCGCCGGTCGCGACCGAGGGTCAATGGTTGAAGGGGCTGATCGACGAAAGCTTCGTTCATCTCGGCCCGCAGCAGCGCGAGGAGCTCCACGCGAGCCTCACGAAGATCCTCGCTGACCCCAAGAACGCCGCGGCGCGCTCCACCATCCTTGCGGAATTCACGCGTCAGGCGATCGCGATGCGGGATGCGCATCGCGCGCTGAGCCGGCTCTCCCCGGACCAGATGAAGGAAATCGCGTCCGAGGCTCGCCGCGAATACGAACGGCTGCCTTCCGAGCAGCGCCAGCAGATGCTGCAAGTGCTGCGGCAGGGCGTGCCCGGCATGCCCCGCGCGCTCAACGACCTGATGCTCGCCGAATTCAGCAGCGCGCCCGTGGCGACGCGCTAAAAAAAAGCGGCGGGGTTACCGCCGCTTTGAGGGGGACCGCATTGGCGCGGTCCCATAACCGGGGGGAGGAGGAGGAACCCCGGCTAAACCGAACCCTTGGTTAGTGCTTCAAGCCGGGCTTCAGGAAGTAGTTGCCCAGTGCCGCAACCTTTTCCTTCACCCAAACGATCGCATCGGCGATCGCTTCGGCATCGCGCATCGCGTTGATCGCCCGCTGGCGATCAAGCTCGCTCATGCGCGCCTGCCGGATCAATGCGTAAACGTCTGATCCAACGCCATTTTGTTTAGCTTTTCTCATCGTCTCGTCCATTCTCCGGCGCAAAGCCGGAAACAACTCCATGCAATGGTTATGTCGCCTATCCAGATGACTTTGAACGTAAGTATAGACCTATCTGGGGGCTGTTTGTTGCATTGCAATGGCTGATATATAATCAGCCAACGATATAGATAAACTAATTCGAATCCGCATGACCGCACGACTCCCGCCGCTCAATTCCTTGAAAGCATTCGAGGCGACTGCCCGCCACCGGAGCGTCAAGAAGGCAGCGGCGGAACTCAACGTCACTCCGGCGGCGGTGAGCCACCAGATCAAGGCGCTGGAAGACCACCTAGGTGTGCAGTTATTCCGCCGCTACAACCGCGCGCTGGAACTGACCGATGGCGCGCGCGCCTGCCTCCCCAAGCTGCGGGAGGGTTTCGACAACCTGGTCCAGGCGGTGGAGCGGCTGCGCGCCTACAGGGGCGCCGGCATGTTGACGGTGAGCGCCCCGCCCTCGTTCGCCGCGCGCTGGCTCATGCCGCGGCTGCATCGCTTCCTCGCGGCGCACGCGGAGATCGACGTGCGCGTCTCGGCCCGCGTACGCCAGGCGGCCGATCAGGGCAGGGGCGCCGCCGCGGAACGGGCCACGCTGGATGACTGGATGGCTGATTCCGATATCGCGATTCTCTACGGGCGAGGCGAGTATCCGGGCTTCCAGGTGGAGGAACTGCTCCCGCTCACGGTGACCCCGATCTGCAGCCCGAAGCTGCTCGCGGACCCGCGCCACCCGCTCGTCGGGCCGGAGGACCTGCGCCATCACATGCTGCTGCACGACGACACCGGCGACCTCTACGACGGGGAGTCGTTCTGGGAGCTGTGGCTGAATGCTGCGGGCGTGAGCGGCGTGGACACGCGGCGCGGGCCGCACTTCAGCCACGCCGTGCTTGCGCTTGAGGCCGCCATCGAGGGACTCGGCGTGGTCGTGACCCTGCCCGTCCTTGCCGAGGCGGACATGCACGCCGCGCGGCTCCTCACGCCGTTCGCGTTACGCGTGTCGCTCATCTCGGCCTACTACCTCGTGTGCAGCGAGGCGTCGGCGACGCGCCCCGCGGTCGCGGCCTTCCGGCAATGGCTGCTCGCCGAGGCAGCGAAGGAGCAGAAAGCCTGAGCGGCTATCTCGCCATAAATCATCAGGCCGGCCTGACGGCCGGCCTGATGATCTGGCGGTCGTTGATCGGAAGATTGATGAGGGCGGCGAGCACGCCCATGGCGATCGTGAGCATCCACATCAGCCGGTAGGAGCCGGTGCTGTCGAAGAGATAACCGGCGATCCAGACGCCGAGAAAGCTGCCGACCTGGTGGTAGAGGAACGCGATGCCGGTGAGCGTGGACAGGTATTTCACGCCGAAAATCTGGGCGATCAGCCCGCTCGTCACCGGCACCGTGCCGAGCCAGAGAAAGCCGATGGTGGCACCGAAAAGGTAGACCGTGGCCGGCGTGAGCGGCAGCGTTATGAATATCGTGATCACCGCCGCGCGCGTGAAGTAGAGCGCCGAAAGCACATATTTCTTGGTGTAGCGGCTGCCGAGCCAGCCCCAGAGAAAGGTGCCGAAGATGTTGAAGAGGCCGATCAGCGCGAGCGCCATCATCCCGGTCTCGGGCGTCATGCGCTGGTCGAGAAGATAGGCCGGGAAGTGGACCGAGATGAACAGGAGCTGGAAGCCGCAGACGAAATAGCCCGAGCACAGGAGCACGTAGCCGCCGTGGCCGAATGCTTCACGCAGCGCTTGGGGTATCGATTGCCGGTGCAGTTCGCCTGCGTGCGCGATCCGCTTTTCCGCGAGCGCCGTCGAGAGCGGCAGCATCAGGAGGACCGTCGCCGCGGAAGCGAGCAGGGCGTTGTGCCAGCCCATCTGGGTGATCAGCGTCTGGCCGTAGGGCAGCATCAGGAATTGCCCGAAGGAGCCCGCCGAGCCCGCGATCCCGAGCGCCAGGGTGCGCTTTTCCGGCGGAAACGCGCGTCCCACCACGCCGAACACGGTGGCGAAGCCGCTGGAGGAGAGACCGATGCCGACGAGGAGGCCCGCGCTCAGGCTGAACTCCCAGCCGGTCGTGGAAAACGCCATGAGGACCATGCCCAGCGCATAGAGCAGGGTGCCGGCGACGAGCGCCCGCGGCGCCCCGTACTTGTCGGCGATCATGCCGGCGAACGGCGTCGCCAGCCCGTAGACGAGGTTCTGGATCGCGAGGGCGAGCGCGAACGTCTGGCGGCTCCAGCCGAGATCGAGGGTCATCGGCTGCAGGTACAACCCGAAGGTATGCCGCGTTCCGAGCGAGAGCGTGAGG
>Ga0209172_10001307_pt1 | contig 54213 bp, 51 predicted proteins | sample LarsenN4metaG_FD_184113 | JGI IMG/M metagenome (GOLD analysis project Ga0209172, IMG submission 184113) | Hot spring sediment bacterial and archeal communities from British Columbia, Canada, to study Microbial Dark Matter (Phase II) - Larsen... ...
CGCCCTTCAGGGAATTACCTAATTCCTGACAACGAACATCTGATAGAACGACTACGACAAGCCGTGCAACAAACCCGTTCATCTCCAAAATCTTCTTCCTAGGAGGGCATTCTTATGGTCGAGCTAAAACGATGCTGGCGCGGCGATTACCATCCATCATGCCGCCCCTCAGTTTTGCCGAAGCGTTAGAAGTGACCCAAATTCATTCGGTGGCTGGGCTGCTCAAAGACCGGGGTTCGCTGGTTGCCATTCGCCCGTTTCGTAGTCCTCATCACTCGGCATCGGGACCTTCCCTTGTTGGCGGTGGCAGTTTCCCAAAACCCGGCGAGATCTCGCTTTCCCATCGAGGGATCCTTTTTTTGGATGAGCTGACAGAATTTAAACGGGATGTGCTGGAGTTCTTGCGGCAGCCCTTAGAGGATGGGTTCGTTACCATATCACGCACCCGCCAATCCGTATCATTTCCGGCGCAGTTTACGCTGGTTGCCAGCACCAATCCCTGCCCCTGCGGTTACTTTGGGGATACGGTGCAGGCATGTACCTGTTCGCCGCGTGCCCGTGAGCAATATTGGGCGCGGTTATCGGGGCCGCTGATGGATCGAATTGACCTGCAGGTGGGAGTCAATCGACTCAAACCCGAAGAGATCACACAGCAATCCACCGGAGAAGATTCGCAAGCGGTGCGGCAACGGGTACAAATGGCCCGCGATCGCGCTTATCAACGCTTTGCCGACACGACGCTGCGCTGTAACGCTGAGATGAGAAGTGAGCATTTGCGTCAGTGGTGTCAACTGGACGATGTAACCCGCAACTTGCTAGAAGGCGCGATTCGTAAGTTAGGGTTGTCAGTACGAGCCAGCGATCGCATCCTCAAAGTGGCGCGCACCATTGCCGATCTGGCTGGCGATGAAACCTTGCAAGTGCAGCATGTGAGCGAGGCCATTCAGTACCGCACGATTGATCGGATGCAATAAAGAGAGCTGCTTAGGCGCATGGATTAAATAAGATCAGATATTTTTCTGTCGAAAGGGGCGAACGGTCGTAGAGTCTTCAGCAATAGCCTTCGGCACCGCTGCGCTAGGGCTACGCTAGCGCCCGTCCCAAAAAGTATCAAAGTTATTTAATTTGTGTTCCTTAATCGAGTAAAGTCTTGGGTTTCAGACGCAGATAAGTCATCCATGTGTAGCGCAACTCATCATCAAGATTAAGATGCAGGGCTTGTAAGCATTCGGGCACCGTATCCCAAATTGGCTGAAGGGGGCAACCCTCAGCGACAGGCGGTACAAGTGGGGGAAACAAATAGTAATCCTCAATGTGGCTAAACAGGAGGGGGAGAACCGGATGATTTTGTTTAATCAGGTGAGTAATTGATTCGTGATACGTGGGTTCATATTGATTGTCATCTAAAATGACATCTTTAATGCCATAATTCATCGCCTGCTCTAACCGTGGCATCACATTTTGATGATCATCAAAAAAGACACACGCTTGCTCAGTTAGCTCTGAGTAGAAGTTCATGCAGGAAAAATCTTGAGTGCTGTAACCAGCTCGTGCAGGCCGATATTCAGCTTCAAATTGAAGCGGCATCATTAACACGGGGTCAAGGCACATCAAATTAGTATTGGGCAAGGCAGAGTCCGCAATCCACGTGGAGAAGCCGCGCCATATACCTGACTCAATCAGTGTTTTAGGATGAATTTTTTTGAGGAAGTAGTAATAAGCAAAGGCAGAACCGAAGAGAATGCCACCTGTGTTGTCAAAAGGCCGTTGAGCGTAGAGCTGGCAAAAGTCATTCAGGTGTTGCTCCATCGCAGCGCGATCGCTAAATGGATCGACAACTTGCCAGGTGAAAGACTCATCATTGAGATTAAGAGAAAAATTTGCTTTGACCATGCCAATAACGGTAGAACCCCATTTATTTTGCTATCCTACCCACTTTGTCGAAACAATTGCGATGATTCTTCTTTTTGTGGGCGGAAGCTTTAATGCAGGGACGCAAAGGTGTTTGATTTTGTTGCGGAAGGGAATGGTCAGCGATCGCTTATTTTCTCAGTAGGGTTTGGGGGTGGGCAGGCAAGTGTCTGCTCGACTGGCGGGTTTGCTGGCCGATAAATACGCTGGTCAGCACAATTGCAACTCCTACCAGTTGCACTGGCGTAAAGGTTTGGTTTAGCACAACAAAGCCGATTAAGGCTGCAACGACTGGACTCAATAACCCCAGGTAAGAAACGGCGCTAGCTGTGAGCTTATCAATCCCCCGAAACCAGATGGCATAGGCTAACCCGGTGCCAATCAAGCCTAAGTAAAGAAAACCGAGCAGGTTGGTGTGGGTCAGTTGTGTGAAAGGCCCTTCAACGATCAGGGCGATCGGGAGGAGCAAAATGCCACCCACCATCAACTGCCATGCTGTAAATACGAGCAGGGGCGCGGGTCGCTTCCACCGTTTCGTGAGAATTGTGCCTAAACCCATGGAAGCCGCCCCAATAATTGCAGCGGCAACCCCTACCCCATCTAAACGAGCCGCCGGACTTAGCACTAATAGCCCAACCCCGACAAACCCCGCGATCGCAGCTACAACGGCTCGCTTAGAGGGTTTTTCGCCAAAGGCCAGCCAGGAAAAAAGCACCACTAACAAGGGCTGAACGGCACCCGCTGTTGCCGCTACACCACCGGGAAGACGATAAGCCGCGACAAACAACAATGCCTGAAAAATACCAATATTGAGGCAACCCAACACCAACATGCGCCACCACCAGATGCCATGGGGTAACTGGCGAAACCAAAGTGTAATCAATGCCCCGATTGGCAACGCTCGCAAAGCCGCAACCAACATGGGGTGATTGGCAGGTAGCAGCTCAGTTGCCACAATGTAAGTGCTGCCCCATGCGATCGGCGCTAGAGCCGTCAGCAACACATCGGAACGGCGAACACTGGCTGTCTTCATGGTAGTTATCTTGAGGTGAAGAAACTTTCTACCCAGACTATATCATTTATTTTGATGTTAAGATAATTGATGTCAAGAGGTTCTGCGTTTGCCTGAAATAAGAGACGTTATGCCCCACATCATCATCGTAGGATCAGGCCCCACAGGTGCTGCTCTCAGTTTGTTGCTGGCAAAACATAGGATTGCCGTTACCCTGGTTGAAGCCGCAAAAGATTTTCACCGGGTGTTTCGGGGTGAGGGGTTAATGCCGAGCGGGCTGGATGCGCTAGCGCAAATGGGGCTATCGGAAATCCTCGATCGCGTGCCCCATCGACCGTTAGCCGCGTGGGAGTTTATTCTCGATCAGCAGCAACTCTTTCGGGTTGATGAGCCAATGGGGTCAAAGCAACCCTGCACGCTGGTTTCTCAGCCACCCCTGTTGGAGGCGTTGATGGCTGAAGCAAGCCAATATCCTGACTTCCGCTTGATGCAAGGCATTGGCGTGAAAGATTTAGTTTGGGAGAACGAACGAGTAATCGGCGTAAAGCTAAGCGATGGTCAGACAATTACAGCCGACTTAGTAATTGGCACAGATGGTCGCAACTCAATTGTGAGACAACGAGCTGAGTTGCAGCTAGTCAAACAACCGAACGAAATTGAAGTGCTTTGGTTTAAGCTAGCAGCGCATCCCAAATTTATTGAAGAGAATATCTTTTGCACGATTTTAAGTGGTGATCGCGGCTTTAGCGTATTTCATGGCGCGGAGGCGGGTAAGCTGCATCTGGCCTGGGTGCGATCGCCCGATGAACCTGCTGATTGGCAGCAAACAAACTGGCCTGAAACCTTTGCCGCACTCTCTCCACCCTGGCTAGCCCAGCACTTTAGGCAAGTGGCTGACACAATTGAGTCGCCGATTCGGTTATCGGTTGTTGTTGGACGTTGTCCTCAATGGTACCGTCCGGGCGTGTTGCTATTAGGCGATGCGGCTCACCCTATGTCACCTGTCCGCGCGCAGGGCATTAATCTGGCTTTACGGGATGTAATTGTGGCAGTGAATCAACTGATTCCGGTCTTAAAAACGAGCAGCAATGAATCTTCACTGGATGCAGCGTGCGCCCAAATTCAAGCGATTCGAGAGCCAGAAATTATGCGTGCCCAACACCTGCAAGCAAAAGAAGCGCAGCAAGGTGAGTTGCTCCGCAAAAATGCCTTGATTCGAGCGATTCTCGTGCGACTTGCGCCGATGCTGCGGGGAGGGCTGCGATATAGTTGGCTCAGACGGCAAAGTGAGTTGCGAGAAGGCGTTACCGAAGTTAAGTTAATCGTTTAAAGCCTACTTTTAGATAGCGCAGAGAGTCAAAATGCCCTACGTCAACATTCAAATTACTCAAGGTGCGACGAGAGAGCAAAAAGCGCAACTTGTTAAAGAAGTGACTGATTCACTGGTGCGAATTTTGGGGAAGAAGCCAGAGCATATACATATCGTGATCCAAGAGATCGCTGAAGAAAATTGGGGCTTCTCAGGTTTGTTGACCGATGACTGGAAGCAGCAACAATCTCGAAGCGAGTAGGTTTGTCGGGGCGATCGCCCATAGCCCCAGAAAGCGATGAAGCACAAGTTGAAACGACTGAATGCAGCTGATTCAATTAGTCGAGTCTTTCAAAGCAACCGCGATCGCCTAGTCGAAGTAGAACAGGGTCACGATTTTGCGTTGTTCTTCGGCTTCTTTGCAGGTGTTAAGCAAGATGCTGCTGTCGTGGAACGCAAAACAAATGAGCTGCTGACACCGAGAAATAATTTCCTGGTTGCAGATAGTACTCGCTTCTGCCAGCGACAGCGTATCATTCTCTGGATTCTCAACCAGGTGCATCACTTGCTCAAGTTGATCGCGTGATTCGCGCGGTTGCCGCTCTAAACTTTGCGGCAAAATGACGGTCAGCAAAGACGGATCGGCTCGTAAGGCACCACGAATCGCCGCAAAATTTGTCCCTGTTGCCCCAGAGGTAATCAGACGGTTCCCCTCTAAAACGAGAGCATAGCTCATGATTTCAATTAAGTTTTGATGGGTAATCGGGACGTGACGCGACCCCAACAAAGCAATACGTTTGGAACCTGTCTGCTGAATGGTGGCAAGTTCCTGTAAAAAGTCGTCAACTCTGGGTAGATTGATGGACTGGCTCAACGAAGGTCATAGCTCTGGACAACCCCGCTATTTTAGCAAACCGTATCCAAGTTTTAGCGCATGAGTTACTAGCTTGTTGGAGAGTCGAGTCGAGGTTGGTGCTCTAAATAGGCGATCGCCTCCTCGCACCACGCGATCCAACTTTCTTCTTGACGAATGCCACAGCGCAAAGTGAGATAGACCAATTGGTCGTGCCGATCTAGCTCAGCGGGTTTGGCAAAGTAGCTGGCCTCAATGTGTCGGTAAACCGAGAGTTGCTGTGTGTGCTCTTGCTGATAACGTCGCACTTCGGCGAGCAAAACGGCGGTTTCCACAATTTGCCCCGCGTAAAGTTTGACCAAAATATCTTCTTTGGTCGGGTTTAACTCTGATGGTTTGGCGATCCACTGGCGCATCTCAGTCTCGCCGCTGGTGGTGACTGAATAGATTTTTTTGTCGGGGCGTCCGTCTTGATGAATCGTCTCAGTGCTGAGCCAGCCTCGTTCTTCCATGCGGGTTAACTCGCGATAAATCTGCTGGTGGGTGGCGTGCCAAAAGAACCCAACCGAGTTGTCAAACTTCTTGGCTAGCTCGTACCCGCTGGCAGGGCAGTGAATCAAACTCGCCAAAATCGCGTGAGAAAGCGCCATCACACCACCCAAAAATTTGCTGTTGAACCTATTCATATTTTTGCATATTCCGCTCTTGACATATGCAAAGAAGTGCATATACTGGATTTGTATTCACTTAATTGAATATGCAATAAAGTGTATTAGTCCCTTCTTGCAGGAGAAACCGCAATGGCAATGGCAACGAAACCATTTTTCTATCGGTCTTTTAGAACTCGATCGCTCAGCTGGCTTGATCTGAACTGGCAGGAAGTACGAAAAGCTTATGCTGTGTTTATCAACGATCCGTCGCAGGGCATTCTGCACATTCTCGCGGCAGGGCGCGGCAGTCGCTGGCAAAACTGGGTCGAGGCTCGTTTGGCGCGTCAGGCTGAGAAATTAGCAGGGCAACCGATCGCGATCGACCTTGAGACTTTAAGACAGTTGCCTGAGACAACTCTAGGAGGGGCTTATGCCGCTCATATTTTGGGTCACGGTTACGATCCAGAGGGGTTTGTCACGGTTGAGTCGCGTGATTCCTGGTTGCAGCGACGCATGGCAATCTCGCACGACATCCACCACATTTTGACGGGGTTTGACAGTTCGCCTGTGGGGGAGTTTGGGCTGGCGGCTTTTGTCTGGGTGCAGTACCGTGATTTGTTGAATTTGTTTGTGCTGTCGCATGTGCCCTGGTTTATGGTTGGGCATCCTCATTTGATTGGGAAGACGGTGAGAGCCGTAGTGCAGGGGTGGCAGATGGGGCAGCAGAGTCAACCCGCGATCGCCTACCCATTTGAGCAAAACTGGCAGACGCCTGTGACGGAAGTGCAGCGCGAGTTGGGAATTGTCGGTTAGTGGGGAAGGCTGGATATAATAGATGCAGCAGTGCTTAAGGATCGCGGATTAAATAAGATCGAATATTTAGTCTTCTGGAGGGGCGAACGGCCGTTCGCCCGTACAAGCAAATATCGAAGTTATTTAATTCTTGTTCCTAAGCACTCTACGCTTCTTCTAAAAGGGTGTCTTCAAGGTTAGCCCCATCGAAAATGGCGTTAGCAAGGTAGGCGTAACTCAGGTCGGCTCCTCGCAGGTTAGCCCCTGTCAAGTTGGCGTAACTCAGGTTGGCGCGTCTCAAATTGGCACCACGCAAGTTAGCCGCTTGCAAGTCGGCATGTTGCAGGTTGCTGTCAGTAAAGTTAGCCCAAGAAAAGTCTGCTCTTTGCAAGATAGCAGCTTGCAGATCAGTTCTTACTAAAAATGCACCTTTAGCTTGAGTTTCAAGCAGGCGTGTGTGGCGCAAATTACCTTTGTAAAGGTGAGCATCCGTCAATTCTGCCCGATAAAGAATCGCATAACTGAGGTTTGCTTCTGCTAAATTTGAGGCGATTAAAATAGCTTGACTCAGGTTAGCACGGCTTAAATCGGCTTGACTCAGATCAACTCGACGCAGACAAGCGGCAGTTAAATCGGCTCCGATTAGATTGGCATGGCTCAAATCGGCGTTGGTCAGGTCAGCCCCGATTAAGCTTGCCCCCATCAGGTGGGCCTGGCTCAAATCTGCCTCTGCCAGTCGAGCGCCAACTAAAATGGCACAGTCTAACTCGGTCTGGTGCAGGTCGGCAGCCGTTAGGTTGGTTTGAGTTAGGTTGGCTTTGCTAAGCAGCACTTTTGCTAGCATCGCTCCACTCAAGTTAACAGCCCACAGATTTGCCTCGGTTAAATCGGGCTGGGTTTCATTTTTTTCCGTGCGCCAACGGTTCCAGGCGATCGCCCCTTGTCGTAGTTGCTCTAGATGTACTGAGTTCGCCATTGCCGACTTAGTCCCTATTCGCGCCGACCCGCTAAGGATTGTTCGCGTCCGCCAAGTGCTTCCATTGCACCCAAAACAGCGTGAGATGCCGCGATAATGTCGCGTTCTTCACCCCCTAGATACAACCGCCCAAAACTACCCACCGATGAGATTTGCAGAATGTTGATTAGGGCTGCTTTTTCGGCTTCATTCGCGGCGAGAGACGCATAGGCTGCTGGCTCTACCTCAAAGACGTAAAGCGTTTGCCCAGACATAATCATTTGGCCGCGACGGTTGCGGTTAATTAACTGCGAATGGTGCGGGTCAATATTGCGGATGATCTGGCTGGAGAGAACGCGTGGTTTTAGCGCATCCTGGCGACGCACGCCCAACGCATCCAAAATGGCCCTGCCTGCGGCTTGCACTTCTCCCTGGTTGGTTGAGTGTAGCTCTAGCAGACCATACAAGCGCTCAACCACTAACACGCCAGGACGCACAACAGCAGCTTTCAAAGCAACATCAGTGATGCGGTTAATCTCAATGCCGGGTGAAACTTCAACCCAGAGTGAGGCATCTCCTTGCAGGGGCAAAAAGCCCAGGGCTACTGTGCCTAAGTAGGCAGCATGCTGCGGTTGCAAACGATCAATATATACGTAGCTGCGAAGGTCAATACCCACGGGTCACTTATTAGGACAAAACGCCCCTAGTATACGGTGTTACGATGGCACCTGACCAGAACAAGCGATCGCGCACACCGAAAATCTAAGGTCTTCAAAGTAAGATTAACCTAGAAGAAAAAGCAAATCTCCATTCCCTTAGATAGAAAGGAGAAGCGAATTGGTGGCAGGTGCAACGGCAGCCAAGTTTATTTGTTGGGCACTTTTAACAGGTGACGTTCGTTTTAGATCAAGGAAAGCGCTGTTATGAGATCGCAACCATCGGGTCCATTTAAGAGCCGTGCCCTGAGTGGGGCCGTGCGATGGGCGCAGCGATGGTGGCATCGGGGGCAAGTGGCTTGGCGCACGACAAAGCAAGTCACAGGCTGGACGGCACAAATTCTGGTCTACCCCCTCTATGCGGCATTTCAGGCGGGACGGTTGGTGCGGTTGCGGTTGCAGCAGGCCCGCGAGACAAATCATGCCCGTCAAAATCGCTTGTTAGAAGACGTGGATACCGGGCAGTTCGTGACGCAAGAACTGTCGCCTCAAAGTGATCACGTGGTGCAGCGATTGCTAACAGTTGTGCGAAAGGTAGTGCTGCCGCAACTTCCGGGCTGGCAAGAAACCCCGATTCTAAATGGCTCTGACGTATGGATTGGCGATCGCCGTTTGTTGGGTACGGCTGACCACTATCCCCTGGCAGAATCGGATCCAGCAAACCCTTTGGTGCAAGCAACCGCCGCGATCGCTCAGTCGAGTCTGCCTGTTGGGACGATTCGGGGGTTGGCGAGTGTGATTTGCACGCGATCGCTGGTGCTGGTTTCTGACCAAAATACGGTACTGGATATTTTGACGCCAACTCAGCAGGCGTGGCTGCAAGAAGTGATCGCCTGGGAAGTGGTGCATTTTGTGCGCGTGCAACGATTACGTGATTCGCTCAAACGGTTGGCGTGGATTCCTCGCCCAGATGAGGGTGCGCCCTGGTGGGTGCGCGGGTACTTGCGCCTGATGGCGTGGATGGCATCGACCCCCGTGGCGATCGCGGCGAATCTTTTTTATGAAGTTGAAGCCCAAGCCTATTTGGCGGCTGAGGCAGAGATGTTTGACTCGGTTGGGAAAACGCAGTTGCAACCAGATCGGCTAGTGGTGCGCCCCATTCTGACTGAATCACCTGTCCCCCTATCGTCGCAGATCGAGATTGTGCCCACAGTTCGCCATGCAACGCAGCTAGAAAAGTCCGGTCAAGCGACGATTGAACGGGGTTTAGCGCGATCGGACGACTCCGACTACATCGAAACTTCTGTTTCTCTAGTAGGTTACGTGCAGTCACCGTTTGAGCAGTTTTTGCGCTGGGTAGATCGTTGCCTGCTCTGGGTCGAAGGTGTTTTTACAAAACTCTGGCAGCGATTTCAGGCTTGACAGAAGCATCCTAAAAACAAACGTGTTGCGCGGAACACTCTTGACTGCAGACCCGTCAAGAAACTCGGTTTTGGGGTATTTTGAGTGTCAGTTTTGCTGCTTAATCTGGAGCGGATAAATAGCGAAGCACGAAAATAATCCAGCAATTCTCAGTATGAGAATAATTCTCACAAAAATATTCATTTTGAACAGCTATCAATGGCTGGAATACCCATTCTGCCGTTCATAAAATTGAGCGCACAAGCCTTTAGAGGCTCTGACTTCAGTACAAATGTTTCAAAATGAGAATTGCTGAAAATAATCCGCTTTGCTGCTGCTCCAATGATTCTGGGTATGGGTCTACCTTTCTAATAGATGTGCTTCCAGGTTGGATCAAAAGGGGGGATTGTTTTCTGTATGATGATTAAAAGTCGTTTGACAATCTCCTTGTCAACATCCGATTACCAAAACTGCCTGGAGAATTTTGTATGCTCACGCTCAAAATCGCTGTATATATTGTTGTCAGCTTCTTCGTTCTGCTATTTATCTTTGGTTTCTTGTCTAACGACCCATCACGTAACCCAAACCGCCGTGATTTGGAATAGGCAAAATTATCTCTAAAAAGTTTAATTGGAAGGGGCGATCGCTGAGATTTGCCCCTGTTTTTGTGGTGTGTAGATTCCTTCTGTTTGCATATGCCCTACCCGGCTGTTCCACCTGAAACGCCTGCTGTTGTCGTTGCCGCTGAATGTGAAATTCGTAAGTGTGAGGCCAGCCGAGCCGACTCATTTAGCCACGCGATCGCCCATCAGTCCCCACCAGAGCGGCTGCCACCCGAACCCAGTCAGGTTTCTGCGCTCGTTAAACAGGCCCAGCAAGCGCGTGCATCCTTGCTAAAACCGCCGCAACCGACCAACTCAGAGCTTACAGTCCAGCCTGTTGCGCCCATTTCCAGCCAACCTGCGGCACCTTCAAGGCAGCCTGTCGTACCTCTTGTGAGCCAGCCAGTGGCACCTTTATCGATGCAGCGGCCGCTGGTGCTGGAGTCAACCTCCGAGTCTCCCTTTGTTGTGACACCAGCGCCCAAAGTCGCTAGCCTTCAGCCTGCTGCTGCCGTTCAGCCTGCCACTTCAACCCCTTCCGACGCTGAAAAGAAAGAGATTACAGACGGGGTTTTGAAAGAAGTCCTCACGAAAGCATTTCCCTGGGAAGAATATCGCGCCGCACTAGACAATTCAGGGCTTGATCAAGAGGAAACGCTGAAGCGACTGGCAGCGAAAGCCGCTCGCAAACAGCCAATTAAGCCCTTTGTGCCGCAGTCACAGCCCCAATCAAAACTCAAAGCGATCGCCACGCTGGAATGGGGGCAATCGTTTCAATCTGCTCAGTTTATTCAAGCGCCCGGTGCGCCTCCCGATGTCTATATTCCGACTCCACAGATACCTGGTACACGCCCCCCGGAGCAGCAAATTCCTGTCGAACCGCAACCAAGCTCTCCGAGTCAACTGCCCAGCCATGTCAATCCCGGTCTGACGACGGAGGCGACTGAGCCAAAACCCAGACCTCAAGCAACTCAAGCCCCTACGCCGCCGACCAGTGGGCCACCCGTCCCCCCCGGAACGGCAGGTGTTCTAGAAGTCACAGCCGATAGTCAGGAATATGACAGCGTCCGTCAGGTGTTCACCGCAACAGGTAACGTGTCAATGCGGTTTCAGGGAGCCTTGCTCGAAGCCGATCGCGTGCAGGTGAACCTGGTCAATCGGCAGGCCGTCGCTGAGGGCAAAGTTTCTCTGGTAAGGGGAAACCAGATTTTGCGGGGTGGGCGCTTTGAGTACAACTTTGTGCAGGGGGTGGGTACCGTTCTGAATGCGAGCGGTGAAATCAACCTGGCAACTAGCTCGACTGATTTTCTGATTCCGCTGGGGAGTGACACGACGCAGGGAGCTTCTGTGGGACGGCCGCTCAGCGATCGCCTCCGCGATAACCAGCCGCAAACCGTGCAGGGCGGCACTGGCGGATTCGGGATTGTTGTTGGCGGTGGGCGTGATGTGCCCAATTTGCCGGGTGCAACTGCTGAAGGGGGGCAGTTGAATCGCTTGCGATTTGAAGCCGAGCAAATTGACTTTACGCCAAGGGTCTATACAGCCACCAAAATTCGGATTACGAATGACCCCTTTTCGCCGCCAGAACTGTTTCTGCGGGCTGAAAAAGCGACAATTACCCGCGTGAGTCCCCTTGTAGACGAAGTTGTTGCCACTCGCCCTTTTCTGGTATTCGATAATCGAGTTGCGATTCCCATCATTGCGCGAACGACCCTCGATCGCCGTCAACGCCAGCCTGCCATTCTTCAGTTTGGATTTGATGAAGACGATCGCGGTGGTCTGTTTGTCTTCCGCAGTTTCGATATTTTGCGATCGCCCGCAGTCAATTTAACCGTGACCCCCGAAATCTATTTGCAGCGCATGTTTTTTGGGGATGGTGGGGTGTTAAACGCCAACAGTTACGGCCTAAAAGCCCGCTTCGATGCGATTCTTAGCCCGACAACTGCTGCCCGTGCCCGTGCCACACTGAATAGTCTGGATCCGCGTGATTTTGACACCGAAGCACGAGCCAGCTTCCGGCTGAATCAAACTCTGGGGACTCATACCCTGGCATTTGAAGCCAGCTACCGCGATCGCTTATTTAACAACTCACTGGGCTTTCAAACTGTACAGAGCAGCATTGGCTTACTGTTTTATTCGCCCGTTATTCCTATTGGAAAAACAGGCATTAACTTGAGTTACCAGGTTGGTTATCAAAACATCACGGCGGATACCGATCAGATTGATTTATTAGAACCTATCCGCGACAACAATCGGGTTAATTTAAGCCGATTTCAAGGGGCAATTTCGTTAAGTCGGGCGTTTGCAATCTGGCGTGGTCAACCGCTGCCTGCCACCCCGACGCAAGGCTTGCGCTATACCCCTACCCCGGTGGTGCCTTATGTCACGGCTTTTGTTGGGGTGACGGGTGTGAGCAGTCTGTACAGCAATGGCGACACCCAAAACAACCTGATTGGCTCAGTTGGGGTAATTGGTCAGTTTGGCCGCATGTCTAGAAATTTCTTGGACTACACAGGCTTTAACATCACCTATATTCAGTTATTTGGTAGCGGTGAGTCGCCGTTCTTGTTTGACCGCACAGTGGATAATCAGATTCTCTCATTTGGGCTTGTGCAGCAGATCTATGGCCCGTTCCGGATTGGTTTTCAGACAGCGATTAACGTTGAAAACGGGGATGAAATTAGTACGGATTTTATCTTGGAGTATAGCCGTCGAACTTATGGTATTGTTTTGCGCTACAACCCAGTTTTAGAGATTGGTTCGCTGAATCTACGGGTGAGTGACTTTAACTGGAGTGGTGGCACCGACCCGTTTGAAGGAACCGACATAACCCCGGTTGAAGGGGGGGTGCGGCGGAACCGTTAGAGCGATGGCGTGCAGTTCAGGTGGTGTCAATGGAGCTGCCAACTGAGTCGATGGTTGCCTCTATAAGCACACTTCTTGCAAAAAACGTGGTAAAGACCTCCGTTTTGCTTCATCCCAGCTTAATATGATCTTGGATGCGCTTGCCCCCGATGATTTCATGCACGTGTGGCGATCGCCATTCTATTGTTGAGTAAGTTGGTTGAGCCTCGTAACTCGACGATGAAGGTTTAATCACTCATCTCCCTGTTCCATGTTGATGCTTCCTGCTCCTGTCTTCGCAGTTCAATTTACTTCACCTGGTCCAATTATTTTTGAATGGGGACCTTTGGCAATTCGTTGGTATGGCTTGCTGATTGCCTCTGCGGTCTTAATTGGTGTCACCCTGTCGCAAGCCTTGGCGGTGCGGCGCAAAATTAACCCAGAGCTAATCAGTGACCTCGCCATTTGGTTGGTGATTGTGGCGATACCCTGTGCGCGGCTTTATTACGTGATTTTTGAGTGGGAGCAGTATGCTCAACAGCCTGGGCAAGCGTTTGCGATTTGGCGTGGCGGTATCGCGATTCATGGTGCTGTGATTGGAGGCGTGCTTGCGGCATTGCTCTTTTCGCGGCTGAAGCAGATTTCGTTTTGGCAGTTGGCGGATCTGGTTGCCCCGTCACTGATTTTGGGGCAGGCGATCGGGCGTTGGGGTAACTTCTTCAATTCTGAAGCGTTTGGTGCGCCGACTGATTTGCCCTGGAAGCTGTTTATTCCGGTGCAAAATCGTCCCCCCGGTTTGGAGTCAGTCGCTTACTACCACCCCACTTTTCTGTATGAGTCGATCTGGAATTTGGCGATTTTTGCGATTCTGATTTTTTTATTTTTCCGCGATTTGCAAGGTCGTCCACGACTTAAAGTTGGCACGCTGTTTCTGGTTTATCTGGTGTTCTACGGCTGCGGTCGCTTTTGGATTGAGGGCTTGCGGCTTGACAGTTTGATGTTGGGGCCACTGCGAATTGCTCAAGTTGTCAGTCTGGCTCAAATTGCTTTAGGTACGGCGGGTCTGTTTTGGCTCTATCGGTTGGATCGGTTTCTGCCGGATATGGTTGCGCCGCAAGAAGTCTCAACCAGTTCTGAAAATTCTCGTCAAGATGAGTAAGATTGGAGATCGCCTGAGAAAAACGGCGGCGATCGCTCAGGCGCGTAAACGATAGGATGATCGTTTGCGATCAACTCTTTTTGGGCGCGAGGATAAATCAGAATGCCACGCTGGAAGTTGTCAACCGAATTTACGTTTGAAGCTGCTCACTATATTCGTGATTACAATGGCCCCTGTGGTCGGATGCATGGGCATAGCTATCGCGTCAGAGTAGAGGCTAGCGCTAACCAGCTTCATGCCTCAGAGTTTTGCCCGCATCCGGTGATGGTGGCAGACTTTAGAACCTTGCGTTGGGCCAAGCGCGATGTCCTCAAGGGTGGGCTAGACCACTGCGTGTTGAATGAGGTGATGCCCGAAGGCTACGAGACTACGGCGGAAATGATTGCCAAGTACATTTATGACAAGACGAAGAAGCAGTTACCCGATGGGGTGCGCTTAAAAGTCTGTGTATCGGAGACTGCCAATTCGTGGGCAGAGTATGAAGATGACTAAACGAACCATTGCAAGTCCAGTGATGGGCGTAACTTCTCCAGTGGAGCCTGCTACCTTGCCGATTGTCGAGACGTTTCACTCGGTGCAGGGAGAAGGTGTTTGGGTCGGTGCCAATGCGTACTTTATTCGCCTTGCCGGGTGTGATGTGGGCTGCCCCTGGTGCGATACCAAGCACTCGTGGAACCCCAAGCGGCATCCCCGGCAGGCGATCGCAGATCTGGTCACAGGGGCGATCGCGGCTCAGCCTGCTTTTGTGGTCATCACTGGAGGAGAGCCACTCATGCATGACCTGACCGAACTAACCGATGCCTTGCGCAGTGAGGGGCTTCGCATTCACCTTGAAACATCGGGTTCGCATCCCTGGAGCGGTCGATTTGACTGGGTGACGCTTTCGCCCAAACCCTTTAAGCCACCTCTGGCTGACAACTACGCCTATGCGCACGAACTTAAAGTAGTCGTTCAGTCCGCTGCGGATATCGCTTGGGCTGAGCAGCAAGCCGAACGGGTCATTCCTCAAACGATCAAGTACTTGCAGCCAGAATGGTCTGCCCCTGCCAGTCAACACCTCGTTTTTGAGTATGTTTTGCGGCATTCTGATTGGCGAGTCAGTCTGCAAACTCATAAATACCTGGGCATTCGGTAAAGGGAGCGATCGCCCCAGGTTGCGTTTTAGCTAGGGGCTTCCCTCTTAGCGTTCGTCCTGATACAGTAGGCTACGGCGATAATGAACACTACCTGTAGCGGCTTAACGTATTTTGGATGCCCAGATCAGCCTGTTTGAAGAAGCTACACGCCGGAGCAAACCTGAGCTAAATCAGATTCGCCCCGCAGATCGGTCTGCTCACAGTTGGTATCGCTTCGTCCTCTCGTATCCGCCTCATCTTGTTCAAGAGTACATCAGTCGCTTTGAAATCACACCGAATCATCGCCTGCTCGACCCTTTTTGTGGAACGGGTACAACCGTTGTTGAGGGCAAAAAGTTAGGGATTCCCTGTGTCGGGACGGAAGCGAACCCGATGGCATGGTTTGCCGGGTCGGTGAAACTCGACTGGAGCCTGGAGCCGAGTCAGTTGCGGGCGATCGCGCAGCAAATCGCTGAAGCCGCAGAAACGCAGATTAGCCAGCCTGCTGAAACTCTGCGCACGTTGTCCGAAGCAAGCCAAAAATTGATCCTGGCGAACTCCATCAGTCCCTTGCCGTTGCACAAAACCCTGATCCTGCTGGAGCAGATTCGGCTGGGAGCAGATTCTGTCTATGTGCGCCATTTGGAACTGGCCCTGGCAAAAGCCGTGACGATCGCCATCAGTAACCTGCACTTTAAGCCAGAGGTCGGTGTTGGCAAAACCAAACCGGATGCCCCTGTTGTCGAAGCCTGGTTGAAAGAAGTGGAGGCGATCGCGACTGACCTGGAAGTGTTGGGCAGTCTGAACCAGACTCCTGCGATCGTGCATCGTGCTGATGCCCGCCAAATTTTGAATGTGTTGGAGCCAGCCTCCGTGGATGCGGTGATTACGTCGCCCCCGTACCCCAACGAAAAAGACTATACCCGCACAACCCGTCTGGAGTCAGTCTTGCTGGGTTTTATTCAAACGAAGGCAGACCTGCGATCGCTCAAGCAAGGGTTGGTTCGCTCCAACACACGCAACGTTTACAAAGCCGATACAGACGATATTTGGGTTGCAAAACATGCCGAAATTCAGCGGATTGCCCAGGCGATCGAAGATCGGCGGATTGAGTTAGGCAAAACGAGCGGCTTTGAGCGGCTCTATCACCGGGCTGTGAAGCTTTATTTTGGTGGGATGGCTAAGCATCTGGCTGACCTGCGGTTGGTGTTGCGTCCAGGGGCACAGCTGGCCTATGTTGTGGGCGACCAAAAATCCTATCTGCAAGTCATGATCCGTACTGGGGAATTGTTGGGCGACATCGCTCAAGGCTTAGGATACGAGCTGGTTGGAATTGATCTGTTTCGCACCCGATTAGCAACGGCGACCAAAGAGCAGATGCGCGAAGAAGTGGTCTTGCTAAGGTGGCCCGGAAAAATGCCAGCAAAACCTTACCCCTTTAGTGACGAAGCACTCTAAAGGGATAGATGGGGTGCTTGGCAACGGTTAGTTTGCTTGTAAGCTGGAAGCGAGTTCGGCCCCGGTGTGATAGGTGATTCCGGCTTGTTTAAAGCGGCGGAGGGCTTCACCCAGGCGATCGCAGTCGGCAATCAGACTGATGCGCACAAACCCTTCACCGCCCGCCCCAAACGCATTGCCAGGGGTAACGACCACCCCTGTTTGCTGGAGGACGGACAAGGCAAAGTCGGTGGAGTTAATCCCAATTGGGCAGGGCACCCAGAGATACATGGTCGCTTTCGTTTTGGGGACATCCCAACCTAGCTCACCTAAGCCTGCAATCAAGAAGTCGCGGCGGGTGCGGTAGCGGGCTTGCACCTCATGCAAATAGACATCGGGTAGGCGCAGGGCTGTCTCTGCTGCGGTTTGCAAGGCGGCAAAGATGCCGTAGTCAAGATTTGTCTTCAACGTCCGCAAGCCTTGGATGATGTGGCAATTACCCACGACAAAACCGACGCGCCAGCCAGCCATGTTGTAAGTCTTGGACATGGTGTGAAACTCGACCCCAATTTCTTTTGCACCGGGGATCTCTAACAAGCTGGTGGGCTGATAACCATCAAAAGCCAGCTCAGCGTAGGCCATGTCATGCACGAGCAAGATTTCGTATTTCTTAGCGAAGGCGACAATTTCCTCAAAAAACTCGCGCGGTGCCGTCGCAGCCGTTGGGTTGCTCGGATAGTTGAAGTAAAGCAGCTTGGTCTTCTCGGCGATCGCATCAGGAATCGCAGCCAAATCAATCAGCCAATCATGCTCTGGCTTAAGGATCATGCTGTAAATCTCAGCTCCAGCAATCAGGGGACCGCGAAAATGAGCCGGATACGCAGGGCTGGGCACCATTACCACATCGCCAGGATTCACATAGGCCAGGGCTAAGTGGGTCAGCCCTTCTTTAGAACCCAGCAGAGGCAGGGCTTCACTATCGGGGTCGAGCTGCACACTGTAGCGGCGGTGATACCACTCCGTAATGGCACGCCGAAAGTTAGCTGTGCCCTCAAATGGCGGATAGCCGTGATTTGCAGGATTTTGCAAAGCGGTCATTGCCGCTTCCACAACGGGGGGAGGTGTGGGGCCGTCGGGGTTGCCCATGCCCAGATCGATCAGATCTAAACCTTGTTCACGGGCACGCGCTTTGAGTTCATCCAATCGCGCAAATACATACGGGGGCAGTGACCCCAGGCGATCGGCAGGGCTGAGCCAGTCCAATTTCATTCTCACACCTCGTCGTTAATGGTTAGGTTTGTCGATTGGGTTGCCACGCTGAGACGATTGGCATCACCACTGTCTAGCTTTTTGTCATCTGACCAGACAGGGGCGGTGGTCGAAACCATCGCCGCAAGTACGTGGGTTGGCTCAACCCGGAAAGGTAAATGGTGAATGTCGGAACGAGGGTTACAGGCGACTTCGGCGGCATGCTGCAACTCAGCTAACGTAACGTTGGCTAAGCCTAAACTGGCGAGATCTTTGGGTAACCCGATCGCATCATAAAACTGCAACAACTGGTGCCGTGCGGTGGCGGCTAATTGGCTGCCCTGCAACATCTCTTCGAGGCGAAGCTGCACCAGGATGCCGTAGGCGACTTTTTCACCATGTAGCGTGCCATGACAGGCAGGAATATGGGTCAGCCCGTTGTGAATCGCATGGGCGGCTACGGTTCGGCATTGTGCCCCACCCAGACCCCCAATTACGCCCGCCATCAGAACTGTTGCGTCTACCACTTCTTGCCAAGCTGCGCCACCTGGTTCTTGCAGGGCTTCAACCGATTTTTGCAGCAAAATGTCGCGCAAAATGCGGGCCTGCTGCACTGCGCCAATGATCAAGGTTTGCTGTGAATGTCCGCTACTGACAGAGGCTTCATACCACTTGGCGATCGCGTCGCCAATCCCCGCGACCAGAGTGCGTTGGGGAGCTGAACGCACCAGCTCATAATCCAACACGAGCAACTCTGGACAATGCGCCAGGGGGACATCGTAGAGAAATGCCCCCCGCTGAGAATAAACATTAGAAAGAGCAGTCCAAGCAGCGCAGGTTGCGCCTGAAGTTGGCACAGTCACAACCGGGAGCTGAGTCTGATGGGCCAAGAGTTTTGCCGCATCTAATGCTTTGCCACCACCAACGCCGATAATCACATCTGCCTGGTGCTGAGCCACCGCCTGCCGCATCTTTGCGAGAGATGCCTCACTGCAATCGGGGCTATAAGAAACGGGCGCGACCTGGCAAGCTTGCGCGGCTAACATCGGGCGAATCACGGTTTCAACGATCGCCCCTGTGTGCTTGCCACTCACAATAACGGGATGAGTTCCTAAACGGGCGATCGCGTCTCCTGCCTTGGTTATCACCCCCCAACCGCGTATCACCTGGGCAGGTGCAACAGCAAGAAACGACAAAGCATTGGTGGTCATAGGCTATAGCTTGGGTCAGAAACCTCTGGCAGCTACGATATTTCCCCGTCTGCCAGGATTGAACGTGTTAAATGATTATTATCGATGATTTCTAAACTTTAATGGATCGTTTAATAACTTGCACTCGTTCCGCAAAGCAGACTTTTAGGCAGTCGGCTTGGGCTTGGGCACCTGTGCCAAATTAGCCGTGTTAATTTCAACAGCTAGCTCAGGATCTTCTCGACGGGCGAGCGATCGCTTCACTTCGCCTAAAAAGAGCGGTTGGCTGACTCCTGGCTTTGGATGCAGCACCGTTCTGGCTCGTATCAACAATTTGCCATCATTCGCGCCTAAGCGACCGGGTGAGTAGAGATCAATGGCGGCCTGCCGTAGGGTGGCATCAAGCTGTTCGGCGGTGATGGGGTTGGGCACCGTGATCACAACTTGAGCTGAACCTGTGTCATAAACCCGGTTGAATCGAACCGCCCCTGGAATGCTGGGACGGCTATACAAAGCCAGGCTGAGGGCAAACAACCCAGCCGTCAACACACCAGTAAAGCTCGTGACGCCAACCATGCGAAAGCGAAAACCCAGTTTAAAGATCCAGGTAATGATCGTGATGACCGCAAAAAAGAGGGTGGCATAGCCAGCCCACTGGGCGGAAGTGAGAAATTGATCTGAAGTCATAGTGGGTATCGATTCAAAAGGCACTATCAGGAGCCAGCGAACAAAGAGGATGGCAAAGAAATGGGTGCAATTGTCCCCATTTGTAGGCAGGTGAACAGAAGCGTATGGTTTTCTACCGCGCTACTCTTCGAATAACCAGGCTTTGACTCGCTCCATACTCTTCCAGTCGGGCTTACGGGTCAAACCATCGGCAATGTTTTGCTCAATTTCTTCCCGTAGCTCAGCTGAAATCATCACAATCTGCTGAGCTACCTCAATGTGTGGTCTGACACCTTTTTTGCCACCGTCTAGCATCGCAACTGCCAGATTGACGCGTGCCTGGGGGTCTTGTGGGTTGAGCTTAACCGCTTTTGTCGCAGCATCGATCGCCAGAGAGGGCTTGTCCGTCAGCAGGTAAAGCCACGCCAAACAAGTCCAGGCAGAGCTTGCTTTTTTGGCGCGATCGCAGATGTCTTTGAAGACCGGAATCAGCGATTCTGGCGATTCTCCAGCCTTGTATCGTTCAATTCCTTGATCAAAAAGGGTGTCGATCGATTGTGTCATAGCCAAATCAAAAGGTTGTTGTCAGACATTCACAGAGATCTAGCCTAACAACGATTGACCCCAAAACATACCCCTAAGCTGAAAAGGATTTGCCACAACCACAGGTTTGTGTTGCATTGGGATTTGTAAATTGAAACCCACCCCCAATTAGCGCGTCGCTGTAGTCCAGCATGAGGCCATAGAGATAGAGCAAGCTCTTAGGGTCGCAAACGACTTTAAAGCCGTCATAATCGTAAACTTCGTCGGTGGATTGGATATTTGAGGGGTCTTCAAAATCCATTGTGTAAGACATACCTGAGCATCCGCCACCTCTGACCCCAACCCGCAGGCAGAGGTCTTTGCCTTGCTGCTCCCGCAACCGCGTAACATGACGAAGGGCCGACTCTGAGATTTGAATCCCCTGTTTCGGCGTTTGAGCTGTTTGCGTCATAACCGATAGTGCTCCTTATGTGTAAGCCGAGTGCTTAAAGTTGCGAATCTCCCTCCATCCTATCAAGAATCTTTTGGGTGTTAGGTGTGTCGTGTGATTGAACTTCACTAAAGCTGACCCTTAAAAAGCAGTATGGTAAACCTTTCATCGCTTGAAAACAGGGGCAAAAGCCAGGTTAAGACAGGTTGTGGATGAGATGGGCAAACGCCGGAGAAGCGGATGAAAATTCTTATGAACCCTCGCTTAAAAGGATGAATAACCATTGCTGTCTTGCTTGGTAGAGAGATCGGAAATTAACTTGCACAGTAATATGAGTATCTATCGCCTTTCGGCGTACAGGTTTATCCTGCTGATCTTGTGCTAAGGGTCTAACACTTATGTCTGGTTTTAATGCAACGACTCGACGCCGCTTGCTGCGTTTACCGCTGGTACCTAGTGTATGGGAGGGCGATCGCCGTGCCTTATCGCGAGGTGGGCAGGCAATGGCAGCAGATTGGAGTGGCGATGTGAATGCACCAGACGGTGACTGTATTTTATGGGTCGATGGAACGCAGGGCATTGTGCGGGCAATGGATGTGGTGCCACCCGATGTAGGTGCAGAGGCCGTCGCGCGGACGCTGTTGCGAGCGATCGAACAACCGCATAGCCCAGGAATGCCTGCCCGCCCGCAGAAAATTGTGGTGCGCGATCGCGAGTTACTGTTTTTCTTGCGAGGAGTGCTGCAAGGCTTAGACATTAATCTCGATCACGTGCCCGACTTGCCGCTAATTGACGAGATTTTTCGGGGGTTTCAAGACGCGATCGTTAACCGCCCGCCCCAATTGCCAGAAGACTTTGCTGACAGCCTCACAGCAAAAGCAATGGAAACCTGGAAGCTAGCACCCTGGCGGCAACTAGAAGATCATCAGGTAATCGCGATCGAGGTTAAGCATTGGGATATTGATACCTTTTACCTGTCCATCATGGGCAAACTGGGGATGGAGTACGGCATCCTGATGTATCGCTCGCTCGAATCGCTGCAACGCTTTCGTCAAACGGCTCTGCGCTCTAATGATTCTACCGAGGCCATGGAAGCGGCATTCCTGGGGCAAGACTGTTTGTTTGTCACCTTTGATTCGCCAGAGGGAGAGGATGAGTTCACGTTGTCACTCCCCTCAACTGAGGGAGAGATCGAGCCAGTGTTTGGTAGCTTGCATCCTTTAGAAGGTATGCGGGCTGTTTTAGATGAAGAAGAAGCAGCGGCTTTAGAAGCGAGTCTCGAAGCCCTCAACCGTTTTCTTAAGCAGCATTCTCGCAAGTTTGCCGGGGGAGAATTTCCCAAGCTGAGTAGTCGATTTCGGATTCCGACGCACGACCCCGACGCAAAGAGCGTTTATATCACGGTTTCCACATTGCCCGACATTTCAGAAGAGATGCTGGCAATGGGTGAAGAAGCTGAGGCCGAGACGGGCGAGATGCCTTACATTCGCGATGACCTGGTGCCCGACAATTCGTTTTTGAGCCTGGGAGTAATTCCCTGGGAAACGCTCGACTTGATTCGCAACGGGGCAGACCACTACCAGGCTGTTGAAAAAATTACGCAAGCAGGGGATGGCTTACCTGTAATCATGATTCAAACGTCGCGCCCTAAAGCGAAAAGCCTGATCGAGCAGTTAAAAGAAGCGGGTGGATTGAAGGGCATTTGCTTTAACCCTGGCGAAGATCCCTATGGCGGCGATCGCTACGATTTGGGGCTTTTGCAAGCGAATACCGACGATCTCTACCTATTTGGCGAATTTAATGAAGCCGATCCGGTGCATTCAGCAGCTCGCAAAAAGTGGGATCAACGCTGCAAAAAGACGAAAGGTTACTGTGGCCTGATAGTCGCAAAAGGCTTGACTGGCGCGAGTCGGGGCAACCCTAAATTAGGCGACATGATTGGCTTGTTTGAAGCTAAGGCGCTCACGTCGAAAGATTTGGGTTTGGGTACGCTACAACTCACGCTTGCGGTTGATTGGATGTAGCTGAATTAAAAAGAATGTCCAGCCATCAACCATTGAGAATACTTCTATCCAATCATGTAAAAAATTTGATAGATGGAGTTAAAGCGGGTTCAGACGGTTGCGGCGCGATCGCGCTATTCTGAATAGAGTTTTGAGTTACAGAACTTAACCAGTTCCTCCTCCCACGAACCCTATGAAGTGCATAATCAATCGTCGCGCTCAGTTTTCTGCTAGCCATCGCTACTGGTTGCCTGAGCGAAGCGAAGCCGAAAATCTGGAGTGGTTTGGTCCCTGTACGCGATCGCCTGGGCATGGGCACAACTATATTCTCTACGTCTCAATGGAAGGTGACCTAGACGAATATGGCATGGTGCTAAATTTGTCCGATGTGAAGCATGTCATCAAGCAAGAAGTCACGAGCCAACTTGATTTTTCTTATCTAAATGAAGTTTGGCCAGAGTTTCAACAAACGTTACCCACCACTGAAAATGTGGCACGGGTGATCTGGCAGCGTTTAGCCCCGCACCTGCCCTTGGTTCGCATTCAACTATTTGAAAGCCCAGAGCTTTGGGCAGATTACTACGGAGACGACATGGAAGCCTATCTCACGATTAGCACGCACTTTAGTGCCGCTCACCGTCTGGCACGGCCCGATTTGAGCTTTGAGGAGAACTGTGAAATTTACGGTAAGTGTGCGCGCCCGAATGGGCATGGACACAACTACCACTTAGAAGTCACGATCAAAGGTCAGATGGATCCCCGCACGGGCATGATTGCTGACCTGGTTGCGTTTCAAAAAGCTGTGGATGAATACGTGGTCGAACCCTTTGATCACACCTTCCTGAACAAAGACATTCCCTATTTCATGGAAGTGGTGCCAACAGCTGAAAATATTGCGGTTCACATTCGCGATTTGCTGCAACAACCCATTCGCGAGATTGGTGCTGAGTTGTACAAAGTCAAGCTGATTGAAAGCCCAAATAACTCCTGTGAAGTCTATGGGGTGCAACCCGTTGAGCCAACCTGGGTCAAAAGCGATCGCGAGCCTGTTCTCGCGAGCCGATAGCGCAACATCCTGCTGATTTGAGTCAACATAAAACCCCCGGATTTCTTGAGAGTCTGGGGGTTTCTTTTGTTCAGTAATACTTGTCAGTTGGACTTTAGCCTAAATGCAATTTTCCACTATATGTCAGGGCAAACAGCTGTTTCTGTCAGGGCAAACGGCTGTTTCTGTAAGGGCGAACAACCGTTCGCCCCTCCTACAATACGGTGTGTTTTTTGAATTAGTCCAAACTCCAGTTGTCAGGTAAGGGGCACGCTCCCTCCACCCAGAGCTTTCAGCGAAGGTTAAACCTTCTTCAGCCAGCTAAACATGGCCCGCAAGTCCTTACCCACTTCCTCGATTGGATGCTCCGCTTCGCGACGACGCATTGCAGTGAAACCAGGCTTACCTGACTGGTTTTCCAGCACAAACTCACGCGCAAACTGCCCTGTCTGAATTTCGTACAGAATCTTCTTCATCTCGGCGCGGGTAGCATCCGTGACGATGCGAGGGCCGCGGGTCAGATCGCCATACTCAGCGGTGTTAGAGATGCTGTCACGCATCTTCGCCAAGCCACCTTCAACGATCAGGTCTACAATCAGCTTCACTTCGTGGAGGCACTCAAAATAGGCCAATTCGGGTTGGTAGCCAGCATCAACCAGGGTTTCAAAACCCGCTTTAATCAGGGCACTCAAGCCACCGCAAAGCACAACCTGCTCACCAAACAAGTCGGTTTCGGTTTCTTCTCTAAAGGTGGTTTCGAGTACACCGGCGCGCGTACCACCGATCCCCTTTGCGTAAGCCATCGCGCGATCGCGGGCTTGACCACTGGCATCTTGGTACACAGCAAACAAGGCAGGCACTCCTTCACCTTGAGTGTAAGTCCGACGCACTAAATGACCAGGACCCTTGGGCGCAACCATGACCACATCCACATTGCTGGGGGGAACGACTTGGGCAAAGTGAATGTTAAACCCGTGCGCAAACAGCAGCACATTCCCTTCGCTCAGGTTTGGCTCAATTTCTTCTTTGTAAACCGTTTTCTGCACTTCATCAGGCAGCAAAATCATAATCCAGTCGGCCAGTTTAGCGGCTTCGGCAACTGGGTAAACGGTTAGCCCATCTTCTTTGGCTTTAATGGCTGACTTACTACCCGGATATAAACCGACGATGACCTTGACCCCGCTATCGTGGAGGTTGAGAGCGTGGGCATGGCCCTGCGAGCCGTAACCAATAATGGCTACGGTTTTGCCCGCCAATAAATCTAAGTTTGCGTCAGCATCGTAATACATCCGAGCCATGATCCGTAGTCTCCTTATGGGTTGCTTCGTGTCCCGTGCAAATAGATCATCCTATCAGATCACCAGCACCAAAATTGGACTTCTCTTTAGCGGGCAGCAATTCTCATTTTGAAACATTTGTACTGAAGTCAGAGCCTCTAAAGGCTTGTGCGCTCAATTTTATGAACGGCAGAATGGGTATTCCAGCCATTGATAGCTGTTCAAAATGAATATTTTTGTGAGAATTATTCTCATACTGAGAATTGCTGTTTAGCGGGTTAAGAATTGGTGATGAGAATAACGAATTCAGTGCAATGCTCTCGAGTCAACTCATTCGTGAAGCTAATTTATACTCGGGCAGAGTTAGAAAACGTGAGTGTTGAATGGTATAAAGAGCCTTTTGGCTTGGGATAAAATGTAGCTAGGAGGAATGACTACGCCTCAAATTGACCCAACTGTCGAAGACATTTACCAAAATATTGTTGACAATCTTTCATTCGGCGATCGCCTCCGTTTGGCTGTTCTGATTTTGAACGATCTGACTCAGCAGAACGTTGCCGTTATTGATGCTAGTGATACCTGGACAGAGCAAGACCAGCTTGACTTAGCTTCATTTTCTTTGCAACATGCAAACGCTCTCTTCTCTGGTGAGGAGGACATGACTTAGTGCCGTTTGCACCCGGTGATATAGTCACGGTTGATTTTCCTGGTGTCACAGGTATCAAACGTCGGCCTGCAGTCGTGCTGTCGTCTGCAACTTATCATGCCACTCGCCCCGATAGGATTGTTGGCCTGATCACAACTCGAACAAGCGGACTCGGCGTAACTGACTATGAACTGCAAGATTGGTCAGTGGCTGGATTACGGGTTGCCTTTGTTTTTCGCAGTTTCATTGTCACCCTACCCCCTGCTGCAAACTTGGTTTATGTCGGGCATCTACGGTTATGACCGAGTAAGCCGCGAACTTGAGTGGGCTTGAGCTTGATAGAATGGCGCAAGCGGTCACAGTTCTTTCATCACAAGGAGTCGTACATGATTGTCACCACCGGACCCCACATCGAAGGGAAGGAAATTGTGCAGTACTGCGGTTTAGTGGCCGGGGAAGCGATTTTAGGGGCAAACATCTTCAAAGACTTGTTTGCGAGTGTACGCGACATTGTGGGTGGTCGGTCAGCCGGGTATGAGCGATCGCTGCGAGAAGCCCGCGAAACAGCTGTGCGCGAAATGATTGAGCAAGCCCAGAGTCTCGGCGCAAATGCGGTGATTGCGATTGATATTGACTATGAATCGATCGCGATCGGCAGTGGCGGCAATATGTTGATGGTTTCAGCCAGTGGTACGGCTGTCAAAATTCTCTAGGGTGCTAGCCGGGTCGCCACGTTTCTTTCTTCCGTGTAACCAATAGGTCATCATTTCCCCCCGTCCCTTGACGGTAATAACGCCGCGTGGTTCAAATTCAAAGTCATCTTTAAGAGCCAAATAGGTTGACTCTGTAACTTGAATCTTGCCGCGCTCACCTTGAGACTCCATGCGACTAGCGATGTTGACCGTGTCTCCCCACAGGTCATAGAGAAACTTTTTGGTGCCGATTACTCCAGCTACAACAGGCCCGGTGTTGATGCCAATCCGCATATCAAACGGGCGGTCATGGTGCCGACATATGAAGTTGGCGATCGCCTCTTGCATATCCAATGCCATCTCGGCGACAGCTGCCGCGTGGTCATCACGGGGATCGGGTAAACCTCCCACCACCATGTAAGCATCACCAATCGTCTTGATTTTCTCCAGGTCGTGTTTCTCGGCGAGTTCGTCAAAGGTGGAAAAAATTTCATTTAATAGAGCCACCAGGTCACGGGGAGAAAGATTGGCTGACAGAGCCGTGAAATTGACGATATCGGCAAACAAAACGGTGACTTGAGTAAAGCTGTCGGCAATCGTTTGGCTGCCTTGCTTGAGGCGATCGGCGATCGGTGAGGGCAAAATTTTGAGCAACAGTTGCTCTGACTGGCGACGAGCCTCTTCGCGCTCAGACATAATGGCAGCAAGCACCAGGGCTGTAAAGGCAACAACGCAGATGTAGAGTTGTATTGCTTGCGCTGCTTGCATCTGACTAATCGTTTTGCTGAGAAATGGGCCGACCTTGCTGATCATGCTCCAGGCAGCCAAGTTCGTAATGACGGCAACTGCGACGGCAGCACCCGGTTGACCAAACCGCAGCGATCCCCAGATGATTAGCGGAAAGGGTAGATACTCCAGTGGGTAAGGGGCGACTTGTTGACGGTAGGGCGAGAGAAACACAAACCAACTGCCAGCTACCAGCAGGGCTACCCAGGGGAGAACTTCGAGCAGAAAGCGGCTACGTTTTTGGGCGATCGCCCGCCATTGCCCCAATGTCAAAAGCATCGGCATCAACGTCAAGATGCCAGTCACATTGCTGAGCCACCAATTTAACCAGACCGTGCCGTAGTTGCATTGTACTGTCGAACAGAGTAAGGCTCCTCCTAACGTGGCGCTCATGACGGGCGGTAAAAAAGCACCAAATATAAACAGACGCATCACATCTTTGAGTTTGCTCAATCGTCTGTCAAATCCGCTCCACTGCAACAGTGCCAGTGCTAACCAAACCTGAAGCGTGTCGATTAGGGCTGAAACCAAAGACGGGAGAATGCTTTGGGACACAGAAAGCTTGAACAGAAACGTTCCTAACCCAATTCCTGGTAGAAGGGATTTTCCAAATAAAAGGATAGCGGTTTGAGAAAAACCTGCCGGGAGCCATAGGGGAATGATGACATCCTCAATGATCGCGATGCTGACCATCAGTTTGATGATGCCAAACTGAAGCAACGTCATCAGGGCGATCGCCCCCAAGTAGCGCCAGGGATACTTCTGCAATCTCGAAATAGGAGTTGCACGGCTAGCAGGGGGGAATGCCATTTTGTCAGCAGGAAAAAAGAACAGATGAAAAGAAAGATATGTCCACCCAAACCGGGTGAACACTGTAATGATGTTGCGGTGGCTATGCTTAATCGATGGTTACTCGGCGCTCAGCCAATCACCCTGAATCTCGTTGAAGTCACCTGTATACACGCATGAGTGAATACAAATAATTGTTGGCTAGATAATATCTGATCAATCATTTGAAGATCAGCAACATCCTAGCTGATGGTGAGTGCAAAAAGTAAAAATCACTTCTGGGTTGGCTGGTTTTCTATCGCAGGCGCTTGCTCTTCATCAGGAGATGCTTGTGGCGATCGCCCGCTGGGTTCTTGTGCGTCTGTGGATGGTGAGTCTTGAGCATCGCTACCCGTCTGTGTTTGCTTGTCTGGTTTGGCTCCGTTAGGAGTTGCGGGTTTTGTCTGAGTGGGTTGCTGCCCTGATGGCTTGTTGGTAGGAATTTGCGTTTCTTTTTTGGGAGGGCGACCGACTTGCTCAATTTGAGCGAGAAAATAATCTTCGCGATATTTGAGTTGCCGCGCCACCTGAAGCCCCTGCTGAAACGCCGCGATCGCTCGACTATTTTCTTGCCGAATCGCGTAGATCTGGCCGATCTGGTCGTAGGCATTCATTGTGCCGTAGGCGTTGTAAGCCTCTTGCTCAACCGCTAACAGAAAGGTGTAGACCCGCAGCGCCGCATCCAGGCGATCATTTTTGCGGTAGAGTGCCCCCAACTTTTGCAAGGCTTCGCTGGCTGTGCCAAGCTGCACAATAGGTTGCGCTAGTTTGTAGGCAAGCTGATAATTTTGCTCAGCCAGGTCAGGTCGCTCGATCAGTTGATAATTGTCACCCATGCGAATTCTCAATAGGGGCAGCGGTTCAACCTGTTGCAAGGCTTGATAGCGCTCAGCCAACTGGATTTGATAGGCGATCGCCTGCTCCGGTTGTTGGGCTTGCTCGTGAATGTAAATCAGGCTGGTCAGGTAGCTGACTTCACTGGTGACATCCTGACGAGCTTTGGCAGAGGCGAGCAGTTCCTGATAAACTTCGCTAGCCTTGTCATAGTTAAACCAACTCAAATAGAGCTGCGCCAGCGTTTGGTTGGTTTGATCAATTTTTTGTACATCTTTCCGGGCGCGGGCATCTGTCAAAATCTCTTCGTAAGCCTGCACAGCCCGCTGGGGAAAGCGAATTTGTTGATAAGCTGCACCCAAAGCCTCTAAAACCGGGATCCGATCCTTGGGCGCGATCGCGGGTGGTTTTTTGTCTCCTGGTTTGGGAACGGCGATCGGTGGAGCTGGCTCTTCATCCTCAGATGTGACCTGAGCCGTTGGGGTTGGCGCGTCATCTTCCGTCGGTTCTGGCTCAACTGCGACAGTCTCATCTTCACTATCCGCCGCAGGTTCATCATCCGGTGTTGCTTGAGCGGCACTTGCCGGAGCCTCATCGTCATCTGACCCTTTGGAGATTGGCTGGTTAAGTTGGGCGGCAGGCAGCTTCGCACCAGATGCGGGTTTTTGGGTGCTAGCGGGCTTGTCTTCTGGTTCTGGCGGCAGGGCTTGCAGCAAAATGGCATCCAGACGTTCTGTAATCCAGCGAATTTCGTCGATCCGGTTATCGCCCCAAACCACGTTACCCACTCGCCCTAAAGCCTCGATCTCAGCAATTAGGCCAAAGTAGCGGCGCAGTCGTAATTCACGAAACCAGATGGGGTACGCCTCTTCTTTCCGTCCAGCAGCGTGCAAAGCGGTAGCCTCAGCATTGAGTGCATCCAGATCAGTTCTGAGTTGGCGCAATTCCAAGGGAGAAAGGGGGCGATCGTAGGTGGGAATGAGTGGATCTTTTTCTTCTAGCTCTAGGGGATTCTTGGGAAACTCTTCAGGATTGCTTGGGTTCGGTTCTTTTGCAGGTTTGGTTGGTTCTGGCTTGGCATCAGAATCGGAGGTGTCAGAGGGGGTGTCATCCTGAGAATCTGGATCAGTCTTTGGTTCAGAGTCTGAATCTTCAGGAGCCGGGTCAGTTGACTCATCTGTTGTTGCGTCGGTCGGGGATGCGGGTTTTGGGTCTTTTAGGGCAGGCTTTTCATCTGCTGGAGTGGTCGGTTCAGCGCTGGGTGTCGGTTTTTCGGATGCATCTGGGGTCGGCAGCGTCGGTGCCAAGTCAGGAATTTGCGCGTTAACCGCCCCCTCTCCCATCCCAACCATAAGCCAGGTGAGAAATCCGATTAGAGCGGTCGATGTCTTTTTGCTAGATCCCATGCTGAACCTCCTCCCAGTGTTTCGTCTGCCTTTGTCATTCAACCCCATCTTGGCATCTCAGAGAAGCGTAGATGTGAGAGATGGCTGGCTGTAACTCTTACGATTAGAAAACCAGTAAAGTCTGGCAAGATCTGGATACTTTGCTATTACTCTCTAGGTACGAAATAGCCTTTGCTGATAAACCCTGTTTCTGATTCGACCATAGGCCGTCTTCCTGGCACAATAGGCATGACTCATCCTTTGGCGATCGCCCTCTGAGGTACGAGCGTGGCAACGATTGACCAAATTTTAAGACAGGCGGCTAACCCCTTTGACCCGGCGACGTTTAAACCGGGTAACTTTTGGCAAGAAAATCCGGCTGTGAACCCAACGGTTGACACGATTCACCAGGAGGCGCTCGGCGCGATCGCGACGTTGTTGGGGCAGGTCAACGACGACCACAAAACGCGCACGCTGCTGTTGTTGGGCGATTCGGGGTCGGGGAAGTCACACTTGCTGGGGCGACTCAAGCAAACGCTGAATGCTAAAGCGTTTTTTGTCTATATTGGCCCCTGGGCTGACAGCACGTATATCTGGCGTCACATTTTGCGTCAAACCGTTGATAGTTTGATTCAAGTGCCAGAGGGGCAGCAAGAATCACAGCTTTTGTTGTGGCTCAAGAGCCTGTCAATCTTTCAGAAAAAGACGCTGATGGATCGACTGTTGGGCGATCGCAAAGCGTTTATTCGGCAGTTGCGCGAAACCTATAAGACCAGCATTTACAACGCCAATGAATTCTTTGGGGTATTGTTTGATCTACTTAACCCAGAGTTGCAGTTAACTGCCTGTGATTGGTTGCGCGGTGATGATTTAGACGAAGAAGATTTGCGTCTAATTCGGGTGAAGAATTCGATTGATTCGGAAGATGCCGCTCAAAAAATCTTAGAAAACTTTGGGCGAATTGCCACCGAAACGCAGCCAATTGTGTTGTGTTTTGACAACCTAGATGGCATTCCTCGCACCCCAGAAGGCTTTATTGATTTGCAGGCTTTATTTAATGTGAATTCCACAATTCACAATGAAAAACTACAAGGCTTTTTGCTGTTGATTAGTGTAATTACAAATACTTGGATTGAGAACTCCAAGCGAATTCAACCGGCTGATAAAGCACGCATCGATACAACCGTTTCTTTGCGACCGATCAACCTGACTCAAGCCGAAGGTTTATTGCAAGTTCGATTAGCCCATTTGTACGCGAAAGCAAGCCCACCACCACCACCGATTTATCCTTTTTCAAAGGAAGGGATTGAGCAAAGTTTTCCCGGTGGAAAAACGAAGCCGCGCAATGTTTTGGAACTGGGTCGGCGGCTATTTATTGAATATAAAGCAGGCAACCAAACCATTAGTGACCCCTACGCCATCTTCAAACTGGTGTGGCTCAAAGAACTGCAAAAAAGTGAGCAAAAAATTGCTCGGATTCGACAACTGGCCTCACCCGAATTGGTGCAAATGTTGCGAGAGGCGTTGGTTGCATTAGGGGCTGAAGACGTGCGATCGCGCTTTTTACCTAGTCCTAGCTATTTCATTTATTCCTTTAGTTTTCAAATAGCAGGCAAGGGCGATCGCACCGGCGTTGTGTGGACAGAAGAACCAAACTCTACCAGCTTCTACCACATTATGAAAGCCTGTCAAAAGGCGTTAGAAGTGGAGTTGTGCCAAAACTTAGTTTTTATTCGCGCAGAAAAGCTGCCTCGCAATTCCACCAAAGGGTATCAACTCTTTGCTGAGATATTTAAACGAGGAACTCATACGTTTTTGCTACCCAGCTTAGAGACCGTGCATCAACTCTTGACCTTCTACAATTTGTTGAATTCGGCGCGTTCAAAAGACCTGGTGATTGCGGGTAAAACACCCACGCCAGAAGAGTATTTTGCATTAGTCCGAGAGTCTCAAATTTTGCAAGAGTGTGAGTTACTGCAAGCCTTATTAAACCCTGCCAAAGTTGTTAAGAAAAAACGGATTATTTCAACGAAAAACGCAAAGCAAGCGGCACTCCCTGAAATTGATTTTGCGGAAGTAAATGAATTTCTTTTCAATTTTGTCAAAATCAACGCTTTTTTAGGGCTGCAAACGCTAATTCAAAATACACTAGAACAGTTTCCTCACATCGATCGCGCTGATGTTGAGAAACAAATTCACGAACTGGTTGAGCAGAAGAAGATCCAATTCATTGATCCAAACGCGCCACCCGAAGCTCAACTGGTTTGTCTCGTGCCGCAAGCCAAATAATTTTTGCTTTCATGCCTGATTCCATCAGTGTTACCAGCATTCGCGTTGCGTTTGAGTGCCCTCGTTTGTTTTATCTAGGGGAGCGGTTTGGAGCTAAGACAGTGTTTCAGCCCCCCGAAGCGCCCAAAGGCATTGGCAAAGCGTTTCATGACCTGGCGGTTGCCTTTGTTAGACTGGTGCAACACGAGCCACGCTTTCGCGACTTATTCACTCCAGAAGCCCACACGTTGCAGGCTGACGCGATCGCGCAAACAATGCAGACGTTGTTTTATGAGCAGGTGTTTTACCCCTATTTGCAACGGGCGATCGCGCAAGATCCGGCGCAGTCTGCGGCGTTGCTCCAGCTTTGGCAAGGTCTGCGCCACCTGATCCAACAAGGGGCACACCTGTTAATTCGCAATCGCCACTATTGCAGCCCAGCAGAGTTGTTTTACAAAACCTTTTTGGCGCAAGAATCGCCTGTGCAGTGTTGGGTGACGCTGCCAAATGGGACTCAACAATTGGTTAGAGGCAGCTTTGACAGCTTAGTGTATGACTTTGAGCACCATCGTCTCTGTGTGGTGGAGTATAAAACCTACCCCTCGTTTGACCCAGCTGCCCAGCTCGCCCAGGTTGCCCTCTATAGTCTGATGCTCAAAGAGCAAATTGGGGTGCCCATTGACTCGGCGTTGTATCGGGTGCTGCCCGATTGGGAAGAGTTGAGCTTTACCTGGGAGCAGATTGGCAGTGCCATGCAAGAGGTGCTGCCAACTCGCTTAGAGCAGATGCAACAGTGGTTAGCCTGGGAGCCAGGGCAGCCTGACCCACCGCCACCCACACCCCAAACGGGGCATTTTTGCCCCATTTGTCCCCAGTACACGCGCTGTCAAACCTTGTTTGCGGGTGAATCGGTGCTTGAGGTGCAATTAGATGAGCAAAAAACAACTCGGCTGGCAACACGCTCTCAATCAGTTGCGGCGGCAGAGCCAGAGCCATCTATCCCGACAGAACCAGATTTGATGGGCGATCGCCTGGTCGAAATTTTGCAGTCGTTTGGGTTAGCCGTGCAATATGCCGGGGAAGCGGTGGGGCCAGCGTTTGTGCGGGTGCGGTTGAAACCAGCGCCAGGGGTGAAAGTTAGCTCAATTTTGCGGTTGTCGCATGATTTGCGGGTGCAGTTGGGGCTAACCTATCCACCGTTGATTGCACCCCAGGCGGGTTATGTCAGTGTCGATTTGCCGCGCCCCAACCGTCACACCGCCCGCTTTGAAGATTATGTGACGACCAACCAGACGCAGATGCATGAGTCGGTGCAGATCGCGATTGGAGTAGATCTGGATGGCAAGTTGATTGAAGCTGATTTGTCAGACCCCAACACCTGCCATTTTTTGATTGGGGGTACGACGGGCAGCGGCAAAAGCGAATTTTTGCGATCGCTCCTGCTCAGTCTGATTGTGCGTCACAGTCCTGATCAACTCCAAATTGTGCTGGTTGATCCGAAGCGAGTCACCTTTCCAGAGTTTGAGCAGATGCCCTGGCTGCTTGCGCCAGTGGTAAAAGAGGGCGATCGCGCCATTCAAATGATGAATGAATTGGTGGATGAGATGGAGTCTCGCTACCAGCGGTTTGAGGTGTCAGGCTGCAATGACCTGCGAACCTATAATGCTCGGTTTCGCGATCGGGCACTGCACCGAATTGTTTGTATCTTTGATGAGTATGCCGACTTTATGGCCGAGAAAGATACTCGCACTGGCCTGGAGCTGAGCATTAAACGGCTGGGTGCAATGGCACGCGCAGCAGGAATTCATCTGATCATTGCTACCCAACGCCCCGAAGCTAGAGTGGTAACTCCCCTGATCCGCTCCAACCTACCGGGTAGGGTTGCCCTGCGAACGGCGAGCGAAGCTGACTCGATGATCATTCTGGGGGGTAAAGAAACGGCGGCGGCGGCGCTGTTGGGTAAAGGCGACTTGTTGTATCAGTCTGGGTCAGCACTGTTGCGATTACAAAGCTTATTCGCCGGGAAAATCAAACCCTCCTGGTTTCGGTGAGTTGTTTCCTAGGTGTCATGCGAGCGAATGCAAGCTACCCGCTTTGACAGATGAAGGATAACCGAGGTAATACCAATTCTTCAAAACTGGGCTACAGATGATTATCTGTAAGGGCGGTTCGCGAACCGCCCCTACGAGGATCTGTAAAGATGAGGCAAAGAATTTAGAAAATATCCGTATTGGTTTTCTCGGTAACGGCGTAGCGGTTGTGGTTTGGACAGAAAGACGAAATGACGTAATTCGGATCATTTCAGCACGAAGGGCAAATCGATATGAACGACAAAAACTTGAGCAATACCTCTCGGACTAATTGGGTCGCACTAGAGAGCATGGAGGATGAAGGAATTGATTACTCCGATATCCCGCCATTGACAGAAGCTTTTTTTGAGAAGGCGACTTTAACAATTCCTGCGGCTCAAGCACAGTATTTAGTTCAGATTGAACCGGATGTGTTGACGTGGTTTCAAGCTCAAGGTGGTGAATACCAAGCACTTATCAACTCAATCTTGCGTCATTACATTGAAAGTCAAGGTCAATAGCCAGTTGAGAGTAATGTGCTTGGAGTGGACTGACAAAAAATCTTGATTTTTGCATTTAGGCTCATGGTTTCAAAGCAAGCGTCATTGGTTTCGGTGAATAATCAACTCATCTAGCCCATCGCTTAAGTCTGGTGGCCCACCGAGCAAGCGACGATGCATTTGCAAAATAATCTCGTCAGGCACTTGCCGATCGCGCTTTCGGTTGCGCTCTAAACAAACATCGAGTGGCGTGTCAAACCACACTCCGGTGATGTGAGTGAAGCCGCAGTGACGCGCTAAAAGAATTAGTTTGCGGCGATCTCGGCGACGGGCATTGGTTGCGTCATAGATGACGATGCAGGCTGACCCAGGCTGACTGTGGGCGATCGCGGCCTTAAACTGCCGTTGGATCTCGTGCCAAATTCGCATCCAGTCGCCTTGGGTGGCTTCACTGCCAAATAGTGCCTCGCGGATGCGATCGGTTGAAATGAGTCGATATTGTTGATCTTGCTGGGTCAGTTGCGCTGCAAAGGTAGACTTGCCACTTCCGGGCAAACCAATCAATAGCAAGAGAGGGTGCTCACCCACAGCAGAGAGACAAAACAGTTACAGCCTAAGTGTGCCTTAAAACGAACAAGGGAGGCTATTTGCCCCCCTCATTTGCATTACTTTTGTTAACCAGTTATGGCAGGCTTAAATGATTTGTCAGATGAGAAAGGTGTTTCCAAAGGAATCTTTCTCACAATCTAAATAGGATCGCTATAACTAGATAATCGTGCCATCAGGAATCACAGCGCCCTTCAAAACCACGACAATGCCACTGCGAATGTAAAAGCCCAGGTCTTCGCGTTGCGCCTCTTCCACATTGTCTTTGTTGATGATACGAACGTTGCTGCCAATGCGGGCGTTCTTATCAATAATGGCTCGGCGAACAGTGCTGTCAGGCCCAATGCCTAAACTGGGAGTATCGCGGTTGTTGACTGGGTCACCAGGGCGCTCGACTAAAGGCTGATAATAGTCCGCACCCATGATCAGGGTATCTTCAATCACACAACCTGACTCGACGCGACTCCGCACTCCGAGGACTGAGTGATTGATCGAGCAATTTTTGAGAATACACCCTTCACTAATGATCGATTCACGCACATTGCAGTCGAGTAGTTTGCTCGGTGGTAAATAGCGATGACGAGTGTAGATCGGTGCTTTCTCGTCGTAGAAGCTAAAGGGTGGGCGAGGTTGCTGCGTCAGAGCCAGGTTCGCAAGATAGAACGACTCAATGGTTCCGATGTCTTCCCAGTAACCTGTGAACAGGTAGGCTTGCAGGTTGTGATCTGCCGAGGCGTTGGGAATGATTTCCTTACCGAAGTCGGTTTGTTCGGGCGATCGCTGTAGCAACCTCTTCAAGACTTCTTTCTTAAAGACATAGATGCCCATTGACGCGATGTAAGGGTATTGAGCTGCTTCGGTGGAGGATAGACCCAACACAGAGGTGTCTACCTGCATCGCTTTCAAAGCATCACCCTTGGGCTTTTCGCTAAAGTTGGTAATGCGACCATGCTCATCGATCTTCATCAAGCCAAAGTCAGAAGCGCGCTTCTGATCCATCGGCACGACGGAGATTGTGATGTCGGCTCCTGTTTCGCGGTGGCGTTGAATGAAGTCGCCATAATCCATCCGGTAGAGGTGGTCACCCGACAGAATCAGGATCTCATCGACATCCCATTCCATGAATAACCAGAGATATTGGCGAACTGCATCTGCAGTGCCCTGGAACCAGTTTGGGTTTTCGGGCGTTTGTTGCGCTGCTAACACTTCGACAAACCCTTCACTAAACCCTGAAAAGTTGTAAGCACGAGTCAGGTGCCGATTCAGTGAAGCTGAGTTGTATTGAGTTAAAACGTAAATCTTATAAATGCTGGAGTTAATACAGTTACTAACTGGAATATCGATCAAGCGATATTTCCCAGCGATAGGAACCGCAGGTTTTGCCCTTAACTTTGTAAGAGGGTAAAGGCGAGTACCAGCGCCACCACCCAAAATGATTGATAAAACGCGTTTCACAACATTCCTCCCGACTGCTCCCACCTAGATTCTGACGGTGGATGGTTCCCTTGGCAAGTGCCTTGAAAGAAGTCTTAGGACATAATTTTGCAAAAGATATATTGCAAGTTATTGGGTTAGACAGGTTCTATGACCAATCTAAAAGTTGTTAGAAGTCTGACACATCAAGCCTTCTAAAATTTCATTAGCTGTTTCAGGCAAAGTTGCGGCCATGTCATTTTCTTTTTCTCCGACTCAGCCACTACCGCGATCTCACGCCGAGTTAGAAGCGCTTGTAAATCACTGTGTGCAACAAGCAACCGCCCAACTGCAACAAGAAGTTGAACACCTGCGGCAGCAACAAGCAACCTTAAGGCAAGAACTCGCCACATTCACTCAGGCAACCCCGATGCAAGATCCTGAGCAATTTGAGGCCGAGGTTCAGCAACACAAAGAGTTGCTGCAGACGATTCTCGACAACATCCCCGTAATGATTGGCTACTTTGACGAGCAAGGTCGCTATCAGTGGGTCAACCGCGCCTGGGAAACAACAACAGGCTGGAAATTGGCAGAGCTACAAGAAAATGAAAACTTTTTGGCAGAGTTTTACCCAGACCCGGCAGAGCGCCAACGTGTTGTCGATTTTATTTGGCAAAAGCAACGCGAGTGGTGTGACTTTCGCATGCGAAGCAAAAACGGCACCTTTTTGGATACTACCTGGGCCAATGTTCACCTCTCCGATGGTCGTTGCATCGGCATTGGCAGAGACATTACCCAACAAAAGCGAGCCGATGATGAGCTACGAGAGAGTGAAGCGCGGTTACAACAAATTGCCGCTAACATGCCGGGGGTGATTTATCGCTACGTTCTCCACCCTGATGGGCGAGATGAGTTTACCTATGTCAGCCCAGGGTGTCGGGAAATTTGGGGAATTGAACCAGAAGTGGCAATGCGAGATGCGGCGCAGGTGTGGCAACGGGTTCACCCGGATGATCTCGAAGCGTTTCGCCAATCGGTCGATCGCTCGCTCGAGGCGATGGCAACATGGCGACATGAACACCGTTTAGTCACACCAACGGGTATCGTTCGCTGGTGTCAGGGCATTGCAAAGCCAGAACAACAGCCGAATGGTGAGGTGGTTTGGGAAGGCTTGCTGATTGACATTAGCGATCGCAAACGTATCGAAGCCGAGCGTCACCAGGCAGAAATGGCGTTGCAGCAAAGCGAAGTACGGTTTCGGCAACTGGTGCATACCTTACAGGTTGGGGTGATTGTCTACACCCCGCAATTGGAGGTTCAGCTTGCGAACCCCAAAACCTTTGAACTGCTCGGCATCGCCGAAGACCAGCTGCTAGGAAAGCATATTGCTGCACCTGACTGGCAAGTCCTTTATCCTGATGGTTCACCGTTTCCCGTTGAGCAGTACCCGGTGATGCAGGCGATCGCGACGGGTAAAGTTGTACGTGCGGTTGAGATGGGGGTCTACCGCGCCAAGTTCGACGATTGGGTCTGGATCTTGGTGAATGCCGACCCTCAACTGGATGCTGCGGGGAACGTCGTCCAAATTGTGACGACTTTTCACGACATCACCCCGCGCAAGCAAGCTGAAAATGCGCTCAAGCTTTTAAATGAAGACCTCGAAAATCGGGTCAAAGAGCGGACTCAGGAGCTACACGAACGAGAACGGCTGATTCAACGAATTGCGGAGTCGAGTCCCAGCATCCTATATCTGACGGATCTGGCGGAGCGCAGGATCATTTATTCTAACCGCCAGGTTGCGGCTATTTTGGGTTATACCCCGGAAGCGGTCTATCAGCTTGGTTCAGACTTTTATCCGGCGACCCTCACCGCCGATGGGTTAGCCAATCTCGAAAGTTACTGGGAGGGCTTTCTGGCTCTGGCGGATGATCAGGTGTTAGAGCGTGAGATCGAAATGCGGACCGCAACGGGTGAATGGCGCACGATCTTCTGTCGAGAAACGGTGTTTACGCGCTCAGAGACAGGCGCACCCCAGCAAATTTTGGGAGTTGCAACCGATGTTAGCGATCGCACAACGGCTGAGGCGGCTCTGCAACAAAATGAAGCGATGCTGCGCCAGGTGACAGACACGATTCCGGGGGTTGTCTACAAGTTTCAGGCGACCGCAGACGGACAAATGAAATTTGTTTACGCCAGTAAGCGGGCGCAAGAGGTTTTAGGGTGTACTCCCGAACAGATGGTGAATGATTTTGAGTTGATTTGGAGCCAGGTCGTGCCTGAAGACCAGGTTCGGATGCTGCGGACGATCGCTGAGTCCGCTCAAAACAAAACCCTGTGGCTAGAGGAATATCGCATCATCAAACAAGGTGAGTTGCGCTGGATTCAGGGGCGATCGTTGCCGGAAGTCGCAGAGGCAAACGATGGGTCAGTTACATGGACAGGAATTCTGTTGGATATTACTGAGCGCAAACAGGCCGAAGAACAACTCAAGGCTTCCTTAGAAGAAAAGGAATTGCTTTTAAAGGAAGTGCATCACCGGGTTAAAAACAATCTACAAGTGGTTTCTAGCCTGTTTTCGTTGCAGAGCCAGTACATCGATAACCCAAAAGTTGCGGCTGTGTTGATCGATAGCCAAAATCGCATTAATGCGATGGCGCTGATTCACGAAAAGCTCTATCAGTCCAGCAGCCTAGCGCGGATCGACTTTGTAGACTACATCCACAATCTAGCGAATAGCCTCTTTTCGTCCTACAGCACCGAGTTACAGCGCGTCCGTCTGCGGCTAAATGTGTATCCGATTCCGTTTAGTATCGATACCGCGATTCGCTGCGGTTTGGTAATCAATGAGTTAGTCTCAAATGCCCTGAAGTATGCGTTTCCTTCGGGACAGGCGGGCGAAGTGTGTCTCTGCTTACTGGCTCCCAAAATGGATCGGATTCGTCTGATTGTCAAAGATAACGGAATCGGCTTGCCAGCTGATTTTCAGCTTGACCAGATCAACTCGTTGGGGTTACGGCTCGTCAAAATTTTGACTCGCAAGCTCAAAGGTGAGATCACCATCACGAGTCAGGCAGGAACGACGTTTCAAATTGATTTTCCTTACCCAGGTGTGGCAAAAACGATAGTTTCAACTGATCCCTACGAGTGTGCGGAATGACGCGATCGCCCATCTCCTTACTGCATGAGAAACTCGTAGGTGCGTAGCAGTTTTTTCACCAACTTTGCGTGTTCGCGCACGACTTTGGCAGTGCTGGCTCCCTGCTCGGCAGTGATCACTAAGTCACCGATCGTTTCCAGCGATTTTTCGTTGATGGAGTCAATTAACAGCTCTGGCATGGTCAAATTTTCTTCTGCGATCCGCTTGATCGTCGCACCCGGTTGATTTTGCTCAGCTACAGCGCGCAACACTTCCAGCTCGTAGTCTGGCATCTGACCTAAAAAATCCATCCAGTCATCGGGTAACTCGTGCGAGGTTTTGGTAGTTTCAGTTGTGGTCGCCGTTTGGCCATTGGTTTGAGGTACGGATTGTTGAGCCGCTGGTGCCGCTTTCGCAGACGCGTTGGGTCTTGAGTTGGGTTTGTTGGGGGGTGTCGCCTGAGCCGATTGCGATCGCCCCTGCGGTTTGGCTTCCAGATCGGCAAGTTGGCGTTCTAGCTTATGTTTGCGTGTGGTTTGCTCAACCAGTTGGGCTTCTAACCGTTGTAAGTCTTGCTGCGCTCGTGTGACTTGATTTTGGTGCTGTTGCTTCAGATTCGCCAGTTCTTGGTCAAGCGATTGCTTTTGCTGTTGGCGATCGCTGACGTGTCCTTCGAGTTGGCGTAACTCGGCCTGCAAGGTGCTGACCTGCTGCTGCAATTGTTCTTGCGTTGCTTGCAGTGGGTGCGGTTGCCCCTTGCGTTGTTTTTTCGCTTCCAGAGCCGAAACGCTCTGCTCTAGCTCCGCATAACGAATTTCGAGGCGGTTTAGCTCACGTTTCAGGCTGTTTGTTTCGGCTTCAAGCTTCCGTTTTTGTTGTTTCAGGTCGCTAATTTCGCGATTCAGGTCTTCGCGGGTTTTGCGATTGTCGGCTAACCGAGTTTGCAACTGATTCAGCTCTTGTTGGAGCGATCGCACCGCCCCCTGTAAGGACTGCACGTCAGGGCTGGCTGGTTCTGGAGTCAATTCTTCCGGTTGAGGCAGCGCGACATCTTGCAACTGGGTCAGCGGTAGCTGGTAGTTGGGTGGCTCTTGCCGGGGTTCTGGTTCTTTAGGTTGAGACAGGTTCCAGCTGAGCGGCTTAATCGGAGGGGCTGGGTTGACCAATGGGGGTTGCGGTTCACTGGCTGGGGGCAAGCTGGGCAGTTCTTCGGCTTCTGTTAGTTGGCGTTGCCGCAGTTGCAACTGAAGCGAGTTGAGCGTCAGAGCCACGCGCTCTTTTTCTTCCTGCATGGCGGTGAACTCTAAATAGGTTTGCTGGCGTTTCTGTTGAAGGACAGCAATATGCGTCTTTAACTCTTCAAGGCGTTGCTCTAGGCGACGATGCCGGGTGCGATCGACGATCGCGGTCGCAATATAAACAGCCGGAAGGGTCGCAACCCCTGCACCCGCAGCGAAGCGTGGTTGACGACTGGCCGCCAAATGAATGCCGAAGCTGATGCTAAAGGCGACAACTCCGAGTAGTAGCCGACTGTTCATTCCTCCATCCTAATCTGGCAACCAACCTAAACCAATCATTCGTCGAGTTTTAGCTACCGAGAATGCAAACTCTATCCTAGCTTTCTCGCGATCGCAGCCTACCACATTCGTTCAAGTGCAGCAGGCGTAGCTTAATGGTATGCGCTCTTGGGCGCAATGGTCGGTTTAGTATCAAGGGGTACATCAAAATGGTTGTGCCATGAAGCTCAAACTGTTGGCTCGGTACAGTGCGCTCGCCCTTGCTGGCTGTATTTTGCTAGGGGTCGTGACATCACTCCTACCGCGTCGCTGGCAGACCCAGACTCAAGTGCCCAGCGATTGTTCTGAAACAATTTACGTTTCAGGTGGGATTTCTCATGTAAATCTCATCGTGCCAGTCAAATCGGTCGCATTCGATTGGCGAACCTCGCTCAACCTGCAGGATCTAGGGGCTAATAGTCAGGCGTTTCGCTATTTACAGTTTGGCTGGGGCGATCGCATCTGGTATGTCGAAACTCCGTCCTGGGGAGAAACCAACCTGTTCAGTGGGCTCCGCGCCCTCTTCTGGCAAAATCCGGCAGCGCTGTTTGTTATGGGTCATAATCAGGTGCCCCGTTACCCCAATGAAACGCTGAAATGCCTGCGTTTAAGCAAAGCCGACTATCAGGGATTGATGCAATTTATTGAGCGATCGTTTCAGACAAACGGGCAGGGTAAACAACGAATTCCCACCGATCCAGGGCGAATTGGTGCTTTTTACGAAGCAACGGGGCGCTATTCGCTGCTTTACACCTGCAACTCGTGGGCGGCGAGTGCGCTGCACGCAGGCCAGGTAAATACCCCCATTTGGGGCAGTTTGGCCCCAGCCGTAATGCGTCAACTGAGGAATGGGTGTCCTCCCTGCGAAGCGACGGCGATCGCGCCAGTCGTTCTACCAATGTTTGCAGAACAAAAAAGCACCCAAAACTGGAAGCCTGAGTAAGCTAATTGGCGTTGCTGAATGTATACAGGATTTTTGGATAAGCATCCCCATGATAGAGGGCGTTGTCTCCGATGGAGATGCTACGCAAACGCGAAACGTCCTCACAGAATTCATACGCCCAACCAGCAACGCCAGCAAATCAATCAATTGAACGAGAGCCAATAGCCTCAAGCCTGATTAAGCGCGCTGCAACTCGTCTAGCTTTTCAAGTACTTCGGCACTGTGAATGATGGGTCGAACACCTGTAAAAATAGCGCGTAAGTTACCATTCGGGTCAACGATGTAGGTGTGTCGCAGTGACATAGCCCCCATCAGTGAGCCATAGGCTTTGCTGACCGCGCCATCTTCATCGGCTAATAAGGGAAACTTTAACCCCTCAGAGTCACAAAACTCAGCGTGAGAATCAACCGAGTCCATGCTGATGCAGCAATTCTCATTTTGAAACATTTGTACTGAAGTCAGAGCCTCTAAAGGCTTGTGCGCTCAATTTTATGAACGGCAGAATGGGTATTCCAGCCATTGATAGCTGTTCAAAATGAATATTTTTGTGAGAATTATTCTCATACTGAGAATTGCTGATGCTGATGCCAAGCACTTGTGTGTTGCGCTCGATATACTTGGAGAGGTCTTCTTGAAATTTACGCGCCTCAACCGTGCAACCTGGGGTAAAGTCTTTAGGATAAAAGTAAACGACGACCCATTGCCCCCGATAATCCGTCAGCGAGATACTCCCATCCCCTGTGTTTGTTGGCAGGGTAAATTGGGGGGCTAACTCGTTTAATGGCGGCTGCGGACCTCCAAGAGTATTGGCTGGCGCACCCGGAAGAGCAACTAAAATCAGGGCTAATAGCCCGACAAATAATGTATTCAGGCAGCGACGGAAAAGCATATTCTTGTAAACAGTATTTACTTAATATAAGTTTACATTTATCCTCGGTTTTTTAGCATCTACAACTCAGCGATCGCGATTCTATTGCGCTCTAAGAATGTTGCCCTATTCTATGGATGAGGCTTCCAAAGAAATCACCCCATGCCGTTAACAATTTTGGTGGCAGATGACGACTTTGCTACCCGCCTGTCAATTGGAGATTACCTGGAAAACGCTGGATACCTTGTGCTTTTGGCGTCCAATGGTTCTGAAGCCTTGCGAATGATTGAAGTTTACCAACCTCATCTAGTGGTAACTGACATCGCAATGCCTCAAATGGATGGATATGACTTGATCAAGCAAATTCGCCAGCGGCCAGAGTTTCGGCTATTGCCAGTCGTGTTTTTGACTGCCAGAAGTAAAACTGAGGAGCGGGTCAAGGGTTACCAGAGTGGCTGTGATGTGTATCTCTCAAAGCCGTTTGAGTTGTATGAATTGGGGGCTGTTGTGCGCAATTTGCTCGATCGCATGCAGGTGCTAGAAGGTGAGCGGCGATCGCAACTCGGCAAGTCTGAAGGCGATTTGCCAAACTCAAGCTCTGGGGTGAGTGCCTTAACGGAAGTTGAGTTTGACCTGACCCAACGCGAAAAACAAGTCCTCCAGCTTTTAGCAGAAGGCTCTTCCAATAACCAGATTGGGGAGCATTTACATCTCAGTCCGCGCACGGTTGAGAAGTATGTCAGCAGCCTATTTCGCAAAACCAATACGGGCAATCGGTCGGAGTTGCTGCGGTTTGCGATCGAACGCCACCTGGTGCCCTAAATTGGGACTGGCTTTTTGCGTTATGAACGATAAAATCGTCACTTATAGCCCTGCCTATACGGTTGTACCGACGTATGAGTGCTTTAACCGTTGCGACTACTGCAACTTTCGGGCTGATCCTGGCACCAGTCCTTGGGTTTCTCTGGCGGAGGTGCGGCAGCAGTTAGAACTGTTGCGATCGCAGGGCATCATCGAGATCCTGGTTTTAAGTGGGGAGGTGCATCCGCACAGTGCGCAGCGGCGTGCCTGGGTTGAGCATATTTACGCGATCGCGGAGCTGGCTTTGAGTATGGGCTTTTTGCCGCACACCAATGCGGGGCCGCTCAGTCAGACAGAGATGGACTGGCTTAAGCAGGTGAATGTCTCAATGGGGTTGATGGTCGAGCAGGTCACTCCGCGTCTGTTACAGAATGTGCATCGACATGCGCCCAGTAAAGATCCGGCGTTACGGCTCGATCAACTCCGGCAGGCAGGTGAACTCCGCATTCCATTTACAACGGGTTTGCTGTTAGGCATTGGTGAGACTGCCGCCGAAAGAATTGAAACCCTACAGGCGATCGCGCAGATCCATCAGCAGTTTCGTCACATTCAAGAAGTGATTTTGCAACCCTACCGCCCCGGTAGTCGAGAAGCGTGGCAGGGCGAAGGTTTTTCTGGGCAAGCCTTTGTGGAAATAGTGGCGATCGCGCGTGAAATTTTGCCCGCTGACATTACGCTACAAATTCCGCCAAATTTGGTTGATACAGCGGCTGATCTGTTGGCCTGCCTGAGTTACGGCGTGCGCGATTTAGGTGGCATTGGCCCACGCGATGAGGTGAATCCTGACTATCCACACCCGGTTGATCACACGCTCGCGAGTGTGCTGGCAACTGAGGACTGGCGACTGATACCCCGCTTGCCGATTTATCCCGCCTACGATGATTGGCTGGAGGCTTCGCTCCAAAAAGAGGTCGCTCGTTACCGCCAGCAGCTTGCTTGTACGTACCATCACATTGCTTCAAGCTAGCGATCAGGCAAGACTAGCTGGCGATATTTTGCTGGGTCAGCAGAAAGCTTTTGAGCCGTGTGATCTGAGTTAATAAATCGGCGATCGCCTCATCAATGCTCTTCAGGCAAGAGTTGGTACCTACGGGGTCAATCGTCAACTCTTCTGTTAAGTGGTAATAGCTTTCAGCGTTGTGCAAAATCTCGTCGAGTAAGTCGCCCAACGTCAAATAGGTCGGCTGCATTGCCATTTGAGAGCGCCGTGAGGCTAGCAGTTGAACCCGCTCATACACATGCTCTAGCTTTTGTGAAGCCGATGCGACCCGCCCCACCTGCTTCTCAATTGTCTCAGTGGTTGCAGGTAGCCTGAGCCGCAGCCGCGGACTAATCGCCTCAATTTCTTGAAGCAGTTCACACAGTTTTAGATGTTGATCCATAGGAGATGCACAACCCCTAATTTCTTTGCGAAGGCAGTAACGAGAACCAACTAGCCCGGTCGATACGCTCACAAGTCAATCTGGGTGAGGATATGTTTTTATCTGAACACGGGTTTATTAAGGAATTTGGATGTTTAACGTACTTTTTACTTTGAGTTTACGTTTAGTCATCTAGATTTACACTTCTTAAGAAGAACTTGGCTGATTCTTCATTGCAAAAGTGTTGGCGTGACCGTGTTCCAAAACAGTCTTAACCCCTTATGAGTCAAGCGATCGCAGCTTAGGTTAAGGCTGCATAGATGGTTGAATTTGTAAAGGTGAGATGAACCCTGCTTGACACACTTGAGCCGTTTTAACGGGTTGATTGTGAGAAGGGCTGTTGTAGCCAGTACCTCAACGACAGCTAGCTTTGTTCAGAGAACACCCAATAACCTGTCGGCTGTTGGTTGGTAGTTGCTACACCAGAGAAATTGATTTTTCCTAAAACCAGATGCTGACCGTTACGATTTTGAGGGACGCCGACGGGGGCGAGTCCAGGCTGAGCGATCGGCTTTCTCGCGTTCGTACTCCAGCAAGCGTCCGTAGTAATCGTGTTTGCCCAGGTTCATCGACAAAAAGATATGCTTGCGCGGATTGCTAAAACCCTTGCGACTAAAGAAGTTAACAGCAGGCGTGTTTTCAGGGTCGGTATCTACCATCATGAAGCGTGCCCCATCCACAATCATGCGTTCAACTAGCTTATCAACGAGTAAGTCAGCAATGCCTCGTCGTTGAAACAAGGGACTGACGCCAAGCCACAGAATGTAGCCGTAAGTCCAGCTGGCTTTGCTGATGATGGTGCCTAAAATAAAGCCTGCTAACTGATTTTCAACTTGAGCAACCAGGCAATACTCTGGGTCGGTGTTGTACAGTCCAATTACTTCCCACTGATCCCACGTGCGGTAAATATAAGGATATAGGTCGCTGGTAAATAGGGTTTCTCCTAGATGAAACACTGGGGCGATATCATCTATATCCATTTCTCGAATCAAGACAGAGAGATCGGGTTTCAAAAGTTCTTCAGACATTGTGCAATTGACACAGATTTAGATAGGTATTTCTTGAATTGTCGTGAGATCAGGGATGACGGTGAGTTCAGATTGGGCTTCAGAAGCTGGGATGGGCCGATCGCACCGCACCGCAAAGTGGCAACTTGGGCAATAAGTTGAAGCGGTCGGCACCTGGGGAAAGTCAACTCCTTGATTGTATTGCTCTAGCCAGAGAGTGAGTTGGTCGAGTTGTTGGGTCAAATCGGCGTAGGTTTGCTCGTGCTGCTTTTTAGAGTAGGGCAGATGCAACTTTTGAGCTTCGCGATCGCCCGCTGCTTGAAAGAACCAATAGGTCATTGAGAGTTGCTCTGGTTCGTAGCCACTCGCTTCGGCTAAGACAAACAAATAGAGCCTGGTCTGCCAATTTTCAATGAGTTTGCGAGCTTGTAAGGGTTTAGGGTAGGTCTTCCAGTCGAGAATGCGGGCTTCCGCAAGCCCAGTAATCAGCAGGTCGTAGACAGCGGTGAGCAAGTAACCTTGAAATTCGATCGAGACACTACACTCACTCTGACGGTAGGCATCGGCCTCGGTTGGCACGATTTCTGACTGCGATCGCAAAAACGCCTGAAAGTAGTCCACCAGGGCGGGTTCTGCTTGCAACAATGGCTCGATATTTAAACCTAACAAGTGCTGCTGCATTAACTGGTGAAACTGTTCGCCTAATTGCCGCTTTTCTTGCTGATCGGCGTCTAAAGAGAGACCCAACTGCTCTAAATAAGTGTGTTGATATTTGCGGGGGCAAACGCTGAGTAGGTTGAGCTGAGTTTGAGACAGATGGAGGCGATAGGGAGAGACAACCATTGGCTTGCAGCGAGAAAAGGCGGGTTAACTCAACCTTAGCTTTTTGTCAGAACAAACACACTGCCTTCATTGCCGCGCCCAATTCGGAGGTCGCGATCGAGATAGGTAATATCAAGCCAACCTTTTTGATCGCGATTGGTGATGTTGAAATCTAACGCTGTGAATTTTTTGCCAGTTTCGATCTGAGCAATAAAGTCAGATGGTGAACGATACCCGATCGCCCGTTGCAAACCGACGATGGATCGCTCAAATACAACATTCACGCGTTTCTCAGATACAGGCGTAAACCGGGCAGCAACGCTCACAATGCCTTCTAGGAGAGGTAAGCCGTAAATTTCAGCGATATTATAGACGGCCGTTTCGGCTACACGAATACACTGATACACCTGCCCCAACTTGGCTAAGGGAATCCGCTCGAAGCCCAAAATGCCGCGACTGGTGGTGTAGAGTAAGCGCCAGTCACCCTCTAATAGGTCACTTGCTTCAACTGGGCGCGGGGTTGGGTTGCGTTCTTCTAGGCGGGCGATCGCCGCGAGAATCGCTTGCTTTTCGGTTTCGGTCGCGATGATGCCTCGATTTTTACCTGCAATTATTTCTAGTAATTCTGCTTTACCTAACATGCTGGCTCTCCTTTAATTGCACCGGAGCATAACGAATTCACTAATTTTCAAAAAATTCTTCCAATTCTTCCGTGTGATGATAAACTCTGGGTGTTTTAGATGAATAAGAGACGTATCCCATAAGATCCTGCTAGGATCCAAAAGCGGTTTAGGATAAAACAGTTCCCCTATGGGAGCCATTTTGCTCCAAAACGATCATTGTTCAATCTATCTTTCAAGCCTAACCTATGGTCTACAATCCCTCACTCCATCAAGAGCCTCGCAATCAGCGAGCCGCAGTAATTCCTCAGCAACGTGAGTCTTCAATTCTCGACTGGCTCGAGAACACAGGTCGGTTGCGTGCCCGTGAGACCACCGACCCTGACTTTGCCGATGATGAAGAAGAAATTGCCGATCTGATGGGCAGTGACGATAGCTCCTTTGACTTGGATGATGACGACGACGATCTCGATTTAGAAGACTAAAACGGTTGGCAGGTCGCGAAAAATGGCCTGCCACGGGTTATGTTTTGGTGTGAGGAGGAAAGGAATTAGTCGTGGACGCAAAGGTATATTCAAGTCGTTCGTGGAAGCTTTCGGGGGTGCAGTTACTGGTTGCCCTCGCTTTTGCGTTGGTTGCATTTGCTTTGGCTGCTGATGCCTGGGCAGGGCGCATTAGCCAACCCCTGTCTTTGACAATGCCACTTGTGGTTTGCACGTCGATCTCGGCAGCGCTGGGCTATTGGGCTGTGCCGATGTTAAGGGCACTCAAGTTAGGGCAGGTAATTCGAGAAGATGGGCCGCAGTCGCACCTTAAGAAAGCGGGTACTCCGACCATGGGTGCGATCTTTTTCCTGCCGGTGTCGGTCTTGATTGCGGTTGTCTGGTCGGGGTTTGCACCTGATACGTTGGCGATCGCGGCATTAACCCTGGCTTACGGCTGGATTGGTTGGGTTGATGATTGGGCCATTATTCGTGGACGTTCCAATAAGGGCATGACGCCCCGCATGAAGCTTTATTTGCAAATTGGCTTTGCCGCGCTCTTTTGCCTCTGGCTTGCGTTTCGTACAGGGGATGCGCTGACAACCGTTGCGCTGCCCTTTGGCGTGTTGCTACCTTTGGGACTTTTGTTTTGGGCGTTGGCGGTTTTTGTACTCACAGCTGAGAGCAACGCAGTCAATTTGACTGATGGCGTGGACGGGTTAGCAGGCGGTACAGTTGCGATCGCGCTTTTAGGTTTAGGAGCCATTGTGGCACCGACTCATCCGGATGTGATGGTCTTTTGTGCCTGTTTGAGCGGTGGCTGCCTCGGTTTCTTGGTACATAATCGCAATCCAGCTCAAGTCTTTATGGGCAATACTGGCTCGACGGCACTGGGTGGCGCACTCGCTGCGATCGGGTTGGCAACGGGGGCTTTATTTCCCTTGTTGATTGTGAGTCTGATTTTTCTGGTTGAAACCGTTTCGGTAATCATTCAGGTCAGCTACTACAAAGCGACAAAAGGCCCTGATGGTGTAGGTAAGCGATTTTTTAAGATGTCGCCTTACCACAACCATTTAGAATTGTCGGGTTGGCAAGAGACGCAAATTGTTGGCACTTTTTACCTGGTAAATGGTTTGTTGGTGCTGTTTGCGCTGATGCTCCGCTAAAATAGTTGAGACTTTTCTTGCAATTCGCTAGTCAGAGCATGACTCATGAAAACGAATCTGCTATGATAATGTCTCACCTCTTGGAGAGATGGCTGAGTGGTCGAAAGCGGCAGATTGCTAATCTGTTGTACGATTTAGGTCGTACCGAGGGTTCGAATCCCTCTCTCTCCGTACTTTAAGCTTATTTTCGATAAATTTTTAGGAGGCTGTCTTTTTTACGAAGACAGCTCTTTTTGTGCGAAATCCTTGTAATCTGTAAATCTGTGGAGATTAGATCCATTGAGGAGTTGCCCACGCATGAAGAAGTTTGCCAGTTACCGTCGGTTTAAGCCATCAGGGGCGATCGCCCTTGGTTTGCTCACAATGGCTCTAGGTTTTCTTGCCTCTGCCTGCCAGGAGAGTGAACCCACGACCCAAACTCAAGGGGCGGCGTCTCCCGCAACGACCGAATCGCCTGCCAATTTAAAGTTAGGTTCGCTTCTGCCAGCTACTGGAGATTTAGCGGCGGTGGGTCAGCCTATGTTAAATGCAGTGCCCGTGCTGATTGATGAAGTGAATAAGTGCGGCGGTGTGAATGGTGCGCCGATTGAGTTTGTTGGTAATGTCGATGATGAAACCAAACCTGAAGCAGGTTTGCAAGGCATGACCAAGTTGGCAGAGGTCAACCAGGTTGCAGGAGTAATTGGTTCGTTTGCTAGCAGTGTTTCAACAGCAGCGGTTCCGGTTGCAGTGCGCAACAACGTCGTGCTGATTTCGCCAGGAAGCACCAGCCCTGTGTTTACCGATCGCGCTAAAAAAGGTGAATTTAACGGTTATTGGGCGCGGACGGCTCCTCCTGATATTTACCAGGCACGGGCGTTGGCTAAGCTGGCAACCGAACGGGGAATCAAGCGGGCGGCGACCATTGTGATCAATAACGACTATGGGGTTGGCTTTGAAAAAGAGTTTGTCAAAGCCTTCAAGGATCTTGGTGGCACGATCACCAATGAAAGCAAGCCCACGCGTTATGACCCCAAAGCGACGACCTTCGACACCGAGGTGCAGGCGGCGTTTAGTGGCAAGCCTGAAGCAGTGGCAGCCGTCCTCTACACTGAGACGGGGAGCTTGTTGCTCAAGACAGCCTATGAGCAGGGGGTGAGCCAGGGTGTACAAATTTTGCTGACTGATGGCATGAAGGCTGACTCGTTCCCCGGTCAGGTCGGTAAGACGAATGATGGCAAGTATATTGTTGCAGGGGCACTGGGGACGGTGCCAGGGGCGAATGGTAAGTCGCTTGATGCGTTTATCAAGCGCTGGGAGACGAAATACGGCAAAGCTCCCGCAGAATACGCGCCCCACGCCTATGATGCAGCGGCGTTGTTGGCTTTGGCGGCGCAGGCTGCTAAGAGCAACACTGGTGAAGGGATCAGAAGCAAGCTACGGGATGTTGCCAACGCTCCTGGGCAAGAGGTGACGGATGTGTGTCAGGCACTAAAACTGCTTCAGCAAGGGCAGGAGATTAACTACCAGGGGGCTAGTGGCAACGTTGATGTAGATGAAAATGGCGACGTGATTGGCAGCTATGACGTGTGGCAGGTTCAGGCTGATGGTAAGTTGAAGACGATTGGTAAGGTCAATCCTCAGTAGACGGTTCAAGCTTTTGAGCTGAAAACCCCCGGTTCCTAGTTGAGAAACCGGGGGTTCATTTATCGTTTAAGCGTTAGTTTTAAGGGGGGCGCTATGAGTAAGCGATCGCCCTAGAAGCCAACGTTGTAACCAATACCGAGCAAAATACCAAAAGCAAAGTCACTAAAGAAAGTGAAGTTTGTGGATGCCGTAGCTGTCAAGTTGCGAGTGATAGGAACATCAACCCCTGCTGTCACAATTGCTGCCAGAAAATCATCATTGAAGGTAAAGGTGGGGCCGATACCTACAAACGGCGCAATTGGATAACCGGGAACAATTTCTGCAACAGTTGCAAAGTCATAGGTGATTGGGACAGCGATCGTCACATCATCACCAATAAACAACTCAGGGCGGACAGAGACGTAAGGAGTCAGACCAATCTTGCTCAGAATGACAAATGAACCGTCACCAATATCGGTGTCACCGTCAACGATCCCAATGTTGCCACCGATGCCAATGTAGCTGTAGCCTGAGCGCGTTGCACGACCGGGATCAACGTCCTCGAATGCTTCACCGGGCGTTGTTGGATCAGGCGCATCAGATGGAACAGGCTCAGTTGGCTCTTGCAGTAATGGCTCTGCTGTGGGTTCTGGCTCAGCCGCAGGTTCTTGAGCCAGCAAATCTCTTGCAGTCTTAGAAGCGGGAGTGAGTGCTTCAGAAACTTTGGCCTCTGGCTGTGCTGCTGTTTCAGTGGTTGCTTCTGCGCTTGTTACGGCGGAGCTTTCGGGAGTTAAAGCAACATTGGTAGAGAGTATATTTTCAGCTTTGTTTGCCTCTGCTACTTCCACACGTGTCAAGGTCGGTGCAGAAATGTGGGCAGAGTTGGTTGTAACCTTGGTCGCAACCGCTTCATCTGAGGCGGTTGTCTTTGTTTCTGCCGCAGCGAGGTTAGCCATCGTTGGGAAGCTAGATGCAGCAACGAGTGTTGCAACCAGAAGATGATTCTTGAGAAAATTTAGGTTACCAATCATTTGCAAATGTCTCTGAAAGGATAAAACGTTCAATATTCTACCGAGAAGCATATCACCCTCTTTAGGGTTTACAAAGAATCAAAAGCAATAAAAATCTGAAACAAAGCGGCTATTAATTAAGCCGTTAGAAAGGTTAACTAAGTTCTTGTTTTCTTCTTACATTTCTCTTATTATTCGAATTTATTGTTGGTCAGATATATTTACGCTGCTCTAACTCGATCGCCCAGCTAAATTTCCTGCAACATGCGCTTGCAAGCCTGATAATGGCTCTGGCTCTGAATCTTGACTTTTGTTTAAAGTGTAACTGCCATCCCTCGACTGACGGATTGCTTTGCTTTAACCTCTGTCTTAAGGGTGAGTTCTCTTCACTGCAGCTCTCAATGTTTTGCTGGCTTAATAGTTAAAAAATCAACGTTCTTGATAGTTAAGCTATGACAAATCGTTGTGTTTTAGTGAAATAGCCAACTAGTAAAAGCGTATTTCTTTCCCCGAATAACGGGTAACGCTTGATGTGGATGCGTGTAATAAGCAGGAAACACAAGAACACTTCCTGTTTGTGGTTTGACTTTAGTGTTTTGGCGATCAAAGAAGGTTTCTCCCCCTTCAAAGTCGTCATTCAAGTAGCCAACAATGCTAATGTCTCGTGTGGGAATGCCATTTGCTAACTCAACAAAGCGGCTGGTTAGCAGGAGATTGTCAACATGCCGCTTATAGTTTTGCCCTGGCAAGTAACGCAAGATTGAGCAAACTTCGGCATGAGGAAATTTGATGCCGTAATGTTTAAAGAGAAGTTGTTGAATGACTTTGATCTTATTTAACAGTAACTGGTTGGTAGAGCCTTGAAGACTACCCTCTTCATCATTTAGGGCAAGGATGCCGCCATTACGGACATCGGTATCAACAACGTTAATTAAAATTCCCGATTTGCTGAACTGACAGCACTCTGCGATCTCAATAATGTGCTGACATAGGCTTGGTTCCAGCAAACCCTCGACTAATAGGATGTCGTTCCCAAAATCTTTAAATGTGTGTTCCACGGTGCTCAATCGAATGAAGGTTGGTCAGGTAATGAAAGGTAGAGGTCAGCGAGGCTTAGGCGCATGAAGTCAATAAAATCAGATGTTTTGCTGTCTGATCAGCGAATGTTGGTATAGCCTAGTGGCAATAGCCTTTGACATGGCTACTCTAGGCTGCGCGATCGCCCGTTCAAAAAAGCGTTGAAGTGATTGAATTTGCATTCCTTAAAGTTGATAAAAATGCCGCTCTTAACCGAGTCTCCAAGGTCACTTTTATAATGGGCTAATTCATCTGTCTTAAACTACTGAAATCAGTTTCGACCACCTTTGGGGTGCTTTGGCCAATCTCCCGGCTTGCTTTTTATTTGTGGTAGTGTACACAGATTGTTATGGTTGCTCAGCTTCGCTGGTAGTCCATGCTGATTGGCAGCAATTCTCAGTATGAGAATAATTCTCACAAAAATATTCATTTTGAACAGCTATCAATGGCTGGAATACCCATTCTGCCGTTCATAAAATTGAGCGCACAAGCCTTTAGAGGCTCTGACTTCAGT
>Ga0209172_10001315_pt1 | contig 54016 bp, 54 predicted proteins | sample LarsenN4metaG_FD_184113 | JGI IMG/M metagenome (GOLD analysis project Ga0209172, IMG submission 184113) | Hot spring sediment bacterial and archeal communities from British Columbia, Canada, to study Microbial Dark Matter (Phase II) - Larsen... ...
AAGCTCACGTCGGAAGGGGACCCCAGCAGTCCCTCGAGGGCCTGCGCCGGAGAGAACACATATTCATCTTCGTCGCGCAGGGCGCCGTGGATCAGCGCCACGCCGTCCACCTGCACAGGGCCGGCAACCAACTCCCGCAGGTATTCCAGGTTCTGGGGCTCAAGGTGCTCGCGCGTCCATTGTGCCGCCGCGCGTGCCGCGGCGTTGAAGTCTTCGCCCTCGGACAGGCCGCAGCTAGCCTTGTCGTGATTGCCGCGGATTGTTACTGCACCGAGAGCGCGCATCCGGGCAATCACCTCGTTCGGGTCGGGCCCGTAGCCCACCACATCGCCCAGGCACACGGCGCTGTCCCAGCGGCCTTCTACGGCCGCCAGGGCTGCTTCCAATGCGGTCAGATTAGCGTGGATGTCGCTGAGGACCAGGAACCGCAAGCGGGGCCTCCGCTCTGTCGCAGCAATTATAGTCAAACGCGCCCGCCCCTGCACCCAGCCACTGAAGAGGCCCGATAAGAATGGCAACCAGCCCGCGCGGCTCAGCGGATCAGCATGCAGTCCCCGTAGCTGTAGAAGCGATACCCCTGCTCAAGCGCATGCTGATACGCACGCAGAAGCAGCTCTCGTCCTGCAAATGCGCAAACCATCAGCAGCAGGCTCGACTTTGGTAGATGGAAGTTGGTCAGCATCTGATCCACTACACGGAAACGGAAGCCCGGATAGATGAACAGATCAGCTTCTGCCTGGCCCGCCAGCACGATTTTCCCGCCACCCAGAGCCTTCCGCGCTGAATCCTCCAAGGCTCGAACCACGGTGGTGCCGACCGCCAGGACGGGCCGTCCCTGCCGGCGAGCCTGCTCGATCTCGGCCGCCGCAGCTTCCGAAATCTCGTAGGGCTCGCTATGCATCACGTGATCTTCTACCTCAACCGCCCGAATCGGCTGGAACGTGCCCAGCCCGACTTGCAGGGTAATCTCGCAAATCCCCACGCCGCGCTGGCGCAAGCGTTCGCAAATCTCCGGCGTGAAATGCAGGCCTGCGGTGGGCGTTGCAACCGCTCCGGGCCGGGTGGCGAAGATCGTCTGATACCGTTCGCGATCCGCCGGCTCGTCCGGCCGGCGAATATAGGGAGGCAGCGGCACGTGTCCGAGTCGCTCGAGCGCTTCGAGCAGGTTGCCCGCGCCCTCGAAGCGCAGCTGCCGCAGCCCATACTGCCCCCGCCCCACGACTTCTGCTTGCAGTTCCCCGTTGCCAAACAGAAGACGTTCCCCGACCGCAACTTTGCGTCCCGGACGCACCAGCGCTTCCCAGGCGCCGTCCGGGAGCTGCCGTGTCAGCAGGACTTCTACCGGTGCCTTCAGATGCTCACGCCGAGTCCGGCTGTGCTTTCCTGGCGGCTGTGCGGAAACGCCCTTGCGCCGGGCAAACAGCCGCGCCGGGATGACGCGCGCGTTGTTGACCACCATCAGCTCATCTCCGCGCAGCAGTTCCGGCAACTCTGCAAACCGACGGTCTTCCCACCGGCCATCGCCGCGGTGCACGAGCAGCAAACGGGAGGCGTCGCGTTCGGCCAGCGGTCGCTGCGCGATGCGCAGCGCGGGAAGTTCGTAGTCGTAATCGGAAAGCTTCATGAAATGTCGGGCCGAGCCGCTTCGAAACTCAGCCCTGCCTGGAATGGTGGCCCCGGGCTGGTAAGTTCCGCCGATTTGTGCTATCAGAACGCCAGCGACGGGGCTGCCAGGAGGGAGGCGTCTCTGGCACCCAGCGGCGCCTCATCCTCCAGCCGGTATTCTAGTGCCGTTTCAACTATTCTCGCCAAAGGGCAAGGTGAGAGGAGCATCTGGCTGTCCCTCGGGGACAGCTCCCTTGGGCAAGAAAAGCTGGAAGGGCACGAGGCGAACGATCGCCTGACACCGGGAAGGCTTCAGCCGTGTCACTGCCACAGGCAATCGTCACACAACGCGGCGCCGAACGTCTCTACGCCGGCCACCTGTGGGTTTATCGGGGGGACGTTCGCGCGGCTCAGGCTGAGCCCGGGGACATTGTGCGCATCGTTGATGAGCGCAGCCGGTTTATCGGCCAAGCCTTCTTCAGCGACAAGTCCCAGATCGCTCTCCGCCTGCTGACACGCGACGACGTCCCGGCCGACCGTGCCTTCTTCCGGGAACGCATCCGCCTGGCCGCCGCTTATCGCCAACAGGTGGTCGAGGACAGCGAAGTCTGCCGCCTGGTCTACAGCGAGGCGGACCAGCTCCCTTCGCTCGTCGTCGATCGCTACGGCGACTACCTCGCCCTGCAAACCCTCAGCCAGGCCACCGAACGGAGAAAGGGCTTGTTCGTCGAAATCCTCGAGGAACTCTTCGCCCCCAAGGCCATCGTCGAGCGCAACGACCCGAAGGTTCGTCTCCTGGAGGGCCTGCCCCAGGCCACTTCTGTTCTGTGCGGCAGCCTCCCGGAGACCGTCGTGGCCAGACAAAACGGTCTCCGCTTCCACTTCGACCTCCTGCACGGGCAGAAAACCGGCGGCTTTCTGGACCAGCGCGAAAACCAGCGCGCCGCTGCGCGTTACGCCAGCGGACAGGTCCTGGACTGCTTCACTTACCACGGCGGCTTCGCGCTCACCCTGGCCGCGCGGGCCGAACACGTTGAGGCCGTTGATCTCTCCCCCCCTGCCATCGAGACCGCGCGGCGGAATCAGGAACTCAATCAGATTGGCAATGTGTCCTTCCGCAGTGCGAACGCTTTTGACGTGCTCAAGGAATACGAGGAGAAAGGGCGCAAGTACGACCTGATCGTTCTCGATCCACCTGCCTTCGCCAAGAACCGCGCCAGCATTCCCGCCGCGCGTCGGGGCTATAAGGAAATCAACCTGCGGAGCCTGAAACTGCTCCGGCCGGGCGGTTACCTTGTAACCTGCTCCTGTTCACATCACATCCCTGAGTACCTGTTCCTCGAAATCATCGCCGAGGCTGCCAACGACGCCCACCGGCTTGTCTCGGTTCTCGAAAGGCGGACGCAGGGCCGCGACCACCCAATTCTGCTTACCGTGCCGGAGACTCATTATCTTAAGTGCTTTATTCTGCGTACATTACATTAATAACAGGAAATGCTCGGAAAAGTTGATAGTGTAGCGTGCATGATACTTGACATTATGGCGCTGATGTTGTATCTTAGGCGTGAACTAAGATCCTGAGCGGCTGGCTTCTAGTCCCGCCAGGCGCTAGGTGAAATGGAGGTTCGAAGATGACGACTCTTACTCGCTGGGATCCTTTCCGCGGTCTTGGCAGCTTGCAGGAACAGATGAACCGTCTGTTTGACGAGGCGTTCGGCCGTGCCCGCGGTCTCGACGAGTCACTGACCCCGTGGGCGCCCCCGGTGGACATCTACGAGACGGAATCGCACCTGGTGCTCCAGGCTGATCTGCCCGACATCCGCGAGCAGGACCTGGACATCCGCATCGAGAACAACATGCTGACCATCCGTGGGGAGCGGAGCTTCGAGGAGAAAGTCTCCAAGGAGAACTATCTGCGTGTGGAGCGCGCCTACGGGTCGTTCAGCCGGAGCTTCACGCTGCCGAACACCATCAACCTTGAGGGCATCAAAGCCGAGTACCGCAACGGCGTGTTGACCGTGCACCTGCCGAAGCGCGAAGAGTCCAAGCCGCGGCAGATCAAGGTCGCCGTCGGATCGAACAGCAAGTAAGCACCCTCGGCTTTGGGGAGGGCGGGGCACGCCGGCCCTCCCCTGACCCCTTGGAGCCCTCAGGAGGGCTTGGAGCGACGCGATGGTTTCTCTCGATAAACTGACCCTGAAAGCGCAGGGATCTCTGCGTTCAGCCCAACAGATTGCTACCGAGCACGGGAACCAACAGATCGAGCCCGTGCACCTGCTGGCCGCGCTGTTGCAGCAGGTCAATGGCATTGCGCCTTCCCTGCTCGCGAAGCTCGGCGCATCCGTGCACGCGCTTCTAGAGCAGGCTTCGCAGGCGATCGAGCAACTTCCCAAGGTCCGCGGTGCCGTCCAGCAATACCTGAGCCCGGCCAGCAACAGCCTGCTGGAGCGGGCTTTCGAGGAAGCCGGCAAGCTCCGCGACGAATACGTCTCCACCGAGCACCTGCTGCTGGCTATGGCGGCGGGGACAGACAATGCCGCTTCTGAGCTTCTCGGCCGCCACGGCGCCGGTCATGACGCCCTTTTGCAGGCCCTCGGCGCGCTGCGCGGCACCCAGCGAGTGACCTCGCCCACTCCGGAAGCAACCTACCGCCCGCTGGAGCAGTACGCGCGGGAGCTGACAGAGCTGGCCCGCCGCGGTAAGCTCGACCCGGTGATCGGCCGCGACGACGAGATCCGCCGCGTCATGCAGATCCTGGCCAGGCGCACGAAAAACAACCCCGTGCTCATCGGGGAACCTGGCGTGGGCAAGACAGCCGTTGTGGAAGGACTGGCGCAACGCATCGTCGCGGGTGATGTTCCGGAGGTGCTCAAGCCGAAGCGTGTGGTCGCGCTGGATCTGGCCGCGCTGGTGGCCGGGACGAAGTATCGCGGGGAATTCGAGGACCGGCTGAAGGCTGTGCTCAAGGAGATTACCGATTCCGCAGGCCGCATCATCCTTTTCATTGACGAACTCCATACGCTGGTGGGCGCCGGCGCGGCCGAGGGCGCCATTGACGCTTCCAACATGCTGAAGCCCGCCCTGGCCCGGGGGGAACTGCGGGCCATCGGCGCCACCACCTTGAACGAATACCGGAAGTACATCGAGAGGGATCCGGCGCTGGAACGGCGCTTCCAGCCGGTCTATATCGGCGAGCCTTCGCCGGAAGACAGCATCGCCATCCTGCGCGGGCTCAAAGACCGCTACGAACTGCACCACGGCGTGCGCATCAAGGACTCGGCTATCGTGGCCGCGGTCAGCCTTTCGCGGCGCTACATCGCCGACCGCTTCCTGCCCGACAAGGCGATTGACCTCGTGGACGAGGCTGCTGCCAGCCTGCGCATGCAGGTGGATTCCCTGCCCGTGGAAATCGACGAGATCGAGCGGCGCATCAAGCAGCTGGAGGTTGAGCGCGAAGCGTTGCGCAAGGAAACCGATGCGCATTCCCAGGAGCGGCGCAAACAGATCGAACAGCAACTGGCGCAATTACGCGAGCGGTCCGGCAGCCTGAAGGCCCACTGGCAGAACGAAAAGGAAGCCATCGGCCGCATCCGCCGGCTCAAGGAAGAAGCGGAGGAGCTCCGCGCGCAGGAACAGCGCTACGAACGGGAAGGCGACCTGGCCAAGGTGGCGGAGATCCGCTACGGCAAGCTGACCGTCCTCGAGCGGGAGCTGAAGCAGGCCCAGGACCGCTTGGCGGCTCTGCAGAAGACCCAGCGCATGCTCAAGGAAGAGGTGGACGAGGAGGACATCGCGCGGGTGGTGGCCAAATGGACCGGCATTCCCGCCGGCCGCCTGCTCGAAGGGGAAATCCAGAAGCTTGTGCAGATGGAGGACCGCCTGCGCCGGCGCGTAGTGGGTCAGGACGGAGCCCTGCAACGGGTCTCCGACGCCATACGGCGCAGCCGCGCGGGCCTGTCGGACCCGCGCCGGCCCGTCGGCTCATTCATTTTCCTCGGACCCACCGGCGTGGGTAAAACGGAGCTGGCGCGCGCCCTTGCCGAGTTCCTCTTCGACGATGAGCGGGCGCTGATCCGCCTGGACATGTCGGAATATATGGAAAAGCACTCCGTGGCGCGGATGATCGGCGCCCCGCCCGGCTATGTCGGCTACGAGGAGGGCGGACAATTGACCGAGCACGTGCGGCGCCGGCCTTACTCCGTCGTCCTGCTCGACGAAATCGAAAAGGCCCATCCGGACGTCTTCAACATCCTCCTGCAGATCCTGGACGACGGCCGGCTGACCGACGGCAAGGGCCGCACGGTGGATTTCCGCAACGCGGTGATGATTATGACCAGCAACGTCGGCTCGACCGTCATTTTCGAGCTGGCCGGGCGCGACCCCGAACGGGCCCGCCGCGAAGCGCTTGAGGCTTTGCGCGCCACGTTCCGCCCGGAGTTCCTGAACCGCGTAGACGACGTAGTCATGTTCAACCCGCTGGGCACGGACGAGATCCAGAAGATCGTGGACCTGCAACTGGCCCAGGTGGGCAAGCTGCTGGCCGAGCGGAACATCACGCTGACGCTGACCGATGCGGCTCGCCAGTTGCTGCTGCGCGAAGGCTACGACCCGGCCTACGGCGCCCGGCCGATGAAGCGTGCCATCCAGCGGCTGATCCAGGATCCCCTGGCGCTGCGTATCCTGGAAGGCGATGTGCTCCCGGGCGATCATATCGTCGCCGACGCCGACGTGCGCACCGGCGCTCTCAAGTTCGAAAAGGAGCTGGCCGGAGCCAGCGCCACATAGCCGAGCGAGGAGGGGTCTGTCCGGTTTGGATTGACCCCGCGCGCCGTTTTTTTCTACACTGCTTGTGGGAGGGGAATCCAGAAAGCCATGAACGTCTTCAAGACTGCATTGCTGCTGACCGGCCTCACGCTGATCCTACTGCTTCTGGGCAACGTGTTCGCCGGACAGCAAGGCATGACCCTGGCGCTTGGCTTTGCCGTGCTGATGAACGGGGTGGCCTATTTCTTTTCCGACAAGATTGCCCTGGCCATGAGCGGGGCGCATCCGGTGACGCGCGAGCAGGCGCCGCAGTTGTACGACATCACCGAGCGGCTGTGCGGCAAGGCCAACCTGCCCATGCCAAGGCTCTACATGATCCCTCAGCCGGCGCCCAACGCGTTTGCCACCGGGCGCAATCCGCGGCACGCCTCCGTGGCGGTCACCCAGGGCCTGATGGAGCTGATGAACGAAGACGAAATCGAAGGCGTGATTGCGCACGAACTGGCGCACGTGCGCAACTACGACATCCTGACCGCTTCGGTGGCCGCCACACTGGCCGGGGCCATCACCTATGTGGCCCACCTGGGCCGCTGGGCCATGATTTTCGGTGGCGGCGCGCGCGACGACAATAACCGCGGCAGCGGCCTGGTGGCCCTGCTGATGCTGATCCTGGCTCCGCTAGCGGCCCTGCTGATTCAACTGGCCATCTCCCGCCAGCGGGAGTTTGCCGCAGACGCCACGGCGGCGCGCACCGTGGGCCACCCCTTCGGGCTGATCAGCGCCCTGGAGAAGCTCGGCGCTTACAACAAGCGCATTCCGATGCATGTGGCCCCGGAGGCCGCTTCGCTGTTCATCGTTGCCCCGCTGGGCACCGGCGAGATGCTGCTGAGCTGGTTCAGCACGCACCCGCCGCTGGCCAAGCGCATCGAAGCCCTGCGCAACCTGGTGGTCACCCGCTAATCGTTGAGGTCTGAGCGAGAGAGAAGCCCCGCACAGAGCCGTGCGGGGCTTCTCTTCTTCTCCGGAGGTCAGATTTTCAGCCAGCAGAACTCCTTGGTGAGAGGCGTCTTGTTCATGATGACGCCGCGGTCGCGGGCCACGCGCACGCAATTGGAGTGGTTGTAGCCGTAGCCGCCTTCCAGGTTGTACAGCCCCGGCTCATTGGAAAAGGTCATGTTTTCAGCGAGCACGGTTTCGTCCCCTAGGGCGATGTAGGGAGCCTGGTGGCCCTCCATGCCCTGGCCGTGAGCCGGCCGGTGGTAGACATACTTTCCCATGCCGGCGTTCCTGGCGATAGCCAATACGGACTCGGCCACGTCCTGACATTTCGCCCCGGCCTTGCAGAGCTCGGCCTGGCGCAAGGTCATCTCCGTATGAACTTCCCACATGCGCCGCTGGAGGTCGTTCATCGGCTCGATGTGTAGCGCGCGGTAGCCTTCGCCGCCGTAGCCGCCGATGCGAATGACGCCGGAAATCTGCACGGCCTGGCCGCGGGCCAGCCGGGTGTAGAAAAACTGGTTAGGGTGCGGGTAGGCCGTGGAGACCCCGGCACGGCAGGAAAGCCCCAGGCCAATGCCCACGGCCTTGTGTGCATGGCCGTCCACTTCGCTCCCCATGGCCTGCATCAGCGTGCGCGTGCCGAACTCCTGCGCAGCCTGGCGCACGTCGAAGTCGGTTGCGTTTGTGCCGTGGGCCAGGATGAAATCGCGCGCAAAGGCCAGCATGGCGTCGTGAAGGTCAATGGCCTTCTGCGTGAGCTCCAGTTCTTCCTGGGTTTTCACCTGGCGCATGGCCAGCAGGTCCGCGGAGATGTCCGTCAGGCTGGCCTCCGGCAAAGCTCCCTGGAAGCGCTTGGCCAGCGATGGCGTGGGTTCGCGATCAATCCCGAGCCGGCCCTTGCCGAAGCCTCGCTTGGCCAGGCCCTTCAGCATCCAGACAAACAGGTCCTGCCGGGGCCCGGCTTTCCAGACCACTTGGTTGTACTCTCCGGCGTGGTGGTAGTCGAAGTACCATTCGAACTCTTTGACCCACCACGAGGCAGCCATGTCGCGATCCAGTCCCGGGATAAAGGCCACCGGCTCGCCCTTGGCCGGGACGAAGAGGTAGTTGGAGCGCTCGGTTTCGGTGAGAAAGATGCCCGTCAGGTAGTTGCGGTTGAGCACATCGGCGACGATGGCGCCGACCAGCCCCTTCTGCGCGAGCTTGGCCTGCAAGCGTGCCACCGTGGCGCGATACCAGTCCACCGTGAGCCGGAAAGGCGGCTTCAATGAGGGAACGTTCCCGGGCTTGATCTGCTCCAGGGTCTTCCGCGAGCAGCCCACAGCGGCAACTCCGGCAACCACCCCGAGCGAGGCGACAAACTGACGACGCGAAACGGGACTCATAGCCACCTCCGCGGCAGCTTCAGGGCGGACATTCTACCTTCCTTGGCAAGTTCGCCGAGCCCCAGGCCGGAAAGAAAGACTGGAGCAAGGTAAAGATTGCTGCCCGGATCAGGCAACGGCCGGCGGGCTAGCATCCACGAGATTTTGCTATCTGCTGCGAAATCAGTTGCTTGTAGGTGGATCACCGACCGATGGCCCCTGGCTTCCAGCGTGCTATCCCTCAGACCGCAGGGGAACCTGTAGGAGAAGGCATACACCATGAGCGACGAACGGAACGAAATTCTCACAAGCGTAGAAACCAGAGAAGGAATCCCGGGATGGGTGGTTATTACGGTCATCGTCCTGGCGCTGGTTTCCCTGGCAGGGGTTTGGATGGCGTGGTCGGCCACAAGCCGCGCCAAGGCCACTGAGCAGGCGCTGGCTGAGGAAGTGCAGTCGGTGCGCCAGAACCTAGACGTGCTGGCCCGCCGGCTGGAACAAGCGGAAAGCGCGACTTCGCAGGCCCGCGGCGAACTGGCCGTGGTGACCGATCGCCTGAAGCTGACCCAGGGCGAACTTTCCCGGGCCCGCAGCCAGGCCAAGCAGATCCGCGAAGATTACAACAAGGTTCTGGCCGAAACCGAAGCCAACCTGAAGGGCGAGCTGGCCACCAAGGCCAGCGCCGATGAGGTGAAGGCCCTGGGCGGCGAAGTCAGCGGGGTGCGCAGCGACCTCGAGGCCACCCGGCAGCAACTGCAAATGGCCCGCGGCGAGCTGGGCACGCTGATCGCGCGCAACGGCGAAGAGATCGAAAAACTCCGACGCATGGGCCTGCGCGATTACTTTGAATTCACTCTGGACGGCAAGGGCAGCCGCCAGCGCGTCGGCGATATCGCCGTTGAGCTCCGCGGCACCAACCCCAAGCGCAACCAGTTCACCGTGGCCCTCTACGTGGACGACATGCGCCTAGAGAAGAAGAATCGCTCGATCAACGAGCCTATCTACTTCTACACGCGCGGCACACGCGCCCCGCTCGAGCTGGTCGTCAACCAGGTCGGCAAGAACAGGGTCGTCGGCTACCTGAGCAGCCCGAAGGGCGTGTTGCAAGCAAGCTCCGGGGTCCAATAGGTCTGCCTGTGCGGACTCATGTCCGGCGCGGCAAGTGCCTGTTGCCGAGGCGGCGCTCGCCGCATCCGGGCAGAAAAGCAAAGGGAGGGATTACTTGGGGAAGGCATCCCTCCCTCTGCTATTCCTCATTGATCTTGCAGTGAACCAACCCAACGATCCAGGTTCACCAGCGCCCTGGACACCCCCGCCCGGTTGTGCCAGACTATCGGCGCCTCAGGTAGAAACTTGAGCTCATCGGGAGGGGGTACAATGTTCAAGCGTTTCGCGACGGCAGTGGCCGTGTTGCTGTTTGTGGTCGGCTTGGTTGTGGCCGGCCAGGGCAAAGAGGGGGAGTGGACGGGGTGGATCACAGACACGCATTGCGGCGCCGAGGGCGCCAACGCCAAGCATGCCGGCTGCGCCAAGAAATGCGTCGAAGGGATGGGCGCGAAGTACGCTCTGTACACGCCCTCCAACAAGAAAGTCTACACGCTGGAGCCTCAGGACAGGGCCTCCGGCCACGCCGGGCATTACGTCAAGGTGAAGGGCACGGTGGACGGCGAGACCATCAAAGTTGCTTCCATCGAGATGATCCCCGAACCCAAGGGCAATTAGGAACCCAAGCCTGTCTGCCTGGACGGCCAGGCATTGGACACCTTGGGGAATCAGCGCTTCGGCTCGCCCTGGGCGGGCTCGCTCAGGGCGGTTTGCCGCCCGGACTGGCGGAGAGGGTGGGATTCGAACCCACGAGGCCGGTTTTGCCAGCCTACCCGCTTTCGAGGCGGGCTCTTTCATCCGCTCAGACACCTCTCCGCGTCGCGACTATGGGAAAAAGCCTAGCAGACGCCTTGGGAACCGACAAGTGCCGGGGTCAGGGGCGTTTTGCAGGTCGCGCCGGCCCGCCGATTTTGTTCAGCGTCTCCTGAGCCAGCGGCCGGTAGGGGCTGGCAATGGCGACCGCTTCCGTCAGCACCGTTTTCGCTTCGGCGATGCGCTGCATCTTGGCCAGGGTGAACCCCAACCGGTAGAGGTTGCGGGCATAGTTGACCGCGTCGGGCTTGAGCAGCAGGCTGGCCGCGCGGAACGACTCCACCGCCTGGGCGTTGCGGTTCTTATGAATGTGGACCTGGCCGAGGATGGAATGCGCCAGGCCCTTTTGCAACGCGACCTGCCTCTGCCACTGCTCGTCGTCCAGTCGCGCGGGCTTCTGTGCCTTGTTGAGCAGCTCCAGCGCCTTGCGCGCGTGCGCATCAGCTTGGTCGAGCTGCTGGCCGTTTTCGCTCCAGTAATCGGCCAGCAGGAGCAGCATCGTGAGGTTCTCCGGGCTGGCCGCCAGGATGCGCTGGGCGAAGTCCACCATCTTGGCCGGGTTCTGCCCCTGCAGATAGGAAGTAGCCGCCACGGCCTGAGCGTTCTCGGCATAGGGTGAATCCGGAAACGCAGCAAGGAAACGCTCGAGCGCGGCTGCGCGCGCGGCCGGGTCGGCCATCTGGTAAGCCGTGCTGAACCACGTCAGTCCGACGTAAGCCACGTTTTCTGCCACTTCCTCCAGCGTGGCTGCTTTCTTCTGCTCCCACTCGGCGGGGTCGGTTCCTTCGGGCGCGGCGCGCGCTTTGTAGCGCTTCAGGATCGTGCCGATACGCTCGCCCCACTCGAAAAGCTTCGCCGCGTCGCCTTTCTCCTGCGCGGCGCGGAACAGGTTCACGGCGGTCATGAAATTGTCGGCGTCAATCGCCAGCGCCTTTTCCCCGTACTCGAAGACCTTCTCGTAGTCCTTCTCTCCCCAGTAGTGCGCCATCAGCATCTCGTAGCCCACGAGCACCACGTCGCTGCCGGCGAACTCCTGGATGAATCTCTGCAGCAACTCCAGCCGCTTGGCGGGATCCGTGGAGGCGTTGATTTCGTTCAGCAGGCGGTCTTCCGGGGTGCCGGCGCGGATGGGGATGTGCTTGCCGATCTGCGCACGCGCCGGCAGGGCCAGCGCGGCAACAATCGCGAGGAGCATGGCCACTCGACGCATGACGGCCTCCCGTTCAGACCCTGGACTCGGCCCGAACCCGCTTGTTGCAGATGTCCAGAGGATACCAGAAATCCAGCCTCTATTCCCGCAGCCTGAGTCGGACGGGAAATAACGCCGGCACGCGCCGGGCATAGTCGTCGTAGGCGGCGCCGAAGCGAGCGCGCAGTTCGCGTTCTTCCAGCAGGATGGCCAGAAGTGCCAGCGAAAGCCACGCCGCCGAGAGCACCCACATCAGCAGCGTCCCGGCCAGCAGGCAGGCGCCCAGCACGGCCAGCATCATGCCGGCGTAGCGCGGGTGCCGGACGCGCGCGTACAGCCCTTGGGTGTGCAGCTCCCCTCCGCCAGCCAGCTCCGTCCGGCCTACCATGCGCCCGAATCCCAGTTCGCGCTCGACGCGCAGGAGGATGGCCACTTCAGTGGCCAGCAGAACGAGACCGGCAATGACGGCCCAGAGCGGGGCGCCCACGCCGGCGAAGAGGTGCCCGCGCAGCGCCGCGAGCAGCGCGGCGATCCCGCCCCAGGCTGTCAGTCCGGCCACCCAATACGCCGCGCGACGCCGCCGGCGCCAGAACCCGATCAGCGAGTGCAGGATCAGCCAGAAGATGGGAATGGGCCACTGGAGGAACAGGACGGCGCCCGCCAACCAGTCCAGCCACGTCATTTCAACTCTTTTTGCCGCTCCGACCGAGCAGCGCCACAGTCACTCAATAGCCGATCAGGCCTTCGATGACCAGGATGGCTCCGCCGACCGGCGCGGCCAAGCGCAGCCAGGCAGACTCGACGCCGAAGAACCCCCAGGCCATCAGGCCCAGGCCCGCCACTACGTACACGCTGCGCGCGATCCCGCTGAGATTTGGTTGGGCTGCCATCTGGTAACCTTGCCAGCGCGGCGGAATCTTAGTGGAGCCGGTGCCCGGGCGCAAACAGTTTCGCCCATTGACGGTTCGCCGTTTTCCAAAGAGGATGTGCGCTGCATCGGGGAGGGGGACATGGGAATTGTTCTCACGTCGTGGGAAAAGATGGAAGTCGAGCGGATGAACGACAAGATCACGCGGCAGATGATCAGCGGTGAGCACGCTACGGTGGCCCGCGTGGTGCTGGCGCGCGGCGCCATCGTGCCGCGCCATTCCCACCTGAGCGAGCAGTACTCGCTGATGCTCTCCGGCGCGCTGAAGTTCATCTTCGACGACCGGGAAGTTATCGTGCGGGCCGGCGAGATGCTTTTCATCCCGTCCCACGTGCCTCACGCTGCCGAAGCGCTGGAGGACACAGTGGATCTGGATATCTTCTCGCCGCGCCGCGAAGACTGGATCCGCAAGGACGATGCCTACCTGCGCGGCTGATGCTCCGCAGGGGCAGCGGCCCACGGGATCGCAGACTCAGACCTATATCCCAAAGGGGGACGCACCGTGGATCTCGGGCTGAAAGATCGCGTAGCCATTGTGGCGGCAGCCAGCAGGGGCCTGGGCAAGGCCGTGGCGCTCGAGCTGGCCCGCGAAGGCGCCCGCGTAGCTATCTGCGCGCGAGACGCCGGCTCGCTGAACCGGGCCGCCCGTGAGATCCGACAGGCCACGGGCGTCGAACCCGTCACTGAAGTCGTGGACGTGACCGATCGCCCGCGCGTCGAGCAGTTTGTCGCCGCGGTCGAGCAGCGCTGCGGTCGCCTGGACATCTGCGTGACCAACGCCGGCGGGCCCCCCGCCAAAAAGTTCGCCGACTTGACTCTGGAGGATTGGCGGATGGCCGTGGACCTGACCCTGATGAGCGCCATCTACTTTGCCCGCGCCGTCCTGCCGCGCATGCAGCGCAATCGCTGGGGGCGCCTGGTGACCATCACCTCGGTGTCCGTCAAGCAGCCCATTGACGGCCTGCTGCTTTCCAACTCCATCCGCGCCGCTGTTACCGGCCTGGCGCGCACGCTGGCCAACGAATATGCCACCGACGGCATCACGGTGAACAACGTCTGCCCGGGCTACACGCGCACCGAGCGGCTGGACGAACTCGCGGCCGCGATGGCTTCGAGTGAAGGAGTTTCGCGCGAGACCATCTTCGAGCGCTGGGCTTCCCAGGTGCCCATGCGGCGGCTGGCCCGCCCCGAGGAGTTTGCCGCGCTGGTTGCTTTCCTTTGCTCGGAGCGCGCCAGCTACATCAACGGCGCCACCATCGCCGTAGACGGCGGCTGGGTGAAAAGCCTCCTGTAGAAGTGCGGCTCACTCCGGCGCGGCAAGCAGAATGCGCAAATCGCGCAGGTTGGTGCCGGTTGGGCCGGTTTCGATGGCGTCGCCGAGGTGTGCGAAGAACGTGTAGGCGTCGCTGCGGCAGAAGTAATCCTGCGGGTCAAGCCCGGCGGCGCGGGCGCGCTCGAACGTCGAGCCATCCGCCACCGCGCCTGCCGCTGGGCTGTTGCCGTCGATCCCGTCGGTGCCCGCGCTCAGCACAGCAATGGGCCGGTGGGCAATTTTCTCTGCGCAGTAGAGCACGAACGCAGAGTTGCGCCCGCCCACGCCGCTGCCGGTTACCGGACTGCTGACCTCTCCATCGGCAATCAGCCCCACGGGACTGCGCGGGTACATGCGGCGCAGTTCTTCCAGCCGCGCGAGCAGCTCATCTGCGGCGCGGGGCAATGCCCAGTCGTCTGTGGAGTTGTCACAGTGGACGAGGAAGCCGGCGGCCTGCGCAGCGCGATGCGCCGGGTGGAACAAATCGTCGAGACCCATAACCAACACAAAATGCGAACGGGCAAACGCCGGGTCGCCCGCTTTGGGCGTTTCGCGCAGTGCGCGCCGTTCGATCTGAGCCCGCGCAGAGCCGGGGAGCTTCCCCAGCAGGTTGTACTTTGCGACCACGCGATAGGCGTCCTCCACCGTGGTGGGATCGGGAAGGGTTGGCCCAGAGGCCAGCGCCGATTCCTTGTCGGGCGGAACATCGGAAATGCCCAGCGTGATTTTGGTCGCCCGAGGCGCGGCCGCAGCCAGCCGTCCGCCTTTTACCACCGAGAAGTGCTTGCGCACAGCGTTGATTTCGTCAATCGAAGCCCCACAGGTGACCAGCACGCGGTTGAGCTCCTGCAAGTCGCCCAAGCCTATCTCGGGGGACAGCGGCTTCTCCACCAGCGCAGATCCGCCGCCGGAAAGCAAAAAGAACACCAACGTGCGCTCATCACAGCGTGCCAAAAGCTCGAGGATGGCTTCGGCCGCAGCCACGCTCTGCTCGTTGGGCACGGGGTGCCCGCCGACAAAGGCACAAAAGCCGGGCAACTCGCGAGGTAGCGGAGAAGGCCCGCAGAGCACCCCTTCGGCGCGCCAGTCTGGGGCCAGCGCGTCGAGCAGCCCCTCCGTCATGGCCCGCGATGCCTTGCCGAAAGCCACAATCACGATCCGCTGGTGCGCTGCCAGGTCAACCTGGATGCCGCCACAGTCAACGAGGGAGCCTGCGCGGATCACTTTGCGCTGGAAGGCCGCGTGAACGTCGATGGCCGCAAGGGTCTGCTGGAAGATGCGCCGGGCAATCTGTTTCAGGTCGGGCATGGGATCGGCGAGATCTACCTGGGTGCTGGGAAACCTACACTTTGCCTTCTTGCTGTGCGAGCGCGGCGACACCGGCGCGAGCTACATCCACGTCCTGGTCTTCGGTGCCGCTGCTCACGCCTATGGCCCCTACACAAACTCCGTCCACGACCAGCGGAATGCCGCCGCGGATCGGCGTCTGGTGGGCTTGGCTGCCGATGGCCAGCCCGAGCGAAAGCACCACGTCGGGCTGGTCGCCTTTCATAACCGGACCGGTTGGCTGGCGGCGAATCGCAGCGGACTCCGCCTTGTTGATGGCAATGCGCACCGAGGAAAGCTTGGCGCCGTCCATGCGCACGAAAGCCACCAGGTGCCCGCCGTCGTCCACGACGGCGATATCCATCGGCACGCCGATTTCACGGGCGCGTTGTTCCGCCGCCGCAAGCACGGCTCGGGCCCCTTCCAGGGTTAGCTTCGGGTTGTTGCGCGTCACCAGGGCCATTCCGTTCTCCCGTCCTGACCCCTGCTATGCGAGCGCTTCGGGATTCAGCATATTGGGTGGCCGACGACCAGCGAACAGGGCGATTACGTTTTCGCCGGCCATCAGCGCCATCTTCGTGCGTGTCTCTAGCGAAGCGCTAGCAATGTGCGGTGCCAGTACCACGTTGTTGCGTGGAATCAGTCCCGGATGCACCTTCGGTTCGTGCTCGTAGACGTCCAGGGCCGCTCCGGCAATCTGCCCGGCTCCGAGCGCTGCCACCAGCGCCGCCTCGTCCACTACAGGACCGCGCGAGGTGTTGATCAGGAAGGCCGTGCGCTTCATTCGTGCGAACTGCGCCGGTCCCACCAGATGGCGCGTCTCCGGCAGGAGCGGCACATGCACGGAAATGAAGTCAGCTTCAGCCAGCAGCTTATCGAGGGGCACAAACTCGACTTTCAGTTGCGCTTCGACGTCCGCCGGGGCGCGCACCGCGTCGTGGTAGAGGACGCGCATCTGAAAGCCCGCGGCGCGCCGCGCCACGGCGCGCCCAATGCGCCCAAAACCCAGCAGGCCGAGCGTCTTGCCCCAGACGTCCGTGCCGCAGAGCTGATCGAGGTTCCAGCCTCCCCACGCGCCGGAACGCGTGAGCTGGTCGCCTTCGAGCACGCGACGCGCCACCGCCATCAGCAGCGCCCAGGCAAAATCGGCCGTCGTTTCGTCCAGCACGCCTGGCGTGTTCGTAGCCACTACTTTGCGCCGCGTGCACGCCGTGACGTCAATGTTGTCATACCCGACGGCCACGTTGGCCACGATGCGCAGCCTAGGAGCGGCGGCCAGCAGCTCGTCGTCGATTTTCTCGGTGAGCAGGCAGATCAGGCCGTCCTTGTCAGCCACGCGCCGGAGAACTTCCTGGCGGGGCGGGCGCTGCGGACCCTCCCAGTACTCGACGTCAAAGTGCTCGGCTAACAGCTTGCGCGCAGGTTCGAAAAGGATATGGGTTGAGTAAATCCTCGGCTTCGGCATGAACCCCTCAGCAGCAGCGTGGCGAAGCTGGCTGAGTAACACACAAACGCGGAAGGTGTCAACGAACAGGCCGCGCCGCCGTGCTGCCTTCCTTGTGGCGTCCCCGGTTTCCTTCCCGTTTCTCCGCGAGGACGTAGTGGAGCGGCCACTTCACCTGCACCGTGTGGAGAAAAGCCTTGGCTGATGCGGCCCTCCGGGGCGCGAAACGTCTCATAGGCGGACTGGCCGGATTTCTTTTGCCCGGGAGACTCCACCTGGCTCGCACGCTAGGTTGCCGCTTTCGGTCCCGCTCCGAACAGCGGCTAGAGGAGTCGGTTCCGCAACCGCGGTCCTCCCGCCACGGCAGGCAGACAGCAAGGCTGTTCTCGCAACTCGCCAACGATTCCCCTGCCGCGGCGTTTGCGCATATGCTAGCAGGCCGATCTGCCAGCGAAGGACAAGAACCAGGGAGGATCCATGGCCGCGCAGGGCACGGTGCTCATCACGGGCGGGACAGACGGATTGGGGAGGGCGGCGGCGCTGCGCCTGGCTGCGGAAGGTTGGCGCGTGGTTGCTGCCGGGCGGGACCCCGAAAAGCGCGCGAGGCTGGCAGACCAGGCCCGCGAGCGCAACCTGTCACTGGACGTGTTGGAAATGGACGTCACCAGCGACGATTCCGTGGCCCGCGCCGTAGAGCAAGCTCATGCCCGCGCCGGCTCCATCGAAGTGCTGGTGAACAACGCCGGCATCAGCATCGTTGGCGTCCTGGAAGAGCTCAAGCTCGACGATCTGCGCAAAACCTTCGAGACGAACTTCTTCGGCGCCGTTCGCGTGACGCAGCGCGTGCTGCCCATCATGCGCCGCGCCGGCCGCGGCCGCATCATCAACATGAGCTCGATTGCCGGGAAAGTGGCGCTGCCGCTGTTTGCCGCTTACAGTGGCAGCAAGTTCGCTCTGGAAGGCCTGAGTGACGCGCTGCGACGGGAAGTCGCGCCGTTCGGCATCCACGTGGTGGTGATTGAGCCGGGATTCATCCCCACGAGCATGCAGTCCACAGCGATGGAACTCTCCGCCGCATACGTGGCCGGCGCGGCGGCCAGCCCCTATGCTGCGGTGTACAAGGGCTTCGTGGCCGGTTGGAAGCGGCGTACCCAGGGCGTGCGGTACACGCCGGAGGACTGCGCGGAGGTCGTGCTCCGCGCCATCCGGGAGACGCCACCGCGGCCGCGCTATCTCGTTACCCGCGGCGCTACGGTCATGAGCCTGCTCTGCCGCGTGCTGAGCGACCGCGCACTCGACCGGCGGCTGCTGCGCGCCTTCGGCCTTAACCGCCGGCCGTAGCCGGATCCGCGCGGCCCTGCACGCCACCACGCGTCAGCCAGCGAACTTGTTGTACAGCCAAGCCAGAATCGCGCCGCCGATCCCGCCATCCACGATGGCGTACAGCGTGCCCACCACCACCTGATAGAAGCTGGCTGTAGCCTTGTACCCGGGATAGACCGACGACATCATCTCCAGGCAGGCCTGACCATAGGGAGGCCAGATCAGGTTGGCCAGCGCCGTCAGCAACATGGCGCCTCCCCACAGCACGCCCGTCGTGATGGCCATCGCTTTTACGTTGAGCTTCATGGCTGCCTCTCTGCGCGGCAGAATTCGATTGCCGGGGCATTGTATCCCAGCGCGGGATACCGGCCCACTGCAAAGCTCGAGGGCCTGCGGCCTCTAGCGTCCATGGAGCAGAAGGAAGTCGCTCAGGCGGCCGAGAGCGTCGTCGAGCGTGGCGGCCACGCGATTGCGCTCGCGCAGCATCTCGGTGCGGAGGAAGCCGTAGCGGTCGCTTTCTGGGTCGAGCCGGGCCAGCTCGCGCATACGGTCCAGCCCGGGCAGAATGGGCAGCGGCGCCGCAGGGTCCTGATCAAACCGGCCCGCGGCGGTGTAAAGCGTGGCGTTCAGCTCGTGTGCGAGTTTCATGAACAGGCGGTTCAACGCGGCAAGTTGCTGCTCGGAAGGCTGCACGGCGGACGGCTGACTCCATCGGTCGGCGACAGCTTCGACGCGCTGCGCTTCCTGCTCCACTCGCGCGGCGCGCTCGAGCAGCGACCGCAAATCCAAATGCGCGCCGGCGGCCGCCTGGAGTTCACGAAGGGCAGCCTGATAGGAACGCGCAATGGCAGAAACCCTGTACGGGAGCACGGGCCGCGCGGCTAGCACGTAGAGTTCAGCCAGGCGCAGCTCGGTGTCGCGCACGAGCGCACGCATGTCAATTTTGTCCAAGGTGTCCTCCGGCGTGTGCCACCACCAGCCGCGTTCCGAACCGCCCACGTAGTCGGCGCGGTCGGGATGCCCCGGGGGGATTTCCGGCAGGCCGATGGACACTTCCGGAATGCCGAGGCCCTGGAAGGCAGAATCGCCCGCGCGAAACGGCCGGAAGATGCGCATGTCCCCCGCAAAGTAGCCCTCCTGGGGCTGCTTGCCAGTGAGCTCAGCGGCGAGCTGCTTGGTGAAGGCTTCCAGCTCCTGCCAGGCCCAGGCCGCCACTTCCTCCAGCGGAACGCCGCGCGCGCCGGGGCCGTCGAGGTTCATGTAGGCAACGCAGTGGCGGTCCAGCTCGCTCCAGAAATTGTCCGCGTACCAGGTCGAGCCCGCGTAGCGACCCGTGGAATGGCCAGTCCACCAGGCAAACCGAAAGCCGCGGCGCAGCAGCCCCCGGTTGCGATGCAGGACGCGCGCCATTTCCAGCATGCTGGCGTCGGTGGAAGCCGTGTCGGTCATGCCTTTGTACCAGGCGTCCAGATGCGAGGAGACGAGGATGAAATTGTCCGGCTCCACCGTTCCTTTCACCTCGGCGACAACCAGCGGGATTTCGCGCCACCTCGTGGAGACTTCCGCCAGCAGCTTCACGCGCACCGGGCCGCGCTGGCGGAGCTGCTTCAGCCAGTGGCCATCAGACTTCGTGATGGAAACGGCCGGGATTTTCGGGACACGGTCGGCCGTGGATAACGTCGGCGTGCCCCACACCGTGGTCATGATCATCTCGTGCAGGAGGTCGCGTGGGTTGATATGAACCAGGGCAATCGCGCCCAAGTCTTCCACCAAGCGGGCGTGCTGGGGCGTGATCAGTCCGTCAGCCACCACAATCTTGCCCTTCACGTCTTTTCCCGCGTACGCGGGCGCGGCCAGCGGGCCGAAAATCGGCCCGGGATTGCCGACGAAGACCAGTTCACCGTCAAGTCCCTGCGGCCAGGCGGATGCGGAAAACGCCGGCGTGACAGCGCGCAGCGTTCTGGCCTGCGGAGCCGTCACGCGCAGCTCGGCGCGCAACGGCCAGCTCAGCCAGGCACGAAACCGGTGCACCTGGTGGGACACGCCGTAGCGCCGGAGCGCCCTCACCAGCAGCTCTGCCGCGCGCGCTTCGCCTTCGCTGCCGGAAACCCGGTCAAGCTGGTTGAATGGCTCGAGGATCTTCATCATTTCATCCGCAGAGATCTCCTGCTGCAAGGCGTGGATCACCTGCCGGTCTTTGTCGCTGAGCAGCGGACTCTGCGCCGTTGATGCAGCGGGCATCAGGGCAAGAACTGCGGCGGAAAGCAACGCAACCAGACGACGCATGGCCTCCTCCCTGGGCAAGACTTCGTGGCTGCCGGCAAAGTGTAGTCCCGGAGCGGGGCCGGCACAATGCCCGCCCGCTAACGCGTGGCGTACGACATGCCGGGGCATGCTTCGCGTCGCATGGCGCGTGCCGAAAACCCGAGCTGCGTCCCTTGCATGCTCGACAGGAAGGCTGAAGCGGTGGAGTCGCTTGCCAAAGCTTGGCACGCAGGCTTCGAGGATGCCGACTGGGCGCGCCGCGACCCCGGCTTGACCCTGCTGCGCGGCGATCCGGAGTTCGAACGCCTCGCCTCTATCCCGCCTCCAAGCCCGGTGAATTGTCGGTTCGGTTCAGTAGAAGCGCGCGTAGACGAGCCGGATGGCTCGGCCGTCCTTGCTCACTGTGCCCGTGGACACGCTATCGGCCTTGAGCGCGTTTTCCACCGTGGCCGACGTGGCCCCGGGGTGGGTGAAGAGGTACAGCGCGCCGGTACCGCCGGCATGGGGCGCCGCCATCGAGGTACCGGAGAGAGTCTTCGTGGTGTTGTTCTTGTAGAGGGAGGGAATACTGACGCCAGGAGCCCAGAGGTCCACGCAGGGACCGTAGTTGCTCCAGGAAGGCTCCTTGTCGCTGCTGTTGGTGGCGGCCACGGTCATGATGCCGTCCGAGGTGCCTGCGCGGGCTGGCGAACGGGTGCAAGCGTTGACGCCTTCGTTGCCGGCAGCCACTGTGTAGAACACGCCGCCGTCGGCGCGGCCAGCCGATGCGCGAACCGCGTCGTCCAGAGCTGTGCTGGCACTGCCGCCCAGGCTCATGTTGGCAACCGCGGGCCGCACGGCATTCGCGGTAACCCAGTCCACACCCTTGATGACGCCGGAGGTGCTGCCGGTGCCAGCACAGTTGAGAACCTTGACGCCGGTAACGGGCGCGCCGGGAGCTACCCCTACGACGTAGCTGCTATCGTCCTTGGCGGCCAGGGTACCAGCCACATGGGTTCCGTGGCCGTTGCAATCCTTGTTTTCGCCGCCGGCGAAGTTGACGTGATTGACCACGTTCAGATCTCTGTGGGTGGTGCCCGTGTCGATGACGTAGATGTTGACGCCGGTGACTGCTCCCGAGCCGTTGCCTGCCTGCGCGGTTGGGCTGAGGTCAGCATCAATCCGGTTAATCCCCCAAGGGAGAGTCTGAGCGCTGATGCTCATCACCCCGTCCGCTTCGACGTAGCGAACCCAGGGGTTGTTTTCCAGAGCCTGGATCTGCGCGGCTGTCAGCCGGGCAGAAAAGCCTCGAATCGTAGCGCCGAAGACGTGCTCGGCACGGAAACTCATCTGGCGTTCCAGCGCCTGCACCGCTCCGGCAACCCGTGCGTCCAGATAGTCCCAGGCCTGCGGGTGCGCAGCGGCGCGCTCGTCGGCGCGGTACTGACCCCGGAATTGATCGAACGGCATGCTATCGTTGAAGATCACAATCACCGGAAACGAACCCACGGGTCGCTGAGGACCAGCGGATTTGGCTTGGCTCATCACCAAAAGCAGCGTAGGAAAAAAAATCAAAAACCTGCGCACCGGCATCCTCTCATTGTTCTGGCTGGACAGCGTCAATGAACTCTTTATACGGCATAAACTGGTCGGCAGTCAATAGTTCCCCGGTAAGGCCGTTCCCAGGCTGAGCGAATCAGAAGTTGGTGGACGTGAGGGGATTCGAACCCCTGACCCCCTGCTTGCAAAGCAGGTGCTCTCCCGACTGAGCTACACGCCCACGGTGCCTGCAAAGTTGGCACCGGCGGACTCTCCCAGATGAGCTACCCGCCGGTAGCTTGATTCTGAACGACGGCGAAAAGCGGGTCAAGACAATGCCACCGCTCTTCCCGCCATGCCGCGCCCAAGAAAAAAAGGAGAGGTCCGCTTCGCCGTGGGGGCTTAGATTCTGAACCCCTGTAACAGGTGGGTGCCCTGCGCCTGCTTTCAGGCTTATCCCGCAAGCGGGATCGTGCACAAGGGCAGGACGACGGAGGCTCCCGGGAGTCCAGTGTTGGTTCAATTAAATCGTCGCACCCAACACGTACGTCGCAGGCCTGCTCCCGCGGGTATTGTGGCCCGCGGTGCGCGGCGCGTCAACGGGAACCGGCTGCGCCGATTCCCAACCGGCAGCGGCCTCGCGCTCTTGTCTCCGCAGCCCTGGGGCTTGTACCTTACCCTTGCCTCTGCAACGCGCCTCTGGAGCGGCCATGAGCCTAACGGCGACGAAAACATCGGGGTTCCTGCTGGATGGACGCTGGGTGAGCGAAGGCGAGCCGGTCGAAATCCGCGCACCGCACGATAACAGCGTGGTCGGCGTGACCTACCGCGCCGGTCCCGAACATGTCGAAGCTGCGATACGCGCTGCCGTGCGCGCGTTTGCGACCACGCGCAAGCTCCCCGTGTACGAGCGTCAGCGCGTGCTTCGCGCCGTGGCTCAGGGCATCGCCGACCGCCGCGAAGAGTTTGCGCGCGTGCTGGCACTCGAGGCTGCCAAGCCCATCAAGGCTGCGCGCGTGGAGGCCGACCGCGCTGCGTTCACGTTCACCGTGGCGGCGGAAGAAGCTGCGCGCATCTATGGCGAATGGCTGCCGCTCGATTTGCAGCCAGCCATGGCCGGCCGCTGGGGCCTGCTGCGACGCGTGCCGCTGGGCCCGGTGGCTGCGATCACTCCGTTCAACTTCCCCTTGAACTTGGTGGCGCACAAGTACGCCCCGGCCATCGCGGCGGGCTGCACCGTCGTACACAAGCCGGCGCTGCAGACGCCCTTGTGCGCGCTGCTGCTGGCGGAGCTGGTGCATGAAGCGGGCTGGCCGGCAGGGGCGCTGAACGTCCTGCCCCTTTCGAACGAAGATGCGGCTCCGCTGGTTGCCGACGACCGGCTGAAGCTGCTCACTTTCACCGGAAGCTCGGCGGTGGGCTGGGAATTGAAGCGCCGCGCAGGGAAAAAGCGCGTGGCCCTCGAACTCGGCGGCAATGCCGGGGTGATCATCCACAGCGACGCGGATCTGGACTACGCCGCCGAGCGCTGCGTCTTCGGTGGATTCTCCTACGCGGGCCAGAGCTGCATTTCCGTGCAGCGCATTCTGGTGGAGCAGAGCGTCCACGAAAAGTTCCTGGCCATGCTGGTGTCGCGCGTTGAAAGCCTCAAGACCGGCGATCCCCTGGATGAGGCGACCGACGTTGGCTGTTTGATCAGCGAGGAGGCCGCGCGACGCGTGGAGACGTGGATCGCCGAGGCCCGCGGCGCAGGGGCGCGCGTGCTGTGCGGCGGCACGCGGCGTGGCGCGCTGCTGGCCCCCGCCGTGCTCACCGGCACGCGCCCCGAACAGCGCATCAACTGCCAAGAGGTGTTCGGCCCGGTGGTGACCGTCGAGCCGTACGCAGACTTCGCAGCAGCCATCCGCGCGGTGAACGATTCGAGCTACGGCCTGCAGGCTGGCGTGTTCACCCGTGACGTGAAGCGCATCTTTTCCGCCTATGAGGAGCTCGAAGCCGGCGCGGTCGTCGTCAACGACGTGCCAACCTTTCGCATTGACCATATGCCCTACGGGGGCGTCAAGGACTCAGGGATGGGCCGCGAAGGCCTGCGCTACGCCATCGAGGAAATGACGGAGCGCAAGCTGCTGGTGATGAACCTGCGCTAGTTCGGGCCGCAACCCGCTGCCAGCGCGTCCAGGCCGGCGCAGGCGTCTGCCAGCCGCGCCGCAGCCAGTGGAGACTCGCAACCAGGCCACCGCTCCCAATCACCCACAGCGTGGCCGTCTGCTGTTCAACTCCCCATCCGGCCAGCGTGCCCGCTGTCTTCGCCAAACCTGCACCGCCAATCCAGTAGTAAAGGTTGACGGCCGCAGCGACGGTGACCAGATTCACGCCTCGCTCGCGCAGCGAGAAGGCCTGAAAGGGCACCGGCCTTGGTATCTACGTGCTGCAAACGGGAACGTCCTGCGGTGTTAGGATATCCGCTCAACGTGCTCGCATAAGCAACCAGGCGTCGTCTGGGGGCGGAGCCGTGCGGAGCCCAGATCACCCTTTGAAGCAGAGCAGATTCGCCTCCGTTCTTTCCGGCCTTCCGCAAGGCGCGGAGATACTCATCATCCGGTTGCGCGGCCTGGGAGACCTAGTCCTGCTCACCCCGGCGCTGGCCGCGGTGCACGCCTGGCGGCCGGACCTGCGCCTTTCCGTGCTGGTCGAAGAGGGCTTTGCAGCGGTTTTCGACGGAAACCCTGCCGTTGCCGAGGTGCTGCTCTTTCGTGGTTTCCTGCGTACAGCGCGGGAGCTGCGCCAACGGAGGTTTCCGATCACCTTCAACCAGCACGGCGGCTCGACCAGTGCGTTGCTCACCGCGGCGGCGGGCTCGCGGCTCCGCGTCTGCTGGGAAAACCGCCGCTTCGGGTTCATCTACAACGTGGTCGTGCCGGAAACGGGCGTGCTTGAGGGGCGCAGCCGACTGCACACCGCCGAGCATCGTCTGCTACCCTTCTACTGGACCGGTTTGCCCGCGGGTCCAATCCCGCCCGCGCGGGTCTTCCCACAGCCGGACCCCGCCGTGGTCGTTGCGCAGAAGCTCCAACGGTCGGGCATCGCCGCGGGAACGCCTTACTGCGTGCTCCATCCGGGCACCGAATTCTTCACCAAGCGATGGCCACTCGAGGGATATGCGGAAATTGCCGGCTGGCTGCGCGAGTGCCACGGCCTGGCTCCCGTGGTGGTGCTCGGTCCGGGCGACCGCGAGATAGCCGCCGCAACCAAGCGCCGCATGGCCGGGGCTGCGCCCGTGCTCGATTCGCTGCCGCTGCGCGAACTGATTGCGCTCATCGCCCGCGCGCGTCTTTTTCTCGGCAACGACAGCGGGCCGGCTCATCTGGCTGCTGCGTGCGGGCGCCCTGTGGTGGTCATCTTCGGCTCGAGTGATTCCGTCGTGTGGCGGCCGTGGCAGACGGCCCATCGCGTCGTGCAAAACGATTTCGCCTGCAACCCTTGCCCCGGCGACCGCTGCTACGCGTTCGGGGAGCCGCGGTGCATCCTGTCCATCACGCCCGAACAGGTCCGCGAGGCGTGCGACTCCCTTCTCGCAGAGACGGATTCCCATCCCTTGGTCAAGCCCCAGCAGACACGGTGATGCTACGATACGCGCACCGCCAGTTCCGACAGGCAAGCAGAGTCTTGGCCGACGGGCCATGCAGGAGCCCACGACGACGTATGCCGAGGCTCTGGCTGACTGCGTTGATCAACAGGCGCGCGAGCATCCGGTAGATAACAGTTCTGTCGCGCGAAAGGTCGAGTTGCTGCGCACGCCGTGTTCTTCCAATACGCGCAACAGGAGACTGGCCTCCTCCGGCCGCTCGAGCGTGCGGCGGCGGGCCAGAATCCCGACCCCGTCGCTCGACGATTCATCGAATTGCACCAAGGGAAGGTTCCCGAGCGGCAATTCTCGTCGGCGGCGCAAGGAAGCAGCGCGCGAACATTTTCACCAGGGCGCGCAAACTGCCCCGCGGGATTCACTCGAATACCTTCGTGCGCCTCCAGCCAGGGGTCCTGCAGAGCGGACAGTGAATCAGATCGCCGCGCGGTCGGAAGACGGGAGGCTACTTCAGGAAGTAGGCGCGGTAGAGGGTGTCGCGCTGCGCGGGGATAAACCCGGCTTCAAAGATCATGCGGCGCAGCTCGGCTTCGTTGGTGCGGTTGCGCACTCCGGCGGCATAGACGACGTTTTCTTCGATCAGGATGCTGCCCACATCGTCGGCGCCGAACTGCAGGCCCACTTGGCAGACTTTCACCCCGGGCGTCAGCCAGCTCGACTGGATGTGGTCCACATTGTCCAGGTAAAGGCGGCTGATGGCCAGCGTCTTCAGATAATCCACGGCCGTGGTTTCCGGGACTTTCCTGCCCAGCGGCGTGTTTTCCGGAGCGAACATCCAGGGGATAAACGCGGTGAACCCGCCCGTGTCTTCCTGGATGCGCCGGATGCGCTCGAAGTGGCTCACGCGGTGGCGATGCTCTTCGCCGCAACCGAACATCATCGTCGCCGTAGTGCGCAGGCCCACCGCGTGCGCGGTCCGGTGGACCAGCTCCCATTCGTCGCTCGTGCACTTCAGCCGCGAGATGCGCTGGCGCACTTCGTCGTCGAGGATTTCCGCGCCGCCCCCGGGAATCGAGTCGAGCCCGGCGTCGCGCAGCCGGACGATAGTATCGCGCACGCTGAGTCCGCTGACCTCGGCGATGCAGAGAATCTCCGGGGCGGAAAAGCAGTGCAAGTGGACGCGCGGAAAGCGCTCCTTGATGGCGCTGAGCAGCCCTTCGTAGAACTCGATGCGCAGGTCGGGGTGCAGCCCGCCCTGCATCAGGATGCCCGTGCCGCCCAGCTCGATGGCCTCCTGGATCTTCGCGAAGATGACTTCGCGCGAAAGCACGTAGCCGTCGCGGGTCCCCAGCGGCCGGTAGAAGGCGCAGAACGAGCAATACTCCGTGCAGAAGTTCGTGTAGTTGATATTGCGGTCGATATGGTAGGTGACCACGCGCGGGTCGTTCTTTTTCTTCCGCACGGAGTGCGCGGCCATCCCGATCCCCACCAGGTCGTCCGACTGGAACAGGTCGAGTGCTTCCTGGGGCGCAATTCCCATCGGTCTGCTTCCTTGCTTCCTCTCCTCCCAGCTTCTCTGCTTCAGTAAGCTGATGCGCGCACCTGCGCCGCGGGAAACTCGAGCGGCCTGGCCTCAGGGATCCATCCGGCTTCCGTGCACAGGCGGAAGTACAACTCGAGGCCGGCGCGGTTCTCGTCGTCCAGGGAATAATCAATATTCTCGCGCAGATAGCTCTCCAGCGCCTCGGCAGGCAAGTCCAGTTTCAGCGACGCGCCTTCGGCAATCTCCGCCATGCGCTCCATCCCGTACGCCTTCGACGCCAGGAAGTCCGCAACCACTTCAGGCGCAGCCGCGGCGCGCCGTGCCGTCCACACCGCAAGGACGCACGGCAGTCCGCTCATCTCGCGCCACTGGTGTGCAACGTCGTAGATGAAAAGCGACTGATGCCCCGGCACGGGCCATTCGCTAGGGTCGCCGCCGCAGCAACGCTCGCCGCCAGCTTTCTTCTCGCTGAGCAATTGCATCTTGACGGCGATGCGCAGCGCTGGGTCGCCGATCAACAACGCCGCATCCGCTTCCTCCAGCATGGCCGGCGGGTCAGGGGGCATCTCAACGAACTCCGGCTGGATGCGCCACATGCCGCGGCAAAGCAGCCGCACCAGCGCCTGCGAGCTGCGCGAAGCCGCGTCGAGCGAGATCCGCCGGGCAAGCTCGATCGGGCGCTTGGACACCACCAGGATGCTTTTCACCTCGCCCTTCGCCGCCACCGACATCCCGGGCAGCACCACCACGTCCTGCATGCGCTGGTATTCGATGGCCGGGATGATGGCTATGTCGGCTTCGCCCCGGCGCAACTGCTCCGCGCACTCCGCCGGCACGGTAAAAAGCAGCTCGTACTTGCCCGCCAGCGGCCCGTCGGTGAAGCCCCACACCAGCGGCGCGGTGTTCAGGTACTCGACAATCGAGATGCGCAATTTGCCCACGAACTCCTCCGCCGAGGCGGTTCACTATAGCACAGGCCGCCACGGTTCCCGCCTGGCGGCAAGCTTTCAGCGCACTCAATTCTTTCCGTCACTCTGACGCACAGGTCCCTCTGTGCTTCGTACGAGAAGCCGACTCGTGTTGCTTCACTCCCGCGAGCTTCCCAACCTGAATCTGCTAGACTGGCGGGCCATGCCGCGGATTGAAGCGGTGCTGGAAAGCTCGCTGTACGTCACTGACCTGAAGCGCGCGGTTGCCTTCTACCGCGATGTGCTGGGCCTGCGGTTGATCGGCGAATTTGAGCAGAAGCAGGGGGCCGCCCTGGCCGCAGGGCCATCGGTGGTGCTGCTGTTCGTGGCGCAAAAGACACGCATGCAGCAGGAGCCCCCGCCGCACGGCTCGACCGGCGCTGGTCACTTGGCCTTCCGCGTCGCCGCAGAAGAAATGGACGCCTGGCGAGGCTTCCTCGCGGCTCACCATGTCCCGATTGAGCGCGAAGTCCGCTTCGGCGACCATCCGCCATCCATCTACTTCCGCGATCCAGACGGCAATTCACTCGAACTGGCCGTCGCCGCCATCTGGCCGCTCGAAGGGCGCTGAAAAGCAGTGAACCGGAGTCTCACCCAGCAGCCGCTGACTGACGCTGACGCCGCCAGACAATGCGCCCGGCGACGATGGTAGCCATGGGCGCGCCGCGGAACGACCGGCCGTCAAACGGCGAATTGCGCGACCGGCTGGCGGACTCTTCCGCGCGGAAGGTCCACGAAAAGTCCGTCGAGAAAAGAGTCAAATCAGCGACTTCGCCTGGGGCAACGCGGCGCGTGTGGCCGAGCAAGCGCGCCGGTCCGGTGGTGAACAGCTCCACGGCGCGCAGCAGTGCAATCCGGCCGGTGTGCACGCACTGGTCGAGCACCAGCGCCAGCGCGGTCTCAAATCCGATGACGCCGAACGGCGCGCGGTCAAACTCCACGGCCTTGAGCGCGGGCGCGTGCGGGGCGTGGTCCGTGGCGACGGCGTCCACCGTCCCATCGGCCAGGCCCTCGAGCAGCGCCTGGCGGTCTTCCTCCGACCCCAGGGGCGGGTTCATCTTGAAGTGCGTGTTGTAGCCCACGTCGGCATCGGTCAGCGTCAGGTGATGAGGCGTAACTTCGCAGGTCACTGGCAAACCCCTCTGCTTGGCTTGGCGCACCAGTTCCAGCGAGGCGCGCGTGGAGAGATGAGCGATGTGCAGTCGGCATCCGGTCAACTCGCAGAGTTGAAGGTCGCGCGCGACAGCGATGGACTCGGTTGCCGCGGGCATGCCGCGCAGCCCCAAGCGCACTGAATGCGTGCCCTCGCGCATCACGGCGCCCGCCGCCAGCGAGGAATCTTCGCAATGGTCAACCACCGCGAGGCCGAGCGACCGGCAGTAGTCCATCACCTGGCGCAGGAGCCGCGCCGTGGCAATCGGCCGACCGTCGTCGCTTACGGCGACGATGCCGGCGCGCCGCATGGCCGCAATCTCCGCCAAGGCTTCGCCCTGACTGCCCTGGGAAGCGGCCCCGATGGGCCAGACGCGCACCGGCGCCCGGGCCGCGCGGTCCAGGATGAAGCGCGTCACTGAGGCGTTGTCGTTCACCGGGCGCGTGTTCGGCATGCAGCACACCGCGGTAAAACCGCCCCGCGCGGCAGCCTGCGTCCCCGATTCGATCGTTTCGGAAAGCTCGTCGCCGGGCTCGCGCAGATGACAGTGCAGGTCAATGAAGCCGGGGGCCACGCACAGGCCGGAAGCGTCGAAGACTTCCGCTCCCGGAGCGGAAACCGCTGGCGCGACTTGCGCGATGCGCTCGCCTTCGATGAGCACATCCAGGCGTGCGTCGGTGCCGCTGGCGGGGTCAACCAACCGCCCACCCTTAATCAGCAGCATGGGTCTCCTCCATGCCGAGCGGCGGGCCACCGATCAGCACGTAGAGCAGGTTCATGCGCACAGCCACGCCGTTGGTGACCTGTTCTAGGATGCAGGAATGCGGGCCGTCGGCCACCACCGGGTCAATCTCTACGCCGCGGTTCATCGGCCCCGGGTGCAGGACAATCACATCCGGCTTGGCGCGGTGCAGCCGCTCCGGCGTGAGCTGATAGAGGTGGATGTATTCGTCCAGGGGCAGAGCTGGCTCGTGCAGCCGTTCGAGTTGCACGCGCAGCACGAGCACCACGTCGGTGCCCTCCAGTGCCTCTTCGATGCGCGCTACGCGGCGAACGTGCGGCGCCAAGTCCTCCAGCTCGCGCGGCACCCACATGGCCGGGCCGACCAGCGTGAAGCGGCAGCCAAATTTCGCGAGCAGGTGGATGTTCGAGCGCGCCACGCGGCTGTGCAGGATATCCCCGATGATCGCCACGCGCAGGCCTTCCAGGGTCCCTTTGCGGTCGCGGATGGTCAGCGCATCGAGCAGCGCCTGCGTGGGATGCTCGTGCATGCCGTCTCCGGCGTTGATCACCGGGATCTCCAGATGTTGGGCGACAAAGTGCGGCGCTCCGGACGAGCGGTGGCGCATCACAATGCAGTCGGGCTTCATGGCGTCCAGCGTCCAGACCGTGTCGAGCAGCGATTCGCCTTTCTGGAGGCTCGAGGCTTCGGCTTGAAGCTGCATGGTGTCGGCGCCGAGCCGCGTCGCCGCCGTCGCAAAACTGATCCGTGTGCGCGTGGAGGGCTCGAAGAAGGCCAGGGCCACTGACTTGCCCCGCAGCGTGGCCAGCTTCTTCAGCGGGTGCCGCTGGATTTCCTGAAAAGGCTTGGCCTGCTCGAGCAGGTCCGCGATTTGCGCGGCACTGAGCGGTTCGATTCCGAGCAAGTGTCGCAGGCGGTGTGGCACTGCAATCCCTCGGGTCGCGGTTGCGGCGGGCACGGCACCTCAGGGAACGCGCTCGACCAGCATGACGCGCTCTTCGCGGTCCACTTCCTCCAGGCGGACTTCGATGATCTCCGTATCGCTGGTCTGCACGTAGCGGCCAACGAAGGTCGCTTCAATGGGCAGTTCACGGTGGCCGCGGTCGATCAGCACGCACAGCCGGACGCGCTTGGGCCGGCCGAGGTCGAACAGGCCGTTCATGGCTGCGCGCACGGTGCGGCCGGTATAGAGCACGTCGTCCACCAGCACGACGTCGCGGTCGTCCACGGAAAACGGAATTTCCGTCGAATGAACCACGGGCTGCGGAGCAACCAGCGAGAGGTCATCCCGGTAGAGCGTGATGTCCAGCGTGCCCACCGGCACGACGGAACCGTCAATAGCGCGAATGGCCTTGGCCAGCCGCTGGGCCAGCGGCACGCCGCGGCGGCGGATGCCGATGAGCACCAGGTTGCCGGCGCCGCCGCTCTTTTCGACGATTTCGTGGCCCAGCCGCTGGATCGTGCGATCCATCTCCGTCGCCCCCATCACCTGCTCTTTTTCCACGACGCGCATAGGCCGGACATCCTAGCATACGAGCCGCAATTCCCGCAGCCCGTTGGCTCGATCGCGTCCCCGGAACAGCTCGTGTTAAACTGCGGCGCTGCCGCTCGGAGATTGCATGAGAGCATCCCTTCGTTTTCTTCTCGTCGCCGCGGCCATGCTGTGGTGCGGGCCAGTCTCCGGTCAGCAGGCCAGCCTGCGGCCTCGGCTGGTCGTCGTGCTCCTGATAGACCAGTTCCGGAGCGATTACATCCGGTGGTATGGCCGCCAGTGGAAAAGCGGGCTGCGCCGGGTTCTCGATCGCGGGGCGTGGTTCACAAACGCGGCGTATCCCTATATGAACACGGTGACGTGCTCCGGCCACGCCACCGTGGCCACAGGGGACTTGCCTGCTCAGCACGGGATCGTCTTGAACCAATGGTACGACCGCGCCGCCGGCCGCGTGGTGTCCTGCACGGCTGACGAGCAGGTGAAGACGCTCGCGCACAGGGGCGATGAGCGCAGCGGCCGCAGCGCCGCTCGGCTGCTAAGCACTACGCTGGCCGAGGAGCTGCGCGCGCAGCTCGGGCCTGAGTCGCGTACCGTAACCCTGTCGCTGAAGGCCCGCAGCGCCATCATGCTCGCTGGCCGCGGCCCTGGCTTGGCCCTCTGGTTCGACAACGCCACCGCCTCTTGGGCCACCTCGACCGCCTTCGCACCACAACTGCCTTCATTCGTTCTCGAGTTTATCCGCAACCGCCCTGTGGAGGCCGACTTCGGCAAGCAGTGGACGCGGATGCTGCGGGCGGGCGCCTACAAGTTTGAGGACAACGGACCGGACGAGAGACCGCCCGCCGGCTGGACGAATTCCTTTCCCCATGCGCTCGTCGGGCAAGCTGACAAACCCGACGCGCGTTTCTACGAGCTTTGGCGGCAAAGTCCCTACTCGGACGAGTACCTGGCACAGATGGCGAAAGTTGCGGTCCAGGCGTTGCGTCTGGGCTCCGGATCGAGCACTGATTTCCTCGGCGTGAGCTTTTCGGCCCTTGACCTCACCGGCCACGACTTCGGCCCGCACAGCCAGGAAGTGCAAGACGTGCTGGTTCGCTTGGACGCGACCATCGGGGACCTGCTTGTCTTCCTCGACTCCGCTGTCGGCCGCAATCATTACCTCCTTGCGCTGACCACGGATCACGGCGTCGCGACGATCCCCGAGACCCTGGCTCGCAAGGGCCTTTCCGCCGGGCGGGTCTCCATCTCGCAACTCTATGCCGCCGCGCAGAGCGTGCTTGAGGCCGTGCTCGGTCCAGGGCACCACGTATTGCGCGTCGAGCACACCGACCTGTACCTTGCCCCGGGCGTCTTGGAAAAGCTGACTGCGCAGCCCCCAGCCCTGCGAGCCGTGATCGACGCGTTGCAGGCTGTCCCGGGCGTGGAGCGTGTTTTTCATCGCGACGAGATGACAGCCCTCGCCGGGCACGGCGATCCGCTCGGACGAGCTGTCTCTCTCAGCTATCACGCTGACCGCAGCGGGGACCTGCTCATGGTGCCGAAGGCGAACTGGATCCTTTCCGCCGACGCCACCACACACGGCACGGCGCGAAGCTACGACGCGCACGTACCGCTGATCCTCATGGGCGCCGGGATTCGCCCCGGCAAGTACGCGGCAGCCGCCAGCCCCGCGGACATCGCCCCCACCCTGGCGAGCCTGTGCGGAATTCGTTTCGAAGGACGTGCCGGCCGGCTCCTGACGGCAGCGCTCGCTGCGCGCAGGACAAACTAGCAAGGGATCCAACCGCTTGTGCTATACTCCGCGCAGTGGCAGGCACGTCCCTCGACCTCAGCGTAAGCGTTGGGTCGCTGCAGTTGTCGAATCCCATCCTTGCCGCCAGCGGCACTTTCGGGTACGGAATCGAGTTTGCGCACCTTGTAGATCTGAACCGCCTCGGCGGAGTTGTGGTCAAAGGCCTGTCCCGTGAACCGATGGACGGGGCACAGCCCCCGCGCCTTTGCGAAACGGCGGGCGGAATGCTCAACGCCGTCGGGCTGCAGAATATCGGCGTGCGCGCCTTCGTCGCTGAGAAACTTCCCGCGCTGCGCAGCTTTCGCACCGCGATCGTGGCCAACGTCTTCGGCTACTCGGTTGACGACTACGTTGAGGTGATTCGTGTCCTCGAAGATGCGGATGGCCTGGCCGCTTATGAGCTGAACATTTCCTGCCCGAATGTCCAGCGCGGCGGCATGCAATACGGGAGCGATCCCGCGTTGGCCGCTGAGGTCGTGGGCGCTGCCCGGCGGGCGGCGACCCGGCGGCCGCTCTGGGTGAAGCTGTCGCCGAACCTCACAGGGCTGACTCCGATTGCCCAAGCCGTACAAGACGCGGGCGCCGATGCCCTTACAGTAGCCAACACCTACACAGCGATGAGCCTGGACGTGCGCACCCGCCGGCCCCGCCTGGGGAACCTCACCGGTGGCTTATCCGGCCCAGCCATCAAGCCTCTGACGCTCCGGCTGGTGTACGAAGTGGCCCAGGCTGTCAAGGTGCCCGTTCTGGGCCTGGGGGGCATCGAAACCGCCGAGGACGTGCTCGAGTACATCCTGGCCGGGGCCACCGCCGTCCAAGTGGGCACGGCCCATTTTGTGGACCCGAGAGCCTCGTGTCGGCTGGCGGACGAGGTGGCCAATCTTTGCTATGAACTTAACATCCATAGAATCAGCGACTTAAGGTCAAAATTGCTAAGCTAGCAGTTAGGCAAAGGTCCCAGTGTAATGGTACAATTGGGGGGTTCCCTGAAACCGGTTCCCAGAGGCAGAATAAGCACCTAAATCCTCGTGAGTCTAAAGCACATAGTCCTCGTCGCGGGCCTTTTTCTGGGCCTTGTTCTGGTGGTTTTCGTGCGGCCGGCCCATGCCCCCGTGGCAGACTCGGAGCGGCAACCCCTTTCGCCTCTGACGGTTTGGCGGGGTACGGCAAGCTGGTACGGCCCCGGCTTCCATGGCCGGCAGACGGCCAACGGGGAGGTCTTTGACATGTATGCCCCGACGGCCGCCCACCCCACCCTGCCCCTGGGGTCTCTGGTCCGGGTGGTTCACGTCAAGTCCGGCCGGAGCCGGCTCGTCCGCATCAACGACCGCGGCCCGTATATCGAGGGGCGCGAGATTGACGTATCCTACGAGGTTGCCCGATCCCTGGGATTCGACCAGAACGGGATCGCGCGTTTGCGCATCGAACTGCTCGAGGTGCCCAAGCGCCGTTGGACTCCGCCACCCGCGAAAAACTGATCGTCGCGCTGGACGTCCCTGACCTGGCCGCGGCCTGGCGCATGGCCCGCCGGCTGGCCGGCCACGTGGGCATGTTCAAGGTCGGCAGTCAATTGTTCGTGGCTGCTGGACCCCGCGTGGTCGAGAAGCTGGCCGGCTTCGGCGCGCGCATTTTCCTGGACCTGAAATTCCACGACATCCCGAACACGGTTGTGGGCGCCGTTCGTGCCGCGGCGGGCCTGCCGGGCGTGCGTCTGATCAACGTGCACGCCCTCGGCGGACTGGAAATGATGCGCGTGGCCCGCGCAGCGCTTGGCGGCCGCCGGCGACCGCGGCTGATTGCGGTTACCGTGCTCACCAGCCAGGATCGCGCTTCTCTGCGGCGGACCGGGATTGCGGCTCCCCCGCTGGCGCAGGCCCTGAAGCTCGCTCGGCTGGCCAGGCAAGCCGGGCTCGATGGCGTCGTGGCCTCAGCACAGGAAGTGCGGGCCATCCGGCGCGCCTGCGGGAGCAAGTTCCTGGTGGTCGTGCCGGGCGTCCGACCCGGGGGCGCAAGGCGCGGCGACCAGGCACGCGTGGCGACGCCAGCGGAAGCCATCCGCGCCGGCGCCGATTACATCGTGGTCGGACGCCCCATCACGGAGGCCCGCGACCCCGTCCGCGCGGCGGAGGCTGTTCTGGCCGAGATCGCGTCTGCCCTGCGCACGCACGGGGAATAGGCTCCCCATGGTTTGACCTGCAGTGGCTCATCCCCTAGCATCGAGTTGTTTTCCAAGCGGCAGCGCGCATGGATTTTGCAAGCAAACACGTCGTCGTCGGCACCGCGGGGCACATTGATCACGGCAAATCGGCGCTGGTCGAAGCGCTCACCGGCACCAACCCAGACCGACTTGAAGAAGAAAAGCGCCGCGGGATCACCATTGATCTCGGCTTCGCGTTCCTCGAGCTCGACGAGGTGCGTTTGGGCTTCGTGGACGTGCCCGGGCACGAGCGCTTCGTGCGCAACATGCTGGCGGGGGTGGGAGGGATTGACCTGGTGCTTCTGGTCGTCGCCGCCGATGAATCCATCAAGCCGCAAACGCGCGAGCACTTTGATATCTGCCGCCTGCTGGCGATCCCCCGCGGCCTCACCGTTCTGACCAAGCTCGACCTGGTGGATGCGGACACGCTGGTATTGGTGCGCCTGGAGGTCGAGGAATATCTCCGCGGTTCGTTCCTGGAGGGTGCGCCCATCGTGGAGGTAAGCGCAAAGACCGGCCAAGGACTCGACCGGCTGAAGCAGGAGCTGCTGCGCGTGGCGCGGACCGTGCCGGCTCGGGAGGCGTCGCGCCACTTCCGCCTGCCGGTGGACCGCGCTTTTGCCATGAAAGGTTTTGGTACGGTGGTAACGGGCACGCTCGTCTCAGGCTCGGTGCGCGCTGAAGACGAAGTCCAGTTGTTTCCGTCCAAGCGGCTGGTGCGCGTCCGCGGCGTGCATTCGGCAGGCCGCGCGGTCGAGCAAGCCACTGCAGGCCAGCGAACTGCGTTGAACTTAGCCGGCGTGCAGTTGAGCGAGGTCGCGCGGGGAATGGTGCTGGCGTCGCCGGGACGGTTCGAGCCGACACGCCGGCTGGACGCGCGCGTGCAACTGCTAAGCTCCGCGCGGCCGCTGAAAAACCGCGCACGCGTGCATTTCCACCAGGGCACGGCCGAAGTTGTGGCGGAGATTGTGTTGCTTGAAGCCGAGGCGCTGGCCCCCGGCGCCAGGTGCCTGGCCCAGCTTCGCCTGGCGAGGCCGGTGCTGGTGCTGCCGGGAGACCGGTTCATTCTGCGGCAGCTCTCGCCTGCGGTAACCATTGGCGGAGGGGTCGTGCTCGACAGCCTGGCGCCGCATCACCGCCTGAAGGAAACCCCAAGCGTGCTCGCCTTTCTGAAGATCCTCGAACAGGGACAAAAAGAAGATGTCCTTGCCGCGCTGGTCGAAGCCGAGCCGAATGGGCTGCCCGTGCACGCCGTGCTGGCGCGCACTGCGTGGCTGGAAAGCGAGTTGCGCCAAGCCGCGACGAGGCTCGTCGAGGCTGGCCGGCTCCGCATACTTGCCGATGGATCACATCTTGTTGCCGGGGAAAGAATGCAGAGCCTGGTCCGTCAGGCCCATGAGGAAATCGAGCAGTTTCACCGCGCCAATCCCTTGCTGGAAGGCGTCAGCCGGGAAGAGCTGCGCAGCCGCATCGCGCCAACAGCTCCCGCGGAGCTTTTCCGCGCGCTGCTCGACGAGCTGGTGGCCACAGGACAGGTCACCACGGTCGGGGAGTTGATCAAGCGTGCCGGGCGCGAGATTGCTCTGCTCCCAGAAGAAGAGCGAGCCAAGCAGCAGATCGAACAGGCCTTCGCTAGAGCCGGGCTGGCCGTGCCCGCGCTGAGGGAAGTGCTGGACAAGCTACCCGTCGAGCCGGCCCGCGCAGAGAAGCTTCTGCAATTGCTGCTGCGCAAGCACAGACTGGTGAGAGTCTCTGAAGGCCTGGTGTTCCACCGCAGCGCCATAGCCCGGCTGAAGGAGTTGCTGGCGGCGTACAAACAGCAACAGGGCGACCGCCTGCCCATTGCGGCGTTCAAGGACTTGACGGGCGTCAGCCGCAAGTACGCCATCCCCCTGCTCGAATACCTGGACCGCGAGGGCATCACGCGTCGCGTCGGCGACGAGCGCGTGATCCTGTAAGTGGCCGGGTTGCCGGGCCATTGGCCGCGGGTTGCCGCTGGCTGAGGTGGTTACGGACCCTCCCAAGTCCGTCAAGCTCGAGCTGCTCGGACAAAGTCCGCGCGAAGGTAGTAAGGGAGGACATGCGTCGCACCGGGCATGGCTTCCAACCCAGAAGTCATTCGGTCGTGTTACAATCCAGCGGGGAGGCACAGCATGAGGTTTGGCCCCTGGGAACTGGTCCTGATTCTGGGCATCGTTTTGGTATTGTTCGGCGGGCGAAAGATTCCCGAGATTGCTCGCGGACTGGGCGAAGGCATCCGGAACTTCAGGGATTCGCTGCGCAGCGATCGTCCCGGCGAAAGCAAGCCGCCAGACAAATAGCTCTTTCCGCTTGCCTAATCTTCCTGCCAGCCCAGAGCGCGCAACATGCGGCACAAGCGCGCCAACGGCAGGCCCACCACGTTGAAATAGCAGCCTTCGATGCGTGTCACGAACCTTCCCCCGCGTCCCTGAATGGCATACGCGCCTGCTTTGTCGAACGGCTCGCCGGCAGCCACATAGGCACGGATTTCGTCCTCGCTGAGCCGCGCGAACGTCACGCGCGTTACTTCTTCCTCCGCCCGGAGCGCGCTGTCCGGCAGGCGCAGCACGGCCACGCCGCTTATGACTTCGTGGGTGCGTCCGCTCAGTCGGCCAAGCATCCGGCGCGCGTCTTCGGGCGAAAGCGGCTTGCCAAGCACCTCGTCGTCCAGCACGACGACGGTGTCGGCAGCCACAATCAGTGCGGGCCCGGCTACGTGCTCGGCCGCTCGTCGCGCTTTCGTTTCCGCCAGCCGGCGAACCAACTCCGCAGGCGATTCGCCCGGCAGACGAACTTCTTCAGCCTCCGTAGCCAGCCTCTCGAAGGCAATGCCGGCGTCTTGCAGAATGGCCGTGCGTCGCGGCGAAGCCGAAGCCAGCACCAGCCGTGGTCCCTGTTCCTTCACGGGCATGCGGCCTGGGCCTCCGCTGTGCTCCAACCAAACAGGCGGGCCAGCAGGCGGGGCGCCGCGCCCGGATGCCGCGACAAGTACTTCTGTGCGATGGCGCGGCGGGCCTGCTCCGGCGTGACGCGGCGCGCAGTGGCTACCTGGCGCGGAAAAGCGCGCGCCGTCAACTCAAACCGGCCGGAAGCCCACGCTGCGGTTTCCTGCTCAGCCCCGAAGTGCACGACGAGCAGCAGCCGCTGCAATTCGAGCATGGCGTGCTTGAACCGTGGGTTGCCCGCAGTCGAGTCCATCTTGCATGCGTGGCGCAACTCCAGAGTAGCCAGCGGGCCATGGTCGGCTAAAGCCTGCCAGATGGCCTTGCCATCCGCGCTGATGCGTCCGCCGGCGTAAAAGCGCTCGTAGTCGGCGATTCCGGCTGCGGTCGCCTCGCACGCCACGAAATGCGGCAGCAATCTCAGGGAAATGAACGTTCCCCGGCCCCTGAGGTACTTGGCGTAAAACGCGCGGCGGCGGCGCGGGAGTTCGTCTTTCCAGCGCCAGACCAGCTCGCAGTAGCTGTCCCATCCGGGACCAAGCTCAATCGCCCGCCGCGCCACAGCGTAGTAAAGCGAAGGCAGCCCCAGACCCCGGATCGGGAACAGCAGGCAGAAACCCATCGCGTCAATGAAGCGCACGGCATCGTCCGCGGTGCGAACCTTCGGCCAGCGAACTTCACCCTCTAGCGCGGGGGTTTTCACGCGACGCTCCGACGCCAGTCTAACGCACGGCGCGAGAGCAGCGAAGAGCGCATCACGGAATGCGGCGTTTTCAGGGCCGTCAGCCCTTGATGACGCCGATGGGGCGCAGGCGGGCGACCTTGCGGGCGATGCCGGCGTTGTGGACGACGTCCACGACCGCGTCAATGTCCTTGTAGGCTTCGGGGATTTCTTCCAGGATGCCGTCGCGGGTTTCCGCGCGCAGGATGATGCCCTGCTCTTCCAGGCGCCTCGTCTCCGTTCTTGCGTCGCGGCCTTTCTTTGCTGCCGTCCGCGACATGGCGCGGCCCGCGCCGTGGCAGACGGTGCCGAAGGTTTCCTCCATGGCTTTGTCCGTGCCCACGAGCACAAAGCTGGCCGTGCCCATCGAGCCGGGAATCAGCACGGGCTGGCCGGCTTCGAGGTAGGCCTTGGGGATAAAGGGCGAGCCAGCCGGGAAACTGCGCGTGGCGCCCTTGCGATGCACGAGCACATCCTGTTCGCCGCCATTGGTGCGGTGGCGCTCGCGCTTGGCGATGTTATGCGCCACGTCGTACACCACGCGCAACTCGGCCGCGCCAAAGATTTTCTCGAACGACTTGCGCGTGAAGTGCGTGATGGCCTGGCGGTTGGCCCAAGCGAAGTTGGCCGAAGCGGCCATGGCGGCAAGATAGTCTTTGCCCTCGGGTGAGTGGATGGGCACGCAGGCCAGTTGCCGGTCGGGCAGCGAGATGCCGTAGCGGCGCATGGCCTCGCCCATCACCTTCAGATAATCGGTGCAGACCTGGTGGCCCAGTCCGCGCGAGCCGCAGTGAATCAGCACGACAATCTGACCGGCGTGCAGCCCGAAGCGGCTCGCAATCTCCGGCTCGAAGACGCGCTGCACGAACTGCACTTCCAGGAAGTGGTTGCCGCTGCCCAGTGTGCCCAGTTGCGTGCGCCCGCGCTGCTTGGCGCGCTGGCTGACCTTGGCGGCGTCGGCCCCGGCCATCCGGCCAGACTCTTCGCAGAACTCGATGTCCTCTGGCCGGCCGTAGCCCTGTTCGACCACCCACTGGGCGCCGCACTGAAGCACGCGATCCAGGTCTGGGTACGTGCACTGGATGAAGCCTTCTGAGCCGGTGCCCGACGGCACATCGCGGAAGAGCTGGTTGACTAGCTCGCGCAACTTCGGGGTCACCGCGTCCTGGGCCAGGTTGCTGGCCAGCAGACGCACCCCGCAGTTGATGTCGAACCCGACGCCCCCCGGCGAGACCACCCCTTCGCGCCAGTCCGTCGCCGCCACACCGCCTATCGGGAAACCGTAACCCTGATGAATGTCTGGCATGGCCAGCGACCGGCCGACAATCCCCGGCAGGAAGGCCACGTTCATGGCCTGCTCAATAGAAAGGTCCTTGACGATCTGCTCGAGCAGGCCCTCGTCGGCGTAAATCAGCGCGTCAGTGTGCATGCCGGGCTTGGTGCCCCGCGGCACCAGCCAGCGGTAGTCGTCCAGCTTGCGCAATTGTTCCTTGGGAACGGCCATGGGGATTCGCCGCTCCAGTATAGTATAGCGATAGGTAGACAGCAGCTAGATTCGCATCCTGTTGCCGGGGATTCGCCCGCGGGATATGCTCAGCGACAAGAATTCACGCATGTCTGCCCGCCGCCCGAAGCCCGGCACGATGGCTTTTCTGCTGGTTGTGCTGTTGGTGCTGCTCGTGTGGGTAGCGCTGAAGTACGCGCCGCGCAGGAGCGACGTGGTCGATGTCCCGCAGCCCGAAACCGGTTCGCACGTTGTGGTGAACGTTGTGGACGGCGACACCATTGATCTAGACAACGGGGAACGCTTACGGCTGATCGGCGTGGATGCCCCGGAAACGAGGAGCCGCAGCCGGGAAAAGGAGACGTGCGGGCCAGAGGCCACGGCGTTCGTCCGACAGCTCGCGCTGGGCCAACGCGTCCGACTGGCTTATGACTGGGAACGATATGACCGAAATCACCGCACCCTAGCGTACGTGATTCTCGAAGACGGAACGTTCCTCAACGCTGAGATCATTCGTCGCGGATTTGCGCACGCTTACAGAAAGTTCCGCTATCGTTATAAAGATGACTTCCTGCGCTACGAGCGGCGAGCCCACGAGGAGCGCGTCGGCTGCCTTCCCGTGCGAGCACCACACATGGAACGTGAGTAGCTACTTCTGCGGGGACGGATCTGAGCAACCAGTGGCTTGCGCGGAACGCGCAGTTCCCGTAGGCTGCTCGGCTTGAACCGTAACGAGCCCGCATGAGTTGTCCCATCTGCCAGAAGCGCCCGGCCAAGCGCTATTGTCCCGCCAAGGGCGAAGCCATCTGCGCCGTTTGCTGCGGGACCGAGCGCGAAGTAACGATCGACTGTCCCTCGGAGTGCCCCTATCTGCTGGCGGCGCGGCGCTACGAGGCCGAGCACCGCAAACCCATTCCACCGGATGAGATTCCGTTTCCTGACCTCACGGTTTCCCCGGACCTGGTGCACGAGCTGCGCGCCGTGGTCAGCGGCCTGGGCTACGCGGTGGTGAAGCAGGCCGCGGAAGACCGCACCACAACGGATGCCGACGCCCTGGCCGCGCTTCGAGCCCTCGCGGAGGCTTATCGCGCGCTCAGCTCGGGGATCCTCTATGAAAAGCCGCCCCAACCTGGCCCGGCCCGCGAACTTTACGCGCGCCTGGCCGCTTTCCTCAGCGAAGTGAAAAAGCGCCAGGCGGAAAGTGCAGGCTTCCCGCAACTGAAGGACACCGAAGCCTTCCATTTGCTGGTATTCCTGCTGCGCGTGGGCCGGCACCACACCAACGGCCGGCCGCGCTCCCGCGCGTTTTTGGAATTCCTTCGCGCGCAGTACCCGCAGGCCGTTGCCGCAGATCAGGCTCCGCGAATCATCTTGCCCTAAGAAGCAGACCCCCCTGGTCCAACCGAGGGCGGCAAGTCCCGGCGGCGCAAGCGCGCGCAAGAAAAACCAGAAGCCGCCCAGGTCCACGGCCGAACGCATCGAAGAAACCTTCGACACGAGCAAGACGAGCGACTGGACCTTCCGCGACCCGGCCTTCGGCCTTTCCCACGCTTTGCAGAACCGGCGCACGGCGGAAGAAAACGAGCACATCAACCGGGTCTTCACCGGGACCATGGACCCCAACGCGGCGCCCAGCTTCGTTCTTCGCGCGATCGTTTTCAGGGCTGCCCCGCCCCGGTAGAGGTGGCTCGGCGGCCCCGGGCGGGCTCGCAGCAGAAATGGGAAAGGGCCACGGTGCCTGCCGTGGCCCTTTTCCTCGCCTTGCCCTGCCTCAGGCTCGGCGGAATCAGCGCGCCGCGCGCGCTACGCCAAGGTTGTGAATCCCGCCCCACACGTGCAGGGCTGCCCCAACGGTTTGCGGCAGCCACCACAGCTTGCGCACCCAGGCGATCTGGCTCCTTTGCAGGCGTCGCGCCAGCCAGTCGTTCACCAGCGGACCGACGTGGATGGCGGCATACAGGGCGCCCGACTTCGCAAACGGACGGAGCAGCGGATTGCGTTCGTAGCCTAACCCGTTGCCTACCACGCGCCGCGTGGTCCAGGCGTCGAAGGCTGCGGCGGAGTGCTGCGCAATCGTGAGCAGGAGCCACTTGCGCTGCGCGCCGCGATCGCTTTCGGCGCGGAGCACCGGCTTGAACGCGGCCGGGGCCGGCGCCGAACTGGCCGCCGCATCGCCAGCCAAGCCGGAGCTCGCAATTGCTCCGAGCGGCAGGCGGGCCGTGCGCAGTTGAGCAGCCTTCCTGCTGCTGGCCGTGCGGTCCGGCAGGTTCACACCTGTCAATTCGCCAACGCGAAACACGGGAAGGCGTGCAAAGTCCGCTCCGGCAGCTCGCGCAGGCTCCGGTCGAAGAAGAGCCAGCTCCATGACTTTTTCGGTGAGTGCGACCGGCTGCGGCGAACCGAATTGCAGCAGGAGCGCAGCAACAAGCGCAGTTGTCATTCGATTTCCCTCAGTCACCCCGTGGGGTAGTGCCCTCTTGCTTTGGCAGTGGCGAGAGTAGAACTGCGGCTCGTTGGCACCAATGGCGAGGTGGTACCGGTCCGGGGGTTCGATTCACCTAGTACGAAAGTTTTCCCAACGTGGACCCGTGGTTCGGATGAATCCAGGGGAGGTAGTTCGCGGCAGGGAACTGGCTCACCTCAGGCGTGCGTGCAAAGTGGACAGCCCATGCCAGAAGAAGTCTCAGTCGAGATCCACGTCGCGCAGGGGCCTTTCAGCGGGCTGATCCTTGGCCTTGCGCAGCCCTTCTTCGAACAGCCGGTCGAGCACTTCCGACTTCTTTTTCTCTGCCTCAACGGACAGGCGGAACTTCTCTTCGCGGCGTTCCGCTTCTTCCCGCAGGATGCGGGCCGTGTCGGTCAGGTCTACATCGGGAGCAGCGCGGGGCGGCGGTTCGTGCGACAGAACGACTGCAAGCTGCGCGTCAATCTTCAGCTTGGCCTGGCAGCACGGGCACGTAACCTCGACGGCCGGACTCGCTTTCTTCGCCATAGCGTCATTTTACGCCTATTCAGCCGGCCGATGGCGCGGGAAAAAGAAAGGGGCGCCGAGGTGATGCACCCCTAGCGCCCGCTCGCTTGCTGAGGTTGAGGCTTACTTCTGCCTCTTGGCCGTCCATTCCCGGGTGACCGGGTTGCCCTGCATGGTGAATGTGACCGTACCCTTGATCGCGTCGCCTTCCACTGTGCCCGCATACTCCTGGACGAACTCCCGGGTCTGGCCGTCCGGGCCTGTGATGGAGCGCTTCACGGTGAAGCTCAACTTGTTGCCCTTGATGGTGCCCTCGAAGGGTGTTTCCCCACGCTGGCCGACGATGGTGCCTTTGATCTTCTCACCGGTCTGCTCGAACGTCAGCGTCGAGGTTACGGGCCCCTGGCGTCCCTCCGAAGTCATTTCCCACTTCCCGGCAACGTTGGCGGTCTTTTCCTGAGCTGCCGCCGCCGGGACGAAAGCCAGGGCCAACACGCACGCTACTCCAGTGATTCGCACCCACTTGCTCATCGCGTCCCCTTCTCCTTCCTATGAGTCTCTGCGAAGCCGTCGCGCGGAACCCGGCAACCTGGGTGTGCCTGCCTGCGCGCTGTACACTGGACGCGGGGAGCCGCGAAAAGGTTTCATGGGCGGCGGGTCGGGTAGGCTGCTTCGAGCGGTGCCGATTCGTTTCGTTGACTTACTGCGGCATGCAGCGCAATATACCTGCCCTGCGCGAGGAATCGTCCACCGCGACATCCCTCCCGAAGCGAGGATCTGCTTGTGGTTGCTTCGGCGAAAGCAAAGCAGATTCCAAGCCGCAATCCACCTGAGGCCCGCTGCAGGCCGGCACCCCCAATGACACACTTCAGGCGTTTCTCGGCAGACTGCTAGGCCTTGGCGGAGGATGTGTGGCGGGCGATGTAAGCGGCGGCGTAGCTGGCGAAAATCTGGTCAAGCTTTTTCGTGACAGGCCCGGGGGCAGCCGGCAGCTTGTTTCCGGCAATTTCGCCGACAGCCAACACGCTGCGGTTGGTCGAGGTGATGAAGACTTCGTCGGCACCGAACAGATCCACCGGGCGCAGCACGCGTTCTTCGATGGGCACGCCAGCAGGCGGGCCGATTTCAAGCAGGATCCCGCGGGTCACGCCCTCGAGGCAGCCGGAGCTGAGCGGCGGCGTGGAAACTTTTCCCCCGCTGACACAGAAGATATTGGCCGCAGTGCATTCCGCCACTTCGCCGTGCTCGTTCAGCAGCACGACCTCGTCGTACCCTTTGTCCTGGGCCTCGTGTAGGTTCCAGACGTTGTTCAGCCATGCCGTCGTCTTCACACCTGCAAGCGGAGAGGCGGCGTGTCGGCCATGCTCGCGGAGTGCCAGCCGGGTCGGCTCCCGGTACTGCGGCAACCCCGCCGTGCAAACGAGCAAGTCCACTTCCGGCATGTCTTCCTCGCTTCGCCAGAAGCCAACGGTGTTATACACGGCGTAGATGCGCGCCGTGCCTTCCCTCACGCCGTTAATGCCCAGCAGCTCGCGCAGTTGGCCGCGGACCTTTTCTTCCTCGAAGGGAAAAGGCAGGTGCACACGCGCCGCGTCTTTTTGCAGGCGCTTCCAGTGCCGCTCGAAAGCAAAGGGCTCGCCTTCCCAGATGCGCAACGTGGTGAACAGGCCCCAGCCGCTCAGCAGGCCAGCCTGGCCGGGAGAAAGCCGCACTTGCTCGATGGGCAGGAGCTTGTCATTGTGCACGAGGTGCCGATGGATCATCCGACCCCCCTAGAGACTTCTGTGTATTCTAGCCTACTGTGTTTCCCCGGCGCGGGTTGATCCGACTCACGAAGCGTGGCCCGCGAACTCACGCGGCTTTGATGCGCTCGGCAGGAACTTCCACCTCGCTGACCCCGCGGAAAGAAAACAGCAGCCGCACAAGGTACTTGGGCGGATCCTGCGCCGTCTGCCGGATGATGGTGCCTACGGCGTCGGTCACCGCAGCGTGAAACAATACCTTGCCCACCTGCATCCCCGCGAGGTTGATTCGCACACTCTGCCCCGGCTGGAACACGCAAACATTCTCCGCCTGCGCTGACGCTTTGACAACTCTCGCAGCGCCCGGCCTCGTTGCGCTACCCACCGGGCGCGGCCGAGTGTACGATACAGCGTTTAATCTTGCCGCAGCCCAAGGAGAAACGATGCTCAACAAAAGCACGCTCGCCGCTGCTTTCTTGTGCGGCGGCTGCCTTCTGGCGGCCTGCTCGCGAGGGCCCAGCGCCCCGCAAGCGGGAATGGAATCATTCCAGGCCAATGCGCTGATCGAGCACATCCGCACGCTAGCGTCAGACAAGTTTGAAGGCCGCGCCCCGGGCTCTCTGGGCGAGCAGTTGACCGTCAGCTACCTGCAAACCCAGTTCCGCGAGATGGGCCTGGAGCCCGGCAACCCAGACGGCACGTTCCTGCAGAAGGTTCCCCTGGTCGGCATCACCGCCGACCCCGCGATGATCCTCACGCTTGCGCGCGGGCGCGCCCTTCAGGCTCGGTTTGGGACAGACTTTGTGGCCTGGACGAAACGCGTCGTGGAGGCCACCTCCTTGGACGCGGAGATGGTCTTCGTCGGCTACGGCGTGCAGGCGCCGGAGTTTCAGTGGGACGATTTCAAGGGCGCGGACGTCAAGGGCAAAGTAATCGTCGTGCTCGTGAACGACCCGCCTGTCCCGGACGAAAAGGTCTTTGGCGGCAAGGCCATGACCTACTACGGCCGATGGACCTACAAGTTCGAGAAGGCAGCTGAACTCGGCGCGGCCGGGGCGTTCATCATTCACGAGACCGGCCCGGCCGGCTACCCGTGGGAGGTGGTGCGCGGGAGCTGGAGCGGCGAGCAGTTTGACTTGGTTACGCCGGACAAGAATATGAAGCGCGCCGCGGTGGAAGGCTGGATCACCGCAGCACAGGCCGAAGCGGTCTTCAAGCTCGCGGGAAAAGACTTTCCCGCCGCCAAAGAAGCTGCGGTCAGTCGCGCGTTCAAGCCCATTCCGCTCGGCGTGCGCGCCCGGCTCGCTTTCCGGAACAAACTGCGCACCGTGGATTCGCTCAACGTGATTGCGAAGCTTTCCGGCAGCGACGAAAAGCTCAGAAACGAATACGTCATCTACAACGCGCACTGGGATCATCTCGGCAAAAGCCCAGCGGCTGCGGGAGACCGCATCTTCAACGGCGCGCGCGACAACGCCTCTGGCACAGCGGCGCTGCTGGAGCTGGCTCGCGCCTTCACGCGCCTGCGCACCCCGCCCCGACGCTCTCTGCTCTTCCTTGCGGTAACCGCCGAAGAGCAGGGTCTGCTCGGCTCGCACCACTACGCCGAGAACCCGCTGCATCCGCTGGCGCAAACCGCCGCGGTCATCAACCTCGACCTCGTCAATGTGCTCGGCCGCACACGCGACCTGGTCAGCATCGGCCTCGGAAGCTCCACGCTGGACGAAACCATAGAAGCCGTGGCCCGTGAACTCGGCCGCACCATCAAGCCCGACCCGGAGCCGGAAAAAGGCTACTTCTACCGCTCCGATCATTTCAACTTCGCCAAGCAGGGCGTTCCTGCCTTCTATCCCAACTCCGGCATCGAATTCATCGGCAAGCCCGAAGGCTGGGGACTGCAAATGCGCGAGAAGTACACGCGCGAGGACTACCACAAGCCTTCCGACGAGGTGAAAGATTACTGGGATCTGTCCGGCATGGTGGACGACTGCAGGTTGTTTTTTCTGGTGGGCTACCGCTTGGCCAACGAGGCGAAGGTACCCGAATGGAAACCCGGCGCGGAGTTCAAGGCCACGCGCGAGGCTTCCTTGCGCCAAGCGGGGAAACTAGACTGAACGGGACGTTTTGCTTTTCTTCCGCTGTGCAGGGGATTGCACACTGCCCGCCGGGATGGGCCGCGCTTGCAACTTTATGAACCCGAACGTGTTGAACCTGTTGACAGGGTACTAGAGCTGTTCTAGACTGCAACAGACCTCTCGGAGGCTTGCGTGCGAACTTTGTTTCGTGCGGTCCTTGTTTCCATTCTTGCGCTTTCGCTGGCCTATTCTCCGGTAACGGGTTCCGTGTCGCGTGTGGTCGGCACAGTGATCCTGGCTGACCAGGCCGAGATTGGCGCGGCCGAAGCCACCAGCGGCACCACGGTGTTCGCCGGAGACAACTTGCTTACGCGCCAGAGCGGATCGCTGCGCCTGCGCGTGGGGAGCGGTCAGGTTTACCTGCTAGCCGGCACCAACGCCATGCTGGGGGCCGAAGGCGACGTGATTCGCGCCGCCGTGGCGCGCGGCACGCTCGGCTTTTCTTCCAGCGAACCGATCGAAGTCCTGGCGTCCGAAGTCACTGTGCGTCCGAAGACGAAGTCGCTGACGCACGGGCGCGTTACCGTGCTGGGCGCCAATGAGCTGGTGGTTACCAGCTACCGGGGGGAGCTGGAAGTCCTGCTGGGCAACGAAACCGCCACCATCAGGGAAGGCAACAGCTACCGCGTGCTCGTCGATGCCGAGAACGGACGCAACGACGACGATGAAGACGCGCGCCGCAACCGCCTCTTGGTACTCTGGCTGGGCATCGCCGGCATCGCTGCGGTAACCGCCTACGCGATCTGGAAAGCCGCGGCCAGCCCGAAGACCCCGTAGGACGTTTTGCCAACTTAGGCCCTCAGGAATACAGGCCGCACGCGCGGAGGCCTGCCTGCCTTCCCTCACCCTCCTCGGCTGGCTCAGCCGCAGTGCTCCCACAGGGGCAGGCGCTGGCCCAGCCGGCGAGTTTCGGCCAGCTCGAATACACAAGCGGCCACGGCGACGTCCTCCAGGGCCACGCCGTTGGACTTGAAGAGAGTGATCTGGCGGTCGTCCGTGCGGCCGGGCACGCGGCCGGCCACAATCTCCGCCAGCTCGCGCACCGCCGACCAGGAACGGGAAGCGGCGTCGCCGAGCACGTGGATCAGGTCGCCCGCTTCTATCTTGGATTGCTCGCGCGAATCCACGACGATCAGCCCGGCGCGGCGCACGGCGTCTTCGTCCAACTCGCGCTTCTGGGGGAAATTCGCGCCGATGGCGTTGATGTGCGTGCCAGGCAGCAGCCACTTGCCCAGGACCACCGGCGTCGAAGACGTGGTGGCGGTAATGACGATCTCGGCTTCGCGCACAGCTTCTTCCGCCGAGTTCACGGGCTCCACGGGCACCTGCAGCCGCTCGGTCATTTCGCGCGAAAACTGCAGCCGCCGCGCGGGATTGCGGCCGTAAGCGCGGATGCGCCGGATGGAACGCACCGCCACCACTGCTTCGAGCTGCGTGCGCGCCTGCAAGCCGGTGCCGACGATTCCGACGCGCGAAGCTTCGGCGCGCGCCATGTACTTGGTAGCCACGCCGCTGGCCGCTCCGGTGCGCATCTGTCCCAGATAGTCGGCTTCCACCAGCGCCACCAGCTCGCCGGTCAAGGCGCGGTACAGCGGCACCAGAAACCGCAGGCCGCCGCGCACGCTGGTGTAGACCTTCAGCCCCGCCCAGCCACTCACGCGGTCCAGCGCAGCCATGTAGTGCAGGAAGCTTTTTTCGGAAATCTCCAGGCGGCGTCGTGCATGCATTTCCGCCCGGCCGTCGGCCAGCCGCCGGAAAGCTTCCTCGACAGCCTCCAGGGCCAGCGGCATGGTCAGGACGGAACGAACGTCGGCTTCGCTGAGAAGAAGGGCCATACGGCTCCGGACGCAGGATGCAACCCGACTACTTCAGCCGGATGCGGAAGGTGCGCGCTTCGGGTTCCAGTTCCAGCTTGTCTTCCCGGGCCAGCCACCCCAGGGCCATGTAGATGAGGGGGTCCGACGCGTCCAGTCGTTTCTTCAGCGCAGAGACGCGAGGCTGGCCTTCTGCAGCGAGTGTGTGCCAGATGCGGCCGGCCTTTTCGCCGATGCGGTGCGCAACCATAACTCACTCGCTGGCTTGTTCCACGGCGGGAATCTTTCCACAGGCGTGCCAACGATTGCAATCTTCGGGGCGAGGTTGACGCGAAAGCGCAACACACGGGGACGCCACCGTCCACGAGGAAACACTACTGGCGCGCCCCGGCGGCAACGTCCGTCGGCGTGTCCGTTTCCTTCGCCAGCCGGCTGGAGAGATCCTCGACGTGCAGGAGGCGACTGTCCAACGAACAGACCTCGGGGCGACCCCCGCGGCTGTCAGCCACCAAGAGAAAATCCGCGGTCACCGCAAGGCCAGCCGGAAGCCTCGGCACTCCCTCGGTGCCGTCTCGCAGCCCAAAAGCAGCGATGAACTGGCCGTCCCGCGTGAACTTCTGAATCCGCTCGTTGTGCGCGTCCGCCACATAGAGATCTCCATCCGGGCCAACGGCCAGATCAACCGGAAAACGGAATTCACCCGGGGCGCTGCCTTCTTGGCCCCACGCCCGCAGGAAGCGGCCTCGCGCGTCGAATCGCTGCACGCGATGAGCGTCGAATTCCAGAACAAAGAGATTTCCTTCCTCGTCCGCGGTTACACCGATAGGGCCGTGAAAACCGCGTCCCGGACCGCCGCGGACCTGCCGCAGGCGGCGACCGTCATGCGCGTATACGAAAACGAAGCCGGCGGAATAGTCCGCCACGTAAACCAAGCCGCCACGAACCGCAATGCCGGAAGGCCGGCGCAGCCGATCGTCGGTGAAGGGGGACAGCGCCTGGCCCTGAGCGTCAAATTTGTGGATGAACCGGCTGCCTGCGTCCGCAAGATAGATGAGACCGTGCTCGTCGGTCGCCACGCTAACAGGGAAACTCAGAGGCCCCGGGCCGTCGCCGGGCGCTCCCCACTCCCTGAGGAATTCAACCGGCGGCCGGGTTTGCGGCGACGCCGACTGGCTTCGCGAGCAACCAAAGAAGAATGCGGCGCCGACGAACAGCAGGAGCAGCCGGCACGCTCTTGCGCAGACCACGGACGGTGACGGCACGAGACGGATGCTACTGCGAGAACCTGAAGATTGCATCCATCAGCTCGTCGTAGACTTTCGGCTCCGAACGGCGGATGGCTTGCGTGGCGCAGTTCTCCAGGTAGTTGCGCAGGATGATTCGGCTCACCTGGCGCAGCGCACTCTGCGCAGCCGCGAGCTGGGTGAGGACTTCCCGGCAGGGGCGCTGGGCTTCAATCATTTCCTGCACGCCGCGGATTTGCCCTTCTGCGGCTTTCAGCCTGCGGACGCAGTTCTCCACCCGCTCCCTTCTGTAAATGGGTAACTCAGCCCTCTTCACACGCCCCCTTTTGCCGTGTCCAGCGAGTATCGGTCCGCGGTATCGCGTCAGGACACGGCTTCAGCATTCTGCGGGCGTCAGGAATTGTCTTTCGTGGGCTTCTTGCCTTCTGCCGGCTCGCAGCAGCACTTCTGGACGCTCTTTTTTGCCAGCGGGCAGTAGAGCCGGCCCTCGCGCTGCTCGCAGCAGCACTTGTCCAGGCGTTTCTCGGTCAGCGTGCAGCGGACCGGCCTCTCTTTCTTTTCTTCCTGGGCCTGCTGCGGAAGCGCCAGGGCCATTCCCGCAGACAAGACGAGCCCCCACAGCAGAGTGGAAACGCGGCGCATCATGTCCTCCTTGTCCTATACCCATACCCCGTAGGGGTATGGCAATCCTCCCATGGGAGCAGGCCCCTGTCAAGGGCATTGCTCAGCTTCGCGGGGCGGCCTCCCGGCGGACGATCGCTCCGCGCATGCGATAGCGACGCTCTTCCTCCCCAGCCTTGCGCACGTTGGTAAACCAAAAGACCGGTTGGCCGCGGTCGCTCCCCACCTGAATCGGCAGGCGGCCGCAGAAATTGCTTTCCACGTAGGCCGTCTCGTAGCGGTGGCGAAGGGTGTCCCAGGTGAAGACGCGCAGCAGGGTGAAATCGCATGGCTGCCCTTCCCCGCCCGCGACACCCGCGCCCAGATACTGCGGGACGTCACCGGCCTCGGTGGGCACGCGGCTCAACTCGAAGTACGCCATCCAACGAATCCCCGCGCCGAGATCCCGTAAGGGCGGGGGTAAATCAAGTTGAACAAAACGGCCCAAGATCCACCCGCTCATTTCCCTCATGCCATCCGGGCGCGCACGCACCAGCAGCCAGTCCTCGCGGCGAGGGTCCTGGGAATGTGGCAGCGACGCGCCGGGTTCTGCCTGGGCGGGCCGGTCGGCCACGGCACGGCCGAGGATCTCCACTGTTGCTCCGCTACGAAGCTGGAACACGCGGGGCTGATCCCGGCCGGGCGCAAGCCGCAGATTGCTGATGGCGCCTGTCCGGCCGCGCGCCTGAACGGGCAGGCCGCGCACGCGCTCCTGAAGCTCGCTGATCTGCCCCCAAAGCCCGGGAGCCATCAGCGACTGCTCGCTCAGCCAACCTTTTTCGCCCGCGGGACCGAGCACGCGAGCATTCTCTTTGCGGCGTTCCAGCACGGTGACGCGGGCGCCGTAGGAAAGCTCGCCGACTGACTGGCGCACCTGGCCTAGACCGCTCCACAGCGTCACGCGCGGTTGAGCCACGTAGGCTTCCTCGACGCGCCGCTTCTCGTGCCACAGCCACGCAGCGCCCAGCACAACGACCAGAACCAGTAGCAACCCCACCGCGCGACCACGCCAAGTCATGCCCAGACCCCGACCAGATACGTCACCGCTGCTACTTTTGGCCCGCCCGCCGTCCGCTCCGGGGGGATGCAAGACACCATTGCACAGCCGACGAACGAGCAGGCCTCTGCAGCCACTCCGGTGGTTCTCACCACAGCGAGACGCAGTATTTTACCTCATGGGAAACAGTCCCGGGCTCCTGCAGGCCCTGCCAGCGCCGCTTGACTATTTCGGCTGCCCATTCGCGCGCAAGCGGCGAATCGGTTGTTTTCCCGTCGCTTTGCCAAAAGCAGAAGAGAGGCTTGGCCGCGCCTGCGAAGGGGCCGCTTGAACTAGAATGCGCTGGCAGCTATCTGACGAGCGGGAGGATTGCCATGCGAGCCTTGGGCCGACTGAAGCCTGTTGCTCTGTTGCTCTTGCGTTGGGGGCTGGGCTTGGTTTTCATCTTTCACGGCTATCCGAAGCTGTTCACGGAGACCGACGCCTACTTGCAGGCCTTTCCGCGCATGGGATTTCCCGCTTATTTCGCCTATGTGGCAGGCATCGTCGAGTTCTTCGGCGCGCTGCTGCTGTTTGCGGGACTCTTCACGCGAATGGCGGGCCTGCTGCTGGCCGGCGAGATGGCCATTGCCATCTGGAAAGTCCACCTGGGAAAGGGCGTGCTGGCCGTGGATCAGTATGAGTTCCCGCTGGCGCTGGCTGTGGCCGCGTTTGCCCTAGCGGCTACCGGTGCCGGCGCCTTCTCCCTTGACCGCGTCCTGCTAGGAGAGAAGGACTAGCGGGGCAGGTTCAAATTGTGCCCAAAGGATTCAGACTGAAGGGACGATCAGGACTGTGCGCCGGGCTGGCCGGGCACCGCAGCCGCCACGGGCGCCACAGCGGGTGCTTCGGGGATGACGATCCACGCCACTAGGTAGGCAATCAGGCCGCCGATAATTGCGCCGGGTACGACGCTGAGAATGGCCCAGACCACGCGGATAATCGTCGAATCAGCGCCCAGGTACTCGGCTATGCCGCCACAGACGCCGGCAAGCTGCCGGTCCGTACGCGAGCGCAGCAGGCGCCTGGCCGGCGCCGGTGCTTCGCTCGGCACGGCCGTGGGGATGACCATCCAAGCGATCAGGTAGCCGAGGATCGCGGGAACCAGCGGCACAGGGAAAATCACCAGCAGCAGCCACACCAGGCGGACAATTGTCGAGTCCACGTCCAGGTAATCCGCCACGCCGGCGCAGACGCCGCCCAACATGCGGTCGGTGGCGGAGCGGCGCAGCCGCCTCGGTGGCCCTGCGGGCTTGGCGGCGGCTTGCTGCCGCGCGCCGCAGTAGTAGCAGAAGCTCGAGTAATCGGCGATTTCTCTCTGGCACTGTGGGCAGATCACGGTAGCCTCCCCCTTTCAAGCGCACGGATCGCTCCTCGAGACATCATACGCTGGCCGCCGGTCAAATGTTCCGTCGGGCGCCTGCCCGCGCGCAGCCCTAGGTTACGACTTCCGCAGCACCAAGCAGTCCACGAACAGGTCGTGCAGGGCCTGCTTCTTACGCGTGAAGCCGGCCAGCAGAAATCCGCTCACGCCGAATAGCAGCGAAGCCCAGCCCAACGCCTGCAGCAGGGTGTTCCCTGCGCCCGTGAGTCCCAGGCCCGCCGTCCAGAAGGTGCCGGCGACAAACTTGGCTAGGTGCCTGCGCGTGGCTCCCCAGAACGAAAGGCGATTTCCGCGGGCGTCAACGACCAGCAGGCCCAGCGCTCTTTTGCCCGGCGTGGCCTGCCAGGGAGAGCTTTCCGTCAGTGCGTAGTACAACCAGAGGCAGAACACGTGGAGCAGCGCGAGGGGCACTTGCAGC
>Ga0209172_10001316_pt1 | contig 53990 bp, 42 predicted proteins | sample LarsenN4metaG_FD_184113 | JGI IMG/M metagenome (GOLD analysis project Ga0209172, IMG submission 184113) | Hot spring sediment bacterial and archeal communities from British Columbia, Canada, to study Microbial Dark Matter (Phase II) - Larsen... ...
AGGTGGGTGGACGACCTATTGGGGAGGGGCTGGGGGGCCGAGGGGCCGAGGGGCCGAGGGTCGTACGGGCGTTCCGCCCGTGCAGCGCGGCGCCAGCGACCCCGATGCCGGCAAGGTGACGACGATCTATGAGGCGGCGCTGAAGTACAGGGCGGCCGGCGTGCCGCTGATCGTGCTGGCCGGCAAGGACTACGGCATGGGCAGCTCGCGCGACTGGGCCGCCAAGGGCACGTTCCTGCTGGGTGTGCGCGCGGTGATCGCGGTGAGCTTTGAGCGCATCCACCGCACGAACCTGGTGTGCATGGGTGTGCTGCCCTTGCAGTTCAAGCCCGGCCAGGACCGCGCCTCGCTGGGGCTGACTGGCCGCGAGGTCTACGACATCCCCGACCTGGGAGACAGCCTGCGACCCCAGCAGGAACTGACCGTCGTCGCCGCCGACCCGCAGACCGGCAAACAGACGAGCTTCGCCGCCACCTGTCGCGTGGATACGCCGGTGGAGGTCGAGTACTACGGCAACGGCGGCGTCCTGCAAACGGTGCTGCGGAAGATGCTGGCAGACGGCAAGTAGGCAAGATGCCTCTTATCGGCTGCAACCGATTGAAGGGCATCCGTTGCCAAGGCAAGTGGAGCGGCGGAGACGACCCGCCCTTCCCGGTACCAAAGCGGGGCGGGTCGGATAACCTGGTCAACTCGCCTCGGCGCCAGAATGGACCGCAGCCGGGTCGGCCGGGGAGTCGACGCTGCCGTTGTACAGGCGGTCCTTCATGAGCCGGCCGACCTTGAACTTGACCGTACGTTTGGGCGGGACCCGGACCTTTTCCATGGTCTTGGGATTCTGGGCGATGCGCGGGGCCCGGTCGCGGATCTCAAAGACGCCGAAGTCCCGGAACTCGAGCCGATTCCCATTGCCCAGCTCCTGGACGATCTCGTCCAGGAACTGCTGAATGATGCGTTTCACGATGACGCGCTTGTTCCCGCCCTTGTCCGCGATCCGATCCACCAAATCTTTCTTGGTAATCGTTTTCATCGCGTTCCCCATTGCCCTGCGACGAGCGTGGCTTCGCCGGACGCGTCAGCTCGCGACTTGTCGCTGCGATACCCTGCTAGCCTGCTCACCCTCTTGGACTGACCAAGTATGTTACGACAGGCTCGCGACCCGTTCAAGCGGAATTCCAGCCTGCGCAACGAGTTATGACGGGCCGCTCACCCGCGGCCGCCAACGCTCCTCCCCAGGACGCGCCGCCGCCATGTGAACCCGTGAATCCTGCCCGCCCGGCTCCGTGCCGTCAACCCTCGGCCGCGATCCGCTGGTGCGCCGGCTGCCGCCCCGCGGGCTCCGCGGCCGCGCCGCTCGACTTCGCCCGCGCGGCCTTGCTCCCGCCGGCCAGCCTCGACTTCGCGTGCGTACCCGCCTTGCGTTGCGGCACCTCGCACGCCAGGGACGGGACCGCCGCCACCACCACGTCCTCGACCTTCTCGGCAAAGACGAACCTCAGCCCGCTGCGCACGTTCTCCGGCACCTCGTGCAAATCCGGCTCGTTCTTGGCGGGCAGGATGACGGTCTTCAGCCCCGCGCGCTGCGCCGCGAGCAGTTTCTCCTTGATGCCGCCGACCCCCAGCACCTCGCCCCGCAGCGTGATCTCGCCGGTCATGCCCACGCTCGGGTCGGCCACGCTGTTCGTCAGGGCCGTGAACAGCGAGACCAGCATCGCGACGCCGGCCGATGGGCCGTCTTTCGGGATCGCTCCGGCCGGCACATGGATGTGGATGTCCATCTTCGGCAGGCGCTCGACCGCGATCTTCCAGGTGGTGGCCCGCGAGCGGATGACCGACAGGGCCGCTTCGCCCGACTCGCGCATCACGTCGCCGATCTGGCCGGTGATGGCGAACTTGCCGCGCCCGGGCATGACCGTCGTCTCGACGAAGATGATCTCGCCGCCGACCGGCGTGTAGGCCAGCCCGGTGGCCACGCCCGGCATGCCCTCGCGCAGCGCGATCTCGCGCATGAACTTCGGCGGGCCGAGGATCGACTCGACCGCGGCCGCGTCGACCCGCAGCTTCGTCTCCTGCTCGCGGGCCACGCGGGCCGCCAGCGACCGGCACACCGACCCGATCATCCGCTCCAGGTTTCGCACGCCGGCCTCGTGCGTATAGCTCTCGATCAGGCGGCGGATGGCGGCGTCCTCGAACGTGAAGCCGCGCTGATCGAGGCCGCTGCGGGCGAGTTGCCGCGGGATCAGGTAGCGGCTGGCGATCTCGAACTTCTCGTCGTTGGTGTAGCCGGAAAGCTCGATGACCTCCATGCGGTCGCGCAGGGCGGGATGCACGGGGTCGATATAGTTGGCCGTTCCGATGAACATGACCTTGGACAGGTCGAACGGCACGGACAGGTAATGATCCGTGAAGGTGTTGTTCTGCTCGGGGTCGAGCGCCTCCAGCAGGGCCGCGGCCGGGTCGCCGCGGAAGTCCGCCCCGATCTTGTCCAGCTCGTCGAGCATGAAGACCGGGTTGCGTGTGCCGGCCTTGCGGATCTCCTGCACGATCCGGCCGGGAACCGAGCCGATGTACGTGCGGCGATGGCCGCGGATGTCGGCCTCGTCGCGCACGCCGCCCAGGGCGACGCGGATGAACTTGCGCCCCAGGGCGCGGGCGATGCTCTGGCCGAGCGAGGTCTTGCCCACGCCGGGCGGCCCGACGAAGCACAGGATCGAGCCTTTGCCCTGCGGGTTGAGCTTGCGCACCGCCAGGTGCTCGAGGATGCGGCGCTTGATCTTCTCCAGGCCGTAGTGGTCGGCGTGGAGCACGGCTTCGGCCGCGTTCAGGTCCAGGTTGTCCTCGGTTTCCTTGGTCCAGGGCATCTCGATCAGCCAGTCCAGGTAATCCTGGATGACGCCGCTCTCGGGCGAGGCCACCGGAATCCGCTCCAGGCGGGCCAGCTCGCGGCGGGCCTCGTTGAGCACCGGCTCCGGCATGCCGGCCGACTCGATGCGCTGCTTGAGGTCCTGCAGCTCGGCGGTGCGGGCGTCGGTTTCGCCCAGCTCCTTCTGGATGGCCCTCATCTGCTCGTGCAGGAAGTACTCGCGTTGGGCCTTGTCGATCTCCTTGCGGACGTCGGTCTGGATCTTCTTGGCCAGCTCGAGCACCTCGAGCTGGTTCTGCAGCGTGGCGCTTACCTTTCGCAGCCGGTCGGCCACGTCGAACGTCTCGAGCAGCTCCTGCTTCTGCACCAGGCCCAGCGACAGGTTCGCCGCCAGGAAATCCGCCAGGGCGCCGGAATTGTCGATGCTCCGCAGGATTTCCAGGGCCTCCTGCGGCACGTTCGGCGACAGCTCGATCACCTGCTCGGCCACCCGCCGGGCGCCGTAGGCCAGCGCCTCGAGCTGCATGGAGGGTTCGACCTGGTCGGCGTGCGGGTGGGTGATGGCCTTCCAGTACGGCTCGGTCTCGACGAAGCGCTCGATGCCGCAGCGCACGATGCCGTGCACCAGCAGGCTGCTGGTGCCGTCCGGCATGCGCAGCAGCTTGAGCACCTGCGCCACCGTGCCGACGCGGTAGATGTCGTTGATCTCCGGGTCCTCCGCGTCGGCGCGGCGCTGCGTGAAGATCGCCAGCAGGCGGTCGCCGGCGAAGACGGCGTCCAGCAGCCGCTTGGACTTCTCGCGCATAACGCTGAGCGGGACGACCGTGCCGGGGAAGACGACGACGTTGCGCACCGGGAGGATCGGCAGCTCGGCCGGGATGTTCGGCAGGGGCTGCTCGTCGCGCTCCTGCGGCGCGTCCGCGACGTCCAGCGGTTCCGACGCTTCGTCGGGCGGCGCGGTGCGGGCGATCAGTCGCATGGGGCTTTGGGGATCGTGATCCATAGAAAGCCTCTGTGGTAGACGGCTTCGATCTTCTCCACGCAGACCGGCTCGGGCAGCTCGAGCGCCCGCAGGAACGGGCCTTCGTCCACCTCCAGCACGTGCACGCTCAGCGGGGCCTCCACGCCCGCCGGCCGGGGCGGAGAGCGCACGCCCTGAATCGTGAGACGGCCGCGGCCGTCGCTGCGGACGTCGATCTCCTGCTCACTGACGCCGGCCAGCTCGACGCAGACGTGGTAGGCCGCGGGCGTCTCGTAGACGTTGGTGGTCGGCTGCCACGGACCGCGGCCGCGGAAATCCACGAAGTCGCGCCGCGCCATCTCCTCCATCAGCACCTGGATCCGCTGCGACCATTCGACAAAGTCCTCGTTAAGCGGCATGACTTCACCCCTGGGCCGGAGCTCGATGCGCCCGTCACGCCCGTCATTGTACCGGCCGGGCGGCGGCCGGGCGACGAACTCCGCTTGGATTGCCTGCCGCGGGCAGGTATAGTTCCGCGCGCTCTCGACGGCCGCCGCCTGACCGCGCGAGCGGCAAGACCTGCGCTGCCGCTGAGCAGGGAAGTTCGCGGCCCGCGATGGAATCATTGTATTGCTGCGCGCCGGTCGGGCCCGGGCATGCCGGTGCTGCCTACGGCTCGTGCGTGCCCGGAGCGGCTCGAACAGGAGACGAATCGATGCAACGGAGTGCCCCGTTCGTCTTCACCATGTCCCTGCTGATCGTCGGTTGTGCAGACAACGAAGGCCGGATCGTCGCGCGGCTGCCCGAACCCATCTTCAGCACCCGGCCCTGGTCGCCGCACGCCGTGCCTCCGCCGTCGCCCGAGCCGCCGCCCCCGCTCCCGCAGCCGGAGGCGCCCGGCGGCTGGCCGGCGGACATCCGGCCGCGCGGCGGCATCGACCGCGACCGTTGGCGCGTCATCGTGGTGCACCATTCCGAGAAGGCCAACGCCACGCCGGAGGGGATGAATCGTTACCACATCCAGCGCGGCTGGGAGCATGGGCTGGGCTACCACTTCGTGATCGGCAACGGCGTGGGCTACCCCGACGGCCGGATCTTCGTCGGCCCGCGCTGGAGACAGCAGATCACCGGCGCCCATTGCCGCGCCGATAGCGGCGTGTACTTCGGCGTCCGCCGCCCGGACAACTTCTTCAATGAGCACGGCATCGGCATCTGTCTGATCGGCAACTTCGACCAGAGCCGGCCCTCTCCGCGGCAGATCGCCGCCCTGGAGCAACTGATCTCCTACCTGTGTGAGCAGGCGAACATTCCGCCGGCGCAGATTCACGGACACGGGGAGGTCACGCACCGGACGGCCTGTCCGGGGCGTTTCCTGCGCCAGGAGCTGGCCGGCGTGCGCCGTGCCGTGGCCCAGGCGCTGGCGGTGCGCGGGGGGACCGGCCTCCGGCCGGGCTTGAGCAGACGACCGGTCAGAGACCGGTCCCTCAGTGCACCGCTACGGCGGCAGGACGACCTCGCCGCGCCCGCGCAGGCGGATGCGCAAGGCGTCTTTGCGGCTCCGTACGCGCGCCTGGAGCACTTCGATCGTGCCGACCGGCCGGCCTTCGATTTCTTCGATCACGTCGCCCCGCTCAATCGGCAAGTGCGCTGCGGGACTGTCGTGCTGCACGTCAATGACGACGACCCCGCCGCCGGTGGGGTCAGTCCGCTGCGGCTCGCGGGGCTGCGGAGCTAGCTCCGCCAGGCGCATCCCGCGCCACAGGATCGCGCCGCCGCGCATCCAGCTCACCCGCGCGAGGTCGCGCGCCTCAACGCGGACCGACAGCGTGTGCCTCTGGCCGGCGCGCAGCAGTTCCAGGAGCGCTTCCGCGCCGACGGCCGCCTGGCCGACCAGCTCGGTCAGCGGAATCACATCGCTCACCGTCTGCCGGTTGAAGCGCACGATCAGGTCGCCGCTCTGCACGCCGGCCTGCGCCCCCGGCCCGTCCGGTTCCACACTCTCCACCACCGCGCCCACCCCCGGCTCGAGAGCAGCGGCTTGCTGTTCGTGCGGCGTCGCGGGCCGCACCGCCAGCCCGATGTAGCCGTACTCGATCCGCTCGCCGCGCGCCAGACGCTGCACGCGCTCCCACTGCCGGGGCGTCATGGGCAGGGCGAAGCCCACGCCGTCGTCGGCAGCGGCGCGCGTATGCATGGCGGTGACGATGCCGATGAGCTGCCCGCGCAGGTTGAGCAGTGGGCCGCCGGAGTTGCCGGGGTGGATCGCGGCGGTGGTCTGGATCATGTTGGTGTACAGGCGGTCGTCGGCCTCACCCAGGCCGGGCAGGCGGCGGCCCAGGTTGGCGATCACGCCGACGGAGACGGACAGCTTCCCGTCGCCGCCCAGCCCGAACGGGTTGCCCAGCGCGAGGGTCCACTGCCCGCGTGCCACCTGCGCGAAATCGCACGGCTCGGCTGGGGCCAGCAGATGGCGCGGCACGCGGATGACGGCCAGATCGCCGCGCGGGTCCGCGGCGACGAGCGCGCCGCTGACGATCTCGCCATCGTGCAGGATCACGTCGAGCCGGTCGGCGCCCTGGACCACGTGCTCGTTGGTAAGGATCAGGCCGTCGGCGTGGATCACTGTGCCGCTGCCGTTGACGACCACGTACTGCTCCCACGCGCGGCGCGGGTCGGTGGCCGCGTCGCCGGCCGGCAGCGCGACATGCCGCCGGTACGCGCGCAGTCCCACCACGCTGGGCGCGACGCGCTCGATGACCTGCTGAAAGGCGGCTTGCAGCTCGTCCAGCGAGGCAGTCGCGTCCCGCGGCGCATCCGTTTCCGCGCCGCCCCTCGGCGCGGAGTTGTGCGGACCGGCTATCCGCCGGTCGGCCGCCGTCGCGCCCTGCGCGGACCGGCCCCCCGCCGGGGGTGCGAACGCGTTATCCGCCGGGGCTACGGACCGGCTATCCGCCGCCAGCCACGGCCCGCAAAGCAGCAGCGTGGCGACGGCGGCGGCGGGGCGCCGCGGAGGGCGCGGCCCGATGGTCGTGGACGGAAGTGTGGGTCCGATCATGGTGTACGCGGCGCGGAGTCGTTGGTTAGAGGGTTCTTCGGCAGGCACAGGCGGGGGCATCAGCAGCGCGGGCAAGGGGCGCGCGGAGCTGGCGCGCTCGCTTGCGCTTCGCGTTCTATGGGTGTGAACGGCTACCTTTTCCGGACCGCGGGCGCGGGCGCCGTACGCGGAGACGGTCGCGCGACGACCGACTCGGCGGGCGCCGTGGCGACTCTCGTGGGCTTTGCCTCGACCGGGTCGCCGGCTGTTTCGGCGGTCGGGTTGGGCAGCTTGATCTCCAGAGCACGCTGGCGAATCTGCTGGAAGATCTCCGGGTTGTCACGCAGGAACTGGCGCGCGTTGTCGCGGCCCTGGCCGATCTTCGTGCCGCCGAAGCTGTACCAGGTCCCCATGCGCGACACGACGCCGCACTCGGCGGCCACGTCGAGCACGTCCGCCTCGCGGCTGATGCCGGAGTCGAACAGGATGTCGAACTCCGCCTCGCGGAAGGGCGGGGCGACCTTGTTCTTGACTACCTTGGCCCGCACGCGCGTGCCGATCACCTGGTCGCCGTCCTTGAGCATGCCCACCCGCCGCACGTCGATCCGCACCGAGCTGTAAAACTTCAAGGCCCGTCCGCCCGGCGTGGTCTCGGGGTTGCCGTACATCACGCCGATCTTCTCGCGAATCTGGTTGATGAAGATGACGGCGGTGCGGCTCTTGGAGGCGATGCCGGTGAGCTTGCGCATGGCCTGGCTCATCATGCGGGCCTGGGCACCGACGTGGACGTCTCCGATCTGCCCCTCCAGCTCGGTGCGTGGGACGAGGGCGGCGACGGAATCGATCACGATGACGTCCAGCGCGTTGGCGCGCACCAGCATCTCGCAGATCTCCAGGGCCTCCTCGCCGCTGCTGGGCTGGTTGACCATCAGGTCCTCGAGGTTGACGCCCAGCCGCTTGGCCCACGAGGGATCGAAGGCGTGCTCGGCGTCGATGAAGGCCGCCAGGCCGCCGTTGCGCTGCGCCTCCGCGATCACGTGCAGCGTGAGCGTGGTCTTGCCGGAGGACTCGGGGCCGAAAACCTCGACCGTGCGGCCGCGGGGGATGCCGGTGCCGCCCAGGGCCAGGTCGAGCGAGAGCGAGCCGGTGGAGATGCCATTGAGCACCGGCACGTGCCCGTCCTTGAGGAACATGATCGTGCCCTTGCCATAGGCCTTCTCGATCTGCTGGATGGCACGTTCCAGCGCCTCCGTGCGAGCCGTTTCACGCGTGTCGACCATGGTGATTCCCTCGTTGCCGGCGCTGCGCTGTCCCAGCCCCGACGCCTGATGATTATGCAAACATACACCTAACTGTCAAGCCCTTCCGTCGCCTTTCGACCCGGAATCAACTCCCGCGGCACGCCGATGTCCGCCACCAGCACCCGCCCCAGCACCTCGCGCGCCGCCGGCGTCGAGAAGCCGATCTTCGGCGCCACGAACGTGACGGTCGCATCGGCCCGAAAGCACGGCGTGGCGACCTGGCCGGTGTCGGCGTTCAGCCCGGAGGGGATGTCGATCGCGATACGCCGCGCGCGCGGCGCGCCGTTGGCAATCAGGATGAGATCCGCGACCGCCCCGCGCGGCGCCCCGCTCGCCCCGCTGCCCAGCAGACCGTCCACGATCACGTCCGCCTGCTCGGCCGCCCGCCGCACTTCGGCCAGCCCGTCCGGCGTCGATGCGTCGATCAGCGGCGCGTCCAGCCGCTGGTAGATGCGCAGGTTCACGGCTGCGTCGCCGCGGACATGCCCCGGCGGCACGGCCAGCGCGACCTGAACCTGGACTTCCGCGTTTCGCAGATGACGCGCCACCACCAGCCCGTCGCCGCCGTTGTTGCCCGAACCGCACAGCACCAGAACGTTGGCCCGCCGCGGGTTCACCAGAGTGGAGTACACGAACTCGGCCACGGTCCGGGCGGCGTTCTCCATCAGCACGATGCCGGGGATGCCGAGGTGCTCGATCGCCAGGATGTCGATCTCGCGGATCTGCTGACAGGTGAGCGGCTCGCCGGGTTCGTAGGGCAGGGCCATGGAGGCGTCCGACACACGGGCGCTTAAACGATACTGGCGAGGACGGATGAAGAAAAGGCAGTCCCGCGCACTCGCCGCGGGGTATTGGATCCCCAAGGGAGCGACCGACTTCCGTCGGCCCTTGCCGCGTGCGCCCAACAGGCCTGACGGTTCGGTCGGCCCCGGCGCATGCTTTCAAGGGTCGGCGCGGCGAAACCGCGCGGGCGGAAGCCCGCGGCTCTTCGTCTGTGCTACCGGCTGTTAGCTGCAGGTCGAGCCGTATGCGGCCAGCATCGCCGCCAGGTCTGCCAGATCCACGTCGCCGTCGCGGTCGAGGTCGCCGTCCTCCGGCTGCGCGCCGCCGGCGCCGTAATGCGCCAGCAGGGTGCTCAGGTCCTCCAGGCCGACCACGCCGTCGCCGTTCAGGTCCGCCGGACACGCCTCGCAATCGGGGTCGCTGACCAGCAGGTCGTCCATGGCCGCCTCGACGATCGACCCGCTGCCCAGGTCCGAGGCGACGAAGCGCAGCCGCACCTGGCTGGTGGGCGGGACGAAATCCGCGACGCGGAACTCGTGCCGGAACCAGCCGCCGGCGGTTTGCGGCCCGCTCGGCCCGACGATCTCGACGTTCACCCAGCTTGCGCCGTCGTCGCTGGAGATGTCTACCACGAACGTGTCCTCGTTGGGCGAAGCGCCCGCCGAGTTGTTGTACCAGCGCCAATAGCTGATGCGCGGGTGGCTCAGTCCGCTCAGGTCCAGCCGCGGCGAGCGCAGGGTGGTTCGCCCACCGTCCACATCGTTCTCACCCACGCTGCCGCCTACGCTGCCCTGGCCCGTGACCCAGCACCGAACTCCGGGCGCGGGCGTGTGGTCGTCCTCCGGCTGGGCGGGGGTGCCGTTCGGGTCGACGCGCACCCAGACGCCGGTGGTGGCGTTGTCGCCCGCGGCGCCGGCGATCCAGCCGGTGTCGGTCTCCAGGTCGTCGCCCAGCACATTGATGGTTCCGAAGGCGGAGAGGACGGTGTACGTCGTGGTCGGCGCGGCCAACGGATCGATGAACGTCTGCCCGCTGTCGCTCTCCACGCTCACGTAATAGCGCACCTGCGTGCCACAGGGGACGGCCGGGAACACGGCGTCGTAGGCGTCGCCTCCAACGGGTTCCATCGGAATGGCTGCGAAGCCGCTGCCGGCGTCGTAGTGCAGCATGCCGGTGCCGGGCTGCGGCGTGGTGTTGCGGCCGACGACCTGGACGCGGAGGCGTGTGCCGCCGGCGGGCGAGATGGTCTCCGGGCGGCCGTCGGGGTAGGTGAACGTCAGATACTGGACGGCGTTGCTGACGTCGAGCACGAACAGGCCGCGGTCGATGTCGCTGACGATGGCGATGCTGCTGGGGAAGAAGGGATAGACATTCCACGCGCCGTTATAGGTGGCGCCGTCGTTCTCCGGGTAAGTGTCGAAGAAGCCGGTGCGGACGGGGTTGAGCGGGTCGGCCACGTCGAAGATCTGCAGACCGGTGGTGTAGTCGGCCTCGTAATCGAACCCGTCGCGCACGTACTGGTTGTGATCCACCGCCCCCAGCCCGGTGCTGAACTCGTGCACCAGCACCGGGTTCGCCAGGTTGCTCACGTCGAACACGGTCGTGCGGTTGATGCCGTCCAGCTCGTCGTTGATCAACAGGTATTGGCGGTCCTCGGTCAGCCAGCACTGGTGGCAGTAGCCGAGGTTCGGGTACGTCCGGTGCGACAGCAGCGTCATGGCGCTCTTGTTCGTCACGTCCACAATGTCCAGCCCACTTGTGCCGTTGGCGCAGAAGGCTACCTGCATGCCGGCGTACGGACCGGACGTGTACGTCACCACCTGGCTGTCGTGCACGTAGACGCCGCCCTGGGCCGTGCTCATCTGTCCGGCTAGCGACGGGTTGGCCGGGTTGGACAGGCTCCAGGCCACCAGCCGCCCGTCGTTGATGTTCGCGCCGTTGGTATACAGGAACCCGCTGACCTCATCGACCGTGACGGTGTGGGCGGTCTGGATGCCGGCGGTGGTCATGCGCTGCACCAGCGTGACCACGCCGCTGTCGACGTTGGCGAGGTTGATCACGTCGATGCCGCCGCCGGTCTCGTTCGAGACGTACGCATAGGTGCCGTAGGTCTTGACCTCGCACCAGATGCTGTCGGCGTGCGAGACGCTGCCGACGATGAGAGCATTGTCGGGGTCGGTAATCTCGACCACAGCCATCTTGTTGTTCAGGCCCATGAGGGCGTACTCGCGGCCGGAGGGCGAGACGTAGCCCCAGCAGCTTGAGCCGGAGGTGGCGCCGAACGTGGCGAGTGTGACGGCGTCGCGCAATGTGACATTGTTGGCGGAGAACTGCGCCCAGGCCGGCAGGACAGCCACGCCGACGAAGCCGACCGCAACCACGCAACGGGTCTTGCACGCTTTGAGCCGCATGAGCCTCTCCCGCAAACGACCGGAGTCTCGCCCCCGCTGGATTACCGAAGGAACCCCCCGCACCTCTTCCCGCTGGTGCCGCACACGCACATGGCCAGGGTCTGTACCCTCGCAACCCCAACGGCGCCACATTATCCGCGATTATAAGGGTCCGCGCGCCCGAATCCATGGAAACTTCTGCGTCGGCGACGGTAGGGAACCGCGGGCTTCAGCCCGCGCGGCGCCCGTGCGCCCAGCGAGCTCGCAGCTCGCGGACCGGCGATATAGTGGTCACAGGTCGCACCGGGATGGAACCAGACCCGACCAGGACCGCTCCCCCGAAGGGTAGTGCCGCTGGCTCCGGCATGCAGCCCCGCGCCGGCGCGCTTTTCCACGCCATCCTTGCCGCGGTATGCGTGGCGCACGTCGGCGGCGTGCTTCTGGCCGCCGGCGAGCTGGGACTGGTCTGGCGCAGCGTGGCGCGGCAACTGGCCGGGACCGAGCTCCCAGGCTGGCTGCTGCTGGCCGCGTTCGGCCGCGCGGCGGTGACGCACGTCCTGTTCTGGATCGCCCTGTTGACGCCGTGCGCGCTCGTCTACGCCGCACTCGCGCGCCGTCGGCCGCGTGCGTCGCCTTTGCCGATCCTGACGGCGATCTGGATTCTCGCGGTCGGCTTTCTCGTGCTGCCGGCCGATCTGGAGCTGGGCGGACGGGCGCGGCCGGCGTACCTCTACGGCGGCTGGCTGGCTGCGGTCGTGCTGGCTGCGGCGGCGTTCGTAGTGCTGCGGCGGATCTTCGCGCGCGCGCCGCTGCGGAGGCTGAAGATCGTCGGCGCCGCCACGCTGCCTGCGTTTGCGATATTGCTCGTAGGCGCGGCGGCACTCGCGCGCTCGCCACTCCACAACGCGGCGGAGTACCGGGTTGCGGCCGCGCGGCCGCTTTCCGGCACGCCGTCGCCGCAATCCCCGCCGAACGTGCTCTGGATCGTGCTGGACACGGCGCGGGCGGACCGCATGAGCTGCTACGGCCACTCGCGGCCCACCACGCCGTTTCTGGACGAGCTGGCGCGCTCTTCGCTGCTGTTCGAGCGGGCGATCGCCGACGGCATGTGGACCGTGCCGGCGCATGCATCGATGTTCACCGGCCGCAGCTTGCGCGAACACGGGGCCGACCACCGGCACTTGTGGCTGGACGACGCGTTCCGCACGGTGGCCGAGACGCTGGCGGAGCGCGGCTACGCAACGGCGTGCCTCTCGAACAACCCGCTGGTCGCGCCGCACACGAACCTGACGCAGGGCTTCACCACGCGGACCAACGTGCACCACTTGCGGCAGCTCACTCGCTTCTCGCTGGATTACCTGGGCGAGAAGTGGGGGCTGGCGCGCCTGCCCGGCTGGCTGGACGGCGACTACGGCGCGGCGTTGACCAACCGGCTCGTGGCTGACTGGCTCGACCGGGCGGCCGATGGGCCGGTTTTCGTGTTCATCAACTACATGGAGACGCACCTGCCGTACCGCGTGCCGCGCCGCTGCCGCGAGCTGTTCCTGACGCCGGCGCAGGTCGATCGTTCGTACGCCCTGCGGCATCGCGTATATGGAAACCTGCTGTCTCGCTTCGACCGCGACTATTGCCTGGCCAGCACGCCGGTTGCCGCGCCAAGCGACGAGGAGATCCTCCGCGGACAGTACGACGCCGCCGTCCGCTATCTCGACGACCGCGTGCGCGAAGCGGTCGGCCTGTTCGAGCGCAGCGGCCGGCTGGCCAACACGCTCCTCATCGTCTGCTCCGACCACGGCGAGTATCTCGGCGGCCACGGCATGTGGGGCCACCGTTTCCTGGCGTATCAGGACCTGATCCACGCCGCGCTGCTGGTCCGCGCGCCGGGCGGCACGCAAGCCGCACGCATCAAGACGCCCGTGCTCTTGTCGGATCTGTACGGACTCGTGCTCGACGCGGTCGGGGCAGGAGATGAGGGAGGCGCAGCGTCGGCCCCGCGTGGCCGACGTGGGACGGGGGAGACTGCCGGCCTCTACGTCCGCCCCGGGGAGCGGACGCTACCCCTTTCGCACGAGATCGGCCCGCCAGCGGAGCCGGCCATCGTGGTCAGCGCCTGCGGCGGGCCGGACGCGGACACGCTGCGGCGCTTCGAGGCGGTTCGTGACCCGCGCGTGCTGCATCGCAGCTCGGCGCAGTTCGCGGCGCTGGACGGGCGCTACAAGTACATCCGCTCGGCCGACGGGCTGCGCGAGCTGTTCGACCTGGACGCGGACCCCGACGAACTGCGGAACCTGATCGACGCAGAGCCGGACGCGGCCCGGCGCCTGGACGAGCTTCTCGGCGCCTGGCTGGCCGCCGTGCCCGCGTACCAGCCGCCGGCGGACCGTACGCGCAGCGGCGACGTGGACCGCGCCCTGCGCAGCCTGGGCTACGTCGGCGACGACGAGTGATCGTTACACCGTCCGGCCGCTCAGCGCCGCACGATGCGTGTGCCGTCGTGCACTTTGTCGCTGGGGTAGAGGATGACCGGCTCGCCGGGCTGGAGGCCATCGAGCAGCTCCGCTTCCAGCCCGTTGTGCCGGCCAATTCGCACCGCTCGCAGCGCCGCGCGCCCGTCGGTCGCGACCAAGACGGCCCACTCGTCGCGGGGGCGGAACAGCGCGCTGGCCGGCACTTTCAACACGTCGGCGCGCTCCCAGACGACGATTCGCGCGTCGACACGAAACCCGTCGCCCAGCGTCGTCCGCTTCTCCGGCGGATCAACGATGTCGATGATCACCCAGACGCGCTGCTCCTCCACGCCCAGGGCCAAAATCTGCGCCACGCGCAGGCCGGCTGCGTCGATCTCGCGCCGCGCGTCCCTCTCGGGCCGCAGCGCCGGGTTAGTGCTTGAGGGGGAGGAAGCGCACCTTTGGCCCGCTCGGCAGCCGGCAGCGGCGCACCGGCGCAGACTCTCGCGGATGGACCCGTTCTGTGTTCGCGCGTCGCTGCCTGCGGAGCGATTCGAACACGCGCCGCGCGGCCTCGAAGTCGCGCTGGCCGAAGAAAACGAAGAGAGCTTTCTCGATCTGCGGGAAGCGCGCCAGCGTCTCGGCCGCGGTGCGCAGCGCGATCTCCGTCGCCGCCTCGAACGGGTAGCCGTACACGCCCGTGCTGATGGCCGGGAACGCGATCGTCCTCACGCCGTTCTCCGCCGCCAGCTCCAGCGACCGCCGATAGCAGGATGCCAGCAGAGTCGGCTCGCCGTGCTTGCCGTCGTGGTAGACCGGGCCGACGGCATGGATGATGAAACGGGCCGGCAGGTTGAAGCCGGGCGTGAGCTTCGCCTCGCCGGTCGGGCAGCCGCCCAGCTTGCGGCAGGCGGCCTGGAGCTGCTCGCGGCCGGCGGCGCGGTGGATGGCCCCGTCCACGCCCCCGCCGCCCGCCAGCCGCTGGTTGGCGGCGTTGACCACCGCGTCCACGGGCTGCCTGGTGATATCGCCCTCGACGAGGTCGATCCTGGACCAGAGGCTGGCGGCGTCCACGGCGATTCCTCCAGAATTCCAACAAACGGCCGGCCGGCGTGTCGTAGAATATATGCGGGGCGAGGATCGCGACCAGTTGAGGTGCGCCATGACAAACACCACGTCGCTGCAAGATCGGGTTTTCTGCGGGCTGGTGGCGGTGTTCGTTTGTTCGATCGCGGCGGCGCAGACGGATCAGTCTTCAACCAGTCGAGCCGCGCAAGCCCGCACGCCGTCGCAGTTGCTGGCGGGCGTGCAAGCGTACCCGGACCGGGTGCTGGAGGCGCTGCTCGCGCTCGCCCCGCACCCGGACGTGGTCAAGCAGGCCGCCGAGCAGATCGCCAAGACCGAGCCGGGCCAGCCGCCGAAGATCGAGCTGCCCGACCTGAAGGCGGACGTGCGGCTGGCGCTGGATGCGCTGCTGGCGGCACCGGATGTCGTGCTGATCGCCGCGGACAACGCCGACGCGCTGGCGGAGCTGAGCCGGCTGTACGGCGAGGCGCCGCAGGCGGCGCGCAGCCGGCTGGAGCAGTTGCGGCAGGGCTACGCGCATGAGCAGCGGCAGGCGGCGCGGGCCTGGCAGGAGCTGCTGCAGCGCGACCCGGTGGCTCTGGGCGAGTACCGCGAGCTGCTGACGCGGCTGTGCGAGTCGCGCCGCAAGGAACATCCGGACTTCGCGTGCGTCGAGGTCACGCAGCGTGACTACTACCTCGCATGCACGCCCAGCGACGAACTGGCCGCGTACGTGCGCGAGCAGGGCGGCTCGCCAGCCGCTCTGCGGCTGATCGAGCGTTGGCTGGAGCAGTACGGCCGCGAGACGGTCGACCAGCGCGTGCTCCAGCGCTATTCGTCGGCGCCATTGCTGTCGTCGGACGAGCGCTACGTCGCCGAGCGGCCCGCGGAGCAGCGCGCGGCGATGTGGCGTCCGCCGGGGGCCGGCGACGGCGAAACGCTCGGCCTCGTCCCGGTGATCCATCAGCCGCCGGCGGATCAGCCGGAGGACGCGCGGCTGGCGTACGCGATCGGGCAGCATGCGCGGTTGTGGCTGGGCGGCGGACCGCCGCCCTCCGACTCGGTCGCGGGTACGGAGGAACAAGCGGGCAGCGAGGTTGAGCAGGTGGCGGCCACACAGGAGGCGCCGCCGGCGGAGTCCACGCAGCCCGCCGAGCCGCCGCGCCAGGTCGAGGTCATCTACGAGGAATCGCCGTACGTGGAGGCGTATCCGCTGGGGAGCGTGGTCGAGCGGACGTACGTTTATCCGGAGTACGTGTATGACGTGGGGTACCCGGCGTACGGCTACTCGTTCTTGGCGCGGTTCTACTACGGGTACTCTCCGCTGATCTGTGCGCCGTATTATCCGGTGTATCACCGCAGCGTGCGCTTCTACGGCTACGGCTATCATCCGCACCGCTACTACTACCGCACGCCGTGCGACCGCTACGGCGGCTTCTTCGGCCGCTACGGCAGCCTCGCGCTGCACAGCGGGCCGCGCGTCGGGCATGTGTCCGGGCACGCGGTCCGGGTCGAGCGCATCGCCGGCGGCGGCTCGCGCCCGGGCGTGCTGTCGTACAGCCCGAGCAGCGGCGTGGGCGTGCGGCGGCACTACCAGTCAGCGCAGGAGCAGCTCGCGGTGGGGTTCCGCAACTCACCGACGCAGGGCGGGCGCGAAAGTGGGTCGCCGCGCATCAGCACGAACTCGGCTCAATACGCCGGCCGGCCCGCCGGGGCCAGCGCAGGCGTCCGCGGGACGCGTTCGAGCAGCGACGCTTCGCCGCGGACTGTGCCCGGTTGGATGCCACAGCGGACGGCTGATGAGCGCCCGAAGTCGCCGGGGCACGTGACGCCGCGACGTTCGCCGGACGCGGAATCGCGGCGCTCGTCGCCGGGCGTCGGAACGCAGCGATCATCGCCCGGCGCTGCCGGCGTGCGATCGTCGTCCGGGTCGAGCGGCGGGCGAGGCGACTCCGGCAGCGCGCGTGCGACTGTTCCCGGCTGGTCGCGGCCGGCGCCGAGCGGCGGCGGGCGCGTGACGACGCCCTCACGCAGCTCGCGGACGCCCAGCGCACGACCGGCCAGCGCGCGGCCGGCCAGCGTGCCGAGTTGGACCGCATCGTCATCGTCGTCACGCGGCTCACGATCGCCGGCGGTCAGCCCATCACCCGGCTGGTCACGCGGCTCGCGATCGCCGACCATCAGTCCTTCGCGCAGCCCGACCCGGTCGTCAGCCTCCTCGTTCGCGCCGCAACGCAGCTTCGGGCGCTCTGCCGCGCCGGCGTTCTCGCGTCCGAGCCGCAGCCCAGGCGGCGGCGCGTTCGGCGCGCCGCGCTCCAAGGCCGGCCGTCGGTCGTAGCGTCCCACCTACGGTATAATCCGCCTCGCCAGGTACTCATGCTGGACGACCGTCGGTCACGTTCGCGGCCCCGTCACGCCTGGCTGTACGCCCTCCCAGGCGGCTGCATGCCGCCGGCGGTCATCTGCAACGGGCAGCGATACGACTACGTCCAGACGTTCAAGCACGACTTCTTCGCCGCCACCGGGCTCTACCGCGGCCCCGATGGGCTGGCGGTGCTCAAGCTCGGCCGGCAGGCCGACGCCTTCACCGTCCCGCTACGCTGGGTCGGTCGCTTGCTCACGCGCCGCGAGCTCAGCTTCTACAGTCGCCTCCAGGACGTCGCCTGCGTGCCGCGGCTGATCGGCCCGGTCGGGGACGCCGGCTTCCTGCACGCTTTCGTCGCGGGCCACCCGCTGCAGCGCCGCGAGCAGGTCTCCGATGCCTTCTTTGGCGAGCTGGGGCAGTTGCTGGGAGCGCTCCACACCCGGCACATGGCGTACGTCGACCTCAACAAGCGGGAGAACATCCTGGTCGGCGACGACGGCCGTCCGTACCTGATCGACTTCCAGATCGCTCTGCACCTGCCGCCCGTAGGCTGGCGGCGGTTGCCGCCGCTCCGCTGGCTGCTCGCCCGCCTTCAGCACGGCGACCGCTACCATTGGCTGAAGCATAAGCGCCGGCTGCGGCCGGACCTGCTCACGCCCGCGGAGCGCGCGGAAGTCGAGCGGTTGAGCTTCTGGATCCGGCTGCACCGGGTGCTGACGCGGCCGCTGACGTCGCTGCGGCGGCGGCTGCTGGGCCGGCTGCGGAAGTCGGAGACGGCGGTCGTGGCAGGCTCGACGGCCAAATGAGCCGTTCAGGCGGCGTCGGGCGCGCTTGCGCCTTAGGCAGTGGTCGCCGCGCCATGCGTGGTCGGCGGTCGGGTTTGCGGCGTACGGCTACTGGTGGAATCGCGGCTGCGGCGGTAGATTCTCCGCGTCGGATGGGGAGGACGGATCGACCACTCGCAACAGGGACAGGGCCATGAGTACGAGAATTCTGATGGGGCTGGGGATGGCGGCGCTGCTGGGCGTGGCTGGGTGTGCATACCGGACCGGGAACCGCGTTTTCGGCGACAACGTGAAGCGCTCCACGACCTGGTACGGGGAGCTGGGCATCACCGGGCATCTCAACGAGGTGATCGTCGAGCCCGGCTCGAAGCTCACCAAGCTTTCGATCATCGGCGAGGGCAACACGGTGCAGGTCGCCGACGGAGTCCCGCTGGGCAAGATCGAGGTCTGGGGCGGGAACAATACCATCTACATTCCGGAGAACCTCGACATCCGCAGCGACCTGGTCGGCAAGGGCAACCGCATCATCCCGCGTCCGCTCGGCAGTTTCGCGAAGAAGACGACCGAGTACCGCGAGACCGGCGGCGAAGAGTTGGCGCCCGTCGAAGAGGCGACGACGGAGACTGCGCCGCCTGTGACCGGTACGGACACCCCCAGCGGCGTGGGCGATGGTACGCCGTAGCGCTCGCGTGACATCTTCTCTCCGCCCGCGAGTGGCAATGATGCGAGGTCGCGGCCATGTCCGCTGCTGAGTGGTACTACGTCGCGGACAATCGCAGTTTCACTGAGACACAGCACCCTAGAAGCGGAAGTCGGCCTCGCTCAGGCCGGGGTTGAGCTGCACGCGCGTGTAGACGTAGCTGCCCAGCAGTTGCTTGCCCTCCGTGTCGGCGTAGCTGGACACCGAGGTCGGCAGCAGCCACTCCTGGTCCAGGTGCACGACCAGCCGGGCGTCGGGGTAGCCCCGGCCGAGGGGCAGCAGCCGCACGAACACGTACGTCGGCCGGCCGTCGATCTCGCCCTCGCCGGTGTAGCGGAAGTCCAGCTCGCCGCGCTGGCTTGCGATCTCGTTGTAGCGGTTCAACAGGCCGAACAGCGAGCGGAAGCCAAACTCGTCGATGGTCCTGCGGCTGGCGCGTTCGGCCTGCGGGCCGTGGATGGGCAGCTTCACCTCGCTGACAAACAGGCGGATGATGGCACCGGCCGGCTCGACCACCGCGAGCTTGCGGCCCTGTGCATCCACAAAGTCCGGGCGGTCGATGAACAGCGCCCGCTTGGCCTGGTCCGCGTTCTTCTTCCAGATCATGTAAACGCTGTGCGGCGACTCGCGATAGAGGACGTAGATTTCCTCGGTTTCGCGGAGCTTGCCCGCGATGCGCTCCTGTTTGAGCAGAGTGCAGGTGTAATCGCGCACGTCGCGCTCGTAGCGTTCGCGGCCCATCCGCGCCACCGCCAGCGGGTCCTGCAGCAACAGATCGGTGATCGCGGCGGAAGCTGCCGCCGCCGGGGCCGGACCGGCGCCCGGCAGAGGCACCGCGGCGTGGGCCGCCGGAACCACGATGCCGATCTGCGGATCCCCCGCCACCTGGTGCAGCACGGTGACCACGGATGCGGCGATCAGTCCGCCGGCGGTGTACAGCATCACGTTGTGCTGACGGATCGGCACGCTCGCATGTCTCCACGGATGCGGGGCCTTCCGAGCGATTCCCTAGCGCCCCCCTCCCTGGATCAGAATCGACCGCACACGAATGCTTCCTTGAGCCGCGTCCCCCGGTCCGCGCCTGCCGGCGGGAGTGTGCGGGTACGGAAGGCTCCAACCAGGGGCATTGTACGCCCCTTCTACCAGTCCAACAAGCAGCGGATGCAAGGAGTATGCGAAATGTTTCCGCGGCAGTCACGTCGCCCCGACGGCCCATTCGACCAGCACCTGCTCGTATGCGGACGTGTCGCGGGCGAACTCCATCGTGTGCGCCTGATCCGGCCGGCAAATGACCCGGGCGCGGCCGCCGCTGACACGCCGCGCCCAGGCTTCCGTCGGACCGTTTGCAATGATGCGGTCGCGGCCGGCCAGCAATAGGGTCATCGGCGGGGACAAGGCGCCGTGCGGCAGCCGCCGCAGCCGGCGCTCGAGTCGCGCCGAGTGGAACAGGAAGCGCGCCGTGGCGCGCGTGAGCTTGAGCGGGTCGTTGCGGATGAAGGCTTGGCCGTCCGGATTGTCGGTGAACCGCTCCGGGTCGTCCAGCGGGATGCGGAACTCACCCCTCCCACCGAGCAACAGCGCGGCCGCGATCCGCATTCGCTCGGCGCGGCGCACGTCGACGGCCGGGAAGACGCCGGGCGTGCTCAGCAGCAGCCGTCCGACGCGCTGCGGATTGCGAACGGCCCAGGCGGCGGCCAGTTTCCCGCCCCAACTGACCGCAACCAGGCTGAGCCGCTCCAGGCCGGTCTGCTGACGGACCCACGCCGCCAGCTCATCGATGTCGGCCAGCCAGCGATCCGCGGCGGACACGTCGCCGCGGGCCTCGGGGTTCATGCCGCTGCCACGCCGGTCCGGCAGCAACACAAAGCAGCCGTGCTGCGCCAGCAGCGACGCCGACCACGCAAACCAGCCGCCGTGCGACTGGATCCCGTGCAGGTAGAGCACCGCGCCGCGCGGGGGGCCAGCCGGCGGCGCCCAGAAGCGACCGCGCACAAGGTACCCGTCGCTCATCGTCCAGCCGCAGAAGCAGGGGGGCAGTGGCGGCGGCCGCATGGGGTCGCGCTACAGCTCGCTCTGGTCGAGCACGTGAAAGCGCTTCGAGCGGAGCACGGCGCCCGCCTGCGGCAAGTTGTCCACCTGAATGGCCATGCACGCCCCGCGCGATTGGCTGGGCAGCAGCGGATAGATGTAGTTGATGTTGATCTCGCCAGCGATCAGCGCCGCGCACACGACCATGATGCCGCGCTTGCCCGGCGGCAGCTCGACCACCAGCAACTCGGTCTCGGTGACCGCGAAGCCGGCCTGGGAGAGCATCTGACGGGCCGCGTCCGGGTCATCGACGACCAGTCGCGCGATCGCGCAATCCACCGAACCTTCGACCGCCAGGCCCAGGATGCGCACGTCCGCGTCCTCGAAGAGTCGCGTGAGCCGGAGGAGCTGCCCGACGCGGTTCTCCAGGAACACGGAAATCTGGCGGCAGAAGGGGAACTCGCCGCCCTCCAGCGTTTCCAATGGCTCCAGCGACATCACACCGCCGACTTGTTTTGAACGCCGACAGCAACTGCTACGGCCGGTAGAGTATCGTTGCGCGACGTGCCTGTACAGCGGATTTCCGGGGCAGCGGAGGTCCCGATCGCGTCGCCGGGCGGCCGGCCGCGAAGTTCAGGGGCCTGACATGCGAGGCCAGATTCCTCGCTTGCTGCGCTGGCTCCGAATGACACGCTGAACACGTACGGGGCTTCAGCCCGCGCGGTTGCACCGCGCGACGGAAATCGGCGGCTCCTGCGGAGGAGCGGATACGACGATGCAATTCGCGTCACCGCTGCTGCTGGGCGGACTTACCCTCGCCGTCCTGCCGGTGCTGATTCACCTGTGGCTCCGGCCGCGGCCGCTGCGGGTCGCATTCCCGGCGCTGACGTTTCTGCACCGCGCGCTGGCCTGCGGGCAGCGAGCGCACCGTCTGCGCAACGTCTGGTTGTTGTGCGCGCGCAGTCTGCTGTTGGCCTGCACGGCCCTGCTGCTCGCCGGCCCGACCTGCGCGCCGCCGGACGACGCGGGCCTGAGCGGCGGACCGCTCGCGGCCGTGATGGTCGTCGATGATTCGCTGAGCATGCACTACCGGCTGGCCGACGGGCAGACGGCGCTTGCGACGGCCATCCGGCAGGCCAGCCGGCTGCCGCGCGCCGCAAGCGCGCTGCCCGCGCGGTCTGCGCTGGGCCTGGTCTGGGCCGATCCGCAGCGTCCCGGCGTGCCGCTGACCGAGGAGCTGGCCGTGCTCCGCACAGCCTTGGGCAGCGAGAGCACCACGCGGGCGCATCCGGCCACGCTGGCGGCCGCGGTTCGGCGGGCCGGCCAATGGCTGCAGGGGGCGCGGCAGCCGGACCGGCGGCTGGTGGTTTTCTCGGACCTCGCGGCGCACGCCTGGCGTGACGTGCCCCCGGGCGTTCTGGCCGGAATCGAGCATCTCTCCGTGCAGATCGTGCCTTCGGACGCGGAGCCGCGCACGAATCTGGCCATCACCGACGTTCGTGTCCCGGGCCGCGTCCGTGCCGACTCCACGCCGATTCCGATCGAGGCGACGATCTCGGCGGCCGGCGTGGACTCGGTGTGCACGCTCGACGTGCTTGACGGCGACGAGCGGCTGGTGCGTGTCGGGCCGCTCGAGCTTGATGCCGACCGCCCGCGCCAAGTGGCCCTGCGGCTGTTGCCGCGGGCCGCGGGGCCGCACGCGCTGACGCTGCGGCTGGAGCCGTCCGACCGGCTGGATTTCGACCAGCGCCGCTACATCGCGTTTCAAACCGGGCCGCGGCCGCTCGTGTGGCTTGTCACACCGGACGATGCTGCCGATTCTGATCTGACCGCGCTGCTGCTGCAAAACCTTCTGGCGCCGGCGGCGTTGGAGCGCGAAAAGCATCCAGTGGTGCTGCGAAGCATGACGCCGCCGCAGCTTGCCCAGAGCGCGCTCGACCTGTCGGGCGGAATCCCGGGCCGCGAAGAGAATCCGACGCTGCTGTTGATCTTGCCGTGCGCGAGTCTCTCCGAGGCGGCGCGGCGCGAGCTGGTCCGGCGCATCGAGCAAGGGGCCGCGGCCTTGCTGCTGCCCGGCTCCACGGGGGGCGGCACGGACTGGCCCGGGCTGCGGCAATACCTCAGCGCAGCGCCTCCAACGGCGCAAACCCTGGAGGCCGTGACGACCTTGGCGTGGGAGGCGTCGTCGCCCTTTGCCGGGCCGCGCGAAGGATTGGACGAGTTGCCGCGCTGCGGCGTGCGCCGCCGGCTCAAGTTCGAGTCGTTCCGCGAGGGCGTAGTGGTGCAGGCTCGTTACGCAGATGGCTCGCCGGCCATTCTCTCGCAGCGCGTCGGCAAGGGCAGCCTGTTCCTGCTGACCACGTCGCCCGATCCGGCCTGGAGCGAGCTGGGCGTGCGCGCCGCGGGGCTGCTGACCTGGCTGGACGCGCTGTTGGCCGAGGCGGCCGGCCCCGCAGACGCGGTCGCCGAGTTCACGGCCGGCCAGAGCACAGCCAGACCGTTTGCCGCTTTGCCGCCCGACGCGACTGTTCACCTGCTCAGCCCGCACACGCTGCCGCCGACCTCGCTCACGTTGCGTCTGAGCGGCCGGGCCCCGCAGCGCGACTGGCCGACCGATCAGGCCGGGATCTTCACCCTCCGACCGGAGCGCGCCGATTCCCCGCCGGTGAAATACGTCGTCAACTGGCCGCCGGAGGAGTCGGACTTTGGGCGCATCACGGCCGAGCGGCTGCGCAGCCTGCTGGGCGTAGAGGCCGTCACGGTTGGCGAACAGTCCTTCGAACCGCGCGAATCGGTCGCCGCCTCGCTCGTTCAGCGGCTGGGTTTGCAGGACCCGGCCCGGCTGCTGCCATTGTTGTTGCTGGGGTTGCTGGTCGGCGAACTGCTGCTGGCGAGCCGGACCAGCGGGGCACACCCGCGCGCTTCTCAATGACGGCGCTTGCGGCTCCGTCAACCCATCATCTCGGGTTCGCCGTTGATGGGAGGGCCAGCCTCCCAGCGAGCCGCGGCTCGGCAGGACCCTCGCCCTCCCGTTGGCATCGGAAAGGTGGACGTGGACAGGACCAGGGCGCGACGCGGACCGGGCACGCCTGTGTCCGGCGGGCGCGCAAAAAACTCCCGCACCGGCACGATGCCGATGCGGGATGTGAAGGGGGACACGACAGCTTCCGTGCGACCTTATTCTTGCATTCGATTCTCAAGTTGGCGGCAATTCTTGCCGACGAGCCTCCTGCCGATCGGGGCGCGGCGGCACCGTCCGATAGCCTGCCCTTGCATGCCGCCGCACGGCATTTATGATCAGACCATGCCCCGCGCGGTCGGTGCGTTTTTTTTGCTCGTGCTCGGATTTTCGGTCGGCTGTCAGGCGCCGCCGGCTGCCACCACCCCCACGCAGATCGCGCTGCGCATTCCCGACCGCGACGCCTTCCTCGATGTCGCCCTGACGGTCTTGCGCGAGCACGACTTTTCCCCGCAGCGGGTCGACCGCCGGACCGGCCTCGCCGTCACGCATCCGACGACCGGGGCGCAGTGGTTCGAGTTCTGGCGGGCGGACTCGCAGGGCTCCTATCAGCTCCTCGAATCCAGCCTGCATACCCTTCGCCGCATCGTCACGCTGCGACTGGAGCCGCTGAGTGAGCCGGCGGCGGCGAGCGAGCCGGCGGCCGGCGAACCGGCCGGGGCGTCGCAGCCGGCCGAAGCGGAGCCTGGGCCGGGCGAGTACCGGCTCATCGTGCAGGTGGACAAGCAGCGCTACAGCGCGCCGGAGCGACAGGTCACGACCGCTTCCATGGCGCTGGGGATCTACAGCGAGCGGCTGCCGACCGAGGAAGGGCTGCGGCGGGCGCGGAGCGAAGGCGAGCACTGGGTGCCGCTGGGCCGTGACGTGCTGCTGGAGGCGTACTTGCTGGACCGCATCGTGGACGCGACCGACGCAGAACCGGTAACCGAGGTGACAAGGTAACCAAGCTTAAAAAGTGACAAAATGGGCGCCTGTGGGGCGGCAGGCGGCCCTGCAATTCTGTTACCCTGTCACTTCATCGCGTCTGCGAAGCGGGCCAGCACGCCGCGGCGCATCTCGCGCAGGCGATTCGCCTCCGCCAGCTCCGCGGGCTTGGCCTTGCGGTCGCCGGCGGTCGCGTGCAGCGACTCGTAGGAGAACAGGGCGAAGTCGCCGCCCCACAGCCGGCAACGCTCGAGCTGCTGGCCCATCTCCTCCGGCGTGTCATGCCTGTAGATGCCCAGGCCGGCGACGATGCGCGCGTGCGGCGCCAGCGTCTGGTACGCACCGATCCGCTGCTCGAAGTCCGTCAGCTTTTCCGTGTACGCCATCGGCATGGCCGCATCCAGCAGCCCGGTCCGCAGCCAGCCGATCGCGTTCTGGAAGTACTCGCGATAGCCGACGCTCGGGTCGGCCCACACCGCGGCGGTCAGCGTCGCCCCCGGCCGCCGCCGCCCGAGCATCTTGCGGATTTCGCCCACCAGCAGCGTGAGCTGGTTCGCCCGCCAGTGGCCCCAGGCCTGCGGGTCATCCTCCGGCAGCTTGCCGGTCTGCTGGCGATAGATCGCCAGCGTGCGCGCGTCGCGCGGGTAGAGCTGCCGCGCATCGGGCGTCGTGTCCCAGGCGTAACGCACATAGTCCAGGTGCAGCCCGTCCACGTCGTAGTTCGAAGCGATCTCCTCCATCACCCGCCCGATGTGCCGCCGCACCTCCGGCAGGCACGGGTTGAGAATGACGTAGAATCGCTCGTCGGCCTTCCTGCCGGGCGCAGTCAGCGGCTGGCGCCGGCCGGCGGCGTCATACAGAAACCAGTCCGGCCGGGCGTGGTAGAGCTGGTTGGGAATGGGCGGCGGGTCGGGCCCGCGCCAGCCGGGCATCACGTTCACCCAGGCCTCGATACGCAGGCCGTGGCGGTGCGCCTCGACGACGGCGATGGCCAGTGGGTCGAAGCCGGGATCGTTGAAGTCGTATTCGGCCGACCAGGGCTCAATCCGCGACGGATACGCGACCGTGCCCTCGCCGCGCACCTGCCAGAGCACGGTGTTGCAGCCCAGGGCGGCGCAGTTCTTGAGGATGGTCTGGATGTCGTCGGGCGTGCGGTAGTGGAAGCGCGCCACCCAGACGGCGCGAACGGGCTTGGCCAGTGGCCGCGGCTCGGGCCGCTGCCGCAGACCCGGGCCGGAACCGCCGCACCGGCAACCCGCAGGCAACAAGGTAACAAGGTAACAAAGTAACAAGGTCCTCGCCGTCCGCATCCCTGCTGACGTTCGCATCCGTGCTGTGGAGCTGGTCACTTCGTTACCTTGTCACCTTGTTACCTTGTTGCTTTACCACGCTCACCTGCCGGCCGACGATGTCCGCCGAGAGACCCTGGCGCGTGCCGGCGTCGCCGTCCCAGCGGTGCGATTCGATGCTGGCGACGATCTGCTCCGCCAGCCGGACCGCCGCCACGCCGTCCTCGGCGCTGACCGGCGGGCGCTGGCGCAGCCGCACGCACTCGACGAATGTCTCGAGCTCGTCGGCCAGCGCGTCGCGCTCCTTGATGGTCAGCGGCTCGACGTGCACCAGCTTGCCGAAGTCGACGCCCGCCATCTGCGAGAGGTCGGCGATGTTCCGCTCGCGGGCGAACTTGAGCACGTCCGCGTTCTGGTCGAGCGTGATCGCCACGCCGACCTTCTTCTGGTAGTCCAGCGAGACGTACGCGTTCTCGGCGAAAGCCCGCAGCTTCCGCTCGGTCTTGAGCGCCAGCCGCGACGCCGTCAGGTTCGCCACCGCTCCGCGGCTGAAGCGCACGCGGGCATTGGCGATGTCCTCGTGCCGGGCCAGCACGTTCACGCCCACCGCATCGACGCTGGCGACCTCGTCCTTCACCAGGTGCAGCAGGATGTCGATGTCGTGGATCATCATGTCGAACACCACGCCCACGTCCGCCGAGCGGAACGTGAACGGGCTGATGCGGTGCGTCTCGATGAACTTCGGCCGCACGCCCAGCCGCTCGACCGCCCGCACGGCCGGGTTGAAGCGCTCCGTGTGCCCGACGGCGACGATCGTGCCGTGCCGGCGCGCCAGGTCCGCGATCCGCTGCCCCTCGCTCAGGTTCGGCGCCAGCGGCTTCTCGATCAGCACCGCGATGCCGCGCTCGATCAACGGCGCCGCGACCGCCAGATGGTGCACGGTCGGCACCGCCACGCTCGCCGCCGCGACGTCGCCCAGCTCGGGCGTCAGCACCGCGGCGTACTTCGCGCCCAGCGGCTCGGCCGCCGCGCGGGCCCGCTGCACGTCCGCGTCGATCACGGCCACCAGCCGCGCCGTCGGCATCTGCGCGTACTTGCGGATGTGATGCCGGCCCATGTGCCCGGCCCCGATCACCGCCACGGGCACGCGCTGGTTCATGCGGATTCCTCCGGCGGCCGCCGGCCGTAGAAACCGAGGCGGTCCTCGTTGGTGTCGGAGCGGCGGTGCTCGCGCACGCGGCCGTAGACGCCGATTTCCAGCTTGCGCTGCAGGAACTCGACCAGGTAGCGCACGTGCTCGTCGCGCATCAGGCCGTTGCCCTCGATCTCGCGCAGGGCGCTGCTGGTTCGACCGGGCGAGCGGTCGCGCTGCCGGGCATACAGCAGCCGAAAAGCCGCCTTGACGGCCGCGATCGATTCGGGCGGAATCCGCCAGCGCTGCATGCCGGTCACATTCACCGCCCGCACCTCCTGGTCGTAGCCTTCCACCTTCAGGTACGGCGGCACGTCGTGCGTGATGCGCGTCATGCCGGCGATGTACGCGGCCCGCCCGACGGTGACGAAGTGGTGCATGGCGCTGACGCCGCCGACCGTCACGCAATCCTCGATCCGCACATGGCCGGCGAGCTGCACCTGGTTGGCGAGGATGATGTGGTTGCCGAGGTCGGCGTCGTGGGCCACGTGCACGCCGACCATGAACAGGTTGTGGTCGCCGATGCGGGTCGCGCCGCCGCTGAGCCGGTCGACCTCCGTACCGCGGTGGATGGTGACGCACTCGCGGAAGACGTTGCGGCGGCCGACGATCAGGCGGGTCGGGCCGCCCTTGTACTTGAGGTCCTGCGGGGGGGCGCCGAGCGTGCACTGCGGGAAGAACTCGTTGTGCTCGCCGAAGCGCGCCGGGCCCAGCAGCGTGACCTGGCCGTGCAGAATGCAGCCGTCGCCCAGTTCGACGTCCGGGCCGACGTGGCAGAACGGGCCGATGCGCACGCCGCGGCCGATGCGGGCCTGCGGATCGACCACCGCCAGCGGATGGATTTCAGTCATCGAGTATCCCGCTCTCCCGTGCCGCCGAGTGCAAAGTGCAGAATTCAAAGTTCAAAGAGCGCACCCCGAAACTGGGCGCCTCGCTGATGCCGGATGCTTTTTTCCACTTTGCACTTTGCATTTTTGCTTGGACTCTCCCTATGCCGGATCCGCGTCCACCAGCATGAAGCGGATGTTCGCCTCTGCCGCCAGCTCGCCGCGCACCAGCGCCCGACAATGCACTTCGCCCATCAGCGCCTTCGCCCGCCGCTGCACCGCCTCCAGGATCACCTGGTCGCCGGGCGTGACCGGCCGGCGGAACTTCACCTTGTCCAGGCTCAGCAGCACGGCCACCTTGCCCGTGTGCTCCAGCTTCTGCGACAGCAGGATGCCGCCGAGCTGCGCCATGGCCTCGATCAGCAGCACGCCCGGCATGATCGGCTGCCGCGGGTAATGCCCCTGGAAATAGGGCTCGTTGATGGTCACGTTCTTGATGCCGACGGCGCGACGGTCGCCCTCCAGCTCGATCACGCGGTCGACCATCAGCATCGGGAAGCGATGCGGCAGCACACGCTGCACGCTACGCACGTCGAGCTTGGCCGTCCCGCCGATCTGGTCGTCCAGCCGTTGCTGCGAGCGCTGCTCGGCGATGCGGCGGACCAACTCGTGGTTGAGGTTGTGGCCGCTCTTGCGGGCGTAGATGCGGCCGCACACGAAGCCGCCCAGCAGCATCAGGTCGCCGATCAGGTCGAGGATCTTGTGCCGCACGCACTCGTTGGGGAAGCGGTATTGGTTCTCGATCGGCCCGTCCGGGCCGATCACCAGGATGTCCTGGTAGGTCAGGTGCGTGCCGAGGCCCATCGCCCGGAGCTGCTGGGCCTCCTCGGCGGTGACGAACGTCCGCGCCGGCGCGACCTCGTCCACGAACGCGTCGCGCGTCAACGTGAACTTCTGGATTTGCCGCCCCAGCGGGCTGCTCTCGCCGTAATCCAGCTCGTAGATGATCTCCAGCCGCCCCGGCTCGCCCGGCCAGGCCAGCAGCTCGGCGTCGCCGTCACTGACGCGCACCGGCTCGGAGATCTCCACCCAGCGCCGCTCGGCCTCCTGCTCCTGCAGGCCGGCTTGCGTCAGCGCCTCGACGAACGGCCGCGCGCTGCCGTCGCCCGCCGGCATTTCCGCGTTGTCCAGCTCGACGACGGCGTTGTCCACGCCCAGCCCGCGCAGCGCCGCCAGGCAGTGCTCCACCGTCTCGATCGCCACCGTCCCATTGCGCAGCGAAGTCCGCCGGGCGCGCTTGGTCAGGTTCTCGAGCCGCGCCGCCACGCGCACCGGCTGCGGCTGATCGCAGCGCACAAAGACCACCCCGCTGCCGGCCGGCGCCGGCTTGAGGCGCACCGTCGCCGGCAGCCCGGTGAACAGTCCGCGGCCGCTCAGCTCAACTTCGCGCCCGATGGTCTGCTGACGACTCAAGCTGCTCCACCCGCTTGCGCAGCTCGCGCACCTGCCGGATCAACTCCGGCAGCCGCCGCACCGCCGCCTCCTGCCGCACGTAGAGCTGATTCTCGCGCGCCGGAATGCCGCGGAAGACGGCCCCGTCGGGGATGTCCCGCGCCACGCCGGACTTGGCCGCCACCTGCACCGCGTCGCCGATCTTCAGGTGATCGATCAGGCCGACCTGGCCGGCCAGCATGACGCCGCGCCCCAGCGTGGTCGAGCCGGAAATCCCGCACTGGGCCACGATGATGCAGTCTTCCCCGATCTCGCAATTGTGCCCGATCTGCACCAGGTTATCAATCTTGGCTCCGCGGCGGATGCGCGTCACGCCGCTGCGGGCGCGGTCGATGGTCGTGTTCGCCCCGATTTCCACGTCGTCTTCGATCACCACGCGGCCCACCTGCGGGATCTTGATGTGCCGCCCGCCGCGCTGCAGGTAGCCGAAGCCGTCCGCCCCGATCGTCGCGTTGGCGTGTATGGTCACGCGCTCGCCAATGCTGACGCGCTCGCGCACCACCACGTTCGGCCACAGCACGCAGTCGCGGCCGATCTTCGCCTCCGCTCCGACATACACACCCGGGTGCAACTGCGTGCCGGCACCGACCTCCGCACCCGGGCCGACGAATACGTTCGCCCCGATCGCGGCCCCCGCCACCCGCGCATCGTCCGCAACCACCGCCGTCGCATGCACCCCGACCGGCACGCCCGGCGGCGACGGGGCCAACAGCGCCTGCGCGCGGCACATGGCCAGGTCCGGATCGTCCACGCGGATCACGGTCTTGCCCACCGGCACCGGGTAGTCGCGCGGCACCAGGACCGCGGCGGCCCGCGTGCTCGCGAGCTGCGGCAGGAGCTTGGCGTCGCCCAACCACGCCAGCGCATGCTCGTCCGCCTGTTCCAGCGTCTCGACCAGGCGCACGCGGGCCGAGCCGTCGCCCTCGACCACGCCCTCGACGCGGCGGGCCAGCTCGGCGACCGTGATTTCGCGTGCCTGAGTCAACCGTTTCCCTCGCTTTGCGGCCGCCGCGCGCTCACGGCTTGTTCTGCGTCTTCGGCCCGCCGCCGGTCGCGCCGCCCGGCGTCAGCGGGGTGAAGACCTGCAGCATGGGCTGGCGTGGCTGAGCGCGGTAGCGGCTGTTGAGCGTGTCGAGCACCGGCTGCGTCATGTCGATGGTGGAGCCGGCGTAGACCACCTTCCGCTCGCGGATCTGCTGGCGGATCGCCTCCGGATCGTAGCTGACCGGCTTGTACTCGTCCGTGTACAGCACCAGGTCGACGCCCTGCTTCTTGGCCAGCTCGGCGGTCCCTTCCAGGATTTCCTTGTACACGCGGATGGTCCAGACCGCGACCTCGCGCGAGAGCTCGGCCTGCATCAGGTCGTACCAGTTCTTGTAGTCGATCTGCTCCTGGAAGTACTCGCGCATCTTCTGCGTGCGCGTCGGGTCGGCCTCGCTCATCGCGTCCAGCGTGGCCTGGAGCGAGTCGATCCGCGCGCGGCGCTGCTCGTTCTCCGCCTGGAGCTTGCCCTGCTCGCTGCGCAGCTCCTCGGTCAGGTCCTTCTGCCGCTGGTACTCGTTGAAGACCTTGATCACGTCGATCGACGCCACGCGGCCGATGCCCCCGCCGGCCGCCGGCCCCTGCGCCAGCAGCGCCCCCGCCGACGCCAGCAGCACGCTGCCCGCCGCCGCCCCGCACACCGCCCCTGTCCACCACGTGCGCCTCATGGCATGCTCCTGTGTACGCAGCAGTGTTTGACCGCGCCCGCATTGTCGCACGGCCGGCGGCGGTTGTCATGCTGCCGAAAAAGGGCGGCCCGGCAGCGCCCGCGCTGCCAAGGCAAGCGACGCAGAACCCCGCGGCGTCCGGGTCTCGGCCGGCGAACGTGCACCGGATGAGGCAACCACGACTTTCACGCCTGGAGGCGCAGCAGCGCCTCCGCCTGGCTCCGGTAGCTTGGACGGGAGGCTGGCGCCTGCCCTCTGAGAGCAACCCGGCCCGCGCGTGCGGGCGGCACGCGCCAACGTGCCGACTGCCGCCAGCGGCTCACCGTTGCCGGACGCTACGGTTGCTGCGCGAGAGTCGACTGCTGGAAGCGGTACTACACGACGGGGCCGGACGACAGCGTCTGCGGGACCAAAGGGCTGCGGCGAGAGGCCAGCCACAGGCCGTAGAACGTCTGACACGCCACGTACAGATAGCCGAAGATGAAAATCCCCAGGAACGGCAGCGCCGCCGAAACCCGCTCGACCCATTTGTCGAAAAAGAACAGCGAGAGCAGGAAGGTCAGCAAGTACAGCGCCAGCGCGAGCTCGGCACAGGCCTTCCACCAGCCGCGGACCCGGAAGGCCGCCAGCCGCGGCCGCCCACCGGCGGCGCCGCGGGGCGCCTGGCCGAACTTGGGCGTGCGGACGAACTCGCCGGCGCGGCGGAAGAGGCCGTCGACGGCGGCGACGGCGTTGTTGAGCGCGATGCCGATGCCAAGGGCCATCAGGGCCGGGATGCACGGCAGGATGTCGCGCCAGCGCCGCAGGAGCTGGCGCTGGCTGGCGATGTAGAAGCTCAGGGCCGAGCCGGTGCCGATGAGGAACAGGGTGAAGTCGACCGCGAGCTGCCCGAACGACGGCTCCGCCTCCGTCAGCAGCTTCATCAGCAGGGCAGGTCCGATCAGCAGGCTCAGCAGCACCATCAGCACGTAGACGGCCCCGCTGGTCAGGTGGAAGAACGCCTCCAGCTTGATCCGCCAGTCACACGCCTCGCGCAGCACGCGCGGCAGCAGCTTCACGCACGTCTGCGCCCCGCCCTTGGTCCAGCGGTGCTGCTGGGCCTTGAAGGCGTTGATCTCCGGCGGCAGCTCGGCCGGGGCGGTCAGCTCGGGCAGGAACACGAACCTCCAGCCGCGGAGCTGGGCGCGGTACGAGAGGTCGAGGTCCTCCGTCAGCGTGTCGTGCTGCCAGCCGCCGGCGTCCTCGATCGCCGCCCGCCGCCAGATGCCCGCCGTGCCGTTGAAGCTCATGTAGCGGCCGGTGCGGTTGCGGGCGGTATGTTCGATGAGGAAGTGGCCGTCGAGCAGGACGGCCTGGACGCGGGTGAGCAGGGAGTCGTCGCGGTTCAGGTGCTCCCAGCGGCATTGCACCAGCCCGACGCGCGGGTCGGTGAAGTGGTCGATCGTCTCGCGCAGGATGTTGGGCGGCGGCAGAAAGTCGGCGTCGAAGACGGCGATGAACTCTCCCCGGGCGACTTTCGTTCCCGCCTCCAGCGCCCCGGCTTTGTACCCGGCGCGGTCGCCGCGATGCAGGTAAACCACGTTATGGCCGCCGGCCCGCAGGCGCTCGACCGTCCGCAGCGCAATCTCGCGCGTCTCGTCGGTCGAGTCGTCCAGCACCTGGATTTCAAGCCGCTCGCGGGGGTAGTCGATGCGGCAGGCGGCCTCGATCACCCGCGCGGCCACGTACCGCTCGTTGTACATCGGGAGCTGCACGGTCACGGCGGGCGGCTGGGCGAAGGAGCCTTTGGGCGGCGGGGGCTGTCGGCGAACCCGATAAAATGTCATGACGAGAAAAAGGCGGTGCAGGCCGTAGACGCACAGCAGCCCCAGCACCGCGCTGTAGGCCGTCAGAATCGCCTGGCTGAACCACTCCGTGTTCATCGCGTTCGCCTGCCCCCCGGCCTCCCCGCGGGCCGCCGGGGCGCGGCCGGAACAAAACTCATGCTAGGTCAATCCCGCCCGTTCTGCAAATCGCCGCCCGTGGCGAGCGTCCACGCGCGCGGTCGTCTCAGCCTGCGGCAAAGCTTGCCCGGGGCTGGATTCCGCATCCCCGCCGGCGCTGCTAAGATATTAGGTTTGGAGCAGGGTAGGGCATGAGCGCCACACAACCGGAGCAATCTTCAGAACCAACCGTCCTCGACGCCGTCGCCCTGGCGCGGCTGGAACGCGAGCGCGACATCCAGGCCTTCGCCGACCGCTACCTGCAGGGCGAGAACCAGGATCTCTACCAGGAGATGCTGGTCACCATTTGCCGCTTGGCGCGGGACCAGGCGGACCGCGGCAACGTGAAGCTGCTCCACAAGGCCCTGGCCGAGCTGCGCTACGCGCTGAAGGTGTTCGCGCCCTACGGCGAGGTCCGCAAGATCAGCATCTTCGGCTCCAGCCGCACGCCCGAAGGCCACCCCGACTACCAGACCGCGGTCGCCTTCGCGCGGCGCATGTGCGCGGCCGGCTGGATGGTCATCACCGGGGCCGGGGACGGGATCATGAAGGCCGGGCACGGCGGGGCGGGCCGTGAGGCGAGCTTCGGGGTAGCCATCCGTCTGCCGTTCGAGCAGAAGACCAACGACATCATCGCCGCTGACGGCAAGCTGGTGAACTTCCGCTACTTCTTCACGCGCAAGCTGATCTTCATCAAGGAGGCGTCGGCCGTGGCGCTGTTCCCCGGAGGCTTCGGCACGCAGGACGAGGGCTTCGAGGCCCTCACGCTCGTGCAGACCGGCAAGGCCCCCATCATGCCGATCGTGATGTGCGAACAGCCCGGCGGCACCTACTGGCCGCATTGGCGCACGTACGTCGCGGCGGAGCTGGTGCGCACCGGCATGATCGGCGAAGAGGATATGCACCTGTTCCGCATTACCGACGACATCGACCGCGCCGTGCAGGAGGTGGTCGGCTTCTACCGCGTCTATCACTCCAGCCGCTACGTGGGCGAGGACCTGGTGCTGCGGCTCAACTGGCAGCTCCCGTCCCAAACCTATCGGCGCCTCAACGACGAGTTCGCCGCCAAACTGCTCTCCGACGGGCGGATTGAGCCGTGCGAGCCGCTGGCGGCTGAGCGCGGCGAGTACCCCAACCTGCCGCGCTGCCGCCTGCGCTTCAACCGCAAGAGCGTGGGCTGGCTGCGGCGGATGATCGACCTGATCAACGCCGAGCCGGAGCCTGGCACGGGCAGCTAGCCGGGCGGAAGGCGACCGCGCCACGGCATGAACCGGGTGGGCCGCGGCCGGCGCGTCAGAAACCCCCAAAAATCCAGTATTTTCTTGCGTTTTTTGCGGCCAGCGCCTTGACGAATCGCCAAAAGCGTGCGAGAAGAATAACCCGCACGCGGCGTGCGACGCGGGACGAAGGCTCGGGGCATCGGGCCGCGCCCCCGCGGCCGCGGGCCTCAGTGTGATGGTTGTCCGCTGCGGCGTGCAGCGGCGCGAGAAGCGGTCAGCGGTGCATCCCTGCGGGGCACCGCACCAGGGAGCTTGAGTATGCCCAAAGGTAGAAGGTCCGCCACACGTTCCAAGTCGGAAATTTACCGAGAGCTGGCCGGCACGGCCGGCGTGACGCGTAAGCAGGTGGCCGCGCTGTTCGATGGCCTGACCGGCATTATCAAGAAGGATCTGCGCGGCCCCGGCGTGTTCGCGCTGCCCGGGCTGATGAAGATCAGCGTGCTCAGAAAGCCCGCCACGAAGGCGCGCACGGCGCCGAACCCGTTCCGGCCGGGCGAGATGATGACGATCAAGGCCAAGCCGGCCCGCAAGGTCGTGAAGGTGCGGCCGCTCAAGGCCCTCAAGGCGATGGTCTGATCGGGCCGACTCCCCGCCGACGGAGCGGGCGGTCTCGGCAGCGAGGCCGCAACGGGTTCCGGGTGCGCGTCGCGTGGCCACCGGGCAGGCAGCGAAGGTGGTACGGGGCTCCCGTCCGTCAGGGAACGGGCAAGATGCCCGTACCACGCATCAAGATGCCCGTACACGCATGTTGTAGTAATTGCGAGGCGCTACGCTAGCTCGCCTGCGGCGGCGGCGGGGTTGAGGTTTCTTGCGGGCGGCGGCGCAGAGCGTCGCGCAGCGTGGCCGCCTTCTCAAAGTCCTCACGTTCGATCGCGTCGGCGAGCTCCTCGCGAAGCGTGCGCGGCACGCCGAAGCGCTCGCGCAGTTTCGGGCTGAGCTCGCGCAGGTAGCGGATGGCTGGGTCCTGCTCGCGCTGCTCCGGGTCAACGCCGGCGTCGGCCAGCGTCTGGTCGAGGGCGTCGATGCCGGCCTCGAGCTCCTCGATGGCCTCCTCGTGCCGTTTCTGGCTGGCGCGCAGGCGCACCAGCAGTTGCGTGCGCTGGAACAGCAGCGTGGGGCGCAGGGCCGGATTGGTTTCCATGCCCGGGAGGCCTTGCTGGTCGATCAGTCCGAGGGCGCGCAGGCAGTGCTGGACGTCGCGCAGGGTCCGCTCGGCGTGGGTCCAGGCGCTCTCCTGCTGCCCCGCTTGCCAGGCCGACTCGACCAGCGCGGTCAGCCCGACGCGGCGGAAGTTGAAGTGCTCCAGCTCGCGGAGCAGGGCGTGCCAGTCCTCGGCGCGGAGCTGTCCGCCGACGGCCAGTTCGTGCTGGATGTATTCGAGTGCGGTGGGCAGGCCCTGGTAGTCGCCGCCGTCGGGGCGCCCGTCGGCGGCCATCTGCAACAGCCCGAGGTCCACGCGGAGCTGGACCTGCTCGCGGCCGTCGCGGCCGGTGATCAGGCGCGCGGCGACCTCGTCCTCCGGGGGGTTCCAGTCCGCGATGACTTCGTCGAGGTCCAACCCCATGCGCCGCCTGCGCTGGGACCCGCGGCGCGCGCGTCCCCCGGCGCTATCGACTGCTGCGCGGCGGGTCTGTAGTTTCCCGTCCGGCCCCATAATCGCTCTGCCGCGACGACTGCGCGTAACCCGATGGTCGTCAGGTGCCACGTGTCCGCCGTGCCTGCGATCAGCAGGGCCCCGACGATCTTGATGCCGTCGATGGCGTTCGAGCCGCTCACCAGCGGCGTGTGCAGGGTAGCCGGGACTTTGGTGATGACTTCGAACCCGACGAACATGGCCACAAAGACCATGGACTGGTTGAACAGTGAGCAGGTCGACGGCAGACGCTGCGGCGATCCCTTAGGGGGGTGCGGGCCTCGTCAACGATGACTCTTCAGCTCGCTCACGATCGCGGTCATCATCTGCTTGGCGTCGCCGAAAAGCATCACCGTGTTGGGCAGGTAGAACAGCTCATTCTCGATACCCGCGAAGCCGGGGTTCAGGCTGCGTTTGGAGACCATGACGGTCTTGGCCTTGTCGCAGTCGAAGATGGGCATGCCGTAGATCGGGCTGGACTTGTCATGCCGGGCCGCGGGGTTCACCACGTCGTTGGCGCCGATCACCAGCGCCACGTCGCACTGCTCGAACTCGGAGTTGATCTCCAGGTCGTGGAGCTGTTCGTACGGCACGTTCGCCTCCGCCAGCAGCACGTTCATGTGCCCGGGCATGCGGCCCGCCACCGGGTGGATCGCGAAGCGCACGTTCACGCCCTTCTGCCCCAGCCGTTGGGCCAGCTCCGCCACCGCGTGTTGCGCCTGCGCCACCGCCATGCCGTAGCCGGGGACGATGATCACGTTCTGTGCCGCCTCGAGCACCATGACGGCTTCTTCGGCGTCCATCCGCCGGACGGTCTTGCCCTCGGCCGATTGCGTGCCCGGAGCGGCGACCTCCTGGCCGAAGCCGCCCGCCACGACGTTCAGGAGCGAGCGGTTCATGGCGTCGCACATGATCTTGGTCAGAATGATGCCGCTGGCGCCCACCAGCGAGCCGGTGATGATCAGGCAGTAGTTGTCCAGCACAAACCCGGTCAGCATGCCCGCAATGCCGGAGTACGAGTTCATCAGCGAGATCACCACCGGCATGTCCGCCCCGCCGATCGGCAGCACCACCATCACGCCCAGCACGGCGGCCAGCGCCAACAGCAGGATGACGGCCGTCAGGCCCCAGCCGCTGGTGTACTGCGTCACGATCAGGACCCCCAGCAGCACGGCCACGAGCAACTGCAGCACGTTGAGCCAGTGGTGCCGCGGCAGCAGCAGCGGGTTGCTGACCGGAACGCCGCGGATCTTCCAGCCCTCCAGCTTGGCGTAGGCCGTCATGCTGCCCGTGAACGTGACCATGCCGACCAGCACGCTCAGGCCGATGGTGATGAGCGTGTCCAGCCGCGGGTGCAGCTCATGGCCCAGAAAGATCTTTAGAAACTCGGAGGAACCGACAATGGCAGAGGCCAGCCCGCCAGAGCCGTTGAGTGCCCCGACCATCTGCGGCATGGCGGTCATCTGCACGCGCACCGCCAGCAGCCAGCCGATGCTCGATCCGACCAGGATGCCGGCCAGGATGGTCCAGGGCGTGACAATCTGCCGGTCAAACAGCGTCACGATGATCGCCAGCGCCATCCCGACGGCCGACAGCAGGTTGCCGCGCCGCGCCGTGCGCGGGTGCGACAGCATCTTCAGCCCGAAGATGAACAGGGCAGCCGAGACCAGGTAGGCCAGGTTGACGCCGAACTTGCCCAGGCCGGAGGGTGCGGCGGCGGCTTGGACCGGGTCGGCGAAGGCGAACAGGTCAAGGGCGGTCATGGGGTCTCCCGTCGCGGACGGCTACTTGCGCTTGAACATCGCCAGCATGCGGTCGGTGACCTTGTAGCCGCCGACGACGTTGATCATCGCGAACACCACCGCCAGGAAGCCCAAGACGTGGCTCCAGACGCCGACGTTCATCCCGGCGATGACCAGCGCGCCGACGATGGTGATGCCGGAGATGGCGTTGGCGCCGGACATCAGCGGCGTGTGCAGGATGGGCGGGACCTTGGCGATGATCTCCAGACCGACGAGCATCGCCAGCACGAAGATGACGAAGTTGTTGGTAAACAGGTCCAGCACGGATTGGGCGATCAGCATGAGCGTTCCTCAGGGGCGCCGAAGTTCAGAGTTCAGAGCCAAAAGTAAGAGAAGGCCGGCCCGCACCGGCCCTCGCGGCAGTTTGCCCGGTTTCTCACTTTGAACTTTGCACACCTTGAACCTAGGCCATTGCTTGGCGCACGCCCTCGTGCACGACCTTGCCGTCGTGTGTGACGAGCGCGCCCTTGATGATCTCGTCCTCCAGGTTCAGATTGAACTTGCCGTCTTTCCAGAACTCCAGCACGAACGCGCTCAGGTTCCGCCCGTAGAGCAGGCTGGCGTGCCAGGGCATCTTCGCCGGCAGGTTCAGGGGCCCGCAGATCTTCACGCCGTGCTTGAGCACCGTCTGCCCCGGCTCCGTCAGCGTGCAGTTCCCCCCCGCCTCAGCCGCCAGGTCCACGACCACCGAGCCGGGCTTCATCCCCTGCACCATTTCCTCGCTGATCAGCTTGGGCGCCTTCACGCCGCCGATCAGCGCCGTCGTGATCACCACGTCGCTGTGGGCGCAGCGCTCGGCGATGAGTTTGGCCTGCTTCTCGTAAAACTCCTTCGACAGCTCCCTGGCGTAGCCGCTAGCGGTCTGCGCGTCCTCGGCGGTCTCGACCGCCGCAAACTTCGCGCCCAGGCTCTCGACCTGCTCTCTGACGACGCTGCGCGTGTCCGTGGCCTCGACCGTCGCCCCCAGCCGCTTGGCGGTCGCAATCGCCTGCAAGCCGGCCACCCCGGCCCCGATCACGAAGACCTTGGCCGGGAACACCGTGCCGGCGGCGGTCATGAACATCGGGAAGTATCTGGGCAGCTCGTCGGCCGCCAGCAGCACGGCCTTGTAGCCGGCGATGTTGGCCATGCTGGAGAGCGTGTCCATCGACTGCGCCCGCGTGGTGCGCGGGATGCAGTCGGTGGAGAAGGACGTGATCCGCCGCGCGGCCAGCCGCTGCACGGCGTCGAGGTTGCGCGTCGGCAGCAACGTGGTCAGCAGCATGGCGCCTTCGCGCAGCAGGTCAACCTCATGGCGGAAGGCGCGCGGGTGCTGGGCGGGCGGCTGCACTTTGAGCACGAAATCCGCGCTGCCGAGCAGCCCGGCCACTTCGTTTTCGATCGTCGCGCCCGCCTGGCGGTACTCGTCGTCCGGGAGGAAGGCCGCCTCGCCGGCCCCGGCCTCGACGGCCACCTGCATGCCGGCCTTGACCAGCTTCCTGCAGGATTCGGGGGCCAGGGCCACGCGCCGCTCGCCTTCGACGATCTCCCGTGGCACCGCGACCTTCATGAAAAACACCTCGCGGGTGAAACCACGCCCGCCCTCAGCCCGCGCCGGCCGTCGAGCAGCGACAGAGAAGCCGTAGTGTAGCAGCCAAATCACGTGCCGGAAGGGGTGCACCAGGCGTTAGTCAGTTTGACGTGCGCCCAGCGCCGGCAGCGGCGGCTGCTCTCCATCACGAGGCGCGGTACAGGCCGCGCCGTTCGATCGCGTCGGCGACCGCCGCCGGCACCAGGTAGCGGATGCTCCGTCCAGCCTGCACGCGGGCCCGAATGTCGGTGGCGGATATCTCGATCAGCGGCGTCTCCAGCACGTGCGCTTGCAGGCGCTCCAACTGGGCCGGCGTGATCATTGTCGCCAGACGCGACAGATCGGGTTCCGTCGTCCCGCGCCGGCCCACGGTGACGATGGTGCACTCCTTCAGCAGGTCGGGGACGCGGTGCCAGGTATGCAGCTCGGCCAGGCTGTCCGAGCCAATGAGCCAGAAGATTTCGGCGTCCGCCGGCAGCGCCTGCCGGAAGTGCCGCACCGTCAGCAGCGAGTAGTTCGGGCCGGGCTGTCGCAGCTCCCAGTCGCTGACGTCGAATAGCGGATCGCCCTGCACGGCCAGGCGGCACAGCTCCAGCCGTGCCTCGGCAGGCGCGAGCTGCCCGCGATCCTTGTGCGGCGGGCTGGCACCGGGGATCAGCACGACGCGAGACGCCTCCAGCCGCTCCGCGACCGCGCGGCTGACGATCAGATGCGCGTGATGGATGGGGTTGAACGAACCGCCGAAAAGCAGCACGCCCGGCAAGGCTAGGGGTCCCGGCCGCGCCCGTCAGGCGACGTTGCGCCGTTCAAGGGCCGCCTGGATCTGCGGCACGATCTCCTGCAAATCCGGCAGGCGCGGATTGATCTTCAGCGCGTCGCGATAGTACCGCAGCGCGCCGGCCAAGTCACCCTGCTGTCCGCAGACGTGCCCCAGGCCCGCGATGGCGGCGAAGTGCCAGGGGTTCAACTCCGCTACGCGCCGGTAGGCCTCCGCCGCGTCGGGCAGCCGCTCCAGCGAGTGCAGGGCAAGCGCCCGTTGGTGATGGACCTCGGCAAACCGCGGCTCGGAAAGCGCCAGGTCGTCGAGGACGGCCAGCGCCTCAACGAAACGCCCCTCGCGAATCCGGCCGACGGCCCGCGCGAGCTGTTGCACGCCCGGCCCACTGCCCGTCCGCATCCAGATGTTCCACAGCGCGTTTTCGGCAGCCGCCGCCACGCCGGCGTCCGGATGCGACAGCAGCGCCGCCAGCTTCGGGCAGTGCCGCATCGATCCGGTCATGCCCAGGCAGGCTGCGGCCAGACGTGCGACGCTGGGGCTGCGGTGGCTCAACAGGTCTTCCAGCACGCGCGGGGGCCAGTTCTCCTCCAGCCGCGCCAGCAGGGCCGCCAGGTCCCCCCGGGCGAATGACGGCTCGACGGAGGACAGGAACTCGATGGTCTCAGTGGCCACGCGCCTTCCTCTCCTTCAGCAGCCCCTGGCGAGATGATCCGCTCGGCCGCCCGTATCCGCGGTCCAAGCCCGATAAAGAAAACCTGCTTTCGTTGCGGTTGAGGATAACGACCCGCGCCCCGCGCGTCAACGCTTAGTTTCCTCGGTCACGGCGGCGGGCCCAACTTTGCGCCGGGGTGCCCGCGCCGCTGCTGCACATAATCCGCCGCGCGTGCGACAATGCCCAGGAGCTCGCCGCCGCTGACCAGGCCGAACTCGCCGCCGCCGCGGCAGATGCCTTTGCCTTCCAGCTCGCGCCAGGCGTAGCGGCCCAGGCCGGTGAGCTGCCAGTTCAGGCCGCTGCGGATGTCGCAGGCGCGGCAGACCATGTAGCCGACGACAGCCCGGTTCACATGATCGCCCGGGTCGAGCCGCCAACTCGGACCGACGATGCCGCCGGCCTCCAGGGCAGCCGTCAGGGCCGCAAAGTCGCCCGCGAACGGCTCGCCCTTCCACAAGATGTAGACGGCGCGATAGGCGGCCTCGGCGGTCGTGTAGGGCTGCTCGCCGATGTACAGCATCAGCTCGGCGTTGGATTCGGCCGGCATGGCGGGCTGGGTGGTTGCCGCCCGCGGCTGCAGCGCCTGACAACCGAAGAGCGTGGCGGCAACCCCGGCGATACAGAGCCGCCCGGCGATACAGAGCCGCCCTGCGATACAGAGCCGCCGCAGTGATGCGGCGGCCGGACCGGGCGATGACTCGCCCGGCTCGGACACAGCCGTTCGCACCCTGGAACAGGTTGTTGCGCGCAGGCTCAGAAGCTCCACGTCAACCCCGTGAGCAAGAAACTCCGCTCGCTGCGGTCCTCGAACGCGCTTCCGGGGAAGAACAACCCCCAGCGAATCGTCCACGACAGGTCGGACGCCAGCCGCCAGTTGATGAAGTAATCCATCTCCCAGCCGACGTAGCCGGAGAACTCACCGGCGGTCACGTCGCTGATCGCCGCCCGGTCGTGGTGTTTATGATAGAGAAACCAGTTCGTCCCCAGTTCGAAATCGCGGAAGAACTCATACTTCTCCAGCGGCGCCAGGCTTCCGCCTGCCCGCCAGATATGGATGTTGCTCAACGATGGCGCGGCCGAGATGCCCGTGTCGCGATAACCGAAGCCGACGAAGCTCGTGTCCTCGCGGTCGCGGCTGCCGCCGATGGCGCTGTTCGGGCTGAAGATGCGGTCGCCGTCGCCGCTGGCGAACATGTACTCGAAGGCCAGCCGCGGCCGCATCGGTACGTCGAACAGCTTCTCGAGGCCGACGTCCCAGCCCCACGCATCGACCTCGTTGCGGCGGAGGAAGTTGCCCTGGCCGAAGCTGCGGCCGCCCTCGTAGACCCACTCGGTCCAGTAGTTCAGGTTGTGCACGATCGAGCCGCGCGAGCCGAGGCCGACGTAGTACGTGTCGTAGGCGTAGTTCTGGAGCGGGTCCTTCGGCCGCTCGTCGGTGAAGTCGTCGTTCCAAACCGCGTACGCAAACGGCTGGTGATCCTGCCAGCCGCGATAGCCGAGCTGCACGCCGTAGAACCGCCGGGCGCTGTGGCTGTCGACCGGCGGGCTGCGGTCGACGTTGGGGAAGCTGCCGATGGCCCGCCCGAACAGCCCCGTGACGCGCAGGTCGTGCACGTCGAGGTCGAACTTGACGGCGTCCATGGGGAGGTCGAGCGCGTAGCCGGTGCCGAACACGACCTCCTGCCGGCCGACGCGGACGCGCATCTGGTACGGGTCGGACGGCTGCGTAAGCCGCAGCGCTCGGCCGACGTCGACCTCGTACCAGGCGCGGTCGAAGTTCGGGCCGACCCAGTCCTGCTGCCGCGTGTATTCGTCGCCGGGATTGAAGTAGTCGAAGTTCAGCCGCAGGCGGGCGAAGACCTCGTGCGCGCCCTCGTCCATCCGCAAGCGCGTCCAGACCGCCATGCCCGGCCGCTGCAGGACGCGCTGCGACTGGATGCCGTCGTTGAAGTGGAAGACGTAGTATTCGAGCCAGCCGCCCCACTGCCAGTCCAGCAGTGAATCCAGCGGGGCCAGCTCGCGCCGCTCCTGCTTCCGCTTGTCGTCGACCAGCCGCTGCTGCTGAAGCAGGCTCTCGGCCGGCCGCTCGACCCGCGGCTGGGCGGAAGCGGGTGCGGCGGCGCAAAGCGCTGTCAGGGCGACGCTCGCGCGCAGATATCGCCGCAGGCCCATGCGGCCAAGCTCCGTCTGCCTGTTGCCGGCCGCGCGAATGCCCGGCCGTGACCGCGCCGTCCGACGACGGGCTTGATGAAGCGACGGGCGTTTCCCGTCGCCTCTCCCACCGCTAGCATGGGCGCAGCTCGCGGACGTGTCAATTGCGGACGCACACGTTCAACCGGGCGCATCGGCCTGGAGCGTGCGTGAGAAGCCGCCCAACGCGGGTCGCGTTGTGGCACAGCCGCCCTCGGCTGTCTTTGCCTGACCGAGAACCGAGCCCCGCAAGAGGCCGCCGTGCCGCACGAGATCGAGGCCAAGTTCCGCATCGGCGACCCGCAGGCGCTGCGCGTGCGGCTGGCGGAGGCCGGCGCGCGGCAGACCGGCATCGTGTTCGAGGTCAACCGCATCCTGGATACGCCCGACCGGCGCCTGAGGCAGGCCGACCGGGCGCTGCGGATTCGCGAGACGCGGCGCGTGGACCTGCCGGGCGAACCGCCGGCTCCGGTGGTAACGATCACGTTCAAGGGTCCGCGGGACGCGGCGGCGATTCGATCTCGTGAGGAGCTTGAGTCGATCGTGGATCACGCGCCGGCGATGGTCGCGATCCTGGGGCAGTTGGGCTTCGTCGAGCAGGTCCTGTACGAGAAACGGCGCGAACATTGGTGGTTCGACCCCTGCCGGGTCGCGCTGGACGAGCTGCCGCGGCTGGGCTGGTTCGTGGAGCTCGAGGGTCCGAGCGTGGCCGCGATCGAGCAGGCCCGCACCAGGCTCGGGCTGGCCGACCGGCCGGTGCACCCCGAAACGTATGTCGAGTTGGCCGCCCGCCACGGCGTGCTCATGCCCGACGGCCGGCGTGAGCTGCGCTTCGCAAGCGGCGCGCCGTGAGCGCAGCGCGGCATCCAGGCGCGCTGCCTTTTAGAGCCCCCCGCGCGTTGCCGTTCATTGCCTCTCGTCCGGCGGCGTTCGGGCACCCCACGCCGCGCCGCAAACCGCACCGAAGCCGCCGAACGCCCGATTACAATGAATGACTGCCCACGACGCCGGTGCGGCGCCGCGGGATGGCAATAGCCGCACCTGGCGGGCGTTCTGCGGGCAGAGCGCCGTGCAACCACCGGTGCGGGGAATGCTGCCATGAAGTTCGCTATCGCCACTGCCGCTCGCCCGGGCGCCATCGCGGTTGCGCGCCGCCCATCTGTCACTTGCGTCGCGCTTGCCGCAGTGGCAATGCTTACGACCGCTCCAGCCGCCGCGGCCGACCTCGACCAGAACTCGCTCAAACCCATCGACGCCGCCCATTGGGACCGCGCCGCCGCCGCGCACCTGCTGCGCCGCGCCGCCTTCGGCGGCACGCCGGCCGAGATCGACAAGCTGGCGGCCCTGGGCGCCGCGAATGCGGTCGACTACCTGCTGAACTACCGTGACATCCCGTACAGCCCCGCGCCGCCGAAGATCGACCCGACCCTGCTGGAGCGGCCCGACCGCGCCCTGCTGAAGACGCTCAGCGAGCAGGAGCGGCAGCAGCTCCAGGAGAAGCGGCGGCGCGCGGACCGCGCGGCGTTCGAGGAAGTGCGCTTGTGGTGGCTCGAGCGGCTGGCCGAGTCCCCGCGCCCGCTGGAAGAGAACATGACGCTCTTCTGGCACGGGCACTTCACCAGCGGGATGCGCGAGGTGCGAAGCGCGCTCTTCATGAAGGAGCAGAACGAGCTGCTGCGGCGGCTGGCGCTGGACAACTTCCGCGAGCTGGTGCTGGGCGTGAGCCGCGACCGGGCCATGCTCGTCTACCTGGACGGCAACCGGAACCACAAGCAACACCCCAACGAGAACTACGCCCGCGAGCTGATGGAGCTGTTCACGCTGGGCGTGGGCAACTACACCGAAGCCGACGTGCAGGCCGCCGCCCAGGCCTTCACCGGCTGGGGCTTCGATGAGGACGGCTTCGTCTTCCGCCGCCGCGACCACGATTACGGCCTCAAGACGTTCCTGGGCCAGACGGGGCGGTTCGACGGCGCGGACGTCATCGACATCATCCTCGAGCAGCCTGCCTGCCCGCGCTTCCTGGCCAAGAAGCTGCTGGAATACTTCGTGCGTCCGGACCCGGACAAGAAGCTCGTCGAAGCGCTGGCCCACGTGATCCGCCAGCAGAAGTACGAGCTGAAGCCGATCCTGCGTACGCTCTTGCTCAGCCAGGCATTCTACCACCCCCGTTCGCGCGGCTGCCTGATCAAAAGCCCGGTCGCCCTGGTCGTCGGCACCGCCCGCCAGCTCGGCGTCACCATCGCCGATCTGCACAAGGCCGAGCGGGCCCTGACCGCCATGGGCCAGGAGCTGATGCAGCCGCCAAACGTCAAGGGCTGGGATGGCGGCACAGAATGGATCAACACCGCCACGCTCTTCCACCGCTACAACACGGTCGGCGGGCTGATCCACGGTACGGGCGGCGAGCCGCGCCGCCCGGCAGCGATGCTCGCCGGGCGCGGCGCCGCCAAGGCCGAGACGCCCGAGGCGGGAGCGATGGCCGCCGAGAGCATGCCGGCGATGACCGACGGCAAGCCCCAGCCGATGTCGCGCGCTGCGGGCGGCAAGCAGCCGCCATACGACCCTCTGTGGGCGATCCGTGAACAGGGGCTGCAGACGCCTGAGCAGATCGTGGATCTCTTCGTGGGTCATCTGCTTGCGGTGCCGCTGTCAGCCGAGAAACGCACGGCGCTGGTCGCGTATCTGGCCGGCGAGAGCGGCAAGTTGAACCTCGGCGACCGCCGCACTGCCGAGCGGGTACGCATGATGATCCACCTGCTGTGCAGCACGCCGGAATACCAGATGAACTGAGGAGTTCAGAGCTCAGAATGAGAAGTTCAACGTGCGGCGCTGACGCCGATCGCCCGAACTTCGCAACTTTGCACGGTTGCAACCTTGCAACGTAGATTGCGAGCGAAGCCATGCCCGACGACCTGCTGTTTACGACCCGCCGCGAGTTTCTCTCCGGTAGTCTGACGCTGCTGAGCACGGCCGGGACCTTGCCGGTCTTCCTCGCGCAGGCGAGCCGCGCTCTGGCCGGCCCGGAGCCGCAGGCCAAGCCCCGCGACGATGCGCAGCGAATCCTTGTCGTCGTGCAGCTCGCCGGCGGCAACGACGGCCTGAACACCGTCGTCCCATACGAGATGGACCCCTACTACAAGCTCCGCCGCACGCTGGCCATCCCGAAGGACAAGGTGCTGAAGCTGGAACAGGGCGTGGGGTTGCACCCGGCCGCGACCGGCCTGAAGGAGCTGTTCGACGACGGCAAGCTGGCGATCGTGCAGGGCGTCGGCTACCCCAACCCCGACCGCAGCCACTTCACCAGCACGGACATCTGGCAAACGGCCGACCCGGCCCTGCGGATGCACGCCGGCTGGCTCGGCCGCTACTTCGACTCCTGCTGTAGTGGCGCAGACCCGGACCCCGAGCCCATCAACGGCATCGCCCTCACTCAGGAGGCGCCGCTGGCCCTGCAGGGCGAACGCTTCGTCCCGCTGGCGTTCGAAAGCCCCGAGGCCCTCACCTGGCGGGCCGCTGCCCGCGACAGGAAAGCCGCAGAGGTCTTCCGCAAGCTCAACAACATGACCGCCGACGCAGCGGCCGCGGGCGCCGAGGAGACGCCCGACGATTTCGCCGCCTGGCTGCAGCGCGCCGCACTCAAGGCGCAGATCGGCGCGGACCAGATTCGCTCAGCGGCCGGCTCGGGCGGCGGGCGCGCCGGTCGACGGCCGGACCGCGGCGGACAGCTCGGGCGTTCGCTGGACCTGGTGGCGCGGATGATCGCCTCCGACCTGCCGACGCGGGTCTATTACGTCTCGATGGGCGGCTTCGACACGCACACCGGTCAGGACGGCCGTCACCAGCGGCTGATGCAGGAGCTGGGCGATTCCATGAAGAGCTTCCTCGACGACCTGGCCGGAAAGAGGCTGCTCGACCGCGTGCTGGTCATGACCTTCTCCGAGTTCGGGCGGCGCGTCGAGGAGAACGCCAGCGGCGGCACGGACCACGGCGAGGCGGCCCCGATGTTCCTGTTCGGCTCGCGGCTGCGGCCCGGCTTGCACGGACCGCACCCCGATCTGACCAAACTCCACCGCGGCGACCTGGCCTTCGGCTGCGACTTCCGCCGCGTCTATGCGGCCGTGCTGCGCGACTGGCTGGACCTCAAGCCGGACAGAGTCCTCAAGGGCAACTTTCAGCCGCTGAAGCTGTTCAAGACGTAAGCTACGCGACGCGCAGGCGCCGAGCTCACGGGGCGGTCCGCGCCGATCGCGCGTCTGACGACCAACCGCGGCAGGCCGTGGCGTCCCACGCACGCATGCGGGCGACCCCGAATCTCGGACTGGCGCCATCGGCGGTGCGGCCCAGGTGTCGATATAATTCGGGCCGCCACTCGACGGGCTTGCTGCGCGCCACCCCGCAAGCCGTACGGAAAGGCCGTCATGTTGCGAGCAGGATCAGGGCAGCGACTCCACCTCGCGAGCTGGCTGCTCGCTGGTTCGCTCGCCGTGTTGTTCGGCGCGCAGGAAATCCCCCCCGTCCCCGCAGCGCAGCGCTTGACGGACGAGCAGCGGCTCGCCGACCTGCTGACGCTGGTCGAGGCACAGAACTCGCCGCAGGCCCGTCGTACCGGTGCGGGCGAGCTGCTTCGGCTGGAACGGCCCGAGGTCCCCGCCCGCGTGGCGACGATCCTGAGCGGCACGAACACGCCCGCCAAGGTCGCCCTGGCGCTGGCGCTCTCAGACTACCCCGAGGCGTTCCGTCCCCTGTACGTCGAGCCGCTCTTGCGCATGCTGGCCGACGCGGACGCCGAGGCGCAGCAGGCGGCCGGTGGCGCCCTGGCGGTTTGTCCGCTGGAGCACGTGGCGCGCGACGTTCAGGAACTGCTGCTGGATGCTCGCCAAGCCCTGCACGCCCGTCTGGCCGCCGTCGATTCCCTGAGCCAGATGACCGACCGCGAAGCGATCGACGCGCTGGTCCGCGCGCTGGATGACCCGTCCGCGCTCATCAGTGAGGCGGCGTTGAAGGCCATCGAGCGCTCCGCCGCCATGGATTTCCAGGGCGACCTGGCCGCCGCCCGCGCCTGGTGGCAGCAGGCCCGCGGCACCTCCCAGGCCCAGTGGCAGGAGTCGCAGATCGCGCGCTTGCTGCGGCAGAATCGGTTGCTGACGCGCCGGCTGCGCGACCTCGAGGCCCGGCTCAACAACGCCCTGCGCGACACGCTGCTCCGTGTGCCGGAGGGCGAGCGGGCCGCAGTGCTCAACTCCTATCTCAGCGACGCGGTCAGCGGTGTTCGCCTGCTGGGCCTGGAGCTCGTGCAGGCCCAGGTCGTCGACGGCAAAACGCTCGACCCCCACACCATCGCGCTGGTGCGCTCGCTCCTGGCAGCCGCCGAGCCGCGCCTGCGGGCCGCCGCCGTGCGGACCGTGGCCAGCCTGCGCGACCCGGCGGATGAGGAGCGGTTTCTGACGCTGCTGCCCGACGAGCGACAGGCCGACGTGCGCCGTGCGCTGATCAACGGGCTGGGCTATGTCGGCAGCGTGCAATCGGTGCCGCCGCTGCTGGCGCTGCTTGCTCACCCCGACCGCACGACGCGCGACGACGTGCTCACGGCCCTCGGCCGGCTTGCCGAGCGAAACATGCTGGACCCCGCCGCGCACGACGCGGTCGCCGCCGCCCTGCTCGCCGCGCATCAGCAGACGCCGGCGACCGAACTGAACACCCACGAACGGCTGCTGTGGGCGATGGGCCGCGTCGCCGACCCGCGCTTCTCCGGCCCGCTGCTTGCGGGTCTGGCCGCCGAGGCCGTGCCCCTGCGTCTGACGGCGGTTCGCGGCGTGGCAGCACTCGCGACGGCACAAGCGTCGAATGGGGCCGCGGCCAGCAGGCCGGCCGGAGCACAGAGCCAGCCGCAGAACGACCCCGCGCGCCGCGCTGCGCTGATCGACGCACTCGCTCCGCTGGCTGCGGACGCCGACGCGGGCGTGCGCCGGGCCGCGGTCGATGCGCTGGGCCAACTGGCCGTCAGCGACGTGAACCTCGAGGCCCTGTGGCGGCGGCTCTCGCCCACCAGCGAAGCGGACGAGCAAGTGCGCGCCGCGGCGTGGCGCGGCGTCGTGCGGGTCCTGGCCGAGCGGCCGACGCCGGTCATCGAACGCTGGACCGAGCGGCTGCCGGACGATGAGGCCCGGTCGCGTCGGGCGCTGGAGCTGCTGCAGCTCGCGGAGAGCCGGCTGGCCGGCGATCCGCAACGGCGGGCCGAGCTCGGCCTGCTGCGGGCCCGCATCGCGCGGCTGCGGGCCGAGCTGAACCAGACGGACGACGCGCTCAGCACGTACCTGGCGGCGCTGGCCGACCTGCGGACCGCCGGCTCGCCCGAGGCGCCGCGCGTCGCGATCGAGTTGCTGCGCCTGGCGCTGCTGGCGGACCGTTACGCCACGGAGCTGGCCGAAACGCTGTCGGCCGACAACTTGGGGCTGGACGGGCGTGCGGCGTGGGAGGCGATTCGCGGCGAAATCGAGAGCCGGCTGCGACCGGACACCGTCGAAAGGGCGCTGGCCATGCTGGCGGCGGTGCGGGCCAATCCGCCGGCCGCGATGCCGGCCGACGTGGACGCACAGATTCAAGAGCTGCTCGCGCAGGCGCAGGCCATGCAGCAGGTCGTCACGGCCATTGAGAGGCTTCGCCGGGACTCAGGCGACGCCGCCGCACGCGAACAGATCGTCGCGCTCGGCCGAGCGGCCATCCCCACGCTGCGGCGGCTGCTGAACGCCGCGATCGACGCCACCCCGCCCGGCCCCGACGAGGAGCGGCGTCTTTACGAGCTGCTCAAGGCCGTGGCCCCCGACTGGCCCGGCTACACGTCCGACGCCGCGCCCGAGGCCAAGCGTAGAGCGCTCCAGCAACTGTGAGCGCCCTCGCCGGCGGGCCGCACGGCGTGATGGCACAGCCTCGCTCGGCCGGCGTGTGGCACAGCCACCCCCCGGCTGTCGTGTGGCACAGCCGCCTCCGGCTGTGATTTATGCCGCGAGCGAGGCGATTCGCCCCGAGGCGTCTGTTTAGGGTGGGCGTAGCTTCGTGTAGGGTGTGCATGGTCCACCCATTACCGCGCGATCTCAGAATGATGGGCAGTGCCCACCCTACAGCGACTGAACCGACGCTGCACGGCTCGCGTTGTGCGCTTCTCTCCGTCGCCGCTCCGCGGCTGGCGCGCGGGTCAGAGCCCGAAGCGCAAGCGAGGGCAACTACGCCGATGCGGGAGAATCCCTCGCTGGCGCTTCGGGCTCTGATGGCGGAACAGGTCACGGCGATCAGTCAGAACCCGCCCAGGCCCGGAAGCCGATCGCCCAGGTGACGGCAGACGACCCCTTCAGGGTCGTCCAGATCACCGGGCCAGCGACCGACCGTGGGCGGCGCTGCGCTCTGCCCACGGCTACTATCGATCAGCCCTTCAGGCGGAAGGCAGGGCAGAGGGGCCGGGGCGATCTCGGCCCCGAGAACGTCGCCTGCGTGCCACTGCTCTTGAGCGTCGCCATCAGAGCCCGAAGCGCAAGCGAGGGCAACTGCATCGACGCTGGAGAATCCCTCGCTGGCGCTTCGGGCTCTGATTGCGGAACGGGTCACGGCGATCAGTCAGAACCCGCCCAGGCCCGGAAGCCGATCGCCCAGGTGACGGCAGACGACCCCTTCAGGGTCGTGATGATCACCGGGCCGGCGATTAACCGTGGGCGGTGCTGCGCTCTGCCCACGGCTACTATCGATCAGCCCTTCAGGCGGAAGGCAGGGCAGGCAGCACTGCTCAAGAGCAATCGCGCCTATGCAGGGGGCAGTCCGATCAACCGCCGCGCGATTAGCCGAACAGGCGCTGGAGCAGTTCATCGCGCGCGATTGAGAGCTGCTCGCCCGCCAACTTGAGGATGGAGTTCAGGGTTCCAACTTTGAGCGTCGAATGGGCTGGGATGGTCAGGCCTTGCGTGCCGGTGGCTGAGTCGCGGACTAGGCGAATGTGGCTGCCGGTCTGGTGGTCGATCCGGTATCCGAGGCGGTGGAACGCGCGGGCGAGGTCGCGGCCTGAGACATCGCGCGGCAGCTTCACGCCGCGATGACCTCGTCGTGCACGAAGTGCAGCCGGATCAGCTTCGGCCGCTGGCGCTCGTCGGGGAAGTGGCAGCGCACGGCGTCGCGCACGTTGGCGCGGAGCTGGTCCAGGTCGTCGGCTTGCGTAACCACCGCTTCGCCGACGGCGGTAGCCACATAGCCGCCTTCGGGATCCGGCTCGACGACAAAGACGATTTCGGTCATCGCTCGCTCCTCAACGAGCCGCGTCATTATAGTCGAGCGCTGTAGGGCGGGCTCCGCCCGCCGATGGTTCGACGGCAACCCTGTGGGGGGGGGTGGCGGCCGAATGGCGGCGGGTGAAACCCGCCCTACTGTCGATCAGCCCTTCGGGCGGAAGGCAAGGCAGAGGGGCCGGGGCGATCTCGGCCCCGAGAACGTCGCCTGCGTGCCACTGCTCTTGAGCGTCGCCATCAGAGCCCGAAGCGCGAGCGAGCAGACCGCGCCGCCCGCTCCGGCTGGGCGACAGGGGCGCCCGTCGCCATCAGAGCCCGAAGCGCAAGCGAGGGCAACTGCATCGACGCTGGAGAATCCCTCGCTGGCGCTTCGGGCTCTGATGGCGGAACATGGTCCACCAATTATCGCGCGATCTCAGAATGGTGGGCAATGCCCACCCTACAGCGACTCGACCGACGCTGCACGGTTCGCGTTGTGCGCTTCTCTCCGTCGCCGCTCCGCGGCTGGCGCCCGTCGCCATCAGAGCCCGAAGCGCGAGCGAGGGCAACCGCATCGACGCTGGAGAATCCCTCGCTGGCGCTTCGGGCTCTGATGGCGGGACAGGTCACGTCGGGCACACAGGGCGGGCGTTTGGCAACAGCTCACGGCGGCCCAGACGAAGCTCGTGCGCCTGTGGACGGCCCCTGGGTCTCGCGAGCGACGACCCGAAGGCGAATCGCGCCCGAGCTCGATGGGTCTGCCATTGCTTCAACCTGATGTGCATGGACCACGCGTTTCGATGGGGAGATCGCCGCGACCACGCGCCCGAACAGTGTATGCGGCGTGGCGGCGGTGATTTGCACCTGGACCAGCGCGCCGATCAGGGCGGGCGGGGCGACGAAGACGACGATCAGGTCGTGCGGCGTGCGGCCGACGAGCTGGGGAAGGTCCCGTTGGGTGCTACTGGCATCCTGCCGGGGGGTGGCCCGCCCTACCCCCGCGCTCACCTCGCTCGACAGCCGGCGCGACAGCTTGCTGTAGCCTTCCACCAGCACCTCGACCGTGCGGCCCACCCATTGCTGCCGCAGCCGCTGGCCGATCTCCTCCTGCAACGCCAGCAGCTCGTTGTTGCGGCGGACCTTCACCTCGTCCGGCACGTCGTCGGCCAGGTTGCGATCCGCCTTCGTGCCCGGCCGCGGCGAATACTTGAAAACGAACAGGCTCTGGTACTCCACCCGCCGCACGAGATCGATCGTCTGGCGGAAGTCCTGCTCCGTCTCGCCGCAGAAGCCGACGATGATGTCGCCGGCCAGGGCGACGTGCGGAATGTACTTGCGGGCCGTGTCCATGAGCCGCAGATAGTCGGCGGCGCTGTAGCCGCGTTTCATGCGTTTGAGCACGCGGTCGCTGCCGGATTGCGCGGGAATGTGCAGGTAGGGCATGATGCGCGGGCAGTCGCGCATGACGCGGAAGATGTCGTCATCCCAGTCGGCCGGGAAGCTGGTGACGAAGCGGATGCGGTCGATGCCGTCCACTTCGTGCACGCGCTCCAGCAGCTTCGCGAACGGCACGGGCCGGCCGTCCTTCTGGTGCACGTACGAGTTGACCGTCTGGCCCAGCAGCGTGACCTCGCGGCAGCCGCGCTCCGCCAGCAGGCGGGCTTCCTGCACGATGTGCTCGGGCGGACGGCTGCGCTCCGGGCCGCGCGTGAACGGCACGACGCAGTACGTGCAGAACTTGTCGCAGCCGCGCTGCACGCGGATGTAGCTCTGCAGGACGCCGCCCTCGACCTCCGGCGAGCGCGACAGGTCCAGCGCCTCCAGGCTGTCGTACTCCAGCGCCCGCTGGAGCACCTCCGTGCGGCGCGACAGGCTGCCGGCCAGGGCGGCGACTCGCTCGTGCCGCTCGCGGACCTCGTCGATCAGCGCCGGCAGCTTGTTCAGCTCGCCCGGCCCGCACAGCAAGTCCACGTGCGGCGCCTTGACGAACAGCCCCTCCTTCTCACGCTCCGCCATGCAGCCGATCACGCCGATGATCGTCTCCGGCCGGCGGCGCTTGAAGTGCTTGAGCTGGCCGAGGCGGCTGAGCACCTTGTCCTCGGCGTGCTGGCGGACGGAGCAGGTGTTGAAGAGGATGACGTCGGCCTCGCGGAAGGCGGCGACGGGCGTCAGGCCGCGGGCGCGGAGCTGCCCCTCGACGAGCTGACTGTCCAGAATGTTCATCTGGCAGCCGAAGGTCTCCAGGAAGTACGTGCCGCCCGAGGTCATGGTCTGTCAAGGAAGCAGTATAGCGCCGGCTGATGGGCATGTCCCACGCGCCAACCGTGGTGTGGCACAGCCGCCCCCGGCTGTGCGCCGTCAACGTAGCGGGCGGGGCGCGGGCAAGCGGCCGCAGGTGCGATTCTCGTAGCGGGCGGGACGCAACGTGCGGCCGCTTGCCCATGGCCCCCCTTTAAGTTGGGGCCCACCTGACGTACCGGGTGAGCGTCAAGATCGTGGGTGTGGCCCAGCCGCCCACGGCTGGGAGGCCGGGACCGCACAGCCGAGGGCGGCTGTGCCACACGACAGCCGGGTCACGCGGGGGCTTACCCACGATCTTGACG